>Ga0247669_1000318_pt1 | contig 21468 bp, 18 predicted proteins | sample CNK10_metaG_FD_182734 | JGI IMG/M metagenome (GOLD analysis project Ga0247669, IMG submission 182734) | Soil microbial communities from Purdue University Martell Research Forest, Indiana, United States - CNK10 | ecosystem: Environmental > Terrestrial > Soil > Temperate forest > Bulk soil...
GCCGGAGCCAGAGACTCCGGTGACGACCGTGAGCAAGCCGAGGGGAATCGTGACGTCGACATCTTTCAGGTTGTTGGCAGTGGCGCCAAGGATTTGGATGTTTTTACCGTTGGCGGAGCGGCGCGACAGGGGAACTGGAATCTTCAGTTCGCCGGAAAGATAGCGGCCGGTGAGGGATTCTTTGCTGTCTTGAATTTGCTGCGGTTTGCCTTGCGCGACGAGATAGCCGCCGGCGTTGCCCGCGCCGGGGCCAAGATCCACGACGAAATCGGCGCGGCGGATGGTGTCTTCATCGTGCTCGACGACGAGGACGGTGTTGCCGAGATTGCGGAGGCGTTCGAGCGAACCGAGGAGGCGTTCGTTATCGCGCGCGTGGAGGCCGATGCTGGGCTCGTCGAGAACATAGAGAACCCCACGGAGGCGGGAGCCGATTTGCGTGGCGAGGCGGATGCGCTGGGCTTCGCCGCCCGAGAGTGTGGCGGCGGAGCGATCGAGGCTGAGGTAGCCGAGGCCGACGGCGAGAAGAAACTCGATCCGCTGGGCGACTTCCTCGAGCGGGCGGGCGGCGATTTCTTTTTGGCGGGCGGTGAGATGCGAAATGATCTTGTCGACGGCGGGGCGCGCGGAACTTAGGGAGAGAGAAGTGAAATCCGCGATGGACCAGCCGGCCAGTTTTACGGCCAGCGATTCCGGGCGAAGGCGTTTGCCGTGGCAGACGCTGCACTCTGTAGCGGACATGTACTGTGTCATCCACTCGCGGTAAGCGTCGGAATTCGATTCCTCAAAGTTCTTTTCGAGAAATTTCAGGATTCCGTTGAAGCGGAAGCCTTTTTCTTTCTTTGCATTCGACTTTTCCGCGACGGCGTCTTTCGCGCCGGGGCCGCCGGAAGGGGGGTAGCCGTAGAGGAGCAAATTCTGGATTTTTTGCGGGAACTTGTCGAAGGGCGTGTCGAGATCGAAACCGTGAGCGTAGGCGGCAAGTTCGAGCGTGCGTTTCAGGATTGTGGAAGCGGAGCCAGGGCCGAGGCCGCCATCGAAAAGCGGGCGGCTCCAATCGTGGAAAATCTTGGCGGGATCGAAATCGTATTTCGAGCCGAGACCGTTGCAGGCAGGGCAGGCACCGTAGGGCGAATTAAAACTGAAGGAGCGAGGCTCGAGAATCGGCACGCTGATGCCGCAATCGGGGCAGGCGAGCTTTTCGGAAAAGACGTGTTCCTTGCCGCCGACGACGGCGACAGTGACGAGGCCGGCGGCGAGTTTTAGCGCCGTCGTCACGGACTGTTCGAGGCGAGAAGCGATCCCCTGCTTGACGAGCAGACGATCGATGACGACTTCGATGGTGTGGTTTTTGCGCTTGTCGAGCGCAGGGAGATCGTCCATCGGATAGAGCTCGCCGTTGATGCGAACGCGGACGTAGCCATCCTGGCCGAGTTTTTCGAGTTCCTTGCGATAGGCGCCTTTACGCCCGCGAACGATGGGCGCGAGGATCATGACGCGGTCGTCGGGCTGCGCGAGTTCGCCCTGCAGAATGGATTGGACGATAGCTTCGCTGGACTGGCGCGTGATGGGGTTGCCGCAATTGGGACAATGCGGCACGCCAACGGAGGCGTAGACGACGCGGAGATAATCGTAAATTTCAGTGATGGTGCCTACCGTGGAACGCGGCGAACGCGAAGTAGTCTTTTGTTCTATAGCGATGGAGGGCGAGAGACCTTCGATGACGTCGACATCAGGACGTTCCATCTGATCAAGGAATTGGCGCGCATAGGCGGAAAGCGACTCGACGTAACGGCGCTGGCCTTCGGCGTAAATCGTATCGAAAGCAAGAGAAGATTTGCCGGAGCCGGAGAGCCCAGTGATGACAGTGAGGGTGTTGCGCGGGATCTCGATACTGATGTTCTTCAGGTTGTGTTGCCGTGCGCCCCGCACGACGAGTTTGGTCAGGCCCATGTTGCGAGAGTGCTCCCTCCACAGGAGCTCTGGCACACAGTGGGTAGACTGGGGCCAGAATAACTTTTAACGATAGCAGGGGGAGTTCCGAGGGGTCAAGAAAGACGGAACTACGCGTGAGTTTGCGGCAATAGTGACGAGGTGGGACCTAGTACGGGGAATTCCTGACATGCAATTTTGCGCAGGGGTACCGCGTTTTTACTCAGTTTTGCAGATGCACTGTATTGAAAATAAAAGAGTTAAATTTGGCCAGCGGGTTGCTCTCTCTTGAAGACGTGGGGGAGGCGAGCCGAGGATCCCTTTAGGGGATTGAGGGCTGGGCCGGTTCGCTTCTCCCCTTTTCTATTTCAGAGCTTCCCCAGTAGAAACCCAGAGACCCGCACTTTCGCCGATGGTGAGCCCGAAAACTTCGGAACTCGCCGCCTTCCTTAACACCCCAACAAAAACCGAACACGGCGGAGGTGTGCGTGACCGATAGTTTTCGGTCAATTTGAAAATCCAAGAGAGATTTCTCCCTGGGTTCAGGCGACATCGAGTGTCCCATGACCCCGTTTGAATATTGGATCGCCAGTTCGGCCCGCCGCTTCAAAACCGATTGAGAGGGTCGTCTCAGGCTGCTTACTAGATTTCCTTGTGAAGGCCGAACGATCAAGCGGTCGTCTTCGATCTTGCAGATGAGCCGGTAATCGCCTGACACGGTATTTCCAGAACTCTCCAAGCCGCGAGCCGTGCAACGTCTCTCCGATGCTGCGCGGATCGTCTAATTTGGCGACTCGTTGATGCAAGAACTTCAGGATGCGCTTGGCCTGCGACGCGTCGAGTTTGCCGAGTTCTCGCTCCGCTGACTCAGACAGCTCAACGTTGTAAGCCATGCCGCTTTATGACTTGCTTCAAGGGGATGGTCCGCTCTTCACCGCTGCGGATGCGTTCCAGGGCGCCTTCGGCCAGATACAAGTCCTCGATCTCTTCCAGGTGTTTGAGGATGGCTTCACGGACATAGTAGGTCTTGGTGCGCCCGGTACGCCGGGCGAGCTTCTCCAGGCGCTTTTCGATGGACCGCGGAAGTCGAATAGCCAGCATAGTTACCTCGCTATACAAGATATCAAAACGTTCACCGTGAGACGCGAACAACGCTGCGCACGGTGGAGGTGTGCCTGAAGGGGAAAGGAAAATAGAAAATGTGCGGAGCGGCTGATTCGTCCGAGTAAGTTGCCCGCGCGTATGTGGTCGAGGCGGGTTAGGCGCGGTAGACGGCGAGTGCGGGTGGATTTGCGGTGCGGCTGGGCTCGGGATGACGCGTGGTGTAATCCATCAAAGTGAGGCCAAGCATGATGGCGAGCCAGAAGAAGCCGGAGATGATGACGAGTTGTGTGCGCTTTGCGCTGTATTTTCCGTGCATGAAGAAGAGAATCACTAGGGACATTTTGATCGTCGCGATGAGCAACGCGATGACAATGTTGAAAGGTCCAAAATTCTGGTAAGCGGCCCAAACGGTTAAACCCGTGCCGATAAGCAGGGCACCGAGAATGCCGAGGTATAGCAGGGGCGAAACTACGTGATGTTCGTTTTCCGACACGCGAATCTCTCCACTCAGACTAGATGGCGATTAATCAGATAGAGCAACGGAAAAAGGAAAATCCAAACGATATCGACAAAGTGCCAGTAGAGGCCGACGTTTTCGACCGGGGTGTTGTAATTCGCGTCGTAACGCCCCTTGCGGGATTCCAGGATGAGCCAGAGCAACAATCCTGCGCCAACGATCATGTGCAGCGCGTGGAGGCCGGTCATGCCGAAATAGAGGGAGAAGTAAAGCTGGGCGTGTGCGTTCAGCGCAGTTTCGCTCCCTTCGGTTTTAACTCCGCTCTCGATCTCCTCTACTTCGTTGGAAAGGTCCTTGCCCTCAAGGTGGCAGGCGGCCGGGTTCTTGCTGCAATACGTGATATCAAATCCATGGCCAGGAATCAGATGGTGATCAAACTTCTGCTTGTATTCAACAACCTTTACCCCAAGGAAGACGGTACCCAGGATGAGCGTTAAAATCAGGAAGATAGTTACCCAGGACTTTTTGCTCGTCTGCGCGGACCAAACGGACATCGCCATAGTGAAGCTGCTAGCAATTAGCACGACGGTGTTCGCAGCGCCGAGCGGCAATGACAGCATGTTGCCGCCGATGCCGAACGCCGTCGGATGCGAATGGCGGTTGATCGTGTAGGCGAGGAAGATGCCACCGAAAAAGAGAATTTCCTGAACCAGGAAGATCCACATGCCGAGCGTGGCGGTTTCCTTCTGCTGGTCCAGCGTCTTATATTGCCCGTAAAGCTCTCCGGTGCGATGCACTCGGTGCTCCTCTGCTCTGCCAAGTTTCGATGGCCCGATTCGCCGCCGAATGCCGGGCTGAAGCCCGGCGCTACAAAATCCAAAACCAAGAACCTAGCGGCGTAAAGCCGCCTCTACAAACTCAGTCGTCTCCGTGTGCGGGCGAAAGCTTTCCCGGCACTTTCGGCTTGGACCCAGTGAGGCCCAAATCCGGACGGTGAACGAAATCGTACGGCTCCCAGTCGACGACGGGAGTTTCGTTGAAATTTTCGGTGAGCGGCGGCGAAGCGGTCTGCCATTCGAGGCCGGTTGCGGGCCAGGGATTCGGGCCGGCAATCTTGCCGTAGCGCATGGACCATGTGAGATAAATCATCGGCAAGAGATAGCCAAGCGCAAGAATCGAGGCGCCCGCGGTGGACATGACGTTGAGCACCTGAAATTCGGGCGGGTAATTGTGATAACGGCGCGGCATGCCAAGGCCGCCAAGAATGAATTGCGGGAAGAACGTGAGATTGAAACCAACGAAGAGGATGATCGCGGCGGTGCGCGCAAGAAATTCCGGATAAAGGCGCCCGGTAATTTTCGGCCACCAGAAGTGAAGACCGCCGACGTAACCCATGACCGCGCCGCCAACCATGATGTAGTGGAAGTGCGCGATGACGAAATACGTGTCGTGCAGATGAATATCGAGGCCCAGGCAGGCGAGGAAAAGGCCGGTGAGGCCGCCGATCGTAAAGAGGCCAATAAAGCCAAGGGCATAGAGCATTGGCGTATCCCACGAAATGGAGCCTTTGTATAGCGTGGAGGTCCAGTTAAAGACCTTGACTGCGGACGGAATCGCTACAAGGTAGCTGAGAAACGAAAACGCGATTGCGGCGTAGGTGGCTTCGCCGGTGAGGAACATGTGGTGCGCCCAAACGATGAAGCCGATGACGGCGATGCCGATACTCGAAGCGGCGATGAAGCTATAGCCGAAAATCGGTTTGCGAACGAAGGTCGGAATGATTTCGCTGATTACGCCCATCGCCGGAAGAATCATGATGTATACGGCAGGGTGCGAGTAAAACCAGAAAAGGTGCTGGAACAGAATCGGATCGCCACCATAAGCCGGATTAAAAAAGCCGAAGTGGAACATGCGCTCGAGGCCGGCAAGCAGCAGAGTGATGGCTATGACGGGCGTACCGAGAATCATGATCAAGCTGGTGGCGTAGTGCGCCCAGACGAAGAGCGGCAAGCGAAACCACGTCATGCCGGGGGCGCGCATGGTGTGAACAGTTACGAGAAAATTGAGGCCGGTGAGGATCGACGAGAAACCATTAATAAAGATGCCGATGACGGCCGGCGTTACCGCCGAATTGGAATAAATGCTGCTGAGCGGCGTGTAAAAGGTCCAACCGGTATCGAGGCCGCCGGTCGCGAAGGAATAGAGAACGAAGCTGCCGCCGACGAGGTAGATATACCAACTCAAAAGATTGATTTTCGGGAAGGCAAGATCCTTGGCACCGATCATGATCGGAATCAGAAAATTGCCGAGGACGGCGGGAATCGAAGGAATGAGAAAAAAGAAAATCATCGCGACGCCGTGCATCGTGAAGAGCTTGTTGTAGGTTTCCGGCGTAACGAGGTAGCCGGCGGGCGTCAGCAAGTGAATGCGAATCAGCGTGGCAAAGATGCCACCGACGAAAAAGAAAAATGTGACGGAAGCGAGATAGAGCAGCGCGATGCGCTTGTGGTCGGTGGTGAGGAGCCACGAACGGATTCCGTACGTCGCGTTCAGATAGTGTTCGCTCGGAAGCTTTTGCTCGCCGCCGTTCGAATTTGGTGTGGCGCTCATGACTTATTTCTTCCCCGTTGCCGGTTCGCCCGCGGCGGGTTTCCCCGGCGCAGGCTGGTCTTTTTGGGCCTTGATATACGCGGTCAGCGCAAGAATCTGGTCTTCGGAGACCAGGCCCTGGAAGCTGGGCATCACCGGCTGAAACCCAGCAACAATTTTTGCGTTCGGCGTAAGGATGGATTCGCGGATGTACGCTTCATCGGCAACGACCGTGGAACCATCGGCGAGTTTCACCTTCGAACCGTAAACACCGTTGTACGACGGGCCGCGGCCTTTGCCGTCCGGCATGTGGCAAGTGCCGCAAGCCAAATCATTGTAAAGCTTTGCGCCGACCTCGACTGGGTCGCTGGTGGCGGAAGTGCCGGCGAGCCACGCGGCGTATTCATCCGGCTCCATGACGGTAACCCATCCGCCCATGATGGCATGGCTGGTGCCGCAATACTGCGAACAGAAGAAATGGTAGCGGCCCGTTTTCGTGGGACGGAACCACATCGAATTGTAGTGGCCGGGCACGACGTCCATTTTTACGCGGAACGCGGGCACGGAAAAATCATGAATGACGTCTTCGCTGGCCATGACCAACCGCACGTTGCGATTGACGGGAACGTGCAATTCATTGATTTCGCGCCTGCCGTTGGGCTGTTCCAGTTTCCACATCCACTGCTTGCCGATGACGTAGACGTCCAGCGTGTCCGCCGGCGTGTGGCGATAGTCCACGTAAATGACGGCGCCCCAACCAAACATGGCCATCAGGAGAAAAAACGGCAGCACAATCCAGGTAATTTCGAGCCGCATGTCGCCGTGAATTGGCGCGCCAATATCGCCCGCTTCTTTGCGCTTGTAGCGGAAAAAAAAGTAAATGACGGCAATCGTGATGGCGACGGCAAAGAAAATGCACACGCCAACGATAAAGAGCATGAGGCCGTCAACGTCAGGAGCGAAGTTGGAGGCCGATTCCGGATAAAGTGGCAATTGCGACTGCACGGTCTTAGTGTGCTCCTTGGTGATGCAAATTCGGGGTTACCGCAGCGCGTTCGCGGCGGCGGAAAATCAGAAAGGCGACAATCATTGTGGCGATGGTCAGAATCCCGCCGAGACGCACGATGCGGAGAATCGTCGCGCTGTAGTGCGCGGTAGACGGATCGTACTGGAAACAAAAAAGAAGGGCGTGATCAACAGGTGAGCCGATTTTCCCGGCGGAGGCATCCACGAGTCCGAGGCGAACATCAAGGGCGGGGAATTCCACGCCGTAGAAATAGCGAGAGATGCGGCCGTCGGGAGTGAGCAAGATCAAGCCGCTGGCATGCGCGAAGAGATTATTCTTCGCGTCGTAGTTGAAATGGAAATTCGCTGCGTTGGTGACCGCTTCGATGGATTCCTTCGAACCACCGAGGAAGTGCCAGCCGGAGGAAGTTTCCGGGCGGCGGAACTTGTTCATCGCTGTCGTCTTTTTTGCCGCGGCCATTTCCGGCGTGTCGCGGTCGTCAAAGCTGACAAAGACAACTTCGTAGTCGCGACCCGGGTTGAACGAAAGCATGCGGAGAGAACCGACAACGCCCTGTTCGAGCTGTGTGCACATCATCGGGCAGCCGTAATAAACGAACGCCAGCAACACGGGCTTCTGCGTATGGAGATAATCGCCGAGGCGCACGTCTTTGCCGGTTTCGTCCTTGAAAGACGCTTCGAGCGGCATTTGTGCGTTGAGTTCAGGGCGAAAACCGACGCCCCGCAAAATCGTGGGCATGCCGCTCGCAGGCTGGCCGACGTTGTCGGGCGTCATCTGCGCACGAGCCGTCGCCGCTGCGAAGAGCAGCGCGATGGCGAGTCCGAGTTTGTAGCGAGAACGCATCGGCTACGGTTTCTTCTCCGTCTTGTTTTCCGGTTTCTTTTCCGGCGCGGGTACGATCACAGGCAAGCCTTTTTCGGCGATGATTTGCATCGCTTCCTTCACAGGAATTTGGGCAATGCCGGCTTTTTCGTCCACCCAGCGGTAGCTTTCGTTCGCGGTGGTATCGTTCGCGATTTTGTCCCGCATGTCCTGCTGCGCATCCGATTCGTGGCCCGGAACACCTTGCAACCTCGGCTCCGCCGGCATGGCCATGCGTTTTTCATCTTCCGAAGACATTTGCTGGCGAATGATGGACCGCGGCTTTTCCTGGCTCGCGACATACTGCGCGGTGAACTTGAAAAAATAAAAACAGATGATGAGCGAGATGAAAACCGTGAGAGCAAGATAGACGAGAGACCAGAAAACGGACGAAATGCTGATGTCCCGCGCTTCAAAGGACACGTCGGCGTGTTCGGGCAAATTGCCGCTTCCAGTCTTGTGAGGATCAGTGGTCATTGTTTGCAATGGCCTCCTCAAGTTTCGGATCTCCGAGCGGGAGCAACGGCCGCCGCTTCAGCTGCGCGGCGAAGAACCAGAACCAAAGACCGCCGAGCCCGAGGATGGCGGCTACGTCCCAAAGATTGGGCAGCGCCATGCGGGTAAATTCCGGGCGCGTAAGCCAGTAGAGGTCGAGAACGCGCATGGCGATCATCCACGCCGCGACAATGGGAATCAGGCGCTTGTTGCGCTTCACGTCATGCGAGAGCAATACAAGGAAAGGCAAAAAGAAGTGCAGCAACAAAACGCCGACCGCGACGAAGCCCCAGGCTCCCTGCAAGCGCTCGTGGTAGAACGTGATTTCTTCAGGCTGGTTGCCGGACCAGATGATGAGCAATTGGGAAAATGAGAAGTACGCCCAAAGCATGTTGAAGGCGAAAAGCAACTTGCCGAGATCGTGCAAATGGCGTTCCTGGATGTAATGCGAAAATGGTTCCGAACCAGCGAGCATGACGACGACAAGAATCATGAGCGACATGGCGGAGATGGCCTGGCCGGCGACAAACATGAAGCCGTAAATCGTGGAAGCCCAATGAGGCGACAGCGACATCACCCAATCGATGGCGGCAAAAGACATGGCGAAGACGTAGAGGATGATGCCCGGGCCGGCAAAAAATTTGATTCGCGCGCGAAGCTTGCGGTCGTCCTTGTTAACGTCCTGTTGCGCCGATAATGCATTGAAGAGGAGGGTCAGACCGATCCAGATCAGAAAATAGAGCGCGGCGCGGCCGAGAAACGCATTCTGCGTAAGCCATGACTGCTGCAGGTGCGATAGCGCGCCCTCTTCGCCCGCTTTCGGCTGATTCAACCAGCCCAAGCGGTCTTCCGCCCCAACCTTATGAGTCGAATAGAGATACTTCATGCCGAAAATCAGCGGGATAAAAAATCCCGCGACGAGCCACATGACCCGGGAAGCGGCTTCAAGCGGACGCCGAATCACGATGCCCCAGTGACCGCCGGTGAGATGCTGCAGCATGAGCAAGCCGAGTGAGCCGAGCGACAGACCGAGTACGGCGAGAAAAGCCACAAGATAGGAGCGGATGAATGCATCCTTCTGGATGTTCCAACCGATGATGCACCCGACGAGTCCGAGCACACCGATGACGAGCGCGCGCTTTTCAAGGCGGCTAACGCTTTCCGGCGCTTTGTAATCCTGCGCGGTCATTCTTTCGCTCCCTCGGATTTTTCGCCGCCAGTTGCCCCGGACGCGCTGGGTATTTTCGCGCGCATCGATTCCGGCAAGTCGGCAACTTTGACGTTGCGGCTCAGCTGCAGCGCGCGAACGTACGCGATGATCGCCCAGCGGTCTTTCGGCAAAATTTGCGCAGAGTAGCCATACATCGCCCCGAAGCCGTTGGTGATGACGTCAAAGTAGTAGCCGTTTGGAGACTGGCGGAGGCGGCCAATGTGATAGCTGGGCGGGCGCTTCATGCCGCGCATGACGATCATGCCGTTGCCGTCGCCCTGCAAGCCGTGGCAAGGCGTGCAATAGATTTTGTAGCGGGCTTCTCCGCGCTCCAGCAGCTTTGCATCAAGGGGAAGCGGAAACGCATTCGAATCTTTAGGAACTACCAGTTCGTCGTTGGCAATCGAACCGCGCGCAACCGTATTTTCGATTAGCGGCCGTTCAGAACGGCCATCGGCGAAGAAATCGGTTTCGGAAAGCGGCCGGTTTTTCGGCTGATTCGCCATATCCTGGCGAAGCAATTCCTCATTACAGCCGGCAAGGAAGAGTCCGCAAGCCACGAGAAACAAGTTGCGTGCGAGCGAGGCGCTAATCTTCATCGCGCACCTCGGTCACAAATTTCGCTCCAATGCTTTCGAGAAACTTGGTAGCTTCCGCGAGATTGAATTTTTCGTCCGTGGACTCGATGCAGACGAAGAAGCCATCGTTCGTGGCGCGCTTGAAACGCGGGACGGTAAACAGCGGGCAATGCGGCTGTGGAAGCTTGTTTAGCGCAAGCATCCCAAACACGGCGAAAGTCGAAGCGCCGAGGACCGTCAGTTCGAACGTGACCGGAATGAACGCGGGCCAGCTATTAAGCGGGCGGCCGGCGATATTCAGCGGATAAGCATAGACATTCACCCAGTATTGCAGGAAAAACCCAGTCAAGCCCCCGCCGAAGCCGCCGAGGAGCGCAAGTTGGGGAACAAGATTGTGGCGCCAGCCCTTGAGGCCATAGTGGAGGCCGCACGCCTCGGACAGGCCCGGGACTGGGTACGGCGCGAAGGCGTCAAAGCACTTGTAACCAGCTGCGCGGATCTTGCGCGCAGCGGCCATCAACGCATTCGCCGAATCGAATTCGCCGATCACCCCGTAGAGAGTGTTGCGCGACTCGGTGCTCATTCGTCACCCTCAGACTTATGCGCAACCAGCTCGCGCATTTCCGCGATGGAGATTGCGGGCAATCCTCGAACGAAGAGGAAGAGCAAGGAAACGAAAAGTCCCATCGTGCCGATAAAAGTGCTGTAGTCCCAGAACGTGGCTTGATACCGGCCCCACGCGCCGGGAACGAAGTCGCGCGTCAAGCTGATGACGACGATGACGAAGCGCTCAAGCCACATACCCAGGTTGATGACAAGGGACATGACGAAGAGCGCCGCGACGTTTGTGCGGACTTTTTGGAACCAGAGCAACTGCGGCGTAATGATGTTGCACAGAATCAGTGCGAAGTAGTAGCCGCTGTACGGCCCATGCAAGCGTTGCTGCACCAGGTAAACGTCGAATTTGTTGCCACTGTACAGCGCGAGGAAAAATTCCATGAAGTAGCCGTACGCGACGATAAGGCCGGTAGCGAGCATGACTTTCGCCATGTTCTCGAGGTGGCGCATGGTGATGAAATCTTCGAGGCCATACGCCTTTCGCAGTGGAATGGCGATCGTTAAAACCATGGCGAAGCCGGAATAGATGGCGCCGGCGACGAAATACGGCGGAAAAATCGTCGTGTGCCAACCGGGAACGATGCCGGTCGCGAAGTCAAAGCTCACGACGGTGTGAACGGAGAGAACCAGCGGCGTAGCCAGGCCCGCCAGCAAGAGGTACGCAGACTGATAGCGGTGCCAATGGCGGGCGGAACCGCGCCAGCCCATGGCAAGCATGCCGTAAATAATTTGCGCCGGCTTGTTCGTGGCGCGGTCGCGGAGCGTAGCCAGGTCTGGGATCAAGCCGACGAACCAGAACAGAGCGGAAACCGTGCCGTACGTCGAAACCGCGAAAACGTCCCAAATCAACGGGCTGCGAAATTGCGGCCAGATCCCCATTGTGCTCGGATACGGGAACATGTAGAACGCCATCCACGGACGGCCCACGTGAATGCCCGGGAAAACGGCGGCGCAAGCAACGGCGAAAAGCGTCATCGCTTCGGCGAAACGGTTGATGGAAGTACGCCATTGCTGGTTTAACAGGAAAAGAATGGCGGAAATCAGCGTGCCGGCGTGGCCGATACCAATCCACCAGACGAAATTGACAATCGCGAAGCCCCAGCCGATAGGGATGTTGATGCCCCAGATTCCGACGCCCTTGATGATGAGCCAGGCGATCGAACCGAGCAGCACCATCAAAATGGTGAACGAAATGGTGAAACCCGCAAGCCAGCCGAGCGAGACAGGCCGCGTCAGAACGATGGACGCGATTTTGTCCGTGACCGAGGCGTAGTTATACCCCGGCTCCAGAACGCGCGGCAGGCGCGGAATTTCAGGCGAGTTGACGGGGCCCTCGCTCATGCCTTCTCCAAGTCCGGATTCAAATTGCGCACGGCGCCGAGATAGGTGGTGCGCGGGCGCGCGTTCAATTCTCCCAGCATGTTGTAGTTGCGTTGCTGGGCGCGCAATTTCGCAACGCGGCTGTTCGGGTCGTTGGCGTTGCCGAAGACAATGGCTTCGGACGGGCAAGCCTGTTCGCACGCCGTGACAATTTCGCCGTCACGAATCTCGCGGCCGACTCCACCATTATCTTTTTCCGATTCGATGCGCACGTTGTTAATGCGCTGCACGCAGTACGTGCACTTTTCCATGACTCCGCGGCTGCGCACGGTCACTTCCGGATTGCGCATCAGTTTCAGCGAAGGCGTGTCCCAATCCTGGAAGCGCAGGAAATTGAACCGGCGAACTTTGTACGGGCAGTTGTTCGAGCAATACCGCGTGCCGATACAGCGGTTGTACACCATGTCGTTCAAGCCTTCCGCGCTATGCGCGGTGGCGCCGACCGGGCAAACCTGTTCGCACGGAGCGTTCTCGCACTGCTGGCAGGGAACGGGCTGGAAATACGCCGGCGGATTGTAAAGCGCCGGAATTTCCTTGTCTTCGTGAGCTTTGTCGTCCGTTTGCGTCGTCAAACCGGTTTCGTAATAACGGTCGATTCGAATCCAGTGCATTTCGCGCCCGCGCATCACCTGATCTTTGCCGACGACGGGAATGTTGTTTTCCGACTGGCAGGCCACAACGCAAGCGCTGCAGCCGTTGCACTTGGTCAGATCAATGGCCATCGCCCATTTGTAGTGTTTGTAATAGCCGAGCTGCTGAAAATCCTGGTAGAGCGTCAAACCATCCGGCGGCGTTTCGTCTTTTTCGTGCGCAAAATTCGGATTTTTCTTGTATTCCTCGAGCGAAGCCGAACTGACAATTTTGCGGCCTTCGACGTTGTGATGATATTGCGTGCAAGCGATGGAATACTCGTCGTCGGTAACAGTGAGCTTGCCGCCGGTCGCGGTCCACATCGCATTCGACGCTCGCACGGAATATGCATTGAAGCCCTTGTTCGATCCGGTCTCGCCGGCCTTCATACGGCCGTAGCCAAGCGGCAGAACGATGACGTCGTCCGCCTGTCCGGGAACAATCCACGCAGCAGCCGTGACTTTGCCGTCAGCCAGTTCGATGTTCACGACCGTGGCGCGCACCTGCCCGTGTTCGCCGCCGCGGGATGCGATGGTGCGGCCAATATTCAAGCGCTTCGCCGTCGCCGGGCTCACAAGCGCCGCGTTGTCCCAGGTTGTTTTGGTCGTCGGCTTGGCGAGTTCCTGCAGCCAGCCATTATTTGCAAAGCGGCCGTCGTAAATTGTCGGATCGGGCCGGAAGATAAATTCCAGCTCGCCGGGCTTTGCTGAGGTTGCCGGGGCCAAACTCGCAGGGCTGAACTTCGACGCGACGGCAACCGGAGCAAACGCCGTACTCGCGATCAAGCCATCGTTCAGCGCCTTGCGCCAATTCTTTTCGACGTCGCCGCCACCCAAAATCGACTTCACCTGTTCGCGAACGGAGTCGTACGAAGCTACTCCGGGTTTGTCCGTAAACGCCGCAAGCACTTCAAACGGGGAATGCGCCTGATAGAGTGGCGCGATCAGGGGCTGAATCACGCTGTAAGTTCCGTCGTATGCGCGCGCGTCGCCCCAGGTTTCAAGGAAATGCGTTTCCGGAATGTGCCAACGCGAAAACTCGCTCGTTTCGTTGTAGTGCGAGCTGAGATGAACGACGGTGTGAACTTTTTTGAGCTTTTGCTCGAAGTCGGAAAACGCCCAGTCGCGGGGCGCGTCGTAAACCGGGTTGCCGCCCAAAATCAGCAGCAAATCGACCTTGCCTTTGTGGATGTCCGCCGCGAGTTCGTGCAACGATTCCGCGTGATTGACCGGATTCACTTCGACCGGCTCAGTGTAATAAACCGTCGTGCCTGCGTTCCCAAGGGCCGCGTTGATTGCATGCGCCAACGCATGAACTTCTGCAGACTGCTGTTCACCCGCCAGGACAAGCGACGTGCCGGGATTTTTTTGCAAATCCTTCGCAACCGCTTCGGCAAATTTTTCCGCAGCAACCGGCAAGGTCGCCGACGTGCCCAAACCCAATTTTGCGGCAATGGCGCGCGCAAAAAGCTCGATCTCCGAAGCACGCAACGGCAAACGATGATCGGCCGCAGAGCCTGTGACGCTTGGCGTCGGCTCGACAGCGTACAGCCGGTTCATTTCATCGCCTGGCCCGTTCAGGTGACGCCGACGATAAAAATCCCTCTGGTAGCGAATGTGTCCCGGACCGCTCGCAAGGAAGTCGCCATCGAGCGAAAGAATGACGTTAGCCTTATCGATGCGATAGACGGTATTGAGATAGCGGCCAAACGCCAACTTCGCGCCTTCCCGCGGACCATCAGAAACCGCCGGTTCCCATTGATGCCATTTTGCCTGCGGAAACAGTTTCAAAACATACTGAATCTGCGCGGCGAGAACCGGCGAAGTAATCGTGCCCGTCAAAATGCGCATTCCTGCGCCATTCACGGCCTTTTGCGATGTCGCAAGGCCCTGCGCTTCGTCCTGAAACATCGACCAGGTGCGAATGTCGCCCGCGTAAGTCGGCGTTTTCGCGCGGTCTGGATCGTATAAATCGAGAATCGAGGCTTGCGCAAAAGCGTCCGACGCGCCCAGGCTCGACGGGTGATCGGGATTGCCCTCAATTTTCGTCGGGCGCCCTTCGTGGCTCTCAACAAGAATTCCCACCGCATCGGCGCCAAAGGGCATCACCGTCGCGTACTGTTGCGGCTTGCCGAGGATCAATCCATCGGGCTGCTTTACATAGGGAACGATGTGTTGTTCGGGAGTTCGTCCGCATCCGGCCATTCCGGCCAGCGCCATCGAAGCCCCCATCAATTTCAGGAAGTTGCGGCGATCGACGGATTCATCCCATTCGGAGGCAGCGCGGGGAAATTCACGGTGCAGAAGATCTTCAAAATGAGGATCGCCGGCAAGTTCTTCAATCGAACGCCAGTATTGCTTGCCTGAGCCGCTTTTCGCTTTGGCATCAGCCGCGGCCAAATCCAGCGGGTACTCGCGCAGTTCGCGCTCTTCCGCATTGGGCGGATGATTATCCGGGTCTTCAGGGTTTGTACTTACGCGCCCTGAACTGACAACGTCGAATTTGTGCTCGTGATCGCTCATGCCGTCCGTCATCGATGACACGTTGAGCAACTGGTCAGCTCAATCGTCGTCCGAATTTTTCTCTCCTGCGCGAACTTCGCGCCGAGTTCCGCCTGATTCTCGGGCGCTTTCCAATCCATGTTGTAAACCTGATCGAGCGGCCGGAGCGCCATTTCCGGATTGCGATGACAATCGAGGCACCATTGCATCAAAAGCGTGTTCGCCTGGAACATCAGAGGCATCTGATTGACCGCGCCGTGACACGTCGAGCAGCCAACACCCTTGCTGACATGAATACTGTGGTTAAAGTACGCAAAATCGCCGAGGCGATGGACCTTCACCCACTGGATCGATTCGCCGGTTCGATAGCTCTCCCGCACCGGCTCCAGATAACCGACGTTATTGAACAAAACCGAGTGGCAGTTCATACAGGTTTTCGTGGGAGGGATGCCGGCGGTAGCGGAATTCTCAACGGAAGTGTGACAGTAGCGGCAGTCGATGCCATCGTCTCCCACATGATGTTTGTGGCTGAATTGCACCGGCTGCTCGCGGAAAATATTTTGCCGCGTAAAATACGGTGCGCGCGCGAGCGCCAGGATTCCCGTAAGCGCCAATCCCGCCAGGAAAATCGCGGAAAACAGGCTGAAACGGGCGATAAAATTCGTGCTGCGGTGAAAAATCTGGGCCATATTCGCGTTGCGCTATGGCGGGCGCCTCCATTTCGAGGGGCGGCAACCGGGAGACTCCACCATCAATCACTGGGAGCGCAGGCCCGCAGCGTGATTGACGCGATAGTGTCTATCAAAACTTTTCGAAATGCAACACTTCGGAAAAAATCTTTTTGAAGTCGGCTTCCTTTCGTCAAGATGGATGCGGCGAACTCTTCGAACGATTCAAAAAAAATCGCGGACTATTTCCAAAACGAACTTTTATGATGAAGCAAAGTGGAATTTATACAAAATAACTCCTCTCTTCGTTTCCACTTATTCGTGAGCGTGCTATCGTAGAAGAATCCTTTGCCGCCCCCGTGTGGCGAAGCCTACCTTACCGACGTAATATTTGGCCGCTTGGGCGGCCGAGCCCGCTGGGGCGTGGTCCAACTGGTAGGACACCTCACTGTTAATGAGGACGGTGAAGGTTCGAATCCTTCCGCCCCAGCCAATTTTCTCTGACAACTCACGCTTCATAACGACTTCCCGAGACTTGACTCGGGGTGACCTGGCAGTTGGACGAGAGCGACACGGCCGGTCGGCCGGCGGGATAACTGGTTATTCCGGAAGTGCCACGACGTTGATTCCAGCGCCATCGGGAATCAAGCGTTCCAGGGCGGTTGCGTCGAGCGGAAGGGCTTTTCGGTTCCGGGCATCTTCGATTTTGTATCGCAGTTCGCTCAGCAGTTCTATCATCGCGGCGAAACTATTTTGCTCCTCCGCGTGCACATAGGGCGACATTTCCATCACAATCGTCGGCCGTTGCTCGCCTAACATTCGCCGGCCGCCCTGCAAAACCGGCAGTTCGTTTCCGTCCACGTCCATCTTGATGAGGTTTATTCGACCAATCTTCTCCTGCTCCACAAATCCGTCCAGAGTATCGACCACCGCCCCTGACGCGGAAACGAAACGCCCGCGGTGCTTGGGGTGCACAGAATCTGCCGTCTCCAGAGGCCAACTGGCATAGACGCCCGTGACTCGCTTGTTGACGCCCGAACCCAGCATCGCCTGCGTCGCCGTTGTGCGCTGCTGCAACGGAGGGTTCAGCGCCAGGTTGCGCAGAAGTTTCTTAAACGCGAAGTCTGCCGGTTCGAATGCAAAAACCCTTCCTGCTTCGCCGACACTTTGTGCCAGGCCTAGTGTATGAGCTCCCACATTTGCCCCAATATCAAGGACCGTATCACCCGGCTTAACGAGCGATCGAAGTGTGGCTGCGGTTGACTTCTCGAACGCCCCGAGGAGGTAAATCGAAAAATCGATTCCTTCGCTTAAATCCAAACTCCAGCGAGCGCCTCCGCGCCGCACCTCTACCTGCTTGCCTTTCCCTACCAATCCCCGACTCATCGCGATCGCGCGATAAGCGAGTCCAGCAAGCGCTATCTTCGTTTTAGTCGTAAGCATTTTTTCGAGGGTAATGATGGAGTGCGAGGCATTTTCAAGCAAGCGACGATCGCGGATTTCTCCGATGTAACTAAGAGCGGATCTAGCCTTTCGCAGTCGGCAGCCCGGCCGCGACCCAGCCCTTCCAGCCGCCGTCCATCGATTCGACGTTGGTGTATCCCATTTTCTGCAGATTGTCGGCGACGAGCGCGGAACGAAAGCCGCCTCCGCAGTAGAGAATCATTTTTGTTCCGGTGTCGGGAACCGCCGTCTCGATGTCGCGCTCGATAATTCCGCGGCCCATGTGAACAGCTCTCGGCAAATGCCCGTTTGCCCACTCGTTGTCTTCACGAACATCCACCAGCAGAAATTTCTCGCCCGCGTCCATGCGGCGTTTTACGTCATCGACGTTCGTCTCTTTCACTTTGGTTTTCGACTCATTGACGAGCTTCAAGAATTGCGGGGAATGCGCCATGACTTTCTCCTGAAGACTGGGATTGAAAAGGCTAGCACGAAATTGCGCAAAACTTTGATGGACGGGATTCGCCGCGAAAACTACTGCTTCGGCGCGGCGTCCGCTGCAGGCGCTGCGCCGCCTTTTTTCGCAAGCGCGCGGACATAGTTGACCATGTTCCACACTTTATCCGGCGGCAAGCGGTCTCCTTCGCCCGTCATCTTGCCTTTTCCCTTTGTGATGATCTCGTACAGCTCGCCATCTGTCATCGTGCTGAGCGACTGCGGATCGCGCCAGTTTTTCATCGTAAGCTTCATGGACTCGACCATGTCGCCTTTGCCATCGCCCGCGGCGCCGTGACACATGGCGCAGTCGTAGCCAAACATCTTTTTCGCGGCAGAAAGGCCCTCTGCCGTTGGCGCTACTGGATTCTTGCGATCCGCAGTGGCAGGTTTGACGGCATCGGCGGCGGGCGGCGGATTTTCTTTCGGCTTTTCCTGTGTCGGTTCCTGTTTTCCGGATCCGAGCGAAATTGCGGCGAGTACGATCACACTAAAGCAAGCAAGGGCAGTCCGCATCGCATCCTCCTGACGGGATGAACTGTGATTTGCTTGGGACTGTAGCCGGAATTGAGACCGGACTAGATCTCGAGCTCACGCGGATTCTACACCCGCGCAGCCAACACTGCGCAAGGAACATTCTTTTCAAGACGTCGGCGAGGAAACACTCTGTGACCGAAGTCACTCTAAGTCGCGCCAGTTCGGACCGACGCCTACTTCCACGACAAGCGGCACAGCGAGCTTGTACACGCCTTCCATTTCTTCACGCACAAGTTTTTCCAGTTTGCTCTTTTCTTTTTCCGGCGCTTCAAAAAGCAGTTCGTCGTGAACCTGCAAAATCATCTTCGCTGCAAACTTTTCCTCACCGAGTCGCCGGTCGATGGAAATCATCGCGAGCTTGATCAGATCCGCGGCGGTTCCCTGCAGCGGCGAATTAAGCGCTGTCCGTTCCGCAAAATTCCGCAGCTGTATCTGCGGCGAAGAAATCTCTGGAATCGGGCGGATCCGCCCGAACAGCGTTTTGGCCACAGCGGTCTTTCGTGTTTCGGTTAGCACATTTTCCAGATAAGTTTTCACGCCCTTGTACCGGGTGAAGTAGGCATTGATGAATTGCGCCGCCTCGCGTTGCTCGATCCCAAGCTGCTGCGCCAATCCGAACGCCGACAGGCCATAGATAATTCCGAAGTTGATGGCCTTTGCCGCGCGCCGGTGTTCGGCGGTCTGCGCCAGCGGGCCGACTCCAAATACTTCCTGCGCGGTCCGCGCATGAATATCTTCGCCGTTTCGAAACGCGTCGATTAGAACCGGGTCCTTAGAAAAGTGCGCCATAACGCGCAACTCGATTTGCGAGTAATCGGCCGACAGCAGAATCTTTCCTTTTTCGGCAACGAAAGCCGCACGAATCTCGCGGCCCAGCTCCGTCCGAATCGGAATATTCTGTAAATTGGGATCGCTCGAGCTCAACCGTCCCGTGGCCGTGCCCGTCTGCGACATGCTGGTGTGCAGCCGCCCAGTTTCGGGATGAATCAGCTTCGGCAACGAATCCACGTAAGTCGACTTCAGTTTCGCAATCTCGCGATACTCGATTATTTTCGCGGGCAGCGGATGTGAGGCGCTAAGCTCTTCGAGAACATCGGCCGCCGTCGAACGCGCCTTCGCTTTCCCTCGCTTCGCAGCCGGCGCAAGGTTCAACTTATCGAACAAGATTTCCGCAAGCTGCGCCGGCGAATTGACATTGAACTCGCTGCCGGCCATCTTCCAAATTTCTTTTTCCAGCCGCCGGATCTCCTTCTCCATCGACTCCGACATCTTGTCGAGGACCTTCGGGTCCACGCGCACGCCCACGCGCTCCATGTCGGCTAGAACGGGCGCAAGGGGCAAATCAATCTTTTCGTAAACGCTTTCAAGTTCCTCTGTCTTGATTTGCGCCCGCAGCACCGGCGCCAGCCGTTGCAGAAAATCGGCTCGTTCTCCCGCTCCGCCGCCAACCGCCGTATTGAAATGGCGGAAGACGACGTCGGCAAAATCGTGCTTCGAAGTTGTCGGCCGCAAAAGATACGAATAAATCTGCGTCGCGTCTTGAATATTTTCCGCGCGCCCCGTCAGCAGTTGAAAAAGTTTCGGGTCGTGAACAATCTTCGCACGCTTTGAATTGCCCAACACCGGCGCCAGCGCTTTCAGGGCTTCTCCCTTTTCATCCGTCCACACGGCGCGCCCTTCTCCAGGCTTGCTCGAAACTTCAATTCCACTCACCCGCGTGCCGAACCCTTCCTCTTCACGGTCACCGCTTTCCAGTTGCAGCCAGACGGCGAGCGGCGCTTTTGCCGGAAGTTTTTCAAGCCAAGCGCTGAATTCCTTTGCGTCCGAAAATTGCGCGTAGTCTTTTTTGGAAGCGGTTTCAAGTTCCGCGGGCGAGGACGGCGGTGCAGATGCCTCCGCGCCAAGCTCCTTCAGCAACGAACTGAAACCAAGTTCGCGATAGAGCGCCCCTAGCGCCGCATTGTCCGGCGGGCGCATTTCCAATTCCTTAATCTTTATCTCGATCGGCGCATCCAACGCGATTGCCGCCAGCTGCTTCGACATCATCACTTGCTCGCGTTGCTGTTGCAGCGCTTCGCGATACCGCTTGTTAGGAACTTCGTCCGCGTGATCCAGGGCCTTTTCGACGCTTCCATACTTCTTAATGAGCTCGGCGGCGCCTTTTTCACCGATTCCTTTCGCACCGGGAATGTTGTCAATCGTGTCGCCCAGCAGCGCCATGTAGTCCACCACTTTGTCCGGCGCTACGCCGAGAATCTCTTCCACTTTTTTTTCGTCGACAAGAATGTCGCCCTTCGCGCCGCCCGATCCCGTGCGAAGCGTGCGCACATTCTTCCCGACGAGCTGCATCATGTCCTTGTCGTTCGAAACAATCAGCACATCGAGATTCTGTTTCGATCCCTTCACGGCCATCGTGCCAATCACGTCGTCCGCTTCATACCCTTTCACTTCCAGAATCGGCAATCGCATCGCCTCGCACAGTCGCTTCACGTACGGCAGCTGCACGCGCATCTCATCCGGCATCGGCTGGCGCTGCGCTTTGTATTTTTCAAAAAGCTTGTCGCGGAACGTCGCGCCCGGCGGGTCGAAAACAATCCCGATGTAATCGGGCTGATAATCCTTGATCAGACGCTTCAGGATGTTTCCGAACAGATAAGGAACGTTGGTGGGAACGCCGCCCGGCCCCGTCAATCGCATCGGCATCGGCGCAAAAAACGCCCGGTAAATATGCGCCATCGCATCCACAAGGAACAGCTTCTTTCGATCAGAAGGCATCGGGCGAGTATAGCAAACGCGCTCCGACCGCCGGCGCCGGGGCTGCTTCACCAAAAATCGGCATAGGGGGGACGGTTGCCCGTCCTCCCCTGCCACACCACCGTACATGCGGGTCCGCATACGGCGGTTCAGTGAGTTGAGCCCTGACGGGCCGTGAGGTTCGAGTCGTCG
>Ga0247669_1000319_pt1 | contig 21463 bp, 21 predicted proteins | sample CNK10_metaG_FD_182734 | JGI IMG/M metagenome (GOLD analysis project Ga0247669, IMG submission 182734) | Soil microbial communities from Purdue University Martell Research Forest, Indiana, United States - CNK10 | ecosystem: Environmental > Terrestrial > Soil > Temperate forest > Bulk soil...
GTGGGGAATGGCGTAGTGGACGTGGAGGAGGTCCAGCGATTCGGATTCGAAGACTTCGAGCATCTTGGTGGCGAGGGCTAAAGTGTAGGGCGGATGATCGAATAGCGGATAGCTGGCGACTTCGACTTCGTGAAAATGGATGTGCGGGTCGTTGGGATTCATGCGGATGGGCGGGGCGTAACTGATGAAATGAATGTCGTGGCCGCGGGCAGCGAGCTCCTGGCCGAGCTCGGTGGCGACGACGCCGGAGCCGCCGTAGGTGGGGTAGCAGGTGATGCCGATCTTCATGAACGAGGCTCTCCGGTGTCCTCAGTTGTTTCTCGCGGGCAGATAGTGCAGCATTCTACCGGCAAAGGGCGCCATTGCGGTCAATTAGACATCCTTAATGGACGGTGTTCCCATGCGCTCTAGTAGAGAGCGCAAAGGCAATTCATTAGACGCGGGAGGTGGCAAAACCGTGACACGACTTGCGGGGAAAGTCGCCCTGATTACAGGCGGTGGAACAGGGATTGGACGGGCGATCGCGCTGGCATTTGCGCGAGAAGGCGCGAACGTCGCGGTGGCCGGGCGTCGAAAAGAGAAGCTAGAAGAAACGCTGCGCGAGCTGGAAAAGCAGGGAGGCGAAGGGCTGGCGATTGCGTGCGACGTTGCGAAGGCGAAGGATGCCGAGCGAGCGGTGCGGGAGACGGCGAAAAAGTTCGGCAAAATGAATGTGCTGGTGAACAATGCCGGGGTTCTGCATGTGTCAACGATCGAGGGGATGAGCGAGGAGCAGTGGGACAAGTTGATGACGATAAATCTGAAAGGGCCGTTCTTGATGTGCCGAGCGGCGCTACCAGAGTTCCGTAAAGCGCGGGGTGGAGCGATTGTGAATGTCGGCTCGGTGCTGGGGTTGGTGGGGATGAAAGATCGCGCAGCTTACTGCGCGTCAAAAGGCGGAGTGACGCTGCTGACGAAAGCGATGGCGCTCGATCACGCGCATGAGAATGTGCGTTCGAACTGCATTTGTCCCTCGATTGTGGAGACCGAGCTGGTGCAGGGACTTTTCGCAGCTTCGGAAGAGGGAAAATCTTTGCGCAAAGCCAGGATCGGGCAGATTCCGCTGGGGCGCATGGGCCGCCCCGAGGATGTCGCGGAAATGGCGGTGTTTCTGGCGTCTGAGGAATCGAGCTGGCTGACGGGCGCGGCGATTCCGCTGGATGGCGGACTTTCCGCGTATTGAGAAGAGCATGAGGACTCGATGAAGTCAGAATTGTTCAGCGACTTGAAGAAGTACGAAGCGGCGCTGCGCCGGAGAACGAATCAAACCGGCGCCACTTCGCTGCTGGGCCTTTCGCTGGAAAGTTTAGAGAAGGGGCATGTCGTTTTCAGCATGAGGGTGAAGCCGCGGCACAAACAGCTTCACGGCGTGGTGCATGGAGGAGTTCTCGCCACTGTCGCGGACACGGTAGCGGCCATCGCGGCCTTTACGACGGTTCCGAAGGGTACGCGGATTGCCACTGTAGAATTGAAGATAAATTTTCTAGAGCCGGTGCCGGGCGGGCGTATAAGGGCAGAAGGCCGCGTTTTGCGGACCGGGCGCAATTTCGTGGTGACAGAATGCGAGATTTATAAAGAGGACGGCACACTGGCGGCTAAAGCGCTGCTCACCTTTGGCGCGGCTCGCGGGCACTCCATTAGCCCGCAATAGAGCCCCTGGGAGTTTAGAAATTATTCATCGCCGCCGGCTGCGGCTTCTTCGCCATCCTTGTGGACGTACTTGATAACGCGCTTGAAAATGAGCAAATTTGGGCTGCCCTGGCGGGTGAGCTTGATGCAGTCGCGATCGTACCACTCGACCGTGCCGCGAAGGGATTCGCCATTGTCGAGCGTCACGACCATCGGGGTATGGCTTTGCATCTGCTTGACCCAATAGAAGTTCTCGGCGTGGGTCGTCTCCGGAGGCGCGGGTTTCTTGCTTGGCACCGGACCGCTGTGCGAGATCCTTTGGGGAGGTTGTTCTTTCACGTCAACAAAACCGGGGCGAAACAATCTGCGGTTCACCATGACTTCTCCTTGCGGCTAACGGTGGGGTGTGTTCATTTTGTGAGATGCATGCGCGAGGCGCTGGGTTACAGCAGGAGAAAAAAATTGTTGAAGCCCCAGAGGCGCCCAAATCTCCGCGCCAAGCCACGAAACGTTACAGTTCCGGCCCGAGCGAGGCAGCCAGCGCATCCAGGCCAAGCTGACGATTCAAATTGCGGCGAGCGCCTGCGTGAAGCTCGTCGAAACCGGCGATGGCGCGCATGACCCATCGGGAATCAACCAACTTCGCCAGCGTATTGAGCTCTTTGGCCAAGGGAACGTTTCGCAGGGCTGGTTGCTTCACGCCCGATGTGAGCTCCAGGAGGTCGCAAAGCAGGCCATAGAAGACGCTGATTTGATCCTCGAAGGAAGACTCACGGTCTTTGGCGAGGGCGGATGTATCGGCGAAAAGCTGCGCGAAGCCCTGGCCATGTGCGGCGCGCTCAAGGATGCGCAGCGCGTTCCGCCGTCGTTTCTCAGTTTCTTCCACATTCATCTCGATGGCTAGTCCAGGACTGCCTTCCGCAAGTTGCGCGGCCAACTTTACGTCGGACGCCTTGCGCTCGGTTTTTTCTTTAAGAATGTTTTCGACGTCCGGTTGCGATAGCGGCGCGAAATGAAATTGCAGGCAGCGGGAAACAATGGTGGGGAGCAGCGCGTAAGGAGAGGGCGCAGTCAGAATAAGAGTCGCCGAGCCGGGCGGTTCTTCGAGGATTTTCAAGAATACGTTGGCGACATCCCAGCGCATGGTCTCCGCGCCATCCAGAATAAAAACGCGGCGGCGTCCCATGGGCTGGAAGTATGCGGCGCGCTGAACCGCGCGCAGCTGGCCAATTCGCAACATGGGCCGCGCGACAGGACTCTTCAAACGGACTGGGTCGGGCACGAGCGCCCACACATCCGGATGCGTCTGGAGGACGAGAGGGACTCGTTCCACGGTGGCGGCGTCAGCGCTTTCGCCTCGTTCCGCGAGACCTTGTTCGATGAGTTTTTCAGGATCGGCGAGCAATGCGATGCGCTTGCAAGTTTCGCATTCGCCGCAAAAGTCGTCTTTCATCCGCTCGCAATTCGCGGCCTGCGCAAACATTCGCGCCAGCGTGAACTTGCCGAGGCCGCGCGGGCCGCTAAAGAGCAGCGCGTGCGGAACGCGATCGCTGCGCAAAGCGCCGCGCAGGGCAGTGACGATGCGTTCGTTGCCAAGAAATTCGGAAAAGCCCATGTCTCAGCGGCCTTCCTTTGCCGATGGTCGCGCAAGCACTTGCAAAACCGCGGCGAAAATTTCGGTGGCGATGTCCTTTTGCGGACGCATGGAGCTGCGTTCCTCGTCGAAGCACGGAATGGTGGCCCAGTTGGGCCGACGCGAGAGCTGATCGTACATCGCGGCGGCATCTTCGAGATGGCGAAGACTGGCCTCCTGCAGATCCTGTTTGACCTTCGTATAGGTGCGGGCGGACTTGCGCGCCACAAGTTCCTGCGCCTCCCGAGGCGGGACTCGGAGATAGAGCACAAGGGCTTCTCGCGGCAGATTGTAAATGTTGTACTCCAAATGCTCGATCCATGCGACGAAGGCCGGGCGGGCGACGGCAGTGGCGCGCGCGGTTTGATGTGCAAGATTCGAGCCGATGTAGCGGTCGGCGAGCACGATTTTGCCCTGGTTCAGCGCCGTATCCAGGCGGAACTTGGCTTCGAAGCGATCGCCCGCATAGAGCAGGGCACTGAAGTGCGGGTCAACCGTTGCGAGCGGGCCAAAATCGCCGTTGAGGAATTGCCCGACCATTTTGCCGAACCACGAATCGTATTGTGGGAAACCGGTCGAAAAGACGGCGTACCCGGCGTCGACCAGAGTTTTTTCCAGTAGTTCGACTTGCGTGCGCTTGCCGCTTCCGTCGATGCCCTCGATGGCGATGAGTTTTCCCGGTGGAGTCATGTGAGAAGGCCAGTCTAACCGCAGACTCGCAACGCCGCAACGCCGCAACGCCGTGCATGCTACGATTTGAATTTGAACATGGCGCCGACCTTGATACGGGAAAACCTCTTGCGAGTGCAGGAGCGGATTCTTGCTGCCGCGCAGCGAGCCGGCCGCCGCGCCGCTGATATTGCTTTAATCGGAGTTTCGAAGACGCATCCTGCGGAGGCCATCCGCGAGGCCTACGATGCGGGACTGCGCCATTTCGGTGAAAACCGCGTGCAGGAGTGGGAAGGGAAGCACCTCGGCGTTCAGGATTTGGGCGCCACGTGGCATCTCATCGGGCATTTGCAGAGCAATAAAGCAGCGCGGGCGGCGAAGCTCTTCCATGCGATCGATTCGGTGGATGATTTTGCGCTGGCGCAGCGGCTAAGCCGGGCCCTGACACAAAGTGGCGCAGCTGGAAAGTTGCGCGTCCTCATCGAAGTGCACATCGCGAAAGAAGAGGCCAAGAGCGGGGCCGGCGTCGAAGAACTTCCAGCGCTGGCTGAAAAAGTCGCTGCGCTAGCTGGGCTGGAATTCGCCGGGCTCATGTGCATTCCACCATTCGCTGAAAATCCTGAAGAGGCGAGGCCACACTTCAGGCGGCTACGCGAATTGCGCGAGGCCTTGACGAAACAGCTTGGCCGCGGTCTACCGGTTCTTTCGATGGGCATGTCCCACGATTTTGAAGTGGCGATCGAAGAAGGCGCCACGGAAGTGCGCGTCGGAACGGCGCTCTTCGGGACGCGCGGCACAAAATAAACCGGCATGCGAGGAGATATTTTGGATATTGAAGACAGGGCCGGCGGTGTGGTCTTTTCGGTTCGTGTGCAGCCACGGGCCAGCAAGAATGAAGTGGCCGGAGAGCTCGGCGGAGCGCTGAAGATCCGGCTGCAAGCGCCCGCCGCCGAGAACCGGGCCAATGAGGCCCTGGTAGAATTTCTTGCACATCTTTTGAAAACACCCAAGGCGGCTGTTAGAATTCTCTCCGGTGATCGCAGCCGCACAAAACGCCTCGAAATTTGCGGTGTAACGAAGCAGCAAGTGCTGGGACTCCTGGTGCAGGACGCGTGATAAATCGTTTGCCGCATCAAAGGCGAATGGCAAGGACATTTTCTGAATATGAGCGCTGATATCAACGCGATACAAAGCGATTTGCGGGCAGCGAAGCTGGACGGCTGGCTGTTCTACGATTTTCGCGGTCGCGACCCCATTGCACAGGGCATCCTGCAGCTTCCTCCGGGAATGCGCACCCGCCGCTGGTTCTACTTCGTTCCGGCGAAAGGGACGCCGCGCAAATTGGTGCACAAGATTGAGACGGAATCACTCGCGGCCTTGCCTGGTGACACGCTGTTTTATGCCGGGCAGGATGAGCTCAGGAAAAATCTCGGCAAACTCCTGGGACGCGCAAAGAACGTCGCGATGCAATACTCGCCCAAAAACGCCATCCCATATGTGGCGATGGTGGACGCAGGGACAGTGGAGCTTGTGCGCAGCGCGGGCGCGAAAGTCGTCAGCTCCGCGGACCTGGTGCAAAAATACGAAGCGTGCTGGAGCCCGGCGCAGCTGGAATCCCACCTGGCGGCAGGCGCGGTCATCGACCGCGTAGTGCGAGAGGCCTTTCAGCTTGCGGCAAAAAACGTCCGCGAGAAGAAGACGTTCACGGAATACGATTTGCAGCAATGGATTCTGAAGGAATTTGAACACGCCGGCATCGCGGCGGAGCAAGGGCCGGACATCGCCGTTGGACCGCACGCCAGCGATCCCCACTACGGCCCGACACAACCGACGGCGTCGCCCATTCGCGAAGGAGATTTGTTGCTGCTGGACGTTTGGGGGAAGACGAAAGCCGCGGGCAGCGTCTACTACGACATTACTTGGGTCGGTTACCTCGGCGCGAAGGTTCCGGAAAAGATGGCGAAGATCTTTGGAATCGTGCGCGAAGCGCGGGACAAGGCCGTCCAGCTGATTCAAACAAGCGTCGCGGCGGGTGCGCCGCTGCAGGGGTGGCAAGTGGATAAAGCGGCGCGCAAGGTGATCGAGAAAGCGGGCTACGGCAAGTATTTCTTTCATCGAACGGGCCACAACATCGGGCAAACAGTGCACGGCAATGGCGTCAACATGGACGGGCTGGAAACGCACGACGTGCGCCACCTGATTCCCAAAACTTGTAACTCCATCGAGCCGGGAATCTATTTGCCTGAGTTCGGCATCCGAAGCGAAGTGAACGTGTATATTGGGGAAAAAGAGGCGCGCGTAACCGGAGCCGTCCAAAACGAAATCTTGGCGTTGCTGGCCTAGGCGAAGCCAACCTGAACAAATTAGTGGGAAGAAAAATGTCTGAAGAACTGAATACGGACGCGACAACGGTCGCAAGTTCGACCCCGGCAACGAGCGCGGAAACGCCCGTGGCATCGCCCGAGCACCCTCAGAAATCTGAGTTGGTGGCGATTGCCATCGGCGTGGCGGGCTGGTTCGTTCCAGGGCTGGGTCACGGCCTGCAGAAAATGTGGGGACGCGCGCTTGGCTGTTTCCTGACAGTGGCAGCGCTCGTTATTCTCGGCGTTGGGATGCGCGGCAACTTGTTCAGTTCGGAAGGAGGCGACGCATTCGCAATGCTGGGATACATCGCCGATCTCGGAACTGGCTCTCTTTATTTCGCCGCGCGAGCGTTTGAAACAAATGGCTCAGACGTCGCGCACGCCTTAGGCGACTATGGCACGCGCTTTCTCGCGGCCGCCGGGGTTCTGAATCTGCTGGCCGCGCTCCACGCTTATGAAGCGGCGCGAGGGCGGAAAGCGTGATCACCGCAATCGGGTTCGACCTCACTCATTTTCAATCGATGACGCTCTTTGCGCTGCTCATCTCCGTCGCGTTTGGGTTTCTGAGCCGCCGCCGCACCAGCGACCGCGTAAAATACATCATCTGGTCCTTGTTTCTGTTCCTGCTGATCGGCGTGGGGATCGGCTGGGCGATGTATCCTTTCTCGCGATAAAAGAACGCAATTTCGCGGTTCAATTGACAGAAATTTTGCGCGGATGCTATTGTCAAAGAACGAGCCGAGGTAGCTCAGTGGTAGAGCAGCCGATTCGTAATCGGCAGGTCGAGAGTTCAACTCTCTCCCTCGGCTCCAGAATCCTCTAACTTTCGCACTTTCAATCAGTTCACTGGTTGGTACCCATGGCAAGGAAGCTGCCATGGAGCTACCAGTTGAAGATCGTGCCGTCCAGCTTCCGGTTTACGGGCAAGTACGCGCGCTCATAAGGAAATTTGTCCGCGAGTTTCTCGTTGTAATCGACGCCCAAACCGGGACCGTCTCCCGGATGCAGGAATCCGTCGCTGAAGGAATACGTGTGCGGGAAGACTTCGTCGGTTTCCTTGGTGTGGTGCATGAATTCCTGGATTCCAAAATTGTTCACCGAGATGTCGAAATGCAGCGCCGCAGCCAGGGACACCGGGGACAGATCCGTCGCGCCGTGGCAGCCCGTGAGCACATGATACATCTCCGCGAGTGAGGCGACTTTCTTGAGATGTGTGAGACCGCCGCCGTGGACCGTGGCCATCCGGATGTAGTCGATCAGTTGTTCGGTGATGACGGTCTGGGCGTCCCAAATCGTATTGAAAACCTCCCCCAGCGCAAGCGGCGTCGTCGTGTGCTGGCGGATAATTCGAAAACCTTCCTGTAATTCCGCCGCGACCGCATCTTCAAGCCAGAAAAGATGATAGGGCTCGAGGCTCTTCCCCAGACGCGCCGCTTCGATGGGCGTGAGGCGGTGATGCGCGTCATGCAGCAAGTGAAGGTCGTCGCCAAACTTCAAGCGAAGAGTTTCAAAGAGCTTTGGCACAATCATCAAATATTTTTCCGTGGACCAGATATTTTCGGGAGGAAGGCCCTTTTCCGCGGGTTCGTAGAAGAGCTTGTCTTTTGCGACACCATAGGTTGAGGGAATCCCGGGGATTCCTGACTGCGCGCGAATGGCGCGATAGCCCATCTCCGCGAATTTTGCGACCTCATCGACGGTTTCTTCGATGTCGCGTCCGTTCGCGTGGCCGTAGACCATGACACCTTTGCGGCTCTTTCCACCGAGAAGGTTGTAGACAGGTGTGTTGAGAGTTTTTCCTTTGATGTCCCAAAGCGCGACGTCGATGGCCCCAATCGAGGCCATGGTCACCGGGCCGCGCCGCCAGTAAGCGCCGCGATAGAAATATTGCCAGATGTCTTCGGATTGGAAAGGGTCACGGCCAATCAGGCAGGGAATCAGATGATCGGAGAGATAGGACGCCACGGCCAGCTCGCGGCCGTTGAGCGTCGCATCGCCGAGTCCATAAATGCCCTGGTCGGTATAGACCTTAAGCGTTACGAAATTTCTTCCCGGCGAGGATATCAATACTTTTGCATCAGTTATTTTCACCCACCCTCCTCATGTGTCTATCGAGCTTGCCACATCGATGTTGATGTTCGGTTCAGCATGCGCAATCAGCCGCACCAGAACATTTCAAATCCGCCGGACCAGGCCTTGCTCCGTAGCCTTTGTGTTTCGTACCAACAGCAGCACCAGAATCATCCCCGCGAAGGGAATCAGGCCCGCGATAACCATGAGCGGGTCGAATAAATGAGTTCCTGTGGCGATGCGCGCATCGGAAAGATGGCCCGCCAATTCGAAAACAATGATTGTACCAAGGGCGGCGCCTGTGCCGCTCAGTCCGCTGACGCTCGCCACGGACTCGTTTTTGTAAAGGTCAGAAGGTAACACGTTGGCGATGGTCGTGAAAGATGCGTATGAGAATGTGGCCAGGCCGAAGAGGAGAGTAAGCATATAGAGATTCACCGTGAAAATCGTGGGAATGAGCAAAGTAACCCCGAAGCCGCCAAAAATCACCAGCGCTTTGCGCGCCCTTCCGACGGACCAGCCACGCTTAATCAAACGACCGGAAAGCCAGCCGCTAAAGAAATTGCCCAGGTCGGCGGCGATAAATGGAATCCATACGGCTATCAAGCCGCTTTTGAGACCAATGCCTTTGGCGACGAGATAGATAGGAAACCAATCGGCGATAAAGAACCAGACTGGGTCGGTGAAGCTCCTGGCGATGATGGTCCCCCAGGTTTGCGGAAGTTTTAGAAGATCGCGCCAGCGCAGGGGCGTTGCTGCCAGAGGTTGGTCTTCTTTGTGGTCAGCAAGGATCATCTGCCGTTCCGCGACACTAATCCGAGGATGGTCCTGCGGGAGGTGATAGAACCAACGCCAAACAATGAGCCACAGGAATCCGAGCAGACCGGGAACAACAAATGCGGGACGAAGACCCCAGCGGAAATACAACCACAGGACAAGGAACGGAGCGACAGCACCGCCGATGGAGGAACCGCTATCGAACAGCGCCGTGGCGAGGCCGCGTTCTTGCTTTGGAAACCACTCCGAGACGGCCTTGGTTGCGCCCGGCCAGTTGCCGGATTCGCCAAGTCCGAGAAAGAAACGAAAACCCATGAAAGAGTAGAAGCCTCTTGCGAGCGGCGTGAGAATGGAGACAATCGAGTACCACAAGACGGTGAGCGTGAGTCCTCGCTTTGTTCCAATACGATCCATCAGCCTGCCGTTGAGAGTTTGTCCGATGGAATAGGCAACGCGGAACGAGATGACCAGATTGGCGTAGTCCGTGTTGGTCCAGTGGAAATCTTGCTTGAGGTAAGGAGCGAGCAGGGAGAGAGTCTGACGATCGATATAGTTGATGACCGTCGAGGCAAAAAGAAGTGCGCCGATCCACCATCGCAGGGAAGGAATGGTGCGCGCGCTTTGCAGGCTTGGTCCAGGGGACCTTGTTTCTGCGTGGAAGTCCATTAGGCAGCTGTTCCAGTCCTGCGTGGAAGGAGAGCCATCTGTCAGCCCGAAGCCGCAAGAGCCGAGAGTGTCGCTGGGCTCAGCAGCGCTGCGGATTGTCCGTCGAGATAAATCGTCGTATCCGGATGCGTTCGCAGGATCGATGCCGGAGCCATTGGGCTGATCGGTCCTTCAATACAGGCTTTAACCGCCTGCGCCTTGCGGGCATCAGGAACTGCCGCAATGATTTCTTTCGCGCTCAGAATTTGCCGAACGGACATGGAGATCGCCCGCACCGGCACCTCCGAAAGATTTGCAAACCAGCCCTCTCCGACTTGTTGACGCCGGCACGCTTCATCAAGATTCACGATGATGTAAGCATCCTGCGTTTCGAAATCGGCTGGCGGATCGTTAAACGCAAGGTGCCCGTTTTCACCGATGCCGACGAATGCAACATCGATTTGAGCAGCCTTTAACTCGCCGCCTACGCGGCGGATAAGATCTGTCGGTTCGTCCGTTCCATTCAACAGATGGTGCCGAATAATTCCCGTCTTGGTTATCAAGCGCTCCTGGAGATACTGGCAGAAGCTGGCCGCATGATTCATGGGAAGCCCGATGTATTCATCGAGATGGAATAATTCCACTTTTTGCCAGTCGATACCCGTCGTTGCGGTCAAGGCATGCAGAAAGTCGAACTGAGAAGCACCTGTGGCTGCGATAATGCGTGCCAACCCGCGATCATTAATCGCATGGCGGATCGTCATCGCGGCGTGTGAGGCCGCCGTCTTGCCAAGCTCCGCTTTCCCACTAAACACTCTTACCTTCACGGGTGACACTGGCCCTTCGTGCTGATTTTTGATCGTGCCGTGCAGATTGAATTGCCAGCGCCGAACTCTTGCCCTGGCGAATCACAAAGTCTACCTCACCCCAACTTGCACTCAAATTGGATTTGGCTGGCCAAGGCATTCCGTCTGTCGCCTTGAGTTCAGATCGAACATCCATCCGACTTCTCTCTTTTCTCGTTAACCCTTTTTGATATAGTCCCTCGCACGATGCCTCTTGAATCGTCGACCGGAGCCAGGGCTCCCCTCGCCCCGCTCACGCGCAATCAAGTTCGAGGTTTTTGGGCCGCTTGGGGTGGCTGGACTCTCGACGGCATGGATTCTTTCATCTATGCGCTCGTTCTTTTGCCTTCCCTTCGCGATCTCCTTCCACGTTCCGGCATCGCCGCAACAAAAGGCAACATCGGCTACTACGGGGGTTTGCTGTTCGCTCTTTTCCTGCTGGGTTGGGGGCTCGCGTTCTTGTGGGGCCCTATCGGCGACAAGTTCGGTCGCGTTCGTACCTTGATGCTGACCATCGTGTGGTATTCGGTCTTCACGTTTCTGAGCGCACTCGTCACCAGTGTCTGGCAGTTGGCGATTTTGCGTGTCCTCGCCGGAATCGGAATCGGCGGTGAGTGGGCCATGGGCGGCACATTCGTCGCGGAAGAGTGGCCAGAAAATCGCCGCCGCGCTGGAGCGGGCTACATGCACACCGGCTATTACGTCGGTATTTTTCTTGCCGCTATCGCTAACTATGCCATCGGCAGCCGCTATGGCTGGCGCGCCATGTTTGCCGTCGGAGGCTTGCCGGCGCTTCTCCTGGCATGGGTGCGTCATGGCGTCACCGAACCAGCGCGCTGGTCCAACAAATTGGATGTCGTTCGCTCCTGGCAGTTTTACCGTCCCTTTGCGGCGCTTTTTTCTCTTGCCTTGCGCCGTCGTACAATTTTGAACTCGCTCCTTATGCTAGTTTCGATAAGCGGGCTGTGGGCCGGAACGGTCTATGTTCCGGCTGCGGTAAGTTCTCTTGCGGAAGCCGCCGGGCATGCCGTCCCTGCCGCCGCGCAACTCGCTTCTCGCGCCACGATGCTCGTCGCCTTGGCCACAATTCTGGGTTGCCTGGCAATGCCGTGGCTTGCGGAACGGCTCGGCCGCCGAGGCGCCATGGGCTTTTTCTTTGCATTGATGATGGTCTTCATCGCTCTCACGTTCGGCAAGGTTTTCTACCTCGGGCCATCCGCGCTCCCCTGGTTTTTTGTGTGTCTTTTCTTTCTTGGTCTGGGCGGCGCGAATTTTGCGGTCTACACCCTGTGGCTGCCGGAACAATATCCCACGGAATGCCGCGCAAGCGCCTTCGCCTTCTCCACTTCCTTCGCGCGGTTCGGTGGAGCTGCGATCACATTTCTTGTGGGCGCCGAGGTACAGCGCTATGGCTCACTGGGAATTCCAGTGGCAATTACTTCGCTGGCGTTTGCGCTTGGTCTGCTCTTGATTCCCTTTGGAGCTGAAACTCGCGGGCAATCTCTTCCGGCCTAGCGGCAAAATGCCGCCCGGTTCAACGCGAGAGAATGGCGCAGACTTTGGCTACAATGAGAGCCCGTCAGCTTCGGATCGGAATAGGCTTATCGCGTGCACATAACAAACTCGGCCGCTAGCTCAAAATCAAAGGCACACCACGCCGTCCTCGCCGGGTTTTTCGGCTGGACCCTCGACGCTTTCGACTTTTTTGTTGTGACGTTGATGTACGACGTCCTCGCCAAACAATTCGGCGTATCCAAAAGTGACATCATCTTGACCACCACGGCGACGCTCGCGATGCGTCCTATTGGAGCTCTGATTTTCGGAGCGCTCTCAGACCGCTACGGCCGCCGCATTCCGCTGATGGCCAACGTCATCTATTTTTCTCTCATCGAGCTCCTGTGCGGTTTTTCGCCGAACTACAAGTTCTTTTTCGTGATGCGAGCCTTGTTCGGTATCGGCATGGGCGGCGAGTGGGGTGTAGGTGCATCGCTTGCGATGGAAGCCGCTCCCATCCGCTGGCGAGGCATATTGAGCGGAATTCTCCAGAGCGGCTATCCCATCGGCAATCTGCTGGCTGCGCTTGCGGCGCGTTTTATCTTGCCCGCTTGGGGTTGGCGTCCCATGTTCTGGATTGGCGCTCTGCCTGCCTTACTGGCCCTTTACATCCGGGCGAAGGTGCCGGAGTCCGAAGCCTGGAAACAACATCGCGTCGCGAGCACTGGACAGGTTCTTCGCATCGTAGCCCTCGAATGGAAGCGAGTCCTCTACCTTGTCGTACTAATGACTTTCATGATGTTCCTTTCGCACGGCACACAGGACTTGTACCCTGATTTCTTGCAGGAAATTCATCGCGCCTCGTCCGCGGTGCGCGCGAACATTGCGATCATTTACAACATCGGCGCCGTCGTGGGCGCAATTATCTTTGGACACTTCTCGCAGGTCGCTGGCCGCCGCAAAGGCATGATCGCGGCTTTGGGACTCTCGTTGCTTATGATTCCGCTGTGGGCGTTCGGTGGGAACCTCACAATCCTCATGTGCGCCGCTTTTTTGATGCAGGCAGGTGTGCAGGGTGCCTGGGGCGTAATCCCCGTGCATCTGAATGAATTGTCCGCGGACGCGACGCGTGGCTTAATGCCCGGTCTCACCTATCAGTTGGGAATTCTTTTCGCATCGCCTACAAACACGATTCAATACGCACTGCGCGACCACGTCGGCTACCAGTGGGCCATGGCCGGATTTGAAATCGTGACCATTCTGACGCTAACTGTTCTCCTTCTGTTTGGGTCGGAGCGCCACGGGCGCAGCTTTGTGCGAGACCCGATCAAAGATGCGGTTCCGGTTTCGGACTAAATAGCACGCTGCATGAAGACCTTTTTTCAGTTCGCACTGTTCACGGTGACCGCATGAAAGCTGCCGTCCTGCAGGAATTCAAGAAGCCGCTGACAATCATAGATGTTCCTCGCCCTGAGCCCGGTCCTGGCGAAGTTCTGATCGCCGTGGAGGCGTGTGGCGTCTGCCATTCCGACCTTCATGTGGCTGATGGCGACTGGCCGCAATTCTCTCGCATTACCAAGATGCCGTTGATACTCGGCCACGAAATTGCCGGCCATATTGTCGAACTCGGCGAAACGGTGGGCGACTTCCGAGTGGGCGATCGCGTTGGTGTTCCGTGGATTTACTGGACATGCGGAGAGTGCGAACCCTGCCGCGAGGGCAATGAAAACCTCTGCTCGAAGCAGATAATCACCGGAGTGAGCGTGGATGGCGGCTACGCGGAATTCATGAAGGCTCGCGCAAGCCACGTTCAGACGTTACCGGACAATCTCTCCGCTTTAAGCGTAGCGCCGCTTTTCTGCGCCGGAGTCACTGCCTATCGTGCGCTCAGTCAAGCAAAAATTCTGCCCGGTCAGCGGCTCGCCGTTTTTGGAGTTGGTGGCCTGGGTCATCTTGCGGTTCAAATCGGTGCTGGTCTCGGAGCGGAAGTTACCGCCGTCGACATTTCTGAGGAAAAGCTTGCAGCGGCGGCCAAGCTTGGCGCCGTTCGAACGCTGAACTCTTCTTCGAACAATGTTGTTAAGGAATTTCGCGCGACCGGCGGCGCACATGTCGTCATTGTTACTTCCGCATCGCGGGCAGCCTATGACACAGCGTTCAGTTGCTTGCGGTCTCGAGGAACTCTGCTCGTCGTAGGCTTGCCCGCTGAAAATATCTGTTTTCCGGCGATTATGATGGCCGCCGGTGAAGTCCGCATTCAGGCCTCCGCTGTAGGAACGCGCCACGATCTCAAAGAAGTCCTCGCAATAGCGGCCGCCGGCAAAGTCCAGTGTCAGGTGACCGCGCGCCCGCTTGCCCAGGCGAATGATGCGTTGGAAGAGATGCGCGCAGGGCGAATCGCAGGCCGTGTAGTCCTGACGCCCCAATAAATGCAGCAAGCCCGCTCCTCAACAAAACGCGCCCTTTCCCGCCAATCACGAATTCGAGCTTGGCGTATGCTTCTGACTCTAGTATTTTCCATTGCGCGAGCCAGAAAGCTCTATGCTCGTGCTGGATTGGTTTTCGCGAATCGTCACGACGCACAGGAAAGTGTCTCGCCTGCCATGAACGTTCGACAACTCTTCGATCTCACCGGGCGCGTGGCCATCATCACCGGAGGTTCCATCGGCCTCGGCCGTCAAATGGCTGAAGGCCTAGCGGAAATGGGCGCCAACGTCGTACTCTGCGCCCGCAAAAAAGAGCGCTGCGAGCAAGCGGCGACTGAATTGCAGAAACTGGGCATAAAAACCCTCGCGCTGGCATGCGATGTAAAAAATCCAGCCGACGTTAAGGCAGTCGTCGACACCGCCCTTTCTCATTTCGGGCGCATCGATATCCTGATCAACAACGCTGGAACCTCCTGGGGCGCTTCCGTGGAAGAAATGCGCCTGGAACATTGGAACAAAGTCATCGAGACGAATTTAACTGGTACTTTTCTCTTTTCGCAGGCCGCCGGAAAGTACATGGTCTCCCAGCGCAGCGGAAAAATTATCAATATCGCCTCCGTGGCTGGCCTTCGCGGTGCTCCGCCGGAATTTCAGGCTATCGGTTACCACGCCAGCAAGGGTGGCGTCATTTCATTCACCAAAGATCTGGCCTGCAAATGGGGCATTCACAACATTCAGGTAAACTCCATTGCTCCCGGGTGGTTTCCCACAAATATGTCGCAAGTCGTGATAGAACGAAACAAGGACGCCTTCTTGAGCAAGATCCCGCTGCGGCGATTCGGCAACGACCATGACTTGAAAGGCGCGGCGGTTTTTCTTGCCTCAAGCGCCTCCGATTACGTCACAGGTCACGTCTTGGTTGTCGATGGAGGGCAAACCGCCTGACAGGCGCTTGACACGCCATGAACATACCTCTCACACCGCTGCGCTGTTTGCGGTACGCCGAGCAGCAGTATCCGCGTAAGACTGCGGTTGTTTGCGGCGAGTTACGCTTCACGTATGCTCAATTTGCCGAACGCGCAGCTCGCCTTGCTGGCGCGTTGCGCGCCGCTGGTGTGAAGCCCGGCGACCGTGTCGCCTTCCTCAGCTTGAACTGCCATCGCTTGCTCGAGGCCTACTACGGCGTTCTCGATGCCGGCGCCGTCCTGCTCCCTATGAATATCCGGCTAGTGCCTCATGAGCTTGCTTTCATTTTGAACGATGCTGCGGCAAAAGTGCTCTTCCTCGAAAAGGAATTTCTTCCCGTCGTCGATTCCTTTCGTCAAAGCGTTTCGACGGTGGAATCCTTTTATTTGCTCGACGGCGCGCCCCAAGCAGACTGGCTCGCTCCCAAAAATTACGACGAACTCCTCGCCGCCGCTTCCCCCTGCCGCACCGACATCATGCAAGTCGACGAGAACGCCGTCGCGGAACTTTTCTACACCAGCGGCACCAGCGCCAATCCCAAAGGCGTGATGCTCACTCATCGCAATACTTACATGCACGCTCTGTACGCCTGCCTCACCGACGATCCCACCGCCGATGGCGTTCAATTGCACACCATTCCTCTTTTCCACGCCAATGGCTGGGGCACGCCGCATACGCTCGCATTGACGGGCGGAAAACACGTGATGCTGCAGCGCTTCGAAACCACGCGAATTTTCCACTTAGTCGAACAGGAGCGTGTGCGCAACATGTGTCTGGTGCCCGCCATGGCCACGGCCCTCGTGAATTGCCCCGAGCGTCCAAAATATGACTTGAGCAGCCTGCGTATTATCAATATCGGCGGAGCAGCTTCCTCTCCGACCTTGGTGCGCGAGGTCGAAGAAAAACTTGGCGCGACCTGCCGCTCCGGCTACGGCCTCACGGAAACCTCCCCCATCCTCTCCTTCTCCCGAATGAAGCCCGGCCTCGATTGGCAAGGCGAGCAGAAATATATCGGCCAGGCCATGACCGGCTTCGCAATCGCCGGCGTGGAACTTCGCGTTGTGGATGCAAATGACAAAGATGTGCTGCACGACGGGAAAAGCGTCGGCGAGGTAGTTGCGCGCAGCGACGTGGTCATGGAGGGCTATTGGGGACAGCCGCAAGCCACCGCCGAAGCCATGCGCGGCGGATGGTTTCACACCGGCGATATGGCCACGATAAATGAAGATGGTTACCTCCTCGTGGTCGATCGCAAGAAAGAGATTATCGTCAGCGGCGGCGAAAACATCTCTTCGCTGGAAGTCGAAAAAACGCTCCTGGCTCATCCAAATGTTTACGAGGTTGCAGTCATCGCTGTTCCCGACGCGAAATGGGGAGAAGTGCCGAAGGCTTTGGTCGTGCTGAAGCCCGGTTCGCAGGCCGCGGAAGCGGAGTTGATCGACTTTTGCCGGGCCCGCATCGCGCATTATAAATGTCCGCACTCCGTCGAATTCTTTGATGCGCTGCCCAAAACCGGCACCGGCAAGATTCTGAAAAGGGAATTGCGCAAGAAATATTGGGGAGGCCAGGACACCATCCGCCCTGAATTTGCCAGCCGTAAGTGAGAAGCATTATAAATAAGATGTGATCCTGCGGGCCGCGTGCCCGCCCCAGGTATTTTTCCACGAGTGTTGCGAATCATTTCAGAGGAAAGAGCGGCCACCGATGAGCGACCTGGTTCAGCTTACGAATGACAATGGCATTGCCGTCATCATCATCAACAATCCTCCAGTAAACGCTCTCAGCCCCGGCGTGCCCGAAGGCATCGCCGCAGCCATCGAGCAAATCGACAAAGACGATTCGATCAAAGCTGCAGTACTCATCGGGGGAGGCAGGACTTTCATCGCCGGGGCGGACATCAAGGAATTCGGCAAGATCATTTCCGGCAAGGCTAGCAGCGGCGGTTTGGAGCTGCCTTCGCTACTCTTGAAAATCGAAGATTGTCGCAAGCCTGTCGTTATGGCCATTCATGGCAGCGCGTTCGGCGGGGGCCTCGAACTTGCCATGTCCGGCCACTATCGCGTCGCCGTTCCCGGCGCACAAGTCGGCCAGCCGGAAGTAAAGCTCGGCATAATTCCCGGCGCCGCCGGCACGCAACGCTTGCCGCGACTCGCAGGCCCAGCCAAAGCTGTCGATATGTGTGCGAACGGCAACCCCATCAAGGCCGAAGAAGCCCTGCAGCACGGCATCCTCGACCGCCTGATCGAAGGCGATCTGTTGACGTGCGCCGTCGCCTTTGCTCGTGAGATTGCAGACAAACCCGTTCGCAAAACACGCGACCGGAATGAAAAACTCGGCTCCGCGGAACAAAACGGCACGATCTTTGCCGCCGCGCGAGATAACGCCAGCAAAAAACAGCGAGGAATGATCGCGCCGCTAGCGGCCATCGATGCGGTCGAAGCCGCCACAAAACTCCCATTCGAGGAAGGCTGCAAATTCGAGCGCAAGCTATTCATGGACTGCCTTTTTTCCGATCAATCCAAGGCTCTCATTCACGTTTTCTTCGGTGAGCGCGAAGTTGCCAAAATCCCGGACATTCCGAAGGACACACCGCTCATCCCGGTCAACACGGCAGCCGTCGTCGGCGCGGGAACGATGGGCGGCGGTATCGCCATGGTCCTCGCAAACGCCGGCATTCCCGTGCTTTTGAAGGAAGCCGACCAGGCCGCACTCGACAAGGGCCTCGCGAACGTTCAAAAAAATTACGCGACTTCCGTGAAGCGCGGCCGATTTACACAGGCTTTCGTGGATGAACGCCTGAAACTCATTCAGCCAACACTCAGTTATGAAGCTTTCTCGAACGCCGACATAGTCATCGAAGCTGTGTTTGAAGGCATGGCCCTCAAGAAAGAAGTCTTCTCTGAACTTGACCGCGTCTGCAAACCAGGCGCCATTCTGGCCAGCAACACCTCCACATTGAACATCGACGAGATTGCCTCCGCGACTACGCGCCCCCAGGCCGTAATCGGTACGCATTTCTTCAGTCCCGCAAACGTGATGCGCCTCGTCGAAATTGTCCGCGGCAAAGCCACCGCAAGGGAAGTCATCGCAACCTGCATGCAGCTCTCAAAAAAGCTCGGCAAGGTCGGCGTCCTGGTGGGGAACTGCCGCGGATTTGCCGGCAATCGCATGTTTCATCCGTACGTCCGCGAATCCGTGTTCCTTCTCGAAGAGGGCGCTAGCGTCGAAGCTGTCGATTCCGCGCTCTACGATTTTGGCATGGCCATGGGCCCGCTCGCGGTCGGCGATCTTGCCGGTCTCGATGTCGGCTGGCGAATCCGCAAGGAATATCGCCACCTCGAGAAGCCCGGCATTCGTCAGGCTTTTGCCGGAGACCAACTCTGCGAGCTGGGCCGCTACGGCCAGAAAACCGGCGCTGGCTGGTACAAGTACGACGAAAATCGCCGCGCAATTCCTGATCCGGAGGTCGCGCAGCTAGTCCGCAAATGGGCCGCGGAAGCCGGCATTCCTCAGCGCCAAATTTCCAAGGAAGAAATTGTCGATCGCTGCGTCTACGCTCTAGTAAACGAAGGCGCTCGCATCCTCGAAGAAGGTTTCGCCCTGCGTGCCGTCGACATCGACATCATCTATCTCAACGGCTACGGCTTTCCGGCACATCGCGGCGGACCGATGTGGTATGCCGACGCCGTCGGTTTGAAAAGAGTCTGCGACCGCATTGAAGAATTCCACAAACAGCACGGCGAACTCTGGGAGCCTGCCCCGCTTTTGAAGCGGCTCGCTCAAGAGGGCAAGAAGTTCGCGGACTTCAACAAGGAACAGAGCGCCACTGCCTAGCGGGTCACGGTTGCGTTGCGAATTACTTTTTTGCTTTCCATCAACGGCTGTTCTTTGGCAAGGCAGTCGCAGTCTTCTTAGGTGACGCATGGGACGCGTTTTTCTGGTTCGCCACGCACAGGCTTCTTTTCTCGAGCCGGATTACGACAAGCTCTCCGCCACTGGCGAGGCTCAGGCCCATGTGCTGGGAGAGTATTGGGCTCGCCACAAAGTCGCTTTCGATCGAGTGTGCACGGGGCCGCGCGTCCGCCATCGCGACACAGAAAAAGCCGTGCGCGAAAGCTACTCGAAGAACGGTCTAAAACTTCCCGTGCCCGTCGTGTTCGACGAGTTCGACGAATTCCAGGGCGACGTCGTACTGGAAAGAAGTCTTCCTCGGCTTGCTGAGACCAACCCGCACATCCGTGATCTCGACAACGCAGTGCGCAATGCTAATAGTCCACCCCAGCGCCGCAGGAATTTCCAAAAACTCTTCGAATCGGTGGTCACAATGTGGGTCAACGGAGAATTAAGCGTAAATGGCGTCGAATCCTGGGAGGCGTTTATTGCCCGCGTCAATCGCGGTCTGTCACAAATCCTGTCTGCGGCAGGCAGAAGCGAAACTTGCGCCATCTTTACTTCCGGTGGTCCCGTCGCGGTGGCTGTCCAGCGCGCTTTGCGCCTTTCACCTCAGGATACGCTGCAAGTCGCCTGGATGCCTCGCAACTGTTCTTATAGCGAATTCTTGTTTACCGGGGATCGCTTCACGCTTAGCACGTTTAACTCGTTTCAGCATTTGGACGATCCCGCTTTGCTGACTTATAGATAGAGAAGCGTCGCGAGAAATTTATGGCTGACCTCCAAGATCCAACGACCGCCGTACGTCCGGGAGAAGAGCTCGACGTCGCGAAGCTTGATTCTTTCCTTCACGTTCATTTCCCCGGCGAATCTGGGCCCCTAATCGTTCGTCAATACCCGAGCGGCCATTCGAATCTCACCTATTCCGTGCAACTCGGTCCGCGCGATATGGTTCTTCGCCGTCCTCCATTCGGAAGTAAGGTCAAGTCTGCTCATGACATGGGCCGCGAATTTCGTGTGCTCTCCAAGCTTCATGGACACTATCCTCCGGCGCCGCGAGTCCTGCTCTTCTGCGACGACACATCCGTGCTGGGCGCTCCGTTTTATCTGATGGAACCCATTCACGGGATCATCCTTCGCAGAGACATCCCGCCCGGCTTGGATTTCTCCCCGGAAGCGGCGCGGCGAGCGAGCGAGTCCTTCCTCGACAATCTCGCTCTTCTTCACAGCCTCGATTACGATGCGATTGGCCTCGTCGATTTGGGCAAACCGCGGGGCTATCTCGAACGCCAGGTGCGCGGCTGGATCGAGCGCTATCATGGCTCCAGGACGCACGACATTCCGGAGGTCGAACCAATTTCCGACTGGATTCAACAGCACATGCCTCTATCAACCGGTGCCGCGCTCATCCACAACGACTACAAATACGATAACGTCGTTCTCGATCCCAACGATCTCACCAAAATTATCGGTCTCCTGGATTGGGAAATGTGCACCATCGGCGATCCGCTCGCGGACCTGGGTTCCGCTCTTGCCTACTGGATCGATGCCAGCGATCCCCCGGAGATGCTCGAAACCCGCTGGGGACCTACGATCTATCCCGGCAGCCTTACACGCGCTCAACTGGTCCATCGCTACGCGCTGAAAACCGGCCGCGACGTCACTAATCTGCCGTTCTACCTGGCCTTTGCGCGTTTCAAAATCGCCGTGATCGTCCAGCAGATTTACTATCGCTATCACCAAGGATTGACCCACGACGAACGCTTCGCCAGCATGCCCCAACTCATCAAACTTCTTTTGCGCGCCTCTTTGCGCACCGCTGAAACAGGGGCGATCTGACACCTGCATTATTTTGTGATTCTTAACTCTGAGATTGAATGAAGCTTCGCGCCTGGGCTAACGGTAATAACGCACGATCGATTCCGCAACGCAGCACGGTTTCCCGCCACCTTCCGTCTCCACCGTCACCGAAAAAGCAGCCTCGTGCGCTCCAGAAACTTCTTTCAGACTCACCAG
>Ga0247669_1000327_pt1 | contig 20968 bp, 20 predicted proteins | sample CNK10_metaG_FD_182734 | JGI IMG/M metagenome (GOLD analysis project Ga0247669, IMG submission 182734) | Soil microbial communities from Purdue University Martell Research Forest, Indiana, United States - CNK10 | ecosystem: Environmental > Terrestrial > Soil > Temperate forest > Bulk soil...
ACCAAGCCAGCTTCGGCAAGCGTCTCGGTGGCAGCCAGCTCGACGTCCAGCCACTTTTGAAAGCGATTGGCGTCGCTCCAGACATGGCCCATCATTTCGCGCGTATAACGTGGGATCAAACCGTTGCTCCTTAGCTGTTATGCAAGTCTTGCCCGATCAAACAGGCCCAGGGTAAACGAGTTTCAAGGATCGCGGAACACGAGCTGCGCTTCACTTCCCATCATACCGTATCTTGCTCAGCCAAAGGACACGCCGCCGTTTCGTAGGCGCGATACACAGTGTGCGCTTGTGGGACAATAACGCGCGAAAACGGCCAGTATCCGCCGCCCGGCCGGGAGGATGCTCCGGGCAAACGCCTGTAATGCAATGGGTTAGTTGAACGATAAAAAAGGCCAGCGTTCTGCAAACAAAATGAGGCAGTAGAACGTCTATAGAGTAGGATATAGGCCATCTATAGCCTGATAGCTGGAGGCAAAATGAGCGAGCGGTATAAGAACCGGGTCGAGCTGCTGCAAGGGACGCTCGATCTCCTGATTTTGCAAACGCTAATGTGGGGGCCGCAGCACGGCTACGGAGTCAGCCAGGCGATTCGCGCGAATTCCGGCGACTTGCTGCAAGTTGATGCGGGGTCACTGTATCCTGCGCTGCACCGTCTCGAAAAGCAAAAATGGATCGGCGCCGACTGGAAGATTTCCGAAAACAATCAGGAAGTAAAAGTGTACCGGTTGACGGCAGCAGGAAGAAAGCAACTCATGAAGGAACGCTCGCGCTGGGAACAGATCTCGGATGCGATTGGAGGCGTGCTGAACCCCGCAAAGAAAGAGAGCGCGTCATGAGACTCTCGTGGCTTTGGAGGAAGCGGGAGAAAGAGCTGGAAAAGGAAATCCAGCACCATTTGCGGATGGCGGAAGAGGAGCGTGTGGAGAGAGGGGCTTCGTCACACGGAGCGCGGGCAGGCGCGCGGCGGGAATTCGGGAATGTCGGCTTGGTGAAAGAGGTGACGCGCGATACGTGGGGCTGGCGCTGGCTCGAGAATCTCTATGAAGACTTGCGCTATGGCTTCAGAGCGCTCGGCAAGAACAAGGGGTTCGCGGCCATCGCGATTTTGACGCTTGCCCTAGGCATCGGGGCAAACACGGCGATCTTCAGCCTGATTGACGCGGTACTCCTGCGGGCAATCCCGGTGCGCGACGCCAGCCAGCTCGTGGTTGCGCAATGGCGTGCTCACAAGGAGCCGAATAATCACAACACCATGGGATACGGAGACTGCGAAGACGTGCACGAAAATTCTCTCCGTGGCTATTGTTCATTTTCGGAGCCTTTCTATAAGGAAATTCGCGCGCAGGAAGGAGTTTTTTCGAGCCTGGCTGCTTTCGCGGGCGGAGACCGTCTGGACTTGAGCGAGAACGGCGCCGCGAGCACGGTGGAAGGGGCCGAATATGTCTCGGGCAATTATTTTGAGACGCTGGGTGTCCAGCCGGCGCTGGGCCGGTTGATTACTTCTGGGGACGATTCGCCAACGGCGACAGCGGTGGCCGTCTTGAGCTACAACTACTGGCGAAGCCGATTCGGCGGAGCGCCTTCGGTTGTAGGCAAGAACATCCTTCTAAATAAGATTCCTTTTACCATCATCGGTGTGGCCGAACCGCGATTTGACTCCCTTTCTCCTGGAAACGCTCTGCAAATGTGGATCCCTCTCTCGGCTCTGCCACAACTGAATCAGTTGAATCAGCCGTGGGACAACCGCGAGGTGGATCCCCTGAGCTGGTGGCTGGTCCTCGTAGGGAGGCTGCAACCAGGAACGCCGCGGGCACAGGCACAAGCTGCCGTAAGCACGATTTTCCACAACGCCATGACCAGCGGCGCAAAGCCCATTTTCAAAACGGAAGACGACCCGGCTATCACGCTGACTCCAGTGGAGCAAGGCCTTACCGGCAATCGAACGGAGAGTTCGACACCGCTCTATGTGCTGATGCTGGCGGTCGGAATCGTGCTGTTGATCGCCTGCGCAAATGTCGCGGGGCTGATGCTGGCGCGCGCCACTTCCCGGCAAAAAGAAATGGCCGTGCGTTTCGCGCTGGGAGCATCGCGAGGGCGAATTTTGCGGCAGCTTTTGACGGAGAGCTTGATGCTTTCGCTCGCGGGAGGAGCGCTGGGGATTCTTTTCGCTTCGTGGTGTGACGTATCGATTGTGACGTTTCTGAATTCCGGCGACAATGGCTCGCCGCTCTTTTCTCCCAGCATCGACTCGCGTGTACTTTTTTTTACGGCGGTCGTTTCCATTCTGACGGGAGTGTTGTTTGGCCTGGCTCCGGCTCTTCGCGGACTGCGCGTGGATTTGACGCCGGCGCTGAAAGAAGGCGCGGGGAGCAGTTCGCAGACCGTCCGCGCGAGGAAAGTCAGGATGAACCCGGGGAACAGCCTGGTGGTGGCCCAGGTCGCGTTGAGCATTGTAGTGCTCGCAGGTGCGGGGTTGCTTGTGCGCACATTGCAGAATTTGAAGAATCTCGATCCGGGCTTCGATACGCGAAATATTCTAACCTTCAGCCTTAACCCCACGCTTATCGGATATAAATCGGCCGACACCGACAATATGTATGGCGAATTGCGGAGCCGGCTCTCGGCGATTCCCGGCGTGGTATCCGTGAGTTACTCGTGGACGGCACTGCTCGGCGGCGGACGCTGGTCCACGAGCTTTCATTTGCACGGCAACCGCAAAGAGGAAGAATCTAATTCGGACGTGCTGCCGGTAGGACCAGATTTCTTCCAGACCATGCGGATTCCGCTGCTGGCAGGGCGTGAATTCAGCGCGCTGGACTTTGCAACGGCGCAAACGATCGCGGCTGCCGAGGCCGCGGAACGAGCCGCGGCTGCGGCCAAGCTAAAGCCCGGCGTCAAGCCTGCGGCGAGCCAGGCTCAGACGGCAGACCTTCCCGCAAGGCCCGCAATCGTCAACCAGGCGTTTGCGCGGAAATACTTTCCCAAAGGGAACGTGATCGGGCAGCGATTCGGCAAGGAAGCTGCCAATCCCGAAACGGGAGAAGACAAAAATCCGGGATGGGAGATTGTGGGAGTCGTGGCCGACGCGAGATACGATAAGCTGCGCCGGGAAGTAAAACCCACGACATACGTTCCGAACTGCGGCGGCAGCGTGGCATTTGCGCTGCGCACGCAGACCGATCCCGAGAAATTCGTCCCCCGGATTCGCGCCATGGTTAGTCAACTCGACAGCAACTTGCCGGTGTACAACATCAGGACAGAAAGCCAGCAGATTGACCGTCAGATTCTTAAGGAGCGGTTAATTGCCAGACTTTCCGGCTTCTTTGGAATGCTGGCGCTGCTGCTGGCCTGCATTGGTCTGTACGGACTGATTTCCTACGAAGTAGCGCGGCGCACGCGCGAAATCGGAATCCGCACGGCGCTGGGGGCCGGGAAACGAGAAGTGCTGCGGCTGGTGCTCTCGCAAGGAATGCGGCTCACGCTGGTAGGCACGGTAGTTGGGCTCGGACTGGCGCTCGGGCTGACCCAATATACAAAGAATTTGCTTTTCGGCGTAAAGGCCGCTGATCCGGTGACCTATGTGGCCGTCACCTTGTTGCTGGTGGGCGTGACGCTGGCCGCCAGCTACGTGCCGGCACGGCGAGCAACGCGAGTCGATCCCGTGGTGGCGCTGCGGCACGAGTGAAATACGGCGGCGCTCTGCTTGCAAGAGTTCTCTTCGTAGACCCCTCTGCAGTGCGATGATAGTGCAGGACTTACGGATGGCATCCGGCAGGTGTTATTTACGCACCCGCTACCGAGCTTTCCCAGACTGACCTAACCGCAAGCCTCATTTCCTGTCTAATGATTCGGATGAGCGAAAGCGCCGGCAGCATGCAAGACCGCGAAGCAGCCAAGAACGCGGCCCGAGAAAGCGACGCCATTGCAGTCGAGCGCACGCTCGCCGGCGAACGCGATGCTTTCCGCGGGCTGGTGGAAAGGCACAGCCAGCAACTTTTCCGTCTCGCGTACCGCATGACGGGTAACGAGCACGACGCCGAGGAAGTGGTTCAGGAGGCTTTTTTGCGGGCCTATCGGAATCTCGGGCAGTTTGGATCGCGCGCGAATTTTGGAACCTGGGCATATCGGATAGCGGCGAACTACGCGATTGACCGCATGCGGCAAAAACGAAGCGAGGATGCGCGCCGCAGCACACCGAGCAGCTTGGGCGAAGAGCAGGAGCAGGATCCTTTGGACTTGGCAATCGATGAACGGCCAACTCCGGACCGGCTGACGATGAACACCGAGCTGAGAAAGAAGATGGAAGAAGCCCTCAAAGAGTTGAGTTCGTCGGAGCGAACCGCGTTCGTGATGCGCCATTGGGAAGGTTGCGCGATTGAAGAGATTGCCGCAGTGCTGAAGTCGACGACGAGCGCGGCGAAAAACACGGTTTTCCGATCGGTGCAGAAATTGCGCCGGGCGCTGGAGCCCTACGTGGGAGCGCGAGGCGCGCTGCAAGCAAGAGCGGCGGGAGCGGCGCCGGAGACCAAGGGAACGGAACTATGAATCACCTGACAGAAGAAGAATTGATTGCTTATCGGGAGGGGGAGCCTACGCAACGCGAAGTGATTGCCGAACATTTGACGGCCTGCACGGCTTGCCGCGCGGAACTCGAGCGCATCGAAGCTGTGCTCGCTGCACTGGACAATTTTCCGGTGCCTGAACGTGGACCGGAGTATGGGCGAACGGTGTGGCAAAAGATTGCGCCTCGTCTGCCGGAAAAGGCCGGGCGTGGATGGGGTGCGTGGCTCGAACCGCGGCGCTGGGTAGCCATCGGAGCAATGGCGGCCATGGTGATTGCTGCGTTCGTCGCGGGACGCTGGTCAAAACCAAAAGATACCGGAACACCGGTTGCCAGCGTGGCACAGGTGCGGCAACGCGTGCTGGTCGTTGCGGTGGGAGACCACTTGGGAAAATCGGAAATGGTGTTGATGGAACTGGCGAACGCCGCACCGGAAAATCCCGGACAAAAGCAGATCAATATCTCGGCGGAGCAAAAGCGAGCGGAAGATTTGCTGGATGCCAACAGGTTGTACCGAGAGACCGCCAAACAGGATGGCGATGCGGCGCTGGCCAGCGTATTGGATGACCTCGAGCGCGTGTTGCTGGACGTGGCGCACAGCCCGGACGAACTCACTCCGGCGAAACTGGAATCGTTGCAAAAGCGCATCGAGGCGCACGGAATTTTGTTCAAGGTTCGAGTGGTTGGCAAGGAATTGCAAGAAAAGCAGAAGTCGACGAATTCCGCGCCAGCAGCAACGGGATCGGAATCAAGAGAGAGGAACAAGGCATGAGCATCGGAGCACGGACAAGCAGATTGATGACAATTTGGATGATAGCGGCAGCACTTCTGAGCGCGCCGCGGCTGGCGAGGCCGGCAGCGGCCCACGGCAGCCGGGGCACGCCCACGGAATCCAGGCAGGACCAGGACGCACAGGATCGCGAGCAGGAAGCACGGGATAAGGCCCAGGAGAAACGCGATCGCGAAGAAGAAGCCCGCGACCGGGAACAAGAGAAGCGAGACCGCGAGCAGGAGCGCCTGGAACGGCTCGATGAGCTTTACAGCGATGGCCGCGAAGCGCTGGACGAGGACCGCTATGACCGAGCCGCCGAAAAATTCAGCCAGCTTGCGGAATTGAACGGGCCGCAGACGGATGCGGCGATGTACTGGAAGGCTTACGCGGAAAACAAGCTGGGCAAGCGAGACTCCGCGCTGGCGACGATCGCCGACATGAAAAAACGGTTTCCGCAAAGCCGCTGGATCAAGGATGCGGGAGCGCTGGAAATCGAAGTGAAGCAATCGAGCGGACAGCCCGCGCACCCGGAGTCGCAACCGGACGAAGAATTGAAGATGCTGGCGATTCAAGGGTTGATGAACAGCGATCCGCAGCGAGCCATGCCGCTGCTCGAAAAAGTGTTGAATGGCCCCGGCACGCCAAAAGAAAAATCGAAGGCCCTGTTTGTGCTGGCGCAAAACGGTTCGTCGCAATCGCGGGAGATTCTTGCGCGGATTGCTCGAGGGGAGAGCAATCCGGATTTGCAACGGAAAGCCGTCGAATATCTCGGCCTATTCGGCGGGCAACAGTCGAGGCAAACGCTTGCGGAGATTTATGCCGCCACGAGTGATCCGTCCATCAAACGCGCTATTCTTCGCAGCTACATGATCGGCGGCGACAAGGAGCATCTGTTTGCCGCAGCAAAGAGCGAAAAAGATGCGTCACTGCGCACCGACGCAATTCGGCAGCTTGGGCTCGTTCACGCACCGGAACAACTGCGGCAGCTTTATGCGGCCGAGACCTCGCCGGAAGTGAAAAAAGGCATTCTGCAGGCGTTTTTTCTTTCCGGCGACGCAAAATTCCTGTCGGAAGCAGCGCAGGGAGAGAAGGACCCGGAAATTCGCCGCGCTGCGATCCATAACCTTGGCTTAATAGGCTCGGAAGACGCGCGACAGGCGCTGCTCGCAATTTACGCCAAGGAAACCGACCACGAGAACAAGGAGACGGTGCTCAACGCACTTTTCATTCAAGGAAATGCGCACGCGCTAGTAACGATCGCGCGAAGCGAGAAAGATCCGGAGTTGAAGAAGACGGCTGTCTCCAAACTCGCGCTGATGAATTCGAAAGAAGGCAACGATTATTTGATGGAGATTTTGCAAAAGTAGAAAGAGTGACTGGTGACTCGTGACTGGTGACTTGTGGAGAGTGCGGACACTGGGATGAGGTGAGAAATGACTGGGATGCAGCGGTCTTTGATGAGCTTTGGGATATTAGGTGCCGTGCTAGTTTTCGCGGTAGCGATGCACGGGATTCCAGGTGGAGCGGCGGCCGGGGCGAGCCCCGCCCGTGCACAGGGTGGGGTGGAAACCCCGCAGATCGTGAACGCGAAAATGGAGATGCGGACGGTGACCGCCTCACTAACGGAGACGATTCGCGGCATCGAAGCGCAAGCGGACAAGCCGGAGTGGGTGGGATACACCGTCGCTGAAATTGCGGGCGACCGCACGGTCTGCTGCGGAAACTACAACGACGGATACGGCAGCTGCGGAACGTGCCGGCTCGAAAAAGAAAATGGCGTTACGAGCACGAGTTCGAAGAAAGGCGAACAAAACGGCACGGTGGAACTCGAAGGCTCGAGGCAACTTGTCGTGCTCTTCCGCCTGGAAGGCAAGCAGGTAATGAAGATTCGCGAAGCTTCGGAAGATTGCACGCTGGATGCCGGCGGGCTGGCGTTCATCTGGCTGACCGGCGTGAAGCCGGCGGAAAGCGTTGCTCTGCTTGCCGATTTCGTCCACAAAGCAACTTTCGAGGGTCATGGCAAGCACGAAATTGGCCAGGGCGCGTTATCCGCGATTGCGCTGCACGCCCATGCGGCGGCGGATCGCGCTTTTGAATCTTTCGTTGCCGCCGATCAGCCCGAGCAACTCCGTAAGCATGCATCTTTTTGGCTAGGAGCCGCGCGCGGAAAAGCCGGCGAGCTATTGCTCCAGAAAATGGCGAAGAGCGATCCCAGCCCCGAGGTGCGCTCGCAAGTGGCCTTCGCTCTTTCCGTAAGCCACGAGCCGGAAGCGCTAGGCGAAATGATTCGGATGGCTAAAGACGACGAGAGTTCGCACGTGCGCGGCCAGGCGCTCTTCTGGCTGGCGCAAAAAGCCGGCCAAAAAGCCATGGGCGCAATTACAGGGGCAATCGAAAACGATCCCGACACCGAAGTGAAGAAAAAAGCGGTCTTTGCGCTCAGCCAGATGCCGAAAGACGAAGGCGTGCCAAAACTGATCGAAGTTGCCAAAACAAATCGCAACCGCGAAGTTCGCAAGCAGGCTATGTTCTGGCTAGGCCAGTCAAACGATCCACGCGCGCTTGATTTTTTTGAGCAGGTGCTCTCGCGCTGAAACGGATGCTCCAAAATTGCAGCCGGAGAATCAGCCCTTGCGACGGCGCGATGGCGCGCGCGGTTATTTCACCTGTTCGATTCTGGCAGCCGGTGACAGTCGGTTCTCGATGCTATTTGCAGAGCCCAACGGCTTACTTGGTGGGAGGATTCGTGTCGTGGCTCTCCAGGTCGGGTTCTCCGCGGAAGGGCAGTTTGCATTTGCGGGAAATCTCCGGCCAGAATTCGCGGAGCACGTCGAAACCCACGTCCTGAAGCATGCTGTAACCTGTCCGCTGTGCGGCTGAAGCGAAACCGCGCTGGTTGTCCGAGTGATAGGTGTTGCTCAGCACGACCGTGCTCGCCGTTCCCAGCCATTCGGAAAAATTGAACATGCGCTTGGTATTGTCGCGTTGCGCGACGATCACGTGCGCCACCGCGTGGAGCAAACGCTTCCCGGTGGGGCCGTTCCCCAGACGGTAGTAGCGAGGGTCCTCCGAAAATATCGAAGGATACGCAAAGTCCTTAAAGAACCGGGAAGACGTCTGACCAGCGAACTCAGCGCCAAAGCGCCTGCCATATCCCTCAGCCCCCTGCCCATAGCTGGCGTCCGTGTTTTGAGCTTGGTCAATCCCCGCATTGAAACCGGTGCTGAGAAACGTCACCGGGTCAAACGAGTCCTGGACAAACAAAGCGAATTTATCTTTCAGGTTGAGAGTGCATAATTTCACGCCAGGTTTATAACGTGTTACCGGCACAGCCTTGCGTTCCAGAGGCCGCGCAAATGTCCCCACCACCTTCTTCAACGGTCCTTCGTAGTCTTCCAGCCGCACCATTGGCGCCGGCTGAACGCATGGCGCGGCCACAGTCTTCGAGGCTTTCTGCTGCAAGGGCGCAGGCGCAGCGGACGGCCGCTGTGAAGGAGCCGGCGGCTCTTGCGCGCAAACCATTCCGCCAGCCAGTCCGGCCAGGAAGGACATTCCTGTCAGCATGCGAAATCGAGTCCAGTGGCCCACGTCAGTCCTGAAGGCTATCATTTTGCCCGCATGAACACGACGCGCAATTTGCTCCCATTAAATGCTCGGAAAATAAGAATGACTATCGGCCCGCCAGACGCCAGCACTGTCGTTGGAACCTTCAGATTGTGGGTAATAGAAGCAGATGCAGAAGGACGAAGGCGTGGCAAAACTCATCGCAGTAGCAAGATCAAACCGCAACCGCGAAGTGCGCAAACAAGCGATGTTCTGGCTGGGCCAGTCAATCGATCCCCGCCCGCCCGATTTTTTTGAGCAGGTGTTGGCGCGCTGACGAGGATCTGCCGTTCCATTAGCGCGGCTACTTTCTTCTCCCCGTTCCTTTTGTCCTGCGGCTAGACCGCTTTGCCCATCGCGGCGGGAGTAAGATTACCGGTAGAAGTGCCGCGGCCCAATCGGACCGTGCACAGTGGCGCAGCGTGGCTTCTTTGGATTTTTGCCATCTTTGCTCTAGCGTGTTCAGTGCAAACATGGCCTGCAAAATCCTGATCGCGCCGTCGCAGGTAGTTCTCCTTCATTTCCAGGAACGAATTGCCTTCAGGTGGCCCCGAAGGATGGAACGTCCATACGCATTCTGAGCAGCCGAAGCCCTGAAAACGCGGCTCTTCAATCCATATGAGCATGCGGAGCACCCTCAACCTGGGACGACTCGCGAGATGTAAGTAGGTTGCAGCCTGTGGCATTGGTTCTCCTTGTCGGCCGGGTTGCTTTAGATTTGGTTCGAATGGACCAGCGGAAAAAACGACAGTCGCGTTCTTCGCATCGATACGGTCGAATCAGTAGCCTGGCCAGGATGGACTCCACAATTCCTCTCGTTCTCGATCTGAGGACTTGGTCACTCTGACAGTCGGGGCAACACCTCGGTACCGCAGCCCTCTCCGAGGCGGGCAAGACAGACATCTCAGACGGAATCCTCGATCTCTGGATGGAGCCCATTCCTTACTCTCCTTCTACCACCACAATCGCGCCACGAAATAGCGTTGGCAATCCCGTGGATCCCCGAAAAGTCCATCGGGTAAACCCTCTAAAGCCGCAGAGAACTCGCGGCGGCCCGGGGGCGCCATCTCTCTTTTTCCGGTCATCCTTCTTCCGGCAGCAAAAGCGGCCACCCTCGGAAGGCTGGCCCTATCGGGCGCTGAGGACGGGCTAGCGCAGGAGATCTTCGAGCTGGATGCGGGAGTCGGTTTTGGCGTCAAGGTATTTGACGATGACGGCACACTGCAGGCTGAGCCCGTGTTTCGCGCCCACGGGATGCGATACGGCGCGCGAGCCGGGAACGACGATGGCCTCGGCCGGAATGACGAGCGGCACACTTTCGCCAGAAGAAGTTTCGCTCGCCGTGTATACCGCATCGCGCACTAGATCGTACACGGGAATCGAGCGGTTCAGAATTGTCCCGGTGCCAAGAACGGCGCGGTGCTTCACGACCGTTCCTTCAAACACGCCCGAGTTTCCTCCCACAAGCACTTCGTCTTCAATGATCACGGGCAGTGTGCCCACCGGTTCGAGCACGCCGCCGATTTGCGAGCCTGCAGAAATGTGGCAGTTGCGGCCAATCTGGGCGCAGCTACCGACGAGGGCGTGGGAATCGATCATCGAGCCCTCGCCGACATACGCGCCCACATTGATGAACATCGGAGGCATGCACACGACGCCTCGCCCGATGAACGAGCCGTCGCGAATGCTCGAGCCGCCGGGCACGATGCGGATGCCGTCGGCGGGCGTGATGGCACGCACGGGGTACGTGGACTTGTCGATGAACGGCTGCCGCGCGGGATCGACGGACATGTCGACGACCGCACCCATGCGAAACCCGAGCAGGATACCTTTTTTCACCCAGGCGTTGACGCGCCAGCCCGTCGCCGATGTGGCGTCCGGCTCCGCCGCGCGAACTTCGCCTCGATTGAGGGCGTCCTTGAATTCGCGGAAAAGCCGGAAGTGGTCTTCGATGTATTGAGCCGGAGGCTCGCCAAACAATTGCTCAATTTGCTGCTGCATGAACTCCCTCATGCGGCAGCGTGGGCCGTCGCATGCGCCTGCATCGATGAATCGACCAGCTCGAGCGATTCGAGCACGGCGTGAATGCGCGCTTCGTTTTCCGTTTTTGGCGCAACAAGCGGCAAGCGCCAAACAGGCTCGAGCAAACCCATTTGTGCCATGGCCGCCTTCACGGGAATCGGATTCGATTCGACAAAGTTTACTTCCATGAGTGAATGCACGCGGCGGTGAATTTGGCGCGCAGCGGCAAAATCGCCATCGAGCGCGAGATGCGTAAGCCGCGCCATGTCTCCGGGAATTTCGTTTGACACCACAGAGATGACACCGCGTCCGCCAAGCGAAATCACGGGCAGAGTGAGCGCGTCGTCCCCGCTGAGCACGAGGAAATCCTCCGGGACGGCGTTGAGAATCGCGGCCATCTGCGAAACGTTGCCCGAGGCTTCCTTGATGCCCACGATATTTTCGAGCGCTGCAAGCCGCCGCACCGTCGCAGGCTCGACGTTCACACCGGTGCGCCCTTGCACGCTATACACAACGATGGGGAGCGGCATTGCTTCGGCAATGGCCTTGTAATGTTGATAGAGGCCTTCCTGAGTCGGCTTGTTGTAATACGGCGTGACGGAGAGAATGCCATTGGCGCCGATTTCGGCAAGCTCGCGCGCGAGCGCGATCACTTCGGCGGTGTTGTAACCGCCCGCACCGGCGAGAACCGGCACACGCCCCTTCGCCAGCTCCACCGCGATTTCGACGACGCGCAGATGCTCTTCGTGCGTGAGCGTGGGACTTTCGCCCGTCGTGCCGCACGGCACCAGAAAATCAATGCCCGCATCGATCTGGCGCTTGATCAGCGTCCGCAGAGTAGGTTCATCGAGGGAACCATCGCCCCGGAATGGAGTGACGAGCGCCGTGCCTGTACCGGTAAACATGATGCTTCTCCTTCTTTGTCTAGACGTCGAACTGCCCACTACCGAAAACCGCAGCTGGCGGCCTAAAGGTCGCCGCTACATGACTTGTGACGCCAATTCAGCAGCAAGGACGCCGGCCTAAAAACAGCCGCCGCAAAGATCCTTCAACTTAAGTCGCCAAGGATCTCTTTGAATTCGTAGAAACCTTTTTTGCCGGCGACCCAGCGCGCCGCCTGGAGCGCGCCTCGCGCAAACCCTTCACGGCTTCGCGAGGTGTGGCGCAGCGTGATGGTGTCCGCCGCGGAGTCAAAACCGATTTCGTGCGTGCCGGGAATCGCACCGGCGCGATTCGAGCTTAAGCTGACGGGCCGCGCGTATCCCGCAGCGCGCATTTCTTCGGCAAGTTTTTTCAGCGTGCCGCTCGGCGCATCTTTCTTTGCGGAATGATGAATCTCCCAGCCCCACGCTTCATATTCCGGATGTTTCGCAAAGAGCGCCGCGGCTCGCGCCACGGTTTCTAAAAAAATATTCATACCGACGGAGAAATTCGCCGCCCACACGAGGCCGGTCTTCGCGTGCATCACGGCTTCGCGGGTTGCTGGAAGATGTTCGAGCCAGCCGGTGGTGCCGACTACGGAGTTGACGCCGAGAATGGCCAGCCGGCGAATGTTTTCCGGCGCGGCTTCCGGTGTCGTGAATTCGACGGCGGCATCGATGCCGCGCAGTGTTTCGTGCGAGAGCCCTTGGGCATGCGCATTGTCAGCGCCGGCAAATTTTGCGCGCACTTCAAAACCATACTCCGGCGCGAGTATCTCGATGAGCTTGCCCATTTTTCCGTAACCGACGATGGCCAGCCCCTGACTCATACTGGCGCCGCTCCCGTGGCGAGAAGCTGCCGGACCATGCGCGCGTAAATCTCCACAGCATCCGACAATTGTTTTTTCGGAACGCGTTCTTCGGCGGTGTGCGCCAAATGGATGGTGCCGGGACCAATCAAGAAAGGCTGGCCCCACGCGCCGCCAAAGGTAGGAATGTCCGTCGTGAAAGCGACGACGGTCGTCGGAAGTCCGTCGAAGCCCGTGAGGCGAAGCGCGGGCGTGTGCAGCACTTCGCGCGCTTCGGCGCGGCCTGCGGCGGCGGCAAGAACAGCCTGTCGAGTTTCCGCGGGATCGCCGACGGTGCGAAACATGATTTCCGCTTGCGCGTGGTCGGCAATGACGTTGGGAGCGCGGCCTCCGGCGATGACGCCGATATTGAGAGTGCTGCGGCCAAGGAGCGCGTCTTCCGGAAGTTCAATCATGCGGATTGCGCGCAGTACATCGAGAAGTGAGTGAATGGCGGAGTGGCCGAGCTCCGGATAGGCAGAGTGCGCGAGCTTGCCGTGCGCGGTGATTTCGAATCGAAGCGCGCCCTTCGAACCGAGCGCGAGTTGATTTTCCGTCGGCTCGCCGTTGATGAGAAAACGCGCGCCGCGCGGATTCGCGGCGGCGACTTTTGCGCCCGCGCTGTTGCGCTCTTCGCCGACGACAAAAAGCAATCCGAAATTAGTCACACCAGAATCGAGCAGCTTCTCCACTGCGGCGATCATCGCGGCGATGATGCCTTTGGCGTCGCAGGAGCCGCGGCCCCAGATAAATTCGCCGTCTTCGAGAGAAGGAAAAAACGGCGGGACGGTGTCCATATGCGTCGAAAGTGTGACGATGGGCTCGCCCCACGCGGCGAAAATGTTGTCGCGATTCGGCTCAACGGCCATTCGTTCGAGCCGGCCGGACGTCCGCGAGGCGAGAATCGACAGTTGGGCGAACAGCAAGTCGCCCACGTTTTTCTCGTGGTTCGTTATCGACTCGATGTCGACGAGCGCGCGCGTGAGTTCGAAATGATCCATTCGGTCCGAAATATTCTGGAGGGGGCGAAGCGAAAGGAAGGAACCGCGAGGAAAAGGCTCGAGGCTGCTGCCTCTCGATAGCGCTCCATCCGGATTTAGCTCTGGCCGCAACTGCGGCTATCTAAACGGATGACAGTGGACGGGCCTTAGACCCGTTCCCCAACCGCCTCGGCAACAGCTACCGCTGCGATTTCGGCGGAGTTTGTGCAACAACCTTGCCCCTTTCGCCAGGCGCTCCGAAGCTGATCGGAACCGCTCGCCGGGCTACTGATGGCCTCCGCACCTCTACCAAGAACAGAAATAGTGTAAAGGAGAATGCAGAAAGTTGCGAGCAGAATTTGGAGGAGTTAAAGATCGAGCGGCTTGAGCGGCTTTTCTTGCGAGGCGATCAACAGCTCCCCTTGAAAGGCGCATTCGGCCGGGCGGCGGTTTAGAGCTTCCTTGGCAGAGATTTCTGCTGTGTAGGGATTGTTGTTTTCTTGCGAGAGATGGGCCAGGACGAGATAGCGGGCGCGGGTATCGAAGCCATCGGGATCGGCGAGGTATTCGCTCACCGCGTGATTGGATAGGTGGCCGGTGCGAGAGAGGACGCGCTGCTTAACGACCCAAGGATATGGCCCTACTTTAAGCATGTCCAGATCGTGATTGGATTCCAAGACAACGCAATCGCAATCCCGAAGGTGGACCTTAACGTGATTTGGCATGTAGCCAAGATCCGTGACGATGGCCACTTTTGTGCCGTTGGTGCGGAAGGTAAAGGCCACGGGATCGGCGGCGTCGTGCGGGATTTGGAAAGCGTGAACATCAATGTCACCGACGATAAAACTTTGGCCCGCCTGAATGGTTTCGAGTGCGCAGAGCCGTTTGCCAAGCGTGTCTGGAAGTGTGCGGCGAAGCGCCTCCATCGTAGGTTCTGTGACGAAGAGCGGTGCTTTCCAAAGACCGAGCATTTGCGGCAAGCCGTTGCAGTGGTCGGTGTGTTCGTGCGTGATGAGGATGCCGTCGATGCGGTCGACGCTTAGTTCGATGGCCGCCAGCCGCGCGAGAGTTTCGCGCTTGCCGAGGCCGCAATCCACGAGGAGTCGGGTGCGCTCGGTCTCGAGCAGGGTGATGTTGCCCGAGCTGCCTGACGCCAGGATGGAAACCCGCAAGCCGATCGGTTGCTCCTCGTTACCGCCAGGAAAAGCTGCCGGGCTAAAGCCCGGCCGCTACATAAATGAATTTTCAGAATAATGGCAGAGTGCTCTGACGGCGTCAACGCAGAAAGAGTATGGATTTGATTGGAATTTTTCAGAGCCAGCGCAAGCGCTGCGTTTGACACGCGTCTTTGTGGTGGCATACTTGAAACTCGTGCACAAATTATCTTCCGAGGGCAGCACCGTGGTGTCAAACCAGGTTCCTTCCTTGAGTGCGGAACTCCTCGGAGTGCTTGCGTGTCCCCATGACCAAACGCCGTTGCGGGCTTTTGCAAGCGGCCTCCTTTGCGAGCATGAGCATCGGTTTGCTATTGAGCAAGGTGTTCCAGTTTTCAGCGGTAACCCGCGGCGCGAACGCATTCCCGGCAACATGGAAGCATGCCAATACCAGGACAAACAGCGGCCCATCGACCAGTTTGTCGACGATTGGCTGGTGAACACCAATGGCAACCTCTATTGGAAACTGCGGGGCAAGCTGCCCCGCTATCCGATTCCGAAATGGCCGTCTCACCCGGGTCCGGGGAAGCTTCTGTTGGACATAGGTTGCGGTTGGGGGCGCTGGACAATGGCTGCGGCGCGTGCTGGCTTCAAGCCGATTGGACTGGATGTTCACTTGGACGCCCTTGCCGCCGCGGGCCGGGTGTCGCAACAAATGGACATTCGAGCCGATTTCGTCTGTGCGGATGCCGACAGCTTGCCGTTCCAGTCGGGCAGCGTTGACATGGTGTTCTCCTACAGCGTGTTGCAACACCTTGAACGGTCGACGGTGCTGCGGTTCTTGAAAGAGGTTGCCCGATTGCTGAAGCCTGGTGGAATCTGCCTCATCCAATTGCCGAATACGTTTGGGTTATACAACATGTTGCTGCAACTCAGGCGAGGTTTTCGCGAAGCGAGAGCGGGCACATTCGAAATGCGCTACTGGTCCAGAGCGGCGATTCGGAAAGCGGCCGCCGAGGCGGGGCTGGGAAACCTGCGGATTCGCGCGGATGGTTTTTTTACCCAGAATCCGCAGGTGTCGGATTTGGACTTGCTCTCAACGGGAGGAAAACTGGTCGTATTGGCCTCCCAGGCAGGTTGCAAGGTGGCAGCGATTCTTCCAGTCCTCTCGCGTTTGGCAGACAGCCTTTGGGTCGAGGCGGGAACTCAGGCAAATTCGTCCTACTCGTGATGATAAGAAAAACTGCCCAGCTAAAGCCCGGCGCTACGTTGGGCACAGCGGCCACGCCCGCAAACAAATAATCAGAATAACGGCGGAGCGCGGGCCTCGCCAATGCACAATCAATTAAAATGCCTTCTTGAGAAAAGTGAAATTCGTTTGAGCCAGCACGTGCCTCAGCAGTTGAGCCGGGAGCGGTCGAGGGTGAAGCCGTTTAGAGGGCCTAGAACGGTGACGGCGATTTGGTCGGGGCGGAAGAAATCGTGGGCCAGGGATTGGACTTCGTTGAGCGTGACGGTTTCGATGGAGGCCAGGATTTCGTCGAGAGAATAGAAGCGGCCGAAATAGAGTTCCTGGCGGGCTAGATTGGACATGCGCGAGCTGGTGGATTCGAGCGAAAGCATGAGCGAGCCCTTGAGATGATTCTTGGCGCGCGTGAGTTCTTCTTCGCTGACCGGTGATTCCTTCATGGCGCGAAATTCCTTGATGGTAAGGTCGATGACCTGGCCGACGGTTTCTTTTGCAGTGCCGGCGTAGACGGTGAACATCCCCGCGTCGGAATAAGGCGTAAGCTCGCTGAAGACGGCGTAGGCGAGGCCTTCTTTTTCGCGGATGTTCTGAAAGAGGCGCGAAGACATGCCGCCGCCGAGAAGATTATTGAGGACCGCGGCGGCGAAGCGCGCCTCGTGGCCGAGCGGAAGCGAGGGGACACCGATACAAACATGAACTTGCTCGAGGTCGCGTTTGGTTTCGAGATGAATAGGCGCTTTCGTTATGGGGGCGGTGTGATCTTCAAGCGTTCGCGCGGGACGAAGATCGCCGAATTCGCGCTGAACGAGGTCCAAGACTTTTTCGTGCGTTACGTTTCCCGCCGCGGTGATGACTAGATGATCGGGCGCGAACCAGTCGCGGAACCGCTCGATCAGGTGCTCGCGGTTGAAAGCGCGAACCGTATCCGGCGTACCGAGAATGGGGCGGCCGAGAGGATGCTCGGGCCAAAAACCGCGCGTGAAAATGTCGTGGAGTAAATATTCCGGATTGTCCAGATCCATCTTGATTTCTTCCAAGACGACCTGGCGTTCTTTTCTTACGTCGTCGGAATCGAACTTGGGACGAAGCACGAGATCGGCGATGACGTCAAAGGCGATGGGCAGATGGTCGTCGAGAACTTTGGCGTTGAAACAAATTTGTTCTTTCGAAGTGAAGGCGTCGAGCATTCCGCCGACGGAGTCCATTTCGCGGGCGATGGCTTCGGCGGAGCGGCGCTCGGTGCCCTTGAAGACCATGTGCTCGATGAAATGCGCGAGGCCGTTTTCATCCGGGACTTCGCGGCGCGAGCCGTTGCGGACCCACACACCGACGGAGACGGAACGGACGTGCGTCATGGTCTCGGTAATGACCACGAGGCCGTTGGGCAGCAAGTGCTTATGTATGTCACGAGTTTCCGTGGCAGTCACCATAACTTAATTGTGACACAGGGGTTTGGCGATTGCCACGAGGCTTCAGAGACGCGGTATGCTGGTCTCCAAGCGCCTGGCGCGACCAAGTGTGCGGGATAAATTCCTGCAAATTCACCCGGATAAAAAATGGAGGTTGCTATGGCAAACCCCGCCCTCCCTATTTATAGCGATCAGGTCCCACGAGTAGTCTCGAGCAATGGCCTATCACTTCGCGAAGATATCCTTCTCACGGATGCGAAAGGACGGCAGAGCGACAGCAGCCGGAAAAAGGCCGAAGCTGTGCTGGAGAAGTGGAAAGACGTGCTTCCATCGCTGCTGGAGCCAAACGAAACGATTTTCTACGTAGTGAAAAATTGCCAGGCGCCAGTGACGCCGCTCGAGCAATTTTTCCTGGGAATTTACGCGTATGGCGCTACGGCAACTGCGATGGTCCTGACCAATCTGCGAATCATCCACCTGGGTGTAACCGGGAGAGGAAAGTGGAGGCGCATCCTCAAGAGCGTCCGATGGGGAGATGTGTCGGATGCGAGAGTCAAAGGATGGATGGGCAAGGTCTTGGACTTGAAATACGCGAGCGGCAAAAAAGACCGCTATTGGAAAATACGCGGCAAGGACGCGAAAAAAATTAGGGCTATTCTGGCGGCCGTTCTGCCTGCGAGCCGCGCGGAAGCCAGCGCGGCGCAAGAGATAGTTTCGTTGTGCCCGGATTGCCGGGCCGTGCTTACTCAGAAAATATATCATTGCCAGGGATGCAGGCTCACATTCAAAGATGAAAAGACTTTGCTTAAGAGGACCATTCTGATTCCCGGGGGAGGCTATCTGTACGCCGGCTACACAACGCTTGGAGTCATCAGCTTGTTTTTCGAGGGGCTCTTTCTGATAGAAGTGATTCTTTACATGCTCATGGCTTCAGGGATGACGCACCCGGCCAGACAGCAAGACGGGAGCTTTCCTAGCCAAGGTGATTTGTGGGCCACGGCCGGGATTTTCTTGCTCATTCTGGCCTTAAGAAAATCGCTCGAATACCTGCACGGCAGGCGAATCATCCGAACGTTCCTACCACAGAACAGAGCAGGGCAAATTTAAGAGTTTAAAAAGCAGATCAGATAAGCTTCTCGTCGGGATGAAGTTTGCCGTATTCACTCGTGTAGTGGAGCGGAACGTCTCCGTAGGTGCCTTTTTCGCGCTGGTAAATTTCGCAACTGTCGAAGGGCTTGGAATAGACGTGGATGCTCACGGCGCGTTGCTTGAATTCGGGTAAGTTCAGGACTTGATGGACGGGCTCGAGGGGATTCACGTGGACGGGATTTGTCGCGTTCATTTCGTAGATTTCCGTGGGAACGATTTTGCAAGTGCCGCATGAAGAGTCTTTTTGTTCGACGCGAAAATTCTGAATTTTCAGGCGGCCGATGGGCGCGGACATCCAGCAATTTTGATCGCGATGATTGTGAATGCGGCTCGACTGACCGATTTCCCAGCAGATGGTCATGCACTCGAAGAGGTCGTTCTTAAAAATAAGGTTGCGCGTGTAATTTCCTTTGGAAAAGAAACAGTATTTGTCGAGCGTCTCGGCGCGCACCGGATGCTGGATGATGTAGTCCTGAACATTTTCGAGACTGAACTCAAGCTCGGGGATGGCGGCGAGTCCTTTGACCCAATCGGCGATGGCGAGTTGTTCGACGGCGACCTGTTTTGGCATGGTAGGAAAATTATAGCGCCGAAAAGAAGCGTTTAAGCCGGCAAAGAAGAAAATAAAGAGCAAAACACGATATTCTTGAGGGTGATTTAGTGGAGTTAGGTAAGCAAGGGGAGTAGCGGAAGAACTCATGGAATTGCTGGGAAAATCTAAAGAAGAGTTGCGCGAGATATGCGTGGCGATGGGAGAGCCGGCGTATCGCGGCGGGCAGATATACCACGCGCTGTATGCGGAGCGAAAATTTGCGTTTTCCGAGATGACCAATTTGCCGGCGAGTCTTCGCGAGCGGTTGGCAAAAGAAGCGACGATCACGTTGCCGGTCGTGAAGCAGCGATTCGCGTCGATCGACGGATCGGTGCGGTATTTGTTTGAGTTGAGCGGAGCGGAAAGAGAAGGAGTTAGCCCAGAAACCACGGAGGACGCAAAGGACAGAGAGAAGACGCAAAAGAAAAGACGGTTGAAGGCGGCATCTGTAGAGGCAGTGTTTATGCCGAGCGAGGGGCGGCAGACGATTTGCATTTCGACGCAGGCGGGTTGCGCAGTGGATTGCCAGTTTTGTTTGACGGCGCAGCTGGGGCTGATTCGGAATTTGACGGCGGGCGAGATCGTGGCGCAGGTCTTGGTGACGTTGGAAGAAGACCGGCGCGCGCGCATCGTGAAGGGCGAGGGGCAAGATGCCGGGCTGAAGCCCGGCGCTACGCAATCCAGGACACAGACCAACGTGGTGCTGATGGGGCAGGGCGAGCCGCTTTTGAATTTTGATGCGGTCATGGCGGCGTTGCGAATCATGCTCGATCCCGCGGGTATTGGTATTGCGCCGAGGCATGCCACGCTTTCGACGAGCGGGATCGTGCCGGGAATCGAAAGGCTGACGATGGAGAAAGTGCGGCCGAAGCTGGCGATTTCGTTGAATGCGTCGAGCGACGAGCAGCGCGAAGCCTTGATGCCCATTAATAAGAAATACCCGTTGAGCGTGCTGCTGGAGGCTTGCAAGAAGTTTCCGCGGGGATCGCGGGAGTACCTCACGTTTGAGTATGTGCTGCTGGGCGGGGTGAACGATTCGCCGGAGGACGCACGGCGGGTGGCGAAGTTGATGAGCGACCTGGGGCGCGTGAAAGTGAATTTGATTCCGTGGAATCCGGGGGCTCTGCCGTTTGCGGAGCCAACTGCGGAGCGGGTGAGCGAGTTTCATAGGATTTTGCTGGAGAAGGGCGTGCCGGTGTTCACCCGGTATTCGCGAGGGCGAGACGTGATGGCGGCGTGTGGGCAATTGGCGTTGACGCAGATTGAAGGAAGCGTGGTGGATGGTGAGTAGTGAGTTGAGCCAGCAGGCCCTCTCCTAGGAAATGCGGACAGCCAAGATTGGCTGTCCCACTTAGACCCCTCCCCCCATGTTTTGCGTAAGTGTTCATTCTAAAGGCAGATCAAGTTGTTTGTTTTGATGCAGTTCTGCAAGTGTTGATTCTAAACAACTTGCTTGCGTAAAAATGCACTAAAATTGTGCAGATTAAGGTCTGTTTCGCAAGTATTGCGAACAAGGAGCTTAGGCCATGCGAGAGACCCTGAAAGCAAAAACGCCAGCAAGGATGCTGGCGCTACTGGAAAGCAGGCGCAGTGTTAGCGCGGATTTCTCACCAGATGTGGATTGATGCTCAGGAGAGGGTCATGGGAGCTTGTTTTTATTGCGCGGGATAGGGGCCACGGGTCGCTGTTGATTTTTTCAGCGTGAATAG
>Ga0247669_1000328_pt1 | contig 20878 bp, 19 predicted proteins | sample CNK10_metaG_FD_182734 | JGI IMG/M metagenome (GOLD analysis project Ga0247669, IMG submission 182734) | Soil microbial communities from Purdue University Martell Research Forest, Indiana, United States - CNK10 | ecosystem: Environmental > Terrestrial > Soil > Temperate forest > Bulk soil...
GTAGAGGGCTAGTCGAGTATTACCGAGAAGATTCAATTGATGGACGACAGTTCGCACGTCCGATGTTCGCTCGCATGATTACGGTGCGCGTAGCCCGATTTGTAGCCCAATTGAGAGAGGGTTTGAAAAAGGCATGTGAACGGCTACGAACTAGAAGGTCGGGCCGGCGGACTCGGCCGGCGCCATTCGAACGTAGTAAAAACGTACTACCAATGCTGGAAAGTCCTGATAAATTGCGTACAAAAAGCGAAAAATGAAGGAGAAAACGTGACCTGACCGGGGGTTTTTGTACCAGCGGGAGTGAGAGAGAATTCACTCTGGAGGGAAGCTGGTATGCCGATGAAGAAATATAAGCCGGAGCAGATTGTGACTTTGCTGCGGCAAGTTGAAGTGGAACTGGCCAACGGGAAAACGACTCCGCAAGCCTGCAAGGAAGCCGCGATCACCGCCCAGACGTACTACCGCTGGAGGAAGGAATTCGGTGGCCTGAAGCTGGACCAAGCAAAACGTCTGAAGGAACTGGAACGGGAGAACGCCAAGCTGAAGCGGCTGGTGGCGGAGCTATCTTTGGAAAAGCAAATTCTGAAGGATGTAGCGGAGGGAAACTTCTAAGCCCCGAGCGACGCAGGGGCGCCGTGGAACAGGCGCCAGCGTCGAGGTGATCTGCTTGCGGTTGCCCACCGCGAACCCATAAGTGGGGATGCAGACGGCTAAGGAAAGAATTGCGGCGAGGAGTTGGCGGAAAAAGCTGGTCATTTCGTTTCGATGTTAACCGGAAAAGTCAAAAATCGCACCCTTCACAAAAATCGTGAAGGATGCGGCACCCGATCCGCGCCAAGCGGCTAGGGGCTGCCACCCGCCGATTGGAGCGTCGCACGATTCCGTGCGCGGAGCCAGGGGGCAGATCATGAGGACAAGGCATTTACTTGATTATTTCACAGCGAGTGTGAACCTAGCAGCGTGACTGAGATTCGTCGAACATCCTATGATCGTAGTCGTGAGGATTCCCGCCGTTGTGTCCTGCATCGGAAGTGGGTCTCCACTCGTCCCCCCACGGCGGAACATGCATAGTTATGCAAGGGCCGGCACTACGCTCGCACTTCGCCCTGGGCGCAGGCGTGGAGCTCAGCCCAAGCTCCAAATCTCTGTGACTGCCAGAAACCAAGCAAAGCACGTTGCATTCACCCAATATTATTGGTTCGGCGGCCCAAACCGCGGCATGGCCATCCGCGACGCGCAGGTGTGAGTAGTCGTCTTCAAGCTGACCGTCGCATTCAAGCCGTTCGTCCCGCCAAGCGCCAAAGTGGGACGCGAAACCGTGTGCGGGCCATTTGCCGGCACTCCCCATGTAGGTCCAAGTCACCATTTATTTGAACCCACGCGAAGGGGCAGCGGAGAAGGTGAACTTTTTATTCTCCCCGACCCCAAACTTCATGCTAGATGACGTTACCGAAACATTGGACTCCGACGGATCGTTTCCCGCCGGCAACGCAGCCAGTGACATGAGCAAATCCAGACGCCCATTGCCCATCATTGGGCCAACAAATTGAGCATGAGCCATCGCTGAGGCGGCCGTAGACTGATTGATTTGGCTTTGCAAATTCCGCATCAGGGCGACCCCACCTGCAACAAACGGAGCGCTGAAAGAAGTTCCCCAACCGGCGGAGTAGGAGCTGAAGGGGTAGGTAGTAACGACAGCTTCGCCAGGAGCAGCGACCCACACAATGGCGTCTCCATAGTTCGAAAACGTCGAACGCGTATCCAGGTCGCTCGTCGACGCGACTCCCATCACATCACTTTGCACCGCCGCTGGATAAACCAAGGTGGGCGGCCCTTGACCGTCATTTCCCGACGCTGCCACACACACGACGTTGAGCTGGTTAGCATAGTCCAGCGCGTTCGTTAACTCGGTAGAAGGCGTATTGAAATCGAAGCTCATGTTAATCACGTTGGCGTTATTCTGAACAGCGTAATAGATCGCCCGCAAAACATCGGAGAGGAAGCCCGTGCCATCGGAATGAAAGGCTTTCAGCGGAAGTAGACGGGCTCTCGGAGCCACGAGATGGATAATACCCATCACCATCGTGCCGTGGCCGAAGGCCGCATACTGCAGATTCCCGTCAAGCACCGCCGCCGTCGACTGGTCCAGCACCGCTGCAGTGGATTGATTGACAATCGCCGGCTGGCAATTCGGACAAGGTGGCGGGGCGGGTGCAGCAAAATCTGTCATTTCCGAGCCACCCGACTGGTTGCGAGTAAAGTCGAAACCCTGCAGAAGAACCTTTTTCAACGCCGGATGGTTTGGATCCACCCCAGTGTCAATGTCGGCGACAACGCCTTGCCCCACGACATGGAAGGTATGCTGCGCGTCCTGGACATGCACAATTGTGGCTGCCGGTTGGTTGGCATAGCCGTTCCACACCGCTGAACCGAAATAATTTACCGGAGCAGTGTCTGACAACGCGGGGGGTGCTTTGGTCACAGTACTGAGCCCGCCAACCAAACTGATTAATTGATCCAGCTCGGCATCCAAGATGCCTGGCGTGTTGCGCAAGAGGTTCAGAAAAATTGTCGCATCGATCGAACTAGGTGTCGTCAGCAAGAAGACTTGGCTCAGCGTTCCATCCAGGGGACCCACGACCGTGCAGCTCTGGAAAACGCAGAATAGCCTCAGCACGCCAGAGGGAAGAGTAGACCTGACGATAAAGCGGTTATCCGCCATCGCAGGCGTTGTCCACAGCAGGGCCAATAACGCCCCCGCAAGCCACATTCTATGTTTCACAGCTCGGTACTCCTTCTGATTCTTCTTTTTTGACAATTTCGTTACGGCTATTCGCTTCGCGCCGGATCAGTTGGCGACTTCAACCACGCCCCCCAATTCCCTTCTGAGAATCGCCCATGTGCGCAACACCGCGATGCCTCCCCTGCCTTCATTGGCCGCTATTCGTTTTCAATCAACAGCTTCCGGACCGCACCAGGCGGCAGCCAACCAATCGGAAGAGAACACCGGGATGCCGCGTCGTGCTTCCAGCTAATTAGGGTGAAAATGGGAAGAAAAGAAAGAGGGGAAACACTTGAAATCTTATTAAGGTAAACACCTGGTTCCAGATGGCAAACGCGTGGCCAGCGAATGAAATTGTGCCAGTTATTATCTTCTTGAAGGCCTCCAGAAGATATATGGAACGTCAGTTCGTCCACAAACCTAAGCCATCATAGGTATGTCTTGCCGCCAGCCGATTTGGTTCTGCGGGCGCTAATTTGGGCGTGGAAGGAATAGCTTCTGAATGCGCCGAGCCCCTTGTCGCACGGTTAGTCACTGCGCGTAGTAGGAGGCCAGCATCGTTCTTCCCCGCACGGGGAAGTGCTCGCCGTCTCTGCAGATTCGCGAGAATTTCAACACCACGGGTGCGTCGAGCCAGCCGTTCTCGGCTTCGCTGAAGAGTGTTTGCAACGCTTCCTCGGGAGTGAGGGCTCCACGGTAGGGCCGGTCTGTGGTCAATGCGTCATAGATGTCCGCGACTTGCAGAATTCTCGCTTTCAGCGGAATGGCTTCTCCGCGAAGGCCATCCGGATACCCGCTACCGTCCATTTTTTCATGATGGTGGCGTATCACCGGGAGGATGCTGCGAAGCGACTTGAGCGGCGCGCAGATTTTTTCTCCAATAACCGGATGTTCCTGCATGATTCTTCTTTCTTCCGCGTCCAAAGGTCCAGGTTTTAGAAGGATTCTTTCTGGCATGCCAATCTTTCCCACGTCATGGAGCCAGCTGGCGATGCGGAGTTCCTGCAAGTCTTCTTCTCCAAGGCCAAGACGTTCTCCCAATTGCTCCGCGTATGACACCAGGCGTTCCGAGTGGCCATTCCTCAAGTTCTGTTTCGAGTCAACGCTTCGCGCCAGCGAAAACACTGCGGACTTCGTTTGCTCATCCATGTACATCTTGAGGCGCAGAAGTGTCTGGATGCGCCCGAACGCATCCCAGAGCGTTGGAGGGGTTGCCCAAACATCCATTGCGCCAGCTTCCTGTCCACGATGGATGTCCCATTGATCGGGGGAGGAGTTCACAAGAACGACCGGCGTGAGTTGATTGAGAGAATCTCTCTTCAGCAGACGGCAAAGCTCGAAACTGCTGATGTCCGGCAGGCTGTCGCGCAGAAGAACTAAATCCGGCTGCATCTGCAGGCAGAGTCTGACTGCGGACTCGCCGTCTGCCGCCGTACCTACATCGCACTTCTGGTTCTGAAGGAATGATTTCAATTCTTCGCGGTTCGCCGAAGCAACATCCACAAGCAAGATGACGGGATTCATGCTCCCCTCCCTATTTTTACGCGCAAGGAGGGTTGAACACACCACTCCCGGTGCGAAACAACAAGTTCTTGATGGATTGGTCTTGCTTGCGATCTCCAATCCCAGTGTTTCGGAGGACCCCTGCCTCCGTTTCCCGGGGACGAGAACGAATAATGAATGAGGTGGCTCTGCAGTTCTAACTTATGCTCGTGAAACGCCAAAGAGGGAAACCCATAAGTGTCTAAGAATTCGAGTCTTGCGGCGTGCCCTGCGAGTGAGGGGGGTACTGGTACGAGGAATAATCTTCATAGCTCCTAGAGTATTTACCTGATGCCGGGCGTGCTCCTCCGCTCCTTTCGCTCCTCCTTCGTCATCTGCGATGAATTGTCCCGTTGCGTCGAAACCCCTTCTTCGTCGAGCAACCGGGCATGGAAATCATAACTAGGGGCTTTACCTGAGGATGGTTGCAGGAGTTCACTTGATTGAGAGAGCGGGCTCCTCATGGTATTGCCTATTTAGGTTGTATTGCCTATCTGGGTTTGTGCGATTGAGACAGCGGATTGGTCCGAACCCGGCCTGTTCGCGCAGAGGAGAAACTTCATGGCGAAACGAGATGTTACGTCCATATCCCCCGAACTGAAGCGAACTGAGGAACCGTCAGAACTTCTACGAGAATTAGTCGCTCACCTGCGGCAGAACCGAACGCAATTACGTGAGGAATGGGTAGTCCGTATCTCGGAGACGCGCCTGCTCCTCGCGATGACAAAAGAAGAAATCTTCGCGGAAGCAACGTCGGTCTACGACAGCTATGTGGAGGCACTGGAGACCGAGGCTTTCGAAGCGCTGCAGGCGTACGCGCGAAATCTTTCGGAACGCATCATTCCGCGAGGCGTCGAGACTCATGAAGTAGTTGGAATCGTGCTGCTGCTGCGCGACGTCCTTGCGCGTTCTCTCTTCGCGAAATACCAGAATGATTTCAAGAAATTGAATCGCATCCTGGACGCCTACGAGCCGGCGGCAAACCGCATCGCAAACACAGTGGCGGTCGGCTTCGTGCAAGAACGCGAGCGCGTCATTCGCCAGCAACAGGAAGCAATCCGCGAACTTTCCACTCCCGTGCTGCAGGTACGCGAGCGGTTGTTGATTCTTCCTATCATCGGCGTCATCGACCCTCAGCGCGCCCGCCAATTGACGGAGCAGCTCCTTCGCGGAATACGAACCAACCGCGCGAAAGTCGTCGTAATCGATATCACCGGTGTGGCGGCCATGGACGTCACGGTCGCGAACCACCTGGTGCAAACTGTCGAGGCTTCCCGTCTTCTCGGGGCGACCGTAATCGTCACAGGTCTTTCGCCAGAGATTGCACAAACGTTGGTGACCATTGGCGTGGACCTTGGCAAGATGAACACGGTGGGCGACCTGCAGGGTGGCATCGAGCAGGCAGAAAGACTGCTGGGATACAAAGTAGCGGCGCTTGCGGAGCCAAGCTAAATAGAGCGGAGGAAGCACCACGTGGAAGTTCCGATTCTCAAGCAGGGAGCGTTCCTCATCGCAACGTTTCAGGCCGCACTCTCAGACGCGGACCTCAACCTACTGCGCATGGGTTTAGTTCAGCAAGTTGTGAGGTTTCGTTCCAGTGCGGTTATCGTCGACGTCACCGCGATGGACGTGATGGATTCTTTTGCCTCACGGACATTGCGTGAGATCGCCCACATGATTCGCCTGCGCGGCGCGGAGACGGTCATCGTAGGAATTCAGCCCGAAGTGGCTTTTGCAATGGTGCAGCTGGGTTTGACCCTCGAAGGTGTTGCGACCGCGCTGGACCTGGAAGAAGGTCTGGCCTACTTGAACGAAAAGTTCAAAAGTACGAACTGAGAGTGAGCCACAGTGTCGGCTGAGGAAGTCCAAGTGGCCATCAATTCCGACCAGGATATCGTCTCCGCCCGCCAGAAGGGCCGGCAGATGGCGACTGAACTCGGGTTTTCCTCCGGAGATGCTACCCTCATTGCCACAGCTATCTCCGAGTTGGCGCGAAACATCGTGTCCTACGCTTCCAAAGGCCAAATCACGCTAAAGATGGTGAATGGCCTAAGCCGTCAAGGCATTTCGGTCATCGCTACCGATGACGGTCCCGGAATCCCTGATATCCGTCAGGCGCTGCGAGACGGCTTCTCCACTTCTGGAAGTTTGGGTCTTGGCTTACCAGGGGTGCGCCGCTTGATGGACGAATTTGAGATCGCTTCCCAACCCGGCCGTGGAACCAGAGTGGCGGTGAAGAAATGGAGACAATAAAAGAGCCGTTGATGGAATACGGGGTTGCCACGTTCGCCCTTCCTGGCCAAAGCCAGTCTGGCGATCACCATTTGGTCCGCTGTAACCGGAACGGACTGCTGGTTGCTGCCATCGATGGCATCGGCCACGGTGAAGAGGCTGCCGACGCTGCGAAGGCGGCAGCATCCATTCTTAAGGCTTGTGCCGACGAACCGATCATCTCTCTCGTGGAGCAATGTCACGAGAAGCTCCGGCCAACTCGCGGCGTTGTTTTAAGCCTTGCATCCGTTGACCCGGCGCATGGGATGATGACTTGGCTCGGAGTCGGGAATGTTCAAGGAGTGTTGGCGCGTGCCAACGGCAAGAATGGAAATCCGAAAGAAACGCTTCTGCTGCGCGCCGGTGTCGTCGGGTCCCGATTGCCTCCGTTACAGGCCACCGTGCTTCCGGTAGCTAAGGGGGACACATTGTTTTTTGCCACGGATGGCATTAACGGTGATTTTGCCGAGAACCTCTCCGTTCTGGGGAATCCGCAAAGAGCTGCGGACAGGATACTTGAACGATACCGGCTCGGAAATGACGACGCGCTCGTATTAGTCGCACGATTGGTGGGAATTCAATCATGAAGATAGCCGGCGGACGCGAGCCGAAGGCTCAGGCAAGTTTTGAAGACGAATATGCCGCTTATTTGCGTGAGTACGCGGCGGGCAGAAGCGAAGCCGCGCTAGGCAGGGCGTATGAGCTGGGGCGCCGAGCGCTCACCGAGCAGAAGAGTCTCGTGGAGATGGTTTCCCTGCATCATCAAGCCGTGGTGGATTTGGTCCGCGACGCGGAAAGTGAAAACCGGCGGGAAGCGTTGCTCCGCTCGAGCGCGGAATTTCTTGCGGAATGCCTCTCTCCTTACGAGATGGCGCGCCGGGGTTTTCAGGATGCGGTAAAAGCCCTGCGGCAACTCAACGAAACACTGGAGGGAGAGATCAAGCGCATCGCATACGCCGTGCACGACGAGGCAGGACAGCTGCTCGTTGCCGTGCACCTTGCGCTGGCAGAAGTCGCGACGGAACTGCCCGATCGGCAAAAAGCCAAGTTCGCGGAGATTAAAGAATTGTTGACCGTGGTTGAGAAGCAGCTGCGACGTTACTCTCATGAACTTCGGCCAACCATTCTAGATGATCTAGGCTGGATTCCTGCGATTCGTTTCTTAGCGGAGGGAATTTCGAAGCGGGCCGATCTGCCAATTCACATCGACGCGAGTGTTTCCGAACGCCTCCCCGGTACCGTTGAGACGACTCTTTATCGCATCGTTCAAGAAGCGCTAACCAATGCTGTTAAGCATGCGAAGGCGAGCAATGTCTGGATTCGTGCGTGGAAAGAAAATTGTGCGCTGTGTTGTTCGATCAGGGACAACGGCGGAGGGTTCGACTCCAACCTGGTTGATGCGATACGGAATCGGAAGGGCTTAGGATTAATAGCAATGCGGGAACGCTTGAGCGCAATCGGCGGAACACTGCGTATCCAATCCAGCGTGGGAAATGGGACTGAACTTTCCATACAAATTCCTTTGGAGGCTGACCATGCCAATTCGAATCGTCCTTGCGGATGACCACGTGCTTGTACGTCAGGGTCTGAAGTCACTGCTCGAGCGGGAGAAATTTCAAGTTGTTGCGGAAGCTTCCGACGGGCAAGAAGCAGTTCGAATGACGGAAACGCACCGTCCGGATATCACGATCCTAGATATCAGCATGCCGACCGAGAACGGCATAGTTGCTGCTCGTGAACTGCGGCGATCCTGCCCAAAGACGAAATCAATTCTTCTTACTCAACACGAAGAAGAGCAGTACATCCACGAAGCGCTTGAAGCTGGCGTAAAGGGATACGTACTGAAGAGCCAGGTCGCAAATGAACTGATTCATGCAATTCAACAGGTCTCTCGAGGAGAGTTCTACCTAAGTCCGGGCGTATCGCGCGCGGTGGTGGAGGCCTACCGCTCCAAATCGGATAGGCCTGCAGATCCCTTGAGCGTGCGCGAGCGACAGGTGCTGCAGTTGATTGCCGAAGGAAAATCCACGAAGGATGCTGCTTCGCTCCTAGGAATCAGCGTCAAAACGGCCGAATCCCACCGCATGAACCTTATGCAGAAGCTAGATATTCACGAGACAGCGAGTCTCGTGCGCTACGCGGTTCGCCGTGGGCTGGTGCAGCCCTGAATGGAAAACTTTTCTATAACCGCTGCAAAGCTACGCCGTTTCCTCTCCTCGAAGCTGCCCTAAGCAGTAATCGCGGCTGTTCGCAAAGCTCTCGATTCTGGCATACCGGATAACCTCTGAGTGATGCCTGCCAGCCTCGCCACTGATCGGGTCTTTACCCCGGAGGAATAGAGGAAACTACCCGATTGCCTAGGCTGGAGGGATTTCTTAACCTGTCCGTGAACGATGCCTACACGCATTTTACTTGCCGATGATCATGCCCTGGTCCGCCAGGGACTGAAGACATTCCTGGAAAAACAAGGATTTCAAATTGTCGCCGAGGTCTCTGACGGCCAGGAAACGTTGCGTTCGGCAGAGAAGACCGAACCTGACGTCGCCGTCATCGACATCAGCATGCCGATCTTGAATGGAATCGACACCGCTCGCGAACTGAAGAAATCTTCCCCCAAAACCAAGGTCATACTTCTCACGCAACACGATGAGGACCAGTATGTCACCGAGTCTATGCGCGCCGGGGTCAAAGGATACGTGCTGAAGCGCCAGGCGGCGGACGACCTCGTGCATGCGATACAAGAAGTCTGTCGCGGGTCCATATACCTTAGCCCGAACATTTCGCGCGCCGTTGTTGATGCTTATCTGTCCAAAAACTATGACTCGACCGATCCCCTTTCAGGGCGCGAGCGCCAAGTTCTTCAATTGGTTGGTGAAGGCAAATCCACGAAGGATATCGCGGTGCACCTTGGTATCAGTGTAAAAACTGCCGAATCGCACCGAGCAAGACTCATGAAGAAGCTAGACATCCATGAAACAGCAAGTTTGGTTCGCTACGCCATTCGCCGGGGCCTGATCCAGGCCTGACACCACCCCCAAAGGGTTTGCCTGTAGACAGTTCTCCGCCATTTCACCCACTCCAAATGGATGATTCACCGGATTGAGTTCTTTTGGCAACCGGTTATCCTGCAGTGAAGGGAGCGGGCCGCCTCCGTGGACAGCGCCCCTACCTCGACTATCCCAAATACCGAACAGCGCTGACGCGGAGGCGGGCCGAACTCATGTTGTCGGGGTCCAAGTATCTGGAGAGAGCGTCCAACCCCGATATTTGCAAGACGACCATAGTGGCTGGCGAGGAAGCTGCCGTGGTCATCGTCGCGACATAGGAGATAGGAGGAGGCCATGAACAATCAAGTCCTGAAATTTGTCACGCAGGCAAGAGCTTCCTGCCTTCTGGGCATACCGGAAGCAGAATTCCGGCGCATTTCGAAGGAATCGGGATTGGGCCATGTGGAACGCGCCGGCAACGAGGAAGAGACCTACTTCACCTACGAGGAATTGCAGCGGATTTGCACGCTCGCGGTGGGCCAGATGCACGCAGGCAGTCCAGTAAATCACCTTCTGGAGCACTCTGGCGTGAAGTGCTAGGAAAACTGATGATATCTCCCAACGCTGGGCGAAGGAAAGATGCACACAAATGCTAATCAGGTCAAATAAGAACAGGATCAGCAGTTGCCCGCGGCAGCGGCCGGATGGCTTCAAGTCCGTGGACAATCCGTCCGATGTCGCGATCCTGAGCATGGCGGTTGATTCCCAACCACTATTTCTCCGAGATGCCCCGCGCTTGTTACCTCGAAGAGAAAAGGAACGTGCTGATGATGTTTTCCACGAGCTGCTTGCGAAAGCAAATCGAGAACTCGCCAGTTTGTTGCGAGACGTACGCTCGGAGTCGCAAGGCACGTTGGCCGGTGACACTCGGAGTCAGCCAGTCAGTGATCTTCTGATGCGCGCAGTCCGCTGTGCTGCGAAACAGTACATGTTGCAAGCAGAACTGGGCAATCTTGCACTCACAGACGAACTCACAGGCTTGTATAACCGCCGCGGATTTATGGCTTTGGCAGAACGCCAATTGAAACTTGGTCGCCGAACCGGCCGGGAAATGTTGCTCTTTGTGATGGATGTGGACCGCTTGAAGCAGATTAACGATTCGTTCGGCCATATCGAAGGCGACCGTGCATTAAAGCGCACGGCCGACGCTTTGAGAGAAACATTTCGGGATTCAGATGTTGTCGCTCGCTTGGGAGGAGATGAGTTCGCTGTTCTTGCGATCGAGGCATCCGGTCACAGCGAGGCCACAATCAAGACTCGACTATTCGAGTGTTTGAAATCAATCAGTGCCAGACATTCTCGTTATGAGATTTCTCTTAGTTTAGGCGTTGCACGATTCGATCCGCGCAATTGCGCTTCGATTGGAGAATTGATGGCGAAGGCCGACGAGGCCATGTACGAGCAGAAGAGGCGACGATCGACACCGCTTCTCGAGACGGAACCAGTACTCAATCTCAATGGGCACTATGGACTTTAGAGAAGCATCGTCGTTGAAATTCTTGCTGGTTCCGGCAACTTTTCTGCACCGCCCAGCCCGGTGCAAGCTAACGGAACCCAGCCCGGAAGGTCATTTCACAAATGCTTATGCGGTCAGGACGACTTGAGAAACGGATTCGGCTGGCGGTTCCGGTGGAGATTTCCAGCGTCGTGGACCCGGTTGCGACCGAGCGAACGACTACGGAGAACATATGCTCGCTGGGAATACGCATCGTGACGCAGCGGGCCAGAGATTTGAATGAACGACTGATGATCAGCTCTTTCATGGGTGAGCTGCGAGCCCTCGCCTCCGTTGTTTACTGTCAACGGCTACCCAATGGACGCTTTGCAGTCGGATTACGGTTCCAAGGACGGCCCCTCAACTGGCCAAAGAGCCTTTCGCGTGGCTCCGCCGATTGAATCTCCGGCACGGAGATTCTTCGCGCCTTTCGCAGCACATCCTCGGGGAAAAAGTGAATATTCGTCTATGCTCTCAGGAAAACTGGTCAACAGCGGTATTCGTTTGCCCGAAATCGGATTCGGCACGTGGAACTACAGTGGAGGTGTCGAGCCGCTTCGCGCGGCTATCGAATGTGGGGCTCGCTTGATAGACACTGCAGAGGCGTACGGGACCGAAGAGCTCGTCGGCAAAGCGATCAAGGGCCGGCGACATCAAGTGATTCTCGCAACTAAGGTGCTTCCGCGGAATTTCAGGCGGCGCGACTTGATTGCTGCGGCAGAAAGAAGCCTCCCGGCTGGACACCGATCACATCGATCTTTACCAGCTTCACTGGCCCAACCTCACAATTCCCATCGAAGAGCCAATGCGGGGGATGGAGGAACTTGTAGATGCTGGCAAAGTCCGGTTCATCGGAGTCAGCAATTTCTCCGTGCGCGACCTGGTGAACGCCCAAGCGTGCCTTTCCAGACAGCGAATCGTGTCCAATCAGGTGCGTTACAGCTTGGCCGAGAGGACTATTGAAGGTGGGATGCTCGAGTATTGCCAGAAGAACGGAATCACGGTGATTGCCTACAGTCCACTTGCATCGGGCCTCGGAAATATCAGGGCAGCGGACCCTGAGCGAGTTGTTTGTAGAGTTGCTCAAGCCTCCGCCAAAAGCGAAGCCCAAATTGCGCTGAACTGGTGCGTCAGCAAGGAGAACGTGGTCGCGATTCCAAAGGCTTCGACCATTGAACATGTAGTGGAAAATATGGGAGCCTCGGGCTGGAAGCTCCGGCCGGACTTGGCGCGTTTACTCGAGGACAAAATTCGCTATCGACGCCGCGGAGCTATCGAAATAAGCATTCGGCGAACAGTTCGCTGGGGCATGCAAAAGCTTGGCCGCTGGGTGTGAATTCGTTTGATTTTAGCGCTGCACCGTAATTGCATTGACACGATGCCCGCTACTACTCCGTGCGGGCCTGACGTTCACCAACATTGTCCAGTTCGGCGGTGGCTGGCTTCCGCTAACTTACACGATTGTGGGGATCACCCGCCGAGGTTGCGACAAGGATAAGCTCGCGATTGCACTCCCTGATAAGCCTGGATGGCAATACCCTCGGGTAAGAGTGCTACCCCCTGCATGGTATCCACGACGGTGTTCGTGGACATGTCTATTACTGAGACGGTGTTAGACATTTCGCTCGTCACATAGGCAAAGCGCCCGTCCATCGCCACGCCGTGAGGCGCGCTTCCGACGCCGCCAATGGTGGTTATCACCATGTTGGTGGCGGTGTCGATCACGGAGACGGTGCTCGCAGCGGAATTTGCCACGTAGGCGAAGGCGCCGTCCAATGTAATGGCCACGGCATAGGGGCCGCTGTTGGAGGAGCCGCTTACCACGGGCACTGTGGCCACCACGGTATTCGTGGCCGTGTTGATCACGGAGACGTTGTCCGAAGACTGATTTGTTACGTAGGCAAAGGCGCTGTTCGGGGTAATCGCAACGGCCACAGGACCGCTTCCCACTGGCACTGTAGCCACCACGGTGTTCGTGGCAGTGTCGATCACCGAGACATTGTTGGAGTTTAAGTTCGTCACGTAGGCGAAGGCTCCGTTCGGCGTGATCGCAAGGCCCCATGGACCACTACTTCCCAACGGAAGCCAAACCGTTGTTGTGACAGTGTTGGAAACTGTGCTAATCACCGAGACGGAGTTGGAGTTTAAATTCGCCACATACGCAAAGGCGCCGTTCGGGGTGACGGCCACGCCGACAGGGAAACTCCCCACCGGGACCGTGGCCACTACAGTATTGCTGGCAGCGTCGATCACCGAGACGGAGTTGGAACCAACTGGCCAACCTGAATTTGTTACATAGACGAAGGCTCCGTTGGGAGTAACTGCCACAGCGAGGGGCTGAAACTGAACTGGAATGACCGCGAGCAGTTGATCTGTCCACGCGTCAATCACCGCAACGCTATTCGACTTGTGTGTTGGCACGAAGAGGTGGCACGTGGTGTCGAGTTGGGCCGCCGCCGGACTACACACCAGCGCCGCTAGCAAAGGCAGCGCCAGACAGCGAAACAGCCAATACCAAACCAATCTGTTGTCTCGATTTCGGATCCTGGAGCCCCAAAACCATTCTCTATCGTCGTGCATCAATACCTCCTTCGACGGCCCCTCGGACTTCGCCGTAACCTCAAGGAAATCCATCCTTGATCCTGCAATAGCACTGCGAAAACGGCCTCACAATCCGGCGAACATCTCAACCGGAGGGCGTGGAATTATTTAACGTACCGTCGGAAAATACCCTAAGGGAGATCCCCACTGCGGAAGAAGTCTCTGAGCAAACGGCCACTACCGACAACTGGACGTGAGCGCATTCCTCGAATGCATGATAGCAATACCCTCAGGCGCCACCGCCACGCCAGTCACGGTGTCCACCACGGTGTTGGTAGCAGTATCGATCACTGACACGGTGCTCGTGTATTCGTTCGTCACATAAGCCAGGGCGCCGTCCGGACTAATGGCCACTCCGTGAGGCGTGCTTCCAACAGGAATGGTAGCCGTCACAGTGTTGCTCGCCGTGCTCACAACCGAAACTGTGCTGTCGGCGGAGTTCGCCACATAAGCAAAAGCTCCGTTGGGCGTAACGGCGACGGCGTAGGGGCCAGTCCCCACCGGTATCGTGCCTTTGACCGTGTTGCTGGTGGTGTTGATCACCGAGACGTTATTGGAAGATTGGTTCGTCACATAAGCAAAGGCGCCGCTGGGGCTGATCGCCACGGCCACAGGACCGTTTCCAACTGGGAGTGTGGCTACCACCGTGTTGCTTGCAATGTTGATCACCGAAACCGTGTTGGCGTTCAGGTTAGTCACGTAGGCCGACGCGCCGTTCGGAGAGATCGCTAGACCCCACGGACCATTTCCCACTGCGATTGTGGCCGTAACGCTGTTCGTGGCCGTGCTAATCACGGACACGGTATTCGAGTTTAAATTCGCCACATACGCGAACGCTCCATTTGGGGTGATGGCCACTCCAACCGGAAAACCTCCCACTGGGATCGTAGCCACCACGCTGTTGCTGGTGGTCGAGATTACCGAGACCGAGTTAGAACCGAATATCCACCCAGAGTTAGTCACGTATGCGAAAGCCCCATTGGGCGTAATGGCTACGGCGAGGGGCTGAATCTGTACCGGAATTGTCGTAACTACACGGTCGAGCACGGTGTCAATGACCGCAACACTGTTCGATTTGTGGGTCGGCACGTAAGCCGTGCATTGGGCCGCCGCCGGGATGGACGCCAGCGCCACCAGTAGGAATAGCACTAGCCAGCGCAACCAGCACCGATGTGATCGGCGGTCCCGCTCTTGGATCCTACCGCCCCAGGACCACTCCTTACTGTCGTACATTAACTCCTCCTTCGATCGCTCCATGATGTGCATTTGCTAGTTCCCGATGTGCGGGAAAACAGCAGAAAACGCTCTGGATGCCATCTGACCATCGCGGAAACACCTCGGCAATCCGACGAACAGCCTAACCGGAACGGGAACAATCACTTAACCGATGCCCGGGGAAATACCTTAACGAGACTCTACCCGCGAAAAGAGGGCCTTCCTGCTTCCTGAACCGGGGTTTGCGTGGGTTCCTGGAGTGTAGGAATTTGGAGCACTACCCCTTGGGACAATCAAATCTATGCCCGATTTTTGACCGCACGACCAGTTGAAACGACGCAACGACCTCCTCAAACTCATCAAGTGGTAAGGGAGTTCTGGTAGTAACAGTGCTCGTGGCTGGTTTTGGCCAGTTTCTTCTTAGCCACTTCCGACGCAAAGCGCGTCGGGGCGGGAAGTCGGAGGGGCAGAGTCGTGCGTCATGTCGCTCTATCCATATTTCTTTTGCTGCTCGCGATTGTGACTGCGGGCTGTGCGGGTCTGGTTAGTGGCACCAACGGCCCGGGCGACACACTGTCGACTCTGGTCGTCACGAATGTTCAAACGGCAACGGTCACAACCGCCAATTCTCAGGTCACTTGGATAACCAATGTCCCCGCCAACTCATCGGTCGATTACGGAACCACAGCTGCCTTTGGAAATACTTCACCCGTCGATTCTGGGATGGTTACAAGCCACCAGGTGACGCTTACCGGTCTGGCTGCCGGCACGACCTACTATTACCAAGTGAATTCAACCGACTCGAACGGTCACCACGGACGCGGCGGCAACAGCTTCAAGACGCTTGGCTACAGCCTCTCCGGCACTATCAGTTCTGCGACGGGAGGGAACGGGGCGACCGTAACGCTGAGCGGAGCCGCAAACGCCGTGACGACCGCCAATAGCTCAGGAGCGTACACGTTTGCCGGGTTGGCGAGTGGGACCTATGCCGTGGCGCCGAGCAACACTGGATACACCTTCGCGCCGGCGACCCAGAACGTGACGGTGGGCACGGCAAATGTTACCGGAGTGAACTTCACAGCTGCGGTCTCCGCTACCGGACCGACGATCACGACGCAGCCGGTAAATCAGACGGTAACTGCGGGCCAGACAGCCATCTTCACGGTCGTGGCGTCCGGGACAGCACCGTTAAGTTATCAGTGGCAGAAGAACAGGACGAACATCGCGGGAGCAACCGCAGCGAGCTACACGACGCCGGCGACGACGGCGGCGGATAGCGGATCGACCTTCGACGTAGTGGTCAGCAACACGGCAGGGAGTGTGACCAGCGCAGCGGTAACGCTGACAGTGACGGCTGCAGCCGTGGCGCCGACAATCACGACACAGCCAGCGAACCACACGGTGACGGCGGGTCAGACAGCGACGTTCACGGTCGTGGCGTCCGGGACAGCGCCGCTAAGTTACCAATGGCAGAAGAACGGAGTGAACATCGCGGGAGCCACTGCGGCGAGTTACACCACTCCAGCAATGACCACGACGGACAGCGGATCCACCTTCCGGGCACTGGTAAGCAACACAGCAGGGAGTGTAACCAGCAACGCGGCGACGCTGACAGTAAATGCAGCAGCGGTAGCGCCGACGATCACGACACAGCCGACGAATCAGACGGTGACGGCGGGACAGGGCGCAACGTTCACAGTCGTGGCGTCCGGGACAGCGCCGCTAAGTTACCAATGGCAGAAGAACGGAGTGAACATCGCGGGAGCCACCACTAGCAGCTACACCATTCCGGCCACAACTAGTTCCGACAACGGTACCCAATTCACGGTAGTAGTCAGCAACTCAGCTGGAAGTGTCACCAGCAGCGCGGCCACTCTCACCGTGAACGCAGCCGCCGTGGCACCTTCGATCACCACTCAGCCAACAAATCAGACGGTCACAACTGGCCAGACTGCGTCTTTCAGCGTAGCCGCTACGGGCACTGCCCCGCTCGCGTACCAGTGGCGCAAAAACAATGTGGCTATAAGCGGTGCTGCGTCCGCCAGTTACACAACGCCGGCAACAACAAGTTCCGACAACGGTACCCAATTCACGGTAGTAGTCAGCAACTCAGCTGGAAGCGTCGCCAGCAGCGCAGCTACTCTCACGGTAAACGCAGCCGCCGTCGCACCTTCGATCACCACTCAGCCAACGAACCAGACAGTCACAACTGGCCAGACTGCGTCTTTCAGCGTAGCCGCTACGGGCACTGCCCCGCTCGCGTATCAGTGGCGCAAAAACAATGTGGCTATAAGCGGCGCTACGTCCGCTAGTTACACAACGCCGGCAACAACAAGTTCCGACAACGGGGCGCAGCTTACGGTAGCCGTCAGCAATTCGGCTGGAAGTGTCACCAGCAGCGCAGCCACTCTCACCGTGAACGCAGCCGCCGTGGCACCTTCGATCACTACGCAGCCAGCGAACCAGACAGTCACAACTGGCCAGACTGCGTCTTTCAGCGTGGCCGCTACGGGCACTGCCCCGCTCGCGTATCAGTGGCGCAAAAACAATGTGGCTATAAGCGGCGCTACGTCCGCTAGTTACACCACTGCGGCTACAACCAGTTCCGACAACGGGGCGCAGTTTACGGCAGCCGTCAGCAATTCGGCTGGAAGTGTCACCAGCAGCGCAGCTACTCTCACCGTGAACGCAGCCGCGCCTCCGACGGTGTCCATTTCGTCCCCAGCCAATGGCGCGACTGTTTCCGGCGCCATCTCCGTATCCGGATTAGCTTCGGATGCCTTGGGTGTAAGTTCTGTCCAAGTTCAAGTCGACAGCGGGGCTTTCTCCTCGGCCACGGGCACGACCAACTGGACCTTCAGCCTCGACTCGACTTCTCTCTCCAACACAGCTCACACTGTCACCGCGCGCGCCACCAATACGTCCGGCCTCACCGCCTCCTCCGCAGTGTCCCTCAATGTGTCGAACAGCGGCGGGGGCGGTACGATCGTCAACGTAACCTCTTACGGTGCCACCGGCAACGGCTCCACCGACGATACTGCCGCCATCAACTCCGCCATCGCTGCTCTCTCCAGCGGCGCCACCCTCCTCTTCCCCTGCGGCACCTACAAAACCTCCTCCCAACTCTCCCTCAATCTCTCTAATGTCACCGTCGATGGCTCCAGTTGCGCCGTCATCCACAACACCTCCTCCGGCACCATCTTCTCCGTCGGCGGCTCCGGCAACGGCAATCCCAATTACGGCTCCGCTACCGCCCTCAGCTCCACCGCCAATGAACTCGCTACCTCCTTCTCCACCACCTCTTCCCTCGGCGTTAGCCCCGGCGATTTCATTCTCCTCCAGCAGGGCGGCAAAGACTCTTCCAACGGCAGCTCCGACTCCGGCTGTGACCCCTCCGGTTGCCGCGGTGAGCTCTTGAAGGTCGCTTCCGTCTCCGGTAACTCCGTCACCGTCACCACCGCTCTCCACGATACCTATAACCCCTCGGTGAACGCCGCTACTGCTCAGAAAATCCTCAGCCCCCTCTCCGGCATCTCCATCAAAAACATCACCTTCGATGGCAACGGCTCCAACGTCTACGGCCTGGCCATCGCTGGGGTCGTCGACTCCACCATCTCCGGCGTCACCTCCAAAAACGTGCAAGGCTCCGCGCTTCTCAATCGCGGCGATTTCAACGTCTCCTGGACTAACATCTCCGTCACTGGCGCCGGCAGCGCTCAGTGCGGCTCCTCCGTGTGGTTTGAAAAACAGGGCAACTTGTCCATCAACGGCTTGTCCATCTCCAGCGAAAATCAGGGCGCTTCCGGCTCCGGCTGCCTCGATAACGGAGCTTTCGGTTTTGAGCTCCAAGCCTCCGCCAACAGCACCATCACTAACCTCTCCGTCGATGCTTCCGGCGCCTACGGCCGCCCTTTCAAAACCAGTGCCGCCCGCTACAACACCTTCAACTCTCCCATCGTCAAGAACGGCGTGCAGGCCTACAACGGCATCAGCCTCGAGTACTACTCCTCTCACAACACCTACAACAACTGCACCGTCACCAACAACGGCGCCGGCACCGGCACTGGCACCGGCAACGCCGGCATCATCACCTTCGGCAATTTCAACCAGTACAACTCCTTCAACAACTGCACCGTCTCCGGCAACGGCAACATCCAGTTCTACGTCAGCGGATATGACGCTCTCCGCCTGGCTCAGGACTCCCACAACACCGTCAACGGCGGAACCTTCACCGGGTCGAACAATGTCGAAGCTCCCATCCTCATCGAGGGCGACGCAGCCTACATCACTGGTGCCACCATCAACGGTCCGGGAGCTCAGGGCATCTACCTGGACTCCCAAGCCAGCAACGCCTGCGTCAACAACAACACCTTTACCTTCGGCACCGGCCTGGGCTCGGCCATCAGCGCCAACGGCTCCAACGACCTCGGCCTCGGCAACCTCCTTAATCTCCTCGGCAGCAATCTTTCAGCCGGTAGCTGCTCCGCGCCCCTGCCCTGACCAGCCACTTCGCCCGTCGGCGCAGCACTCTCCCTGCGCATGATCGGCCAAGTGGTTCAGGCGGCCGTGACCGGAACGTCCGGCACGGCCGCCAAGCTTTTTGTGCTCAATATTTCGTTGAACTCCTCGATCATTCGCTGTGGCTTTAGAGACTAACCGAATGCGATGAGAGTTGTGGCCAGAATTTGGTTGACCGCCCCGGTAAGCAGTCTGGACATTACGTAGTAGCGCCGCCCGTTCGAAACTTCGTTGCTCTCGAAGCTGAATTCCGCGGACATGAGCGCTTCGAGAGCTTTGCGGTACAAGCGAGCGTCGCACCGAAACAACATATTTTTTAGCGCTTGCACGCTGCGCCACCCTCTCGAAGGAACGAACTCCCGCAACACAATGCGGTCTCCCGTATCTATCCCAGGATCGATAAAGAAAACCGTCACGCCCGTAGGATCGCCTTGTAAAACGGACCACTCGGCGACGCACCGGCCCCGATATCCGGGAAGAATCCCTATATGCGCGTTGAGGATGCCCAATCTAAAGGCGGAGATTACCGGTTCACGATAGATGACATTAGCGGCATGCAGCCCGACGTCACACTGAAGGGATCTGAGGCGTTCGATGGACGTTGCCTCGTCCAAAGGATGATGCAGGATGATTAATCGTCCCTGGCGAGCGTAGCGGTAAGTCATTGCCGCCAATGCGCCCCGCTTCAGCGATTTGAGCGCCGCCAGAATTTCCCTAGCCCACCGCAGCAGCGGCCCGCGCTTTCCCACGTTGCAGGCAACAACGAATACATCGACGCCGGGCAGGCTCTCCATTTCCCGCGCGATGCGAAATCCTCCGCTGATCGACCCTGCAATCACTGCAACGCGCATTTTTACCATTCCGGCGTGCACAACAGCTGAGCATAAATGCACAGCCAAAAACTAAGCAGACGAGGGTTGCTGCGCATGCGTATCAGTGACCGTCGCGGAAGTTCATAGAAGTAATTCACAGCGTCTAGGTAGCGCAAGTCGCGCGTCACCATGGCCCGAACGCCGACAAGATTCAGCTTCAGCAGAACCATTTCGGCGTCGAACTCCGTTCCCGCTTCGAGCTTCGCGCGGTCTGGCACCATCAATTGACGCAGAAGCTCTTCCGCAACATCCGACTCGCTCGCGAGGCCGATGTTCAAGGGGCAACGATAGCGGTTATACAAAACCTCGATTCGCTCATCTCTCGATAGTTTATTGAATTTCGCCAGGCACAACGGCTCCGGGCTTGTCCCAGACTGCCGGCGTTCCACGTTATGCGCCAAGGCAATGGCATAGAGGCTGTCCTCGAAGCTTGCACCACAGTTCATCCATCCGAATGTGACGGCGAACCGCCAATCGCGAAACGTGTCTTGCCGCGATAGAAACGACTCAACCTCTTTCCCAAGCGCGCCTAAAG
>Ga0247669_1000331_pt1 | contig 20834 bp, 24 predicted proteins | sample CNK10_metaG_FD_182734 | JGI IMG/M metagenome (GOLD analysis project Ga0247669, IMG submission 182734) | Soil microbial communities from Purdue University Martell Research Forest, Indiana, United States - CNK10 | ecosystem: Environmental > Terrestrial > Soil > Temperate forest > Bulk soil...
CGATGGCGCAGTCGGTCACGCTCTCCACCATCAAGCGAAAACCTTCTTCGGTCCACCGCAGCTTCTCTTCGACCTGCTTGCGGGCCGAATTGTCGGTCCCGATCAGCAGATAGCCGATGATGCTGCTGTCCGCATTGCGCAGCGCCGTGACCGACACGATCGCGGGAAAGCGGCTCCCGTCCTTGCGGATGTAGGTCAGCTCGTACTTGTCCTCGATCCCGCGCGAGGCCTTGAAAGCCAGGGCCTCGAAGCCGGGCGCAATCGTGGTCGCGAGCTCCCGGCTCAATGCGTGGGCGCGCTCGACCACTTCTTGCGGATCATGAATGTCGGCCGGCGTGATCTTGTTGACCACTTCGATGGCCGCATACCCCAACATGGTCTCGGCCCCGATATTGAATAGCTGAATGACGCCCTTTTCGTCCGTGGCGATGATCGAGAAGTTGGCGCTGTTGAGAATCGCGTTCTGTAGCGCTCCCGTCTTGAGGTCGGTAATGGCCTTCACTGTGGTGCCGGTCTCGGCACCCGAGGCGATTGGTGTGGTGGTCATGGGGCGACTCCCGCCGGTTCCTTCGCGGCATCTACGGCGTCCGCGTCGCGGATGTCGTGCGCCAGGTTCCTCGCGATCTGTCCCGCTTCCGGAGCCGTCGCGCCGGCACTCATCCGCTCGTACGTGGCCTCGGTTCTTGCGTTTCGGGCGATCGCCGACCGATCGTCGCTGTCGTCACCCGGCAGCTCCACCCGCAGCTCCGCCACCATCATCTGCAGGCCCGCCGCGATCGGGAGGGCCAGCAGCGCACCGATCACGCCGAGCAGGATCCCGCCGGCGAGCAGTGCAAGGACGACGGTGATCGGGGCGAGCCGGAGCGCGCGCCCGTAGACCCTGGGAACCAGGACCCGATTCTCGATCTCCTGATAGACGAACAGGGCGACCAGTACCACAGTGGCCACGGGCAGTCCCCGGGAAAGCGCGGCGAGAACCGCGGGGGCGGTGGCCAGCAACCCTCCGATGAACGGGATCACGTCCACCAGCGCCGCAAACAACGCCAGCGACAGCGCATTGGGGACTTTGCAAACGACCAGGAGGAGAAAGGTGAACACGCCGATCGCGGCCGACGTGATGAGCTGGCCGCGCATGTAGCCGCCCACGATCACCTCCAGGTTCTGGAGGATGCGCGCCAGCCGCATGTGGTAGTCGCGCGGCACGATGGCGTAGAGCGCGCCCTGCGTGCGCTTGCCGTCGGCGAGGAAGTAGAACGACATGAACAATGTGGTCACGGCCCACCCGAGCCCCACCACGATCTTGGACGAGTAGCCCACCAAATCATTCTCGATGCGGGCAAGCGTCTCCTCCAGACCCGCGTTCTGCACCGCACGAGCGAGCGGGGCCGTGAAGTCGCGCTGTTGGAGCAGGGCGATCAATTGCTCGCGATGGTGCGGAGCGTCGCGCACGATCTGGGCGAGTTGCTCAATGAGCGGGGGGCCGCTCAGGAAGATCAGGAGTGACGTGAGGAGGAGCAATGCGACAGACAGCAGCGTGAGCGCGTAGGGGCGCTTCAAGCCGCGCCGCTCCATCCACTCGATCAGTGGATTGAAGGTGCCCGCGAACACGAGGGCCACGACCAGCAGCAGCGCGATCGCCCGGAGCTGGAGGAACAACCATACGCCCACGATCGTCGCCAGGATCCACGCGATCGAGCGCGGGGCGATCTCGAAGCGGACGACGGTTCTATCCTGCGCGGGCAGCTTCATGGGATCTCCCAGGGCCGAGAGCACCGAATCGGATCCCGATGGCGAACACCGCGGCGTCGAAGTGGTCGGCGAGGCGAGGGCCGAGGGGCTCCGCACAGGATCCCGGAGCACACACGCAACCTACCGGGCGCTCCAGGCGGGCGATATCGGTCGGACGAGCGATTGTGGGCTAGCTCCGAAGGACGGCTGTCGCCGCGTCGAGACCGAGCGCGCCGGTCCCACCTAAGTAGTACGTCGTCTTCCGTCTGTTTGAGCGATACCTGGTGGAAGCGATCTGCCGTAGGCTCCGCGGAGCCCGCCCTCGTCGAGGGTGATGGCGCACGAGGAGCGTACGGTGACCAGACAGCGGAGCCACCACCCAAACACGTGGCACAGAGTGAGTACGTGGGCGGGGAGACACCGGATCGCCGCCGTGGCGCTCCTGCTGGTGGCGCTGGTCGGCCTCGCCGCCCGCTTCGAGGCGCGGGCGTCGTGGCTCCAAGCGCGCTACTTCGCCCGGCAGGCGTCGCAGCTGACCAACGAGATCGGCGAAGGACCGAGCGACCGGATCCGCTTTCCGGGCGACGGCCCGTACGATCGTCGCTTGGGTTACGCACGGTTGCCGGCCGCGCTGCAGACGGCGACAGCGCGGGGCTATCGCATCGCCGCGCAGATCCGCGTCTCGGACCGGTTTGCGGAAGTGGTAGACGGGGGCGTGTCGCCGATCTTCCGTGAGAAGACGCAGGCGGGGCTCCATATCCTGGACCGACGCGGCGCCACCGTCTTCGAGTCCCGCTACCCCGAGCGGATCTACCCGTCCATCGACTCCGTCCCTCCGGCCGTATGGCGGACGCTGCTGTTCCTCGAGGACCGAACGCTGCTCGACCCGCACTTCGGGAACCACAACCCGGCGGTCGACTGGTCGCGCATGACAAAAGCGGCGGCCGACTTCGCGCTGAGCTGGCTGGGCAGCGGTCGCTCGGTGCCCGGCGCGAGCACGCTGGCCACACAGCTCGAGAAGTTCCGGCACTCGACGGAGGGCCGGACGCGCTCGACGCGGGAGAAGCTGCTCCAGATGGAGGCCGCGGCGTTGCGCAGCTACCTCGACGGCGAGAACACGGAGGCGGCGCGTCGCCAGATTGTCGCAGACTACCTCAACTCCGTGCCGCTGGCGGCCATCGCGGGGCACGGTGAGGTCACGGGCTTGGGCGACGGTCTGTGGGCGTGGTACGGGGCCGACCCGGGCGACGTGAACCGACTGCTGTGGGAGGAGGCGCGCGGGGGGGCGGCCTCCGACTCCGCATCCGTGGCGCGGCGCGCCGTCGCCTACCGCCAGGTGCTCAGCCTTATGCTCGCGCAACGCCGGCCGTCCTTCCTGCTCCTGGAGGCGAAGGGGCGGGAGGAGCTGAGGAAACGGACGGATCAACACCTTCACCTCATGGCCCGCGAGGGCATCATCTCGACGCAGTTGCGCGACGCCGCGTTGGCCGTGGCGCTCACGCCGCGCAGCCGCGCGCCGGACGCGCCCCACGTCTCGTTCATCGAGCGGAAGGGCGCGAACGCGGTGCGCGCCGAGCTGCTCGGGCTGACGGGCGTGGGCTCGCTCTATGAGCTGGACCGGTTCGACCTGACGGCGCGCACCACGCTTGACCTCCGGGTGCAGGAGCAGGTCACCAATCTCCTCGTGCGGCTGGCCGATCCGGCCTTCGTGCGGAAGCAGGGCCTCGCTTCCTTCGGCCTGCTGGACCGCGGCGACCCGGCGCGCGTCACCTATGCTGTCGTGCTGCACGAGCGTACGGCGGAGGGCAACCTGGTCCGCGTCCAGGTGGACAACTTCGACTCGCCCTTCAACGTGATCGAGGGCAGCAAGCTAGAGCTCGGCTCCACGGCCAAGCTGCGCACCCTGATCAGTTACTTGGAAATCGTGGAGCGGCTCTACTTCCAGCACGCAGGCCAACCTGGTGTGAATCTGCGTGCGGAGCCGGTAGGTGCCGGCGACGGGATCACGGGCTGGACGCTGGCGTACTTGGCCGCCAACCCGGGCGCCTCCCTCGAGCGGGTACTGGACGCCGCGATGTCGCGCCCGTACTCGGCCAGCCCGGGCGAGGGCTTGACGGGCGGCGAGAGCCACGAGTTGTGGAACGTCAACGACCAGATCACGACTCCGGTGCTGGCGTACCAAGCCGGCCCGCCCGAGAGCTTCTTCACAGGCGGCGCCATTCACTCGTTTCGGAACGTCGACACCGCCGACGACCAGCAGGCTATCTCCGTGCGCGACGCGTTCATCCGGTCGGTCAACTTGCCGTTCATTCGCATCATGCGTGACATCCTGCACTACTATGTGTACCGGCTGCCGGGCAATATGCGCTTGCTCTTGGGGCATCCGGCGGAGGCGCCCTGGGACCGCGACGAGTCGCGCCGCCAGGAAAACCTGGCCCGCTTGGCCGACGGCGACGGCCGTGCGTTGATCGACCATTTTTACCAGAAATACCGGGGCGCCGACGCCGGTTGGGTGCTGGAAGCCCTCGGGCACGGGCGGTCGGTGACCCAGCTTGCGTGGGCGTACCGCTCCATCACACCGGAGGCTGGACTCGAGGCGTTCGGCGATTTCTTCCGGCGCCACAGCGCGCAGCCGGCCCCGTCCGACGCCCGCACCGCGGAGCTGTACGACGAGTCCGACCCCACCGGATTCTCGATTTCCGACCGCGGGCACCTCGCCGGGATGCACCCGCTGGAGCTCTGGCTGGCGGCCTATCTGTGTCAGCACCCGGGCGCAGCCGAACCGGAGGTGGTCGACGCCAGCACGTCCGTCCGCCGGGAGATCTACGGCGGGCTCTTCCCGCCTCCGCGCCGGGCGGCGCCGGACCAGTGGATCGGCCCGATCGCGGAGTCGGAGGCGTTTCGAGAGATCCACCGCTCGTGGCTCCGCCTGGGCTATCCGTTCGAGTCCCTGGTGCCCTCTTATGCGACGGCGATTGGCAGCTCCGCCGACCGGCCGGATCAGCTCGCTGAGCTGGTGGGCATCCTGCTCAGCGACGGGATCCGCTACCCGGTCCGCCGCGTGGAGGAGCTCCGCTTCGCGACGGGCACGCCCTACGAGACCGTGGTGCGTCTGGCGCCAGGCAGGGGTGAGCGCGTGCTCTCGCCCGAGATCGCGAGGGTGGTGCGGGCCGCCATGATCGCCGTCGTCACTCGGGGCACCGCCCGACGCGGCGCCGGCGCCGTGCGCGCCGTCGACGGCTCGCCCCTTCCGATCGGCGCCAAGACCGGTACCGGCAACAACCGGTTCCGTGTGGTCGCGCGGGATGGGCGAGTCATCGAGGACCGCGCGGTCGACAGAACTTCGACGGTCGTCTTCTTCATCGGCGATCGGTTCTACGGCACCATCACCGCGTTTGTCTCCGGGGCGGCCGCCGACCGCTACCACTTCACGAGCTCGCTGCCGGTCCAGATCCTGAAGATGCTCGGCCCGACGCTCGAACGGTTGATCGCGGCCCGCCAGGATTGACGCCGTCGTCCCCAGCGGTGCCTAGGGCGTGTAACGGCGCTGCTCCACCAGTACGGCCGCGCTTTGCGTTCCGAGCGTGTACGCAGCTCGGAACGTCCCCTCCACCCCCACTTTGGCCCCCTGCCGTGGCGCGCCCCCTGCCTGGCTCACCACGGGCAGCGTACCGGTCCCGTCATTCACCTCGTAGGCCCCGAAGCCCAGGGCGCCCACCGAACCTTGAACCTCACCCACGATCCGGATGGTCTTACCGTCGAAGCGACCAGGATCATCTAGCAGCGTCTTTATGGAGGTGGCTCCTTGACAACTGAGGAAAAGGAACGCGGCCGTCGCAAGGACGCACAAGCGGACAGGAGACCCGCTACGGCGTTGCAGCAGGCTTGACATGATCGAAGCTCCTTGGATTGTTGGGTGCGCCCGATCAGGCCGAGGAATTCTTGGGGCGGTCCTTGGAGCGCGTGTAGGTCACCCCGGTCAAGATTCCGAGGCCGAGCAATATGACGCTCGTGATCATCACGTAGAGGCTGGGCACCCCAGCAGTCACGAGAGCCCACGCCACGCCACCGATGACGACCACAAACCCGATGATATAGAGCACGAAGGACATGGGAGTACCTCCTGGTTCCCTTGTTCAGTTTCCCGATCCGCTGCCGCTTGCGGTATTCGCGTAGATCGCTATCTCCATGCGCCGGTTCTGCCGCCGACCCTGGTCGGAGCTGTTCGTGGCGATCGGCTCCGTCTCGCCGCGGCCCGCCGTACAGATGCGGGTGCCATCGATCCCCTCTGCCGTGATGAAACTCGCCGCCGTCAGCGCGCGCCGGTCCGACAGATCCAGGTTGTACGCGGTGCTGCCGTCCGAGTCGGTGTGCCCCACGATCAGGGTTCTCGTGTTGGGATACTTTTGTAGACTCGCCGCAAACGTGCGCAGATTGTCGCGCGCCGTGGGTGTGAGCTGATCGGAGTCGAACCCAAAGAGCAACCCGTCGGGGAAGGTCACCGCGATGCCCTGTCCGACGCGCTGCACCGTGGCCCCGGGGAGCTCGTACGCCAGCTCCTGGGCCTGCTTGTCCATCTGATGTCCGATCACCGCGCCCGCGACGCCGCCGACCGCCGCACCGATGATCGCCCCGCGCACCGTCGAGCCGGTGGCGTTGCCGATGACCGCGCCTTTTTCCGCCTTGTTCATGGCGCAGCTCGCTCCCAGCCACATCAGGGCGGCGAACGTGAGGAGGCCTGTCAACGAACGTTTCAAAGCGCGTGTCCTGTCCTTCCAAAGAGAGGCAGCCTGTCGCCTCGAGGTTAGTACCGCGGCCGGCTCGACCCGGCGCTCGCGCGGCCGGGCCTGGGCCACCGCGGTCGAGAAGACAGCCAGGGCCGCGAGCGCCACGTCTGTACTTTCCGCTAGTATTTCTTGCTGCTCTCAGTCGGCTGTACCAAGTACCCGGACCCGATCAACAGCTGAAACTCATCGCGCCGGTTCTGCGCCGCAGCTACCTCTCCCGGACCTTCCACCACCAATTCACCTTTGCCGCGGGTCACCACTTCGATCCTGCTCTCCTTGATGCCCCGCCCGATCAGGTAAGCCTGGGCGGCCATGGCCCGCCGACCACCGAGCGCAAAGTTGTAGTGCTCGGTGCCAGGCTCGCTCGCGTACCCCAAGATCTCGATGCGCATGTCCGGGTTGGCCCGGAAAATCGGGACCTTCTGTTCGAGGATCGCCTTCGCCGAGTCGCTGAGGGTCGACTGGTCGTTCTCGAAGTAGATCAGCGCATTCATCGTCGCAAGCGCCGAGGCCGACGACGCCACCGCCGGGGGAGACGATGCGACCGCTGGCTTCGGGGACGAATTGCACGCGGCGAGCAGCAGCGCCGTGAACGGGACGGCAACCACCACTCGTGTGGTACGTTGGAAGAGAACGAACATGATGCCTCCTTCGACAAAGACCTCGTGAGCGTACAAGCGCTTCGGGAGCCATTCCGCGACGTCGGCTCCCTCGGCCCGCAGAACGGAACTTGCCGCCCAGTGCTGCGGGCAAACATCCGTCGGTAGGATGGAAGACGACTTAACAATTGCGGGGTGGCGCGGGGACTCGCAGTGAGTCGAAAGAGTTAGCTCGTTGAGTACAGACGTGCGCCGGAGGCATGGAAGGGGAAAGGACGAGGCCGTCTCGCGACGGCCTCGTGCTGCTGCACATGTCGTGCACTGCCTGCCCTACGGAGCAGGCTCTACGATCGTACTGCTGTTACTGTACAACCGTGTTACCAGCCAGAGTGACCGCGGTCTGCGCCAACAGCCTCCCGTTCGCCGTTGCACCAGTCTTCAGGGTGATCGCTGTCTGCGACATCACGACACCCTCCAGGTGCGCGGTCGTTCCAATGCTCACAACACCCGCGACCTGCCATACCACGTTCTGCGCCAGCGCGCCACCGGTCAGGATCACCCTCGTGGCGGACGCCTGGGTAAGACCTCCCGCGATCTGGAAGATCCAGGTGTCGTTCGCGCCACCCTTGAGCGTGACATTCTTCGGAATGCTAACGGTGTTAGTCCACTTGTAGAGGCCGGCGGGGAGCGTGAGCCCGCCAATATTCCCAGCCGCCAGTTCAGTGTGATCAGGCGTCGGTCGTCCCGCGGCATCGGTATACGCCGTTTGCATGTCGCCGATAGCCGTGGTCAGGTTTGACGGGGTTGGAACCGCATAATCGGATGCGTATACGTTCCCGGTCACCTGAGCCGATGTCGAGAACGCCCCGCCTGCGGGAAGATTCAATGTAAATCCAGTGATGAAACTCGCGGCCGCCGGGCTCAATCCAAGATTCCCGGTAATCGCCGACGTCGGCACGTTGGAGATGCCTGTTTTTCCCAGGATCACATAATTGCCAGCTGCGCCAAGACCCACTGGCGCCGGACCAAAGCCTGCGCCCGTGCCTGTGCCTGCGCCTGGGCTGGTTGGGGAGAGGTCGTTGGGAGCTGTGCTGGTGCTGCATCCGGCCACAAAAGCGACCAGGAGTAGCGCCCTCAACCAGATTCCCCGCTGTGTAAAGTTCTGTAGTCTCTTCATTTGGGGCTCCTTCACTTCTACCTACGCCTGCGTGAGCGTACAACGGATCGGGAACCCTTCTGGAGTTCCCTCCTGACTACAACCTGCTCGCGAGGACTGCCAGCGGACATCCCTCGGCAGGATGAAAGGCGACTTAACGATTAATGGGGGCTGGCGGTGAGCAGGGCGTGCCGAACTAGCTAGCTACTTGGTACCCGCCTAGGCCCACGCAGAAGGGCGGGCAGCTCGACTGACCCGCCCGCCCGCGCGCTCCGCTTCGCTTCAGAAGCTTACCGACTGTCCGGCATCTTTTCGTTCGCGAGGCGCTTGGACTTCTCGGCCTTCGCACGCTTGTCCGCGTTCTTGACGCGCGTCTCGCCATCCTTCGCCTGGCGGTCGGCTGTCCGCCTCGCTTGTTTCGCCTCGGACGCAGAGAGCCCAAGGCTCTGGAGCGTCTGCCCGATGCTCTTGCCGCTCTGCAGCCCGGACAGGATCGCCGGGGTCGTGATGTTGGGGTTGTTCGCGCCGAGGTTATTCGCCAGCACGTTGGCCGCGATGAAGTTCCCGCGGCTGAGCTTGGGGTTCGCCGCGCGGGCGCGCTCGAAGGCATTCTCGAGGGCTTCCGGCGTGGTGTTCAACTGCGCCGCGATCCCCCGGAACTTCTTGAGACTCGCCGCTCTTTGCCGCTCTGCGGTTGAGCTATCCGCCGCACCTCGACCGGTGCGCGCGTGCAACGTGCGGGCCTGCTGCTGCGCTGCGGCGGTCGCGGACGCCGCGAGCATGGCGATCGTCGCGAGCACAGTGCCCGCGTACCACATCATCCGTGTGACTCTCATGATTCCCCCTAACGCGACGCAACGGTGAGCGCTTGCGCCAGCGAGAACACGATCTGCGTCCCCGGCGTGACCACCACGTCGCGGCTCGCCCAATGGACCGCCGCCGCTGTCCCCGCGGCCGCGCCCACCGCGCCGCCGATGATCGCGCCCTTGGTGTCTCCGCCGATCACACGGCCCGCGACTGCTCCGATCACGGCGCCGCCGCCTGCCTTCTCCACCTCGCCGGCCGTCACGCCCCGCCCCACGAGCTGGTGCGGGACCGAGTTGACCGTCGAGCTGATCTGATACGTCTGGCCCCGGACCGTCATCGAGGTCGCGACGAGCGCGATCTTCCCGTCCGCCTGGCTCTTGTTGGTCGCCGCCTCCAGCTGCGCCACCCTGAGCTGCACCGGAGATCCTGCCGGGATCGCGACCTGCCCATACTTATCCTTGACGTCGGCGCTCACCGTCGCCCGCAGAGTCTCGCCCGCCTTGTTGTTGCGCGAGGAAAGTGCATCCTGGATTGTTGCTTCGACTGAGGTACCCGAGCTGAGGGTGCGCTGCGCCGGCGCAGTGCTGACCGCCTTGGTCGTACTCGCAGCCTCATCTTTTGCCGAGGCGGGTGAACACGCCACGAGCCCGAGCATCAGCGTCGTCGCGAGCAAAGTCTTTGACATACGTCCTCCGTCCCGGAGCCGTAAAGGTGTCCGTGGCTCCAAATCGACTCATGATGAACCGCAGGTGATTTGAACTCCATCGCCTGCACTGCAGAACCTGCCCCCGAGTGCGGCGACCGAACATCCCTCGCCGGGATGGAAGACGACTTAACAACTGTGGGCTGGTGCGCGGATCGGCTGTGCGTCGAACGAACTAGCTACTCGGAGGCGGGAGAGAGCGGTCGCGTACACGTCCTGGACTTCTCCTCGTGGCCTCTCCACCGTGAGCCCTTCGGGCAAGACAAACAGGATCCGCGTCCCGGGTGCCACGACCACCTCGCGAATCACCCCGCGGACCGCCGTCGGCGTCACTTCGACCGTCGCGCTTACCGGATACACCTGCCCCCAGACAGTCACGGACGTGACATCGAGCAGCATCTTCGCGTCCGCCTGGCTCTTGTCGGCGGCGAGCCCCAAGAGCGCGATCTTGACGCCTACCGGGCATCCGGCCGGAATCACGACCCAGCGGTGCGCGTTTTTGACGTCCGCGCTCACGGTCGCAGTAAGCGGTGCGCCCGGCTGAATCGTCGCTTCGATCAAGGTTCCCACGACGAGGGTCCGGTCCAACGCCCGATGGCCGAGCTGCCACCGCTCAGCATGCTCAGGCTCTCCCGCGAGGGCACCGGAGCACGCCGTGAGGCCGAGGCCGATCATCCCCGCGAGCAACATTCTCGACATGGACGTCACCAGCTTACTGCGAGTGCCAACGCCCGCCGGAACCGGACCAGCGACGCTCGCGGCCCCGGTAGCTGGGGCCTCTCAGCGCGATGAAGGCGCTAAGACCCGCCACTACGAGTCCGCCAATGATCAGAAAGCTCATACCGTACCTCGCTCGCTACAGAATCTTTCGACCTTGAATGACACGAAACAGAACCACCACGATCGCGACGACCAACAGAACGTGGATCAGCCCACCCAGCGTGTACGAGGAGGCCAGGCCGAGTGCCCAGAGAAGGACTAAGACGACCACTATGATCCAGAGCATTCTCTCTCCTTTAGGCGCCACGCCGTCTCCGAACGCCCGCGCTCAGTAGAAGTACGCCCCCGACGATCGCGACCCCGCCGATCCAAGCGGGAATCGCGCGCTGCTCTTCGGCGGCGACCTGCACATCGCCGATTCTCATGACGTTTCGCTGGGAACCGTAGCTCAAGCCCCGGAATACAATGAATGCTCCAACGACAACCAGGAGAATGCCGGCAATCGACAGGGGTCTCATATCTCGCCTCCCTCCGAAAGTGATGGGTTAGGGAACGGGTGGCACGACTCCGATGACCCACTTCACGAGCCGGCCGGACGCGAAGGACGTCTGGACGTCAACCTGATTGATGAGGGCGAGCCGCGCGGCGGACACGGGCGACGCCCGCTGCAGTGCCAGTGCCGCGATCGTAGTGCGCCCGGCGACCGTCACGATGTCCACGTGCTGCGGCTGGACGTTCAGCGCCGCCGGATCGGTCAGCCGCTGGAAGCTCCGCTCCGCGCGCTCGGCCGTCGCCTCATAGCCGGACCAGCCTGCCTCGGGCGCGTAGCCGACGATGCGGTACACCGCGCCACCGTACTCCACGAACAACACCGTGCCGCGGAGCGTGCCGTTGTCGGTCGCTGCCGAGAAGGGCGCGCTGACCCCCGAGAGCCCTCCGGCGAGCATCACGCGCGCGGAAGAGCCGCTCGTGATCCCCTGCTGCGACAGGAACCCGCGGGCCGCCGCGTCGGCGCTCGGCTCCGTCGCCTGCGACAGCTCGACCGCCGCGTCCTGCGCGGGGCTCACCGCGAGCACCGCCTGCGCCCCATTGTTCATGGTCCACCCATCGGGGAACGTGATCTGGAAGCGCAGGTCGGGGTGGAAGAACCGGCTGCCCGCGAAGTAGCCCTGGCGCGGGTTGATCCCGAACACTAGGCCGTTCAGGAGGCGCTCGTAGGAGTCCCGGTTCACGATGCTGCTCGAGAAATTCTGCGGCAGAGTCGCGATCTGCGCGTCGATTGCTTGGAGCCGGTTCTCGGGGCTCGGGTGCGTGGCTTGCCACTCGGGAAGGCGACCGCCTCCCTCCGCCGCGCTCAGCTGCTCGAGCATCCGCATGACCTCCGACATCTGGCGGGGATCGTAGTTGCCGCGGCCCATGTAGCGCAGGCCCAGTTGGTCCGCCTGGCTCTCGTCGTCGCGCGAGAACTTGAGGTATAGGATCCCGAGCGCCTGGTTTGCCGCGCCCGCGTATTTTGCGACCTTGGAGTTCGCCATGCTGCCGACTGCGAGCCCCAGCCCGATGACCTGCTGCTTGCTCATCTCGGCCGCCGTGTGTCGGGCCGTGACGTGGCCGATCTCGTGGCCCACGACCGCGGCGAGCTCCGCCTCGGAGGTCAGGTGGGCGAGGAGTCCGCGCGTCACATAGACGAAGCCGCCGGGGAGGGCGAAGGCGTTCACTGCCGGGTCGTCCACCACTCGGAACGTCCAGGGGAGGTTGGGGCGCTCCGTGGTGGCGGCGAGCCGGGCGCCGAACTGCTGGATGTAGCGCTGCCAGACGGGATCCGGATATACGCCGATGGTGGCGACGACCTGACTGTCGTATTGCTGCCCCATCTGGATTTCCTGGGACTCGCTGACCAGCATGAGCTGATTCCCGCCGGTGGCGGGATTGATGGCGCAGCCGATCGCGGCGATGCCAGCGAAGAGACCGAGAAGAAAACGCGCTCGTAACATGTGAGTATCACTCCCCCAGGAGTTTCTCGACCTGGCCGATTTTTTGTTGAAGTTGGCCGACGTGCTTTTCGTCTTTGCCTTCGGCTTCCAACTTGGGATCCAGAATGAGTTTTCCGGCTTGCTCCTTGAGTTTGCCCTTCACCTCGTGGAGCTCCCCTTCCACCTGGTCCTTCGTGCTGGGTTTCATGATGGCCCGCCTATCGGATCTCCGCCGTTGAGTGCTGATACGCTTAGATGCATCTTGCCCGTGCGGGCTGGTGGGGAACATCCCTCTGCGGGATGAAAAGCGAGTTAACGATTCTTGGGCCATCGCGCCGGTCCGCGGCAAATCGAACGAGCTAGCTCTTTGGGTGCGGGGTATTCTCAGAGCGGCTGCGACTCCACAGCTCGCTCTCGGCCACGTTCGACGCGATCGCATAGATCCACGTCGAAAACCTCTTGGTCTGGTCAAACCCGCGCAGATGCCGGAAGACCCGAATGAAGACCTCCTGCACGAGGTCCTCCGCCCGCTCCGCGTGGGGGATGGTGCCGTTGATAAAGTCGACCAGGGAAGTATGGTAGCGGTCCACCAACGCGCCGAACGCCTGGGGATCACCCTCCAGGTGCTGCTGAGCCAGGCGCCCGTCGTCGAGCTCATCCCGTATCCGAAGGATTCCGGCGAGTGCCGAGTCGTTCGCCGGTCTACGGCGCGTCGCGGCTGTGGTCATAGGAGCCTCCGACATCGAATCAGACCGAAGAGGATCACGACGGCGGCGATGACTAGCAGCACGTGAATCAGTCCGCCCATGGCGTTCGCGCTGCGCATGCCGAGTGTCCAAAGAACTACGAGGACGATCACGAGGGGCCAGAGCAGCTTGTCTCCCTGAAGGGCCATACCGGCAAACTTGCCCCCAAGTGCCCCAACCGAACATCCGTCAGCGGAATGAAAGACGACTTAGCAACGGTGGGCGAAGCCCGCGATTCTGATGTGCGTCGAGCGAGCTAGCTACCTGGGTGGAGGGTTACTTATCGTCCGTTCCCGTCGTAAGCGGCCACCCACTTAGGCCCTGCGGCGTGGCCCACCACCGCCAGCGGCTCGGTCACGGAGAACGCCGCGCCGAGTCGCTCCAGCTCTGCTTCCAGCCGGCGATTGATCGGGTGGTTCTGCCCGCGGCCGTCGCTCACAATCAGGATGTGGGTGGCGCGACGCTCCAGCACGAGTCTCCCCGACCAGGTGCGGCCTCCGCCGCGCGCCCCCGCCATCTCGTCCTTCAGGAGTGAGCGGATCGTGCCCAGCCGTCTCGACGGCTGTGGCGGCACGATCTGATACGCGTACGCCCAAAGACTTCTCAAAGCGAGCTCCGCGCCCGGAGACCACAACCTGTCACCGAGTGCGGCAGGCAAACATCCTCCGACCGGATGAAAAGCGACTTAACACGACTGGGCTGGCGCGCGGATCTGCGGCGCACCCGAACGAGTTAGCTACTCAGGGGCGGGCGAACCGGTCAGCGTGGAGGGGGAGGTGCTTGGACGCTCGGGGACGGACCGGATTTGTGTGCGTGAGCGGCGATCTGGAGGCGGCTGTGCAAGGCCAGCTTCTCCAGAATGTTGTGCACGTGGCTCTTGACGGTGTACGTGGCGATGTTGAGTCGCTGGGCGATCTCCTTGTTGCTCAAGCCTTCGGCAATCAAAGTCGTAATCTCCCGCTCGCGCTTTGTCATTTGAACGGCTTCGAGCACGGCTGCGGTGCTCCGCGTGACCGCTTGATCCACAATGTGGGACAGCAGCGTTCCGGTTAAGGCGGGCGGAACTACATCCGCCCCCTCAGCGACCGATCGAATGGTTCGGACGAAATCCTCGATCGTCGCATCCTTCACGATGAACCCGTTCGCCCCAGCCTTGATGAACGCAATGACGTCTTCCTGTGCCGGCAGGAGATCCATGACAATGACCTTGCTCTGGGGAGCCTCCTTCTTGACGCTCTCCACCAAGCGGTGGCTGTCGTGATTCCCCAGGGCCGCGTCCACGAGCACGACGTGGGGCTTGGTCTCCCGGACTTGAAGCAGGCCGGCGTTCGCCCCTTCGGCGGCCGCGACGACCTTAAAGTCCGGCTGCGCGTCCAGCAGGGCGGCGAGCCCGTCGCGGACCAGCCGATTGTCCTCGATGACTAACACCAAGATTCGCTTTGCCACGCAACCGACCTCCAAGGCTTGGTCAGGATTCCCCAAGTCAAAGTACGGCGCAAGATGGATGGCAAACATCAGGAAAACATCCATGAGGGGTCGGGGAAATCCCTGACACCCGCCCCTCGAGGGGACCTGCTACTCGTCCTCTGGCCGGGCGGCGTCACCCTCGAGCAAGCCAGCCTCGACCGCGAAGCGGAACAGTTGGGCGCGGCTCTTGAGGCCGAGCTTGACACTCAGGCGCTTTCGGTGGGTCTCGATGGTCTTTACGCTCACAGCCAGGTGGTCGGCGGCTTCCTGGTTCGTGTGCCCCTGCGCCAGCAACCGCAGCACCTCGGCCTCTCGCCGGCTCAGCGGCTTGGAGTGCCCGGCACGGGGCGAGTCGCGGGAGACACGCCCGATCTCATTGCCCTGTGCTTGCTCGCCGGAACGTGTGAGCCCTACGAAGGTGCGGCCTTCGTGGACGGCACGGATTGCGGTCAACAACTCGTCGGCCCCCGCCGTCTTGACGAGGTAGCCGGATGCGCCCGATTGGAGCGCGGACCGCAAGTGGGCCGGATCGTCATGCCCCGTCAGTACGAGGATACGCGGCCTCGGATCGAGTCGGGCCAGCTGCTCGATCACCGCTGTTCCGGGGGCTCCGGGCATGGTGAGGTCCAGGAGGACGACATCGGAATCGCGATCCCGGGCTCGGCTCACCGTCTCGGGGCCGTCCGCGGCCTCGCCTACCACTTCCATGTCGGACTGGGCACCGATGAGCAGCTTCAGACCAGCCCGGAGGACGGCGTGGTCGTCCGCGATGAGTACCCGGATGCGTTTCGCCAGAACGGGATCCGCGTTCAGGTGCGTGGGATCATCAAGAGCCGTCTGCTGGGTGACGCTGGTCACAACACGAGACGCCACAGTATAAAGCGAGGTGGGCGGCGAATATCGGGAAAAACCTGAGAGGGGGGCGGGGGAATCCCCGACACCAGCCTTCGAGGCGGTTACTCACCACTTGGCCGTTTGGCATCGCCCTCGAGCAGGCCGACCTCGACGGCATAGCGGAACAACTGGGCGCGGCTCTTGAGGCCGAGCTTATCACTCAGGCGCTTGCGGTGCGCCTCGATCGTCTTCACGCTCACGGCCAGTTGGTCGGCGGCTTCCTGGTTCGTGTGCCCCTGCGCCAGCAACCGGAGCACCTCGGCTTCGCGCCGGCTCAGCGGCCTCAGGTGTCCCGCAGCGGGCGATTCGCGGGAGATGCGCTGGACCTCATGCCCCTGCGCCGCTTCCCCGGGACGGGTGAGATCGACGAAGGTGCGGCCGTGGTGCACGGCGCGGATCGCGGTCAACAGCTCGACATCGGCCGCCTTCTTGACGATGTAGCCCGACGCGCCCGCCTGGAGCGCGGCCTGCAGGTACGCCGGATCGTCGTGCATCGTGAGCACGAGCACGCGGGAGCTCGGCGCGACCCGCACCAGCTGCTCGATCGTCTGCGTGAAGCGGGATCCGGGCATGGACAAATCGAGCAGCACGACGTGCGGCGCAGTCGCCTGAGCGCTGCCAATCGTCGCGGGACCGTCCCCGACCTCGCTCACCACTACCATGTCGGCCTGCGCGTTGATGAGCAGCTTGAGGCCGGCCCGGAGGACCGCGTGGTCGTCGGCGATGAGCACCCGGATGGTCGGCACGCGCGCTACGCGCGGCGCGTGGGAAAGTGGGCCGTGATCGTGGTCCCCCCGCCGGCCCGCGACTCGACCTCGAGCGAGCCGCCGAGCAGGGCCGCGCGCTCCCGCATGACTTGCAGGCCCAGATGCCGATCTCCCCGATCTCCCGCCGCGGGCTCGGCACCCGCCGCCGGGTCGAAGCCAGCTCCATCGTCCTGCACGCGCAACTCGACCGCGGCTTTGCCGCGCACGAGCCGAACGCTCACGGTCCGCGCGTCGGCATGTTTCGCCACGTTGGTCAGCGCTTCCTGCAGAACACGGTACACGGTCGTCTGCACGAGCGGCGGCAGGATCTCCGACTCGAGCCCCTCGATCCGCACGTCCACGGCGACTCCGTGCAGTCGCGCGAACTCCCGCGCGTGGCGGGTCACCGCGGCCGGGAGCCCCACCTCGTCGAGGATGCTCGGGTGGAGCCCTCGCGAGAGGCGTCCCACCTCATCGAGGGTTTGGGCCGCTATCCCGCGGAGCCGCTGCGCCAGCTCGGCGGCCTCTGCGATCGTCCGGGACTCCTCGATCGTCCGCAACCCCACGAGCAGCGCCGTGAGCGACTGCCCGGCCTCGTCGTGGAGCTCACGGGCGATCCGCCGTCGTTCTTCTTCCTGGGCGGTCACTGCCTGCTGGATCAGTCGATTGCGGAGCTCCTCCGCCCGCTCGCGCTCGCTGATGTCGGTGACCACGCCGATCACGCCGATGACGTCCGCGCTCCCCTCGATCTGCAACGGTGCGAACGAGACCGACACCGGCACCAGCGCGCCACCGTCCGCCCGGAAGGCGGTGTCGCCCCGCCGGTTCGCCCGGTGGCCGGCCGCGACCAGGGCGTCGAACGCCGGCTGCTCGGCGGGCGGCACGAACCCGCGCAGCGGCGCGCCGATGACGCGCGCGAGCGGCATCCGCACGATGTCGGCGAACCGCCGGTTGCAATACGCGATCACGCCGTCGCGAGTCAGGGTCACGGCGCCCTCGTTCATCTGATCGAACAGGATGCGGTAGGCCAGCTCCGCGCCCGCGAGGGTGATGACGTGCTCCCCCTTCGCCCTCGCAACCACGATGGCATCCACTTCTCCGGCCCGGATCGCGCGCAGCGTCTCCTCGGCCGCTTGGAGCCGGGTCCGCAGCTCCAGGACTCCGCCGTGAGGGCGGCGCGGCACCTTGCGTTTCTTGATCACGGCGAGCGCCGATTATCCTTCATCATCACGCGGAACCACATCCAACCCGACCAGGACGCGTTCCACGTTCGAGAGGTCGCCGATGATCTTACGAATCGGCGGCGGCAGCTGTCGCACCAACGTGGGGATCACGACGATGTCGTCGCGCCGCGCCAGTTGCGGTTTCTCGAGGAGGTCGACGACCTCGATGCTGTAGCGGCCGGCGAGGTGGCTGTCACACAGCCGCTTCAGATTGGAGAGGGCGGTGATCGATTTCGGCGTCTGTCCCGCCACGTACAGCCGCAGCCGCCACCTCTGGCGCGCGCCGTTCTTCATTCGACCTTACGTCTGCGCCTGGGCTTCGGGTCGTCGGAGCGCCCCGAACCCCGCGCGTCCCGGGCCGAGCCGATGGCCACGCTGCCGTCGGCCCGGCGGCTGATGTCCACCAGAGTGATGCCGTGGTCGGTCATCACGAACTCCCGGACCTGGTTCGAGTGCGCCATGCCCCGGGCCTTGACGATCTGGAGCGTGCGGTTGCGCTCGCCGTTGGCCTCCGGGTTGCCGAGCAGCATCCAGACGTCCATCAACGACGACACGCCGAGGTCGGTCCGCTCGGCCGCGGCGCCCCCCTCGGTCAGGGAGGTGAAGAGCGCGGTGATCTGCCGGAGCTTCATGAAATCGATGAGCCGCGCGAGCATGGCCTTCACTTCGATCTCGCTGCCGACCGCGGTCATGTTGGTGACCGGGTCCACGACCACCACACGAGGCTTCCAGTCGTCGATGAGACGATGCATCGCGACCAGGTGCGCTTCCAGGCCCAGGGCCGTCGGCCGCTGAGCGTGCACGCGCAGCAGGTCCCGGCGCGTCCAGGGCTCGAGGTCGATGCCGATCGACCGCATGTTGCGCGTGATCTGGCCGGGCGACTCCTCGAAGGCGAAGTAGAGACAGCGCTCGCCGCGCCGGCACGCGGCCTCCACAAAGTGCGACGCCACGGTGGATTTGCCGGTGCCCGCCGTTCCGGAGACGAGCACGCTGTTGCCGCGAAAGTATCCCTTCTTCCCAAACATCGCGTCCAACCCGATCACCCCGGTCGACAGATGCGCCGTGGACGCCTGGTGCGTGAGTCCCAGCGACGTGATCGGCAGGACGGAGAGCCCGTGGTCGTCGATGAGGAACGGCATTTCATTCCCGCCGTGCGCCGAGCCGCGGTACTTGAGGATACGCAACCGCCGGGTGGCGCTCTGCTCCATCACCCGCTGATCGAGCAGGATCACGCAGTCGGACACGAACTCCTCGAGGCCGTGGCGCGTCAGGTGCTCGCCCTCCCGTTCGCCCGTCACGATGGCCGTGACTCGCTTCGTCTTCAGCCACCGAAACAGCCGGACCAACTCGGCGCGCACCACGAACTTGTCCGACAGGCCGGAGAAGAGCAACTCGATGGTGTCCAGGACGACGCGCTTCGCGTGGATCGCTTCAATGGCGTGGCCCAGCCGGATGAACAACCCCTCGAGATCGTAGTCGCCGCTCTCCGTGAGTTTGTCGCGCTCGAGTTGCACGTAGTCGAGCAGCAGCCGCCGGCGGGCGCTCAGCCGTTGCAGGTCGAAACCGAGCGACTGCGCGTTTTCCACGAGATCGTCGGTGGTCTCCTCGAACGACATGAAGACACCGGGCTCGTCGAAGTCGAGCGCGCCGCGCACCAGGAATTCCATGGCGAGGAGCGTCTTGCCGCAGCCCGCGCCGCCGCATACCAGCGTGGGCCGACCGCGGGGCAGTCCACCGTTGGTGATCTCATCGAGTCCCGGGATTCCGGTCGGGGCCTTGGCCAGCGGGCGTCTGGCAGGCCGACTCCCATTCCCGGCTCGCTTGGTCGGAGCAGACTTGCGGCGGCGAGCGGTTGCGGTCATCGCGTAAGGGTAACCCTCTCCACGGGGTGAAGAAAGAACCCCACAACGCCACGCGTTGTGGGGTTCCTTGTCAGCTGCGGTTTACTTGGCGATCAGCAGGACCGCGATAATGACCACCAGCACGAGCACGAGAGTGGTGACGGTGACGGTGTGGCTGCCGCCGGAGGCGGCCATGGGCGTCGACGTGCTGCTGCCCACGAAGCTCGGCTCGACGCGCTGCCACTCGGGGCGGAGGCGTGGTCCGGCGAGGGAGGTGCTCGCGGAGGACGCCGGCGCCGCGCTGGCACCAGCTTTTGGCGCGGGAACGGAGTCCTGTTGGGCCGCCAGCGGCGTCGCGCCCGCTACACACAGCACGGCGACCAGGATCATTGCACCGCGATCCGCAATACTCGGCCAACGTATCATAAAAAGACCTCCCAAGAGGGGGTGGCATCGAGCCTCGTTCCGATGGTCTGAAACGAGGCTCGAGGTGGATCAGAGCCGCTCAGCTCCGCGCGCTACGGCTTCTTGACGCGGATCTCGATCCCGCGGCGGTTCAAGGCACGCCCCTCGACCGTGGCGTTGGGCGCGATGGGGTAGCCTTCGCCCCAGCCGACCGCCGTCATCCGGGACGCCGGCACTCCCTCCTTGATGAGGAAGTCCCGGACCGCCCGAGCCCGCCGCGCCGAGAGCAGGAAGTTGTAGGCGAACGTGCCCACGCTGTCGGTATGACCGGCGATCTCGAAGTAGTACTCAGGATACGCCCGCATCGACTCTCCCAACCGGACCAGGATCGCGGTGGCGGTGGGCGTGATCTCGCTCTTGTCGAAGTCGAAGTGGACATCTTCCAGCACCAGCGTATCGCGCAGCACGAGGCAGCCGAACTGATCGGTCTTGACTCCCGCCGGCGCCACACCGTTCTCGCACTTGTGCGGTACGGGTGGCGGAGCTGCCTGGATGCGCACCGTGTCGACCCGCATCCGACACGCCGGACACGGCGGCGCCACCGTCACCGCCGGCGCGCGGCGGCCGGCGGTGAAGTACGAGATGCCCAGCGTGGCGATCGTGTTGTACGCCGTCTTCTTCCCGGGCTGGTCTTCGTAATGCTCGAACGCCATTCGGCCCTCGAGCCGGAGTGCCACGTTCTCGCTCACCATGTGTCGGACACCGAGGCCGGCGTGCGCGCCCCACGTGGGGTGCGTGACTCGGCCGTTGCCGGTGATGCGGGTGAACTGCGTCCCGCCGGTGAGGAAGGGGCTCGTCGTCGCGTTCAGGTCGACCGTATACGTTACCGCGGCGAACGGCGACAGATACTTCACGCCGGACCCGATGGCACCGCCGGTCCCGATGCTGAACCCCCAGTTGTTGTTGAAGTTGTAGCCCAGGCGCGCGGCCGCGGCCGGCATGAGGCGCTTGACGTTGCTGCCGGCGTCGGCGAACCCCC
>Ga0247669_1000335_pt1 | contig 20697 bp, 15 predicted proteins | sample CNK10_metaG_FD_182734 | JGI IMG/M metagenome (GOLD analysis project Ga0247669, IMG submission 182734) | Soil microbial communities from Purdue University Martell Research Forest, Indiana, United States - CNK10 | ecosystem: Environmental > Terrestrial > Soil > Temperate forest > Bulk soil...
GTTTCTCACCAAGTGCATGTTAGTTCGCCGCCGAACTCTCCAGAGCGACCCTGTCCGTAAGAACTAAATTGCTGCCTTTCCATTGAATCAGCCCCTTCTTTTTGAGCCTAGATAGAAGTCGTGTCACTGTCTCTCTCGAAGTTCCAATGACCTCAGCGATTTCCTCATGAGTCAGGGTGAGCTGCGCACCGGCCTCATCACGCAACGAGCGATTGTTCTTGCACCAATCGAGAAGAAATGTCGCGAGTTTTTGTCTGGCGGACTGCGAATGTCCTAGCACACGCACTCCAGCGATTGCGGAACAATAGGATTCACCCAACTGCTTAGCCGCCTGCACCGCGAGTTCATAGTCGTGCCGCATAAGATGAAGCAGATACTGGCGTTCAACGAAGCTTGCCTGCGTCGGTTGGATGACTTCCGCCCACGCCTCATGAGGCTGGCCCAACAGCGTCCCGGCCAAACCAAGTATTTCTCCTGAATTGGCAAACCCTAGAATAAAGTTCTTCCCACCCGCCGATGACGTGTACAGCTTTACTTGCCCCGAGTAAAGAATAAAAACCCCGCGGGAAGGTTGACCTTCAAAGAACAGGATGGTGCCCTTGGGGAAGTAGGCCGGGATCGCCAAAGCTGCGAGCCTGTTAACAACATCAGAAGAGATGTGGCCGTTCCTCCTGCGTGGTCTTTCGGAGCGTTCGTGGCAATTCTCGACGATCTCCAGTTGACGGGCCGCTAACATGCGAACACCTCACAGGCAGTTTTCGTCTGATACTCCGATTGCATCTCGTCCTTCCTCTTTGCAGGCCGTCATACCATTCGAAGATTCAGGCACAAACGCTTCGTGGCTTGCACGATTTCGCGTTCGTCTAATTGCACTCCTGGTTCAAACGTACCGCCGAAATGGTTGGTGCTGCGACGGCTGAGCGCATCCTAGGACTTCCCCGCTGCCTTATCGGACTTCCGGTGCGCGTCTTCCGACCACTGCATAGCTTTACGTGCATGCTCTAACGCTTGTCTGGAATGCTCGTGTCCGGTCTGGTGATCTTCTTTCCCGTGGTGGGCGGCGGCTGTACGGTGCGCGTGTGCAGCCAATTCGTGGAATTCGGCAGCTCTTTGGTGCGAATCGTTTGGCAAAGTGTTCCCAGTCCCCCGGTTTCGGCTCCTTATTAAGCATTCTTTACACTACTCGCACTGTTCCATAGTGAACACTTTGCCGAATATGGCCGGCAGGGGTGATCACTTCGACTTCAACCGCCTCGAGGCAGATTCAGTTCGGGTTGAAGATGATGTGTTAAGACAAATCGCTAATTGTGCCTGCCAACATTTCGATCCATGGCGAAGAACGCGCAACGTTCCCCCAAGCAAGAGCAAACTGAACCACGTTCTCTTGCCTCCTTCGGATCGACCCACAGCATATAGATTGGCTGCCAGCTTATGTCGGCAAACTGGCACCGGTTTGGTCGTTCGGGGATCGTAAGATCGACCGATTGGAAGGTGGGGCACTTCTCAGCTTGATGTGTTTATAAAGCTGAGGAAACCGATGTGCCGGCGGCGGCGAAGACGGGGGACATTTCTGCTTCCGCGAAGGAGAGGAAGGACTCGACGACAATAGGGTCAAACTGAGTGCCCCTTGCCTCGTTGAGTCGTCGTACGGCTTCACTGAACGGCAAGCCCTTGCGATAGGGGCGAGAAGAAACCATGGCGTCGAAAGCATCGATAACGCAGACGATGCGGGACACTACCGGTATTTCCGTTTCCTTGAGCCCAGCTGGATATCCCTTGCCATCAAAAGATTCGTGGTGGTGAAGAATCTCAAGGGCCGCGCGTTCAAAGCCGGGGAGCATTCGCAATACGGCCCAGCCATACTCGGGGTGTTTTTTCATCAATGCGTATTCTTCCGGATCAAGACGTCCGGGCTTTCGCAGAATCGCATCCGGAATCCCAACCTTGCCGATGTCGTGCAGAAGCGCTACGACTTCGAGGTTTTGAAGCTCCGATTCTTCCAGCCCTAGTTCCTGCCCAACCCGCATGCCCCATTCCGCAAGGCGTGTGCTGTGCACGCCAGTGTTAAGGTCCTTAAGATCGAGGAGCTGGGTGAAGGCGCAGATCACTGAATTGCGAAGCGCGGAAGTCTGCTGTTCCAGTTGTTTTATGCGCAGCGACTCCGGCGCCTTCAGCGATAGTGATGCGCTGGTGAGCGCCGGAGATTCACAGGAAGACATGACGTTTACCAGGTGTTGACCCACGCCGAAATCGCCTGGTAGACGTTCAGGCGGCCATGGTTTAGGTCGGGAGTAAGTTGCTGTGCGTGCGAGAGCGCCTTCGCGGCCTGCGATTGGTTGACCGACTGCTGTTTTGCGCTGAGCATCAGAGCCACGGTTCCCGCAACGATCGGCGAGCTGAATGACGTACCCGATGCGCTCGCGTAAGTCCCGCCAGGGAAAGTGCTAACGATGTTTTCTCCGGGAGCAGCAATCCAAACATCCACGGCGCCGTAGTTGGAGAAAGTAGACCTGCTGTCCCAATTCGTCGTCGAGGCAATGCCCACGACAGAACTATTCAAGGCCGCGGGGTAGACCGCAGCGTTGGTGTCTTCGTTTCCGGCTGCGGCAACCAGCACCACTCCTGCCTTATTCGCATAAGACACCGCCTGATTCAGCGACGGCGAGGAGGAGGTCAAGTCGAAGCTCATGTTCACGACGTTCGCTTTGTGTTGCACCGCGTAATAGAGAGCCGCAACTATGTTCGAAAGATAGCCCGTGCCATCGGACGAGAAAGCCTTCAAGGGAAGGATCTTGGCGTTGGGGGCGACAAGGTGAATCAGTCCGGAGGTCATCGTACCGTGGCCGAACGCGGTGTAGTCTTTGCCATCCAAAACGGCCGCGGTGGATTGATCCAGAACGGCGGCGGTGGACTGCTGCACGTAACCCGGCTGCTGATCCTGAGTGTCCGTGTCGACGTAGCCGTTTTGCAGGGTGGACACATCGAGCCATTCGGAAGCACCTGCCTGATTGCGCGTGAAGTCATAGCCCGGCAAGAGTACCGGGTAGAGCACGGGGTGGTTCACGTCTACACCCGTGTCAATCACAGCCACGATACCTGTGCCGCCGATTCGAAACCCATTCTGCGCATCCGCAAGACGGATAATCTGTGTCGCCGGCTGGGCCACGTAGCCGTGCCAAGCGATCGTGCCGTAGTAATTCACCGGAGCCGTGTCGTACAAGCCCGACGGAATGCTGGGAAGCGGCGCCTGCGGGATAGGCAGGAGGTGATCGGCCTCAATGCTTACGATTCCGAGTAGTGATTCAACAAGCGTGAGAGTGCCGTTCACGAGGCTCCCAAGCAGGTTGTTGGAGGACGTTACGAGGAAAGTCTGGCCAACTTGGCCATCCAACCCTCCCTGCACTTGGCACTTGAGAAGATTGCAGAGATTAAGGACGGAGGACAGGCCGCCTGTGCTGCGGACGATATAGCGGCTTTGCGCGGCCGCGGGCTTTGAAGCGGCAAGCGTAAGAATTATCATTGCGACGATGAGAGTGATACGTTTCATGGTTTCAGCCCCGTAAGGGTTCTCCTACGATTGAATTACTCGCTCATTCGCGCAGCTTGATGCCCTTTTAGTTTCGCTAGGCAGTCATTCCGAGCCAATGGTACGAGTGCATCTTTCCGTCTAAACAAAATTCCCAGCGGACTTGGTACTTCCGTACCACCGCCCTTTGAGGAGATCGCATGGATTGGCTTTCTTTCATGCTGTTTCCTTGGGCACACGACCTAGTGCTTCCCGGAGCGAAATCACAATCGGCATACCTCCGGGGCTTGCAAACGTCATCTGAAGGTCTCCGCTGTTATCAATCTCTCCGCTAAACTCGCCAAATTCATTCGCTACCGTGTGCACCACTTGTCCCCGCATATTGGAAAGAAGTATGCGGATGTCTCGCGCAATGATTTCCGGGTCGCTCAAATCCAGGAGTTGGCCGGTAACGACGATGCGGCTGCTTCCAGGCTTTGCCTCAACCTGCACATCAATCTGAAATGGGTCGGCACGATAGAGCATTTGTCTTGTGCTGCCGCCAGCCGATCGAGTTCCTTCTAAAACAGGTTGCAGAAAACTGTCGAAGAGAACTTTGACCCGGCTGCCCGCTCCCTTTCTCACGTCCGCCATACCGGCTCCGGCAAACGCTGCCTTTGCGATTTTGACGGCGCCCTCCGGAGGCTGATAGTTCACTTCCGAGGCCACCGATTGGCGAACCCTTTGCCACAACGAAACTGTTTTTATGCACCCTTTGCAGCCTTGCTCCAGGTGTTGCTTCATCAACTGTCTTTCGTTCGCGTCAACAGCCTGATTCACGAAATCGATCCACACCTCAGTCGTAAAGTGTTCCATCTGTTCCCCCCGATTCCTTTCTGCGTCCCAAGCACTCCCCAGCGGATGGGACGATTCAGTGACACTCATGGCATAAGGGCAGCTAGCGGAGCGAAAAATATAGGGACTGAGAATTTAGTTAAGTATCCTGGAATCAGTTAGTTTGCCGACTAGAAGGAAGGGCGCCCAGAAGTAAGGGTGGGGATTTTGCTCCCGAAGTTCCTGCATGGCGTGCTTGAGTGCGCCCGCCATGCTACCTGTTCTCAAGTATTCTCGATAAAAGAGTTTCATCAGCTCGGAAGTGCTTTGATCGTGCACATCCCACAAAGACAGCAGCAAAGTGGTTGCTCCGGCACAGAAAAGGCCCCGCTGAAGTCCGAGCAGTTCGTCGCCGGCTGCGACGAAGTTCATTCCAGTGGCACAACCGCTCAGAGTCACCAGTCTTGCGTTCAAACGCATTTGGTACAGGTCATATAGATTCAAATATCCATCGCCCAGCCGAATGCCCGAAAACATGGGGTTGTCCTGCCGGTATACGCCGTGCGTTGCAATATGAAGCAGGCCGCTTTCGGGGCCCCTTTCGCGCAGCAAGGAAGAAGTTGCCTGATCTCCTAGATAGAGCGATGACTGTGGCAGTAGCGCGGTCACCGACTGGACTTCTTCCAGGATATGTGGCGTCCGTTGGTCCACGATTCCAAGTACAAGGGATGTGGTACTCGCGCTCGCTGATTTTTCCTGACACATGGCGAAAACCGTCGCACTGGGGGCGTAGGAAACTGTGAAGGTATCGCAGAGATATTCTTCCCCGTTTCTAAGAGCATGGAACGGCAGGAAATGGAGAGGACCGTGCGGCACAATAACGAGGTGCGTCCCCTGAAAAAGCGGGCGCAGAGGTGCGATAAGTTCGGCGTAGAGAGATTCCAGATGACTATGCGTGGCACGCAAGAGTGGTGCTTCAAATCGTCGGACATATTCGGTCCCCATGCGGAATTTTGAGAGTTGAAATCGAAGCAATTGCAGAAAGTGAGCCACTCGAGATAGAAGCGTCACCGGCAGGATCTGGATTTGCTTCCGCGTAACCACTGCAGCCACCAGCTGGTCCCCCGTAGAAAAGTATTCGACAAGCGTTGCGTTTTGCGGGAGGTTGGCTTGCAGCCTCTCGACGGAAAACTCCGTCGGAGCTTCCAGCGTCGCGATTTCCCGCTCGTGCGCCGGGAGCTCGCGCAGAGTTCGCAGCAGCTCTTTCTCATGTAATTGCGCCTTTTCCTGGAGTGTTTCGAGCCTTTGGCGGGTTTTTTCTTCGGGACGAAGCTGTTCGAGTTCGATACGGTGATAGTACCAATTGAGTTCTTCACGCAAATCCCTGATTCGGCGGACAAGATCGCTTTGCCCCGCCTCTCCTAGCGGCAGACTCTGTCCGCTCTGAAAGATCATTTCGATCATGCTGCGCGATTTCGCAGCTTCCATGCAGGTGAGCGCTTCCTCGGTGGACGCGGTTGTTGCATCTCCTGCAATATATAAATCCACCAGAGCTTCATAGACGTGCATTCTGTTTTTGAGAAAAGAGATTTTCAGTTCTTCGCCTTGCAGCCGGCTGCGCAAGGCTTCCAGCGCCTTCCGCGCCTCCAGATATGCGGCGTGAGCCGCTGTGCGGTTGTTGCCTGCCTTTGCTATCTGTCCTTCGAGCAAGTGAGCTTGATAGGCGAGGACCGGAGACTGCACGGCCTTCAGTCGGGAGAGGGATTCGTTGGTTTGCTTTTGTGCTTCTGTCGGATCTTCCACTTGCAAAGCGATCCGCGCGAGCAACAGGTGCGCCAGCACCGCCTTCCCCGCGAGCGCCGACTGATCGAAAAAAGCCGCGGCTGCCGCGCCGAGCCGACGAGCCTCAAAGTGGCGTCCTTCATGGAAGAGCAATAAGCTCTGGTACAAGTCGATGAGCCAGGGCCAAACAAGATTTTTTTCCCGCGCAAACATTTCCCGCGCTCTCGTGAAACGCTCCAACGCCTGGACGGTCTTGCCCTGCTGACCATATGCCGTTGCTTCGTTCGCGAGTGTTTTCGCGGCCTCGTATCCCATCCCCAGCTTCTCGAATCGCAGATATCCTTCATGCGCTATCTCTCTTGCTTCCTCGCTAAGGTTCAGTTCCAGGTAGATATCGGAGAGGTCCAAATGGCAGAGCGCGAAGTGGTAAGCGTCGCCAGTGGCCTCACACGCGCGCCGGGTCGCGTAGAGCGCCTCGATCGCGCGGCTGTATTCCCCGCGCAAGTAGTAGAGGTACGCGATGTTGTAATCCGCCTGCGCCACGAGCAGCGGCATGTTGTTTTCCTGGCAGAAGGAGCGCGCCCTTTGGTACGTGGCCAGAGCCCGTGGGAAATCGTTCAGGCTAATCAGGCAAACGGCCATGTTGCTGAGGACAACGGCGATCCCCTCCGTGTCTTTGTAGGGCATCAGGCCGGTGTAGGCGCGCTCGTACTGCGCGATGGATTCCTCGAACCGGTCCTGGCGGTGGTAGATGTTGCCGATATTGATTTCCAGCCGCGCCAGGCGCCAGTGATCGTTGAGGCTCGCAAAGATCTCCCGGGCGCGTTCCGCAGCGTGAAACGCCTGGTCGTATTCGCCGAGCAGGATCATCGGCTGGATCGAACTGCTCAAAGTCCGCGCGGCCTCATTCCAGTTGCCCAGCTTCTCGTAAAGCTGGAAAGCCTGTTGATGGTGCTCGATCGCAGTACGATTGTCGCCGGAGGAATAAAGCGCATTTGCTTTTGCGCGCAGACTGAGCGCCACGGCCTCTTTGCGGCGCAGCCGTTTCGCGATAAGCACGGCGGCCTCAGCCAGGTGGAGTGCTTCTTGCGTGCTTACCCGCACCTTTTGGACGACGAGCTTTGCAAGTTGTTCGACGATTTCCTGGCGGATCAACTTTTTGTGTTTGGCAAGAAATTTGCGGCGGGCAGCTTCGGTGGATAATTGCCCCATCTCAGCAATCAGCGTGTCGACTGAATTTGTCGTAAGGGTTGCGGGCATCAGCTAAAACCCAACTCCTCAAGTTGGCGCCGCAGCCGCTCGATGCATTTCTGGCGCGTGAATCCGATGGAGCCGACAGCGAGGCCCAGTTCCGCGGCAACTTCTGTATAAGGCCGCGAAGGGGTTTCAAAAAACAGCAGTTCGACCAGTCGGCGGCATTGCGGTGTCAGCAGCGCCATCGCCTCTCGCAGCATCTGCTCTTCCTGGGTCTGCTGGACCAGGCTCTCCGCGATTGAGGGCGTCTCCGGCTCGGGCAAATCCGGCTCCGCATCCCGGCTCACTACCCGCTGATTCAGCCGTTTCATGCGGTAGCATTCGTGATGAGCAACCTGCATCAGCCACTTGGGTAGCGCGCGAGGTTCTCGCAACTCCGGCAAGCGCACGAGAAGCTCTACACACGTGGCCTGAAAAACGTCCGCGGCCTCTTGTTGAGACAAACTGTACTTCACGGGGATCGAATAGATGAGCGATTTGTATTTATCAATCAGCTTGGCCCAAGCCGCTTCATTGCCGGAGAGGCATTCCTTAACAAGTCGCGTATCATTCCACACCTCCCCCGGCTTCTTCGCAGCCGTGGTCGTAACTGGGCTCATCGAGTGCCGTTCTCCGTCGCACTCTTCCGATAAAGCTGCTCGACGTTCCAGAGCACGTAAGGCTCAAGAACAGCCGGGTGAAAATTGCCGACCGAATTCTTCGCGCCCGCCAGGATGTCCGGGCTCGCCAAAAAAATCATCGGCTGCTTCTCGGAAAGAATCTCCTGCGCGCGGTCATAGAGCTTTTTCCGCTGCTCGAACGTGCGCGCGGACATCTGCTCCTCGATGAGGCGGTCGATCTCCGCTTCCCACGGAGTAGCGGGATATGCTTGCGAGGGGTTCCAGAGGTGCGTCCCGCCGCTTGAGAGCCAGACGTTGATGTCGGAATTTGGATCGGCATCAAAGCTAGCAATCCCCATCACGCACGCATCGTATTCCTTGCTCTGTGTGACCCGGTCGAGCAGCGAGCGAAATTCAAGCGGCACGACTTGCACGCGCATGCCAAGCTGCTTCAAATCGTCCTGAATGAGCGCTGCCATCTTGGCGCGATCCGCATTGGAGGAGCTCGTAAGGATCGAGAATTCCACGGGCTTTCCCTGTGCATCCTGCAGCGTGGATTCTCCATCCGGTCCGTTGCTCCAGGAAAAGCCTGCTTCTCTTAACAACGCGCGCGCCCGGTCCAGCGACCGCGCGGGATGAGCAAGTTTCTCATTCCCCCATCTGCGGTTTCCCGGTGCCACCAATCCCCAGATTGCAGTGCCGCGGCCTTGATACGCCAGCCGTACTATTGCTTCTCGGTCCACAGCATTCGAAACCGCTTGCCGGAACTTCACTTCGCGGAACCATTCTTGTTTTCGGCGCATCTCGGATGAAGCCTTTTCCCCAGGAGCGTTCAAATTGAAAAAAAGAAAGTTATACTCGAGCCCCGGCCCCGCGTCCGTCATCACGTAGCCCTTTTGCTGGCGCGATAACACCGAGAAATTCTCCGCGCCCAGCTGGCTGATCACATCGGACTCACCCGATTCAAACTTCAAGACCTGTGCGTCCGCGTTTGGCACAAAAAGAAATACCAGTTCATCCAGATACGGCAGTCGATTCCCTTGCGTATCTGCTTTCCAATAATAGGGATTGCGCTCCAGGATCAGCCGCTGGCCCGCCACGTACTCCTTCATTCGAAACGGTCCGAGTCCTGCCCACTGCTTCGCTGCTGTCTCCAGAGTTCCAATCTGCGCAAGCTTGCCTTCCTGATAGGGTTTCTCCAGCAAATGCTTTGGCAAAATTGCCAAGCCGTCGAAGAGTCTTTCCCCCACTCCGTAAGTCTTGGCCAGTTGAAAAACGACGGTTTGCCCGTCAACTTTCCGGACAGTGATCGGCTTTCCTCCGACAATCAGCAAATCGCGCTGTGGGGCGTGCACATTCTCGTCCAGGTACACTTGAAAGGTGAAAATCACATCATCAGCACCTAGCGGCTGACCATCAGAAAACTTGATTCCCTGCCTGAGAACGAGTGTGTATTGAAGCCCGTCCGGAGAAATCTTCCAGGACTTGGCTAACGCCGGTTCCGTTAGTTGTGTCGCCCGGTTGATGTGCACGAGATCTGCTTGCATAACGGCGATCACCTCGCGCGACCTCGAATCAGCCGCAATCAGCGGATTCAGTGTCTTTGGTTCGCCGCGGAGCGCCACCACCAGCCGCCCACCGGACCGGCCCGGTTCTCCAGGAAGTGCCAGCAATTCTTCCTTCGTGTCGCGCTGTTGGGATGATGCGATGGCAGGGTGGCCCAGGAATACGACAAAAAGCAGGAGCAAACTCAGGAGCATCCAGAATGATTGAAACTTTGCTCTGCTGATTCTCATGTTAGTCTGCCAAGACCCCTCCTTTCTATCTTGTACGCCTCGCCTCGCTCCTGCAATGAACTAGCTAACCCCAGGTATCCTAGGAAGAACGGCACTATCGCCAGGGCTGGCAGGTACATCCACCAATAGGAGACCAGAACGCTGTATTGCTGGAGATTGGAGAGCAGATTCCCCCAGCTCGGCACTGGTTCCGGAACACCCAGACCGAGAAATGAAAGCGTCATCTCTGCCATCACGTACTGCGGGATGAGAATTGCAGCCTGCGTCAGCAGCACGCTCGATGTCTCTGGCAGAACGTGCCGCCGGAGCAAGTAGATATCCGTCGCTCCGAAGCCTCGTGCGGCGCGCACAAAGTCGCGTTCCTTAGCGCTGAGCACCACCGCGCGGACCAGTCGCGCCGGACGCGCCCAACCCACCGCTCCGATAACGGCGATTATCAGGAAGAAAGCCTGGAGCGGGCCGACCGCGAGCGGCAGGAAAGCACGAAGCGCAAAGAGAAGATACAACCACGGTAATGCAAGAAATAGTTCGGCAACGCGCATGAGTACATCATCTCTCCAGCCCCCGTAGTAGCCGGCCACCGCACCGATGCTAAGCCCAGCGACCAATGCAAACCCCGTGCCCAAAAAGCCCGCGAGCAACGATACCTGGCCCCCAAACAGCAGTCTCGAAAATTGGTCGCGTCCATAGCCATCGCTGCCAAGAAGATAAACCCGCGTGGTCTCCGCGCCAAAGAGATGTAAACCACTTGGCAGCAATCCGAACAACCGGTAGCGCGACCCGCTCACAAAAAATCTCAGCGGGTCCGGTTTTGCCGCGTCCTCTTCATATTGATCGAAACTTCCTTCGCGCAAGCGGAATGAATATACAAAAGGTCGCAGATGAAAATGTCCCTGCCCATCCACGAAATGAACCCGCATCGGCGGCAGATAAGGACTCTTGCGGTCCTGTTCGCTTGGACCATAGGGTGCGAAAAACCCCGCGCACAGCACGATCCCGTGCAATACGCCAAGGGCAATGAGCCATCTTGTGAAGGCGTGCCAGTTCTTCATCGCAAGCTACTCTCCCTGCGGATTCGGGGATCGGCCCAGTACAGCAGCATGTCGGCCAGAAAATTTCCTCCGGCCAAGAAGAGCGTCGAGAACAACACTCCGCCAACCACAACATATAAATCACGGGACAGAATCGCCTCCAGCAGCAATGGCCCCAGCCCTGGCCAGCTCATTACCACTTCAATGAGAAGCGATCCGCTCAGCAATCCTCCGATACTGAATCCAAAAAGGGAGATCAGCGGATTCGCCGCCGCCGGTAGCGCGTAGCGATACAACAGAGTGCGCTTCGGGACCCCGTGCCCTTGCGCAGCTAATAGAAACGGAGCGTCGAGCACGTCCGCTACCGCTGCTCGCACATGGCGAATGAGCAATGGCAAGGCCGAAAGCACCAGCGCCACGACGGGCAAAGTCATGTGCAGCGCAAGATCCCGAACTTTGTGGATGAAAGTCAGACTTTCAAACTCGACCGAGGCCATTCCACCAGCGGGAAACCATCCGCTCCTTACCGCAAACATCAGCAGACCCAGCACCAGCCCCAGTTCCGGTATGACCAGGAGCGCCGCCGTTCCCAAAGAAAGCACTCGGTCCGGCAATCGGCCGCGCCGCTCCGCGCTCCACACCCCCAACGGGAGCGCTATTCCCCACGCAAGCAGTGTCGCTACAATGGTCAGCAGTAGCGTGTTCCGCGCTCGCGCTAGGAGAATTGGCGCTACAGCACTGTTGTAGGCAAACGAAAATCCCATCTCCCCATGAACGACGGAATTTAGCCAGTACAGATAACGCACGGGCAGCGGCCGGTCGAGTTGGTACTGGGCTCGCAGCGCCGCAACCGTCTCCGGCGCTATTTGCGGATTCAGACGCATTTCGTCGAAATAATTTCCCGGCGCCAGCGTCGTAAATAGGAAAGTGAGCATGGACACGCCTGCTATGAGAAGGAAGGCGTGCGCTGATCGGCGGAGGAAATAACGCATCATCGCTCAATCGTGGGCATTGGCCCGCGTGAGTCGAGGCACCGCGGCGAGGAGTTGTCGCGTGGATTCGTGCTTGGGCTCTCGCAGGACTTCCTCCGCCGGGCCTCCCTCTACGATCCGCCCGCGATCGATCACAGTGATTTCGTCGGCCATTTGTGCGGCCATCGCGAGGTCGTGCGTGATAAAAAGGTAAGTCATTCCCAGTGAACCTTGCAGGTCCATCAAGAGATTGGCGATCTGTGCCTGCACGGAGCAGTCGAGAGCCGAAAGCGCCTCATCGAGTATGAGTATCTTCGGCTCCAGAGCTAGTGCACGGGCGATCGCCAGCCTCTGGCGCTGGCCGCCGCTCAACTCCGAAGGAAGTCTTTCCGAGATCCGCGAAGAAAGACCAACCCGTTCTAGCAGCGAAAAAGCGCGCTGTCTCATCTCTTCCTTTGCGATTTTTCCCTGCAAAACAAACGGTTCGATGAGTATCCTGAGCACGTTCCATCTCGGATTCAGGGAATTTGCAGGATCCTGAAAAACCAGCTGTATTTGTGGACGTATCTCACGCCGCTCGTTTTCCGGGAGCTTCATGACGTCTCTCCCGTCAAACCAGATACTCCCGGATGTCGGCTGCTCGAGACATGCCACACAGAGTGCCAGCGTGCTTTTTCCCGACCCGGATGGCCCAACAACCGCCATCGTGGTCCCGGGAAGTATTAAGAAGGCCACGCCGTTCAGCGCCAACAGCTCTTCGCCCCTGCCGCCGAGCCTGCGCTTTGTGTAGCGTTTCGTCAGGCTCTCGAGCTTCAAAATTGGTGGCGCGTCTCGGCCCGAGATGGATACATCACTCTTCATATTTGAAACAAGAAACCGTATGAGTCTCACTCAAGCTCACAAGCTCGGGCTCGCGCGCAGTGCAGACATCCATTCTTTCCGAACATCTTGGCGCGAAGGAACACTCCTCCCGTCTTGACGACTCTGGCGCCCAATCGCCTTCAATCGTCGGCAGTCTAGTCTTGCGGCTATTTTCTCGCTCCTCAAGACTCGCGGGGATGCACTTAAAGAGTGCCTTTGTGTAGGGGTGCCGCGGCGACGCCAGTACCGTTGCTGCTGAGCCCAATTCGATGACCCGGCCGCCGTAAAGGACCATCACACGATCCGCGAAGCCCGCGAGCAATGCTGGATTATGTGTGATAAAGATCGTTGCAAGCCCCAGCTTATCTCTGAGCGTTCGAAACACGCCAAGGATTTCCATTTGAGTCTTGGGGTCGAGCGATGCCGTCGGCTCGTCCGCGATAATCACGCGTGGCCCGCAAGCGATGGCTTGCGCGATCAGCACGCGCTGCCGCTGTCCTCCGCTGAGCTGGTGTGGATATGACCGTGAAATGCGATCCGCCTCTTCGGGGAACACTGTTGTGAGGACTAGCAGCGTTTTTTCGCCCAGGGCACTTTTGCCTGCCGCGGTATGCGCCCGCAACACATGGCGAACCTGTTCGCCAACTCGCAGCGTGGGGTGGAGAGCAAGAGAAGGCTCTTGAAAAATCAACGAAATGCGCCCTCCGCGGATTTGCTGCAATTCTTCCAACTCGGCCTGCAGAAGATCTTTCTCTTCAAAATAGACTGCTCCCTTAGTGATGTGGCCAGTCGCCGGAAGAAGCCGCACAAGCGCTGCCGCAAGCGTACTTTTTCCCGATCCGGACTCCCCGAGTATTCCCAGAGTTTCGCCCGGCATCAGTCCAAAGCTGACGTCAGCTAACGCCGGACGCAGGTTCCCCTCGCGTGAGCGATACGAAACGTGAAGATCTCGGATTTCTAGCACGAAGGCCATAGAGCGGCCAACATCGGCCCACCTCGATTCATGTTGGGGCAGGACTGTGAAGTGGACAAGAGAAACGTCACGCTTGGCGCACCCAAAGGTAATTGTCCTGGTGACTGGTGACTCATGACTGGTGGAAGAGATAGAGCGGACACTATGGAGGGATTACCTTTGGTGGGATGGGATTGGCGAGGGAGCGGAGAGAGTGAATGAGAAAAAGCAGATCCCTCGCTACGATCGGGAAGACACTCGCCAGGAATACCCACCCCCCGGTGTTTTTTGCAAGAGTGGCAGGCAAAGGGGTTATAGGTGACAGGGCTCGTAAGAGTGACAAATGCGAGACTTAAAGTTGTTTTGTTTTCATTGAGTTCCGGATGGCCCGTAAGAGCGGCAGGGAAAAGGATTACGAACAGGATCGTTTGCAGGTTGCAAGGTTCGAAGGTTGAAATGTCGAAGGGCAAGAGGGCACAGGAATTAAACGGGGAGGCACTGAGTTCACAGGAGGAAGAACCGCGCGAAGAGGAGTGTGATTGGCTGGATTGCGACGAGAACATGGGACAGGGTAGCATCTCGTTGGCGGACAGGTAAAGTGTTTTACATGGAATGGCAGAAATTCGGGGTTGAACGGCGTTTTTTGAGGGGTGAATGGTTGAGCGATCGGCAGCGATAGATGTGCGGGTGATTAACCCGTTGAAGTGAGGGAGCCACCAGCCGCAAAGTCAAAACCCGCACCCTTGAAAACCACAAGGGTGCGGCACCCCCAAGTCAAAACTGCTAAGGCTTCGCGACCTGCTTGCCACCCGCCCTCACTTACACTGCTTGCGCAGAGCGTCGTCCAGTTTGCCTTGGCTTTGCTTCTTGAGTAAGTCGTCCAGTGTTTTCCACTTCGCGTCCGGCTTCTGCTGGAGGATGGCGCTGTACACCTTGAGGACGCTTTCCACGGCGGCTACGTTCATCGCAGCCACGTCGCCAGCTTTAGCGGGATTCTCGATCAGGAACGCGCCGCTGGCGAGCATGTACTGCCGCGTGATTTCATGCCTGTACTTGTACTTCGCGTCGTTAAATTCCCCTAGGAGAGCCGGGCACAACGGTACGTGAATGTCGTGCGCATCGCTGAGTCGGTTGAGCGCCCATTCGCCGTCCTTGTTCACGCCCTCGTCCAGAGGATTGCTCTCCAGCTTGTGCGTGATCTCTGCCCATCGCGCTCGCTCTTCCGGTGTTGAAGTCCCTTGAGCCGCTGCTTTCTGCGGGATCGCCACGCAAAGACCCAACACCAGACTCCAAGTGCAAGCCAGCCATTTGTTCCCCATGTTTCCTCCGAAGCGAGGTTTTGACACCTGACGCACCAGGCCGGTGAATTTCTGAACGCAGGAGCGTCGTAAGTATAGGCGCGTTCAGGGGCTAAGAGAGATAAGGAAACAGACTACGAACAAAAGAATTGAGGAGGAGAGAAGGCACCAGCGGGCCGCTCCCTTTTCGGCAAGGACGCATGGTGCAGCAATAAAGAAAGTAAGGTCTACCCAGCGCGCCCATTGGCCGAGCAGTGCGTCGCTCGGACCAATTCGGGTCCAGTACAGGATAAAAAGCAGAGCCTGGACGCTCACTGCGATGAGTCCAATAGTTGCAAAGGCCCGTCGCCATAAAGGGAGCGGTTCCTTGACGAGTCGTGCTCTCAAACGCCACCAGGCGTAAGCGAGCCCCCAAAAGGCTGTGAGAATCATCAACCCGAACACTACGAATCCGATGATAATATGGGGGAGAATTATCGTAGAGAGAGGATCTCTCATTCGACTCCCTTCCTCTGGACATCTTGTTGGTGACCGATAAAGCTCCCGTGAGCGTCGACATGGAATCCTTGGGGAACCGTGTCTTTTGGAACGGGGACCCAAGAGTTGGGGACTGAGATGTGAGGGGAGTTTCGGCAAGAGAAAAACGGGCATGTCGACGCCCCAAACCTGTGCTGAGTCGAGTAAGTATGGTCGCCGTAGCCCAGGTCCGCCTTCTCGTCTTCACCTGGGAAGGAGAATGAGCCCCTACCATACAGCGTTGCCCTGGCGTCCTCTAACGAGCCCGGATAGCTCCAAGTCCCGGAACTCAGACAAGTGCCGCCGCAATTTCCGTTGATCGTGATTGTGAAGTCTTTTAGTGCGCTGCTTCCGGCGAGCGTGATTGGATTACGATCATCCACAACGGTGCCGTTGGCATCTCGAGTTTGGCTCGCCGGATTGTCGAAGTAGATTCCTTGGCTCTTACCGTTGATCGTGACGCCGTGCTCGTCGACCGTCGCGGTGTTGTCGCCTGCCCGGATTGAATCGCTCGTGATGATGGTGGCGTTGCCATTTTTGTCCGCCTGCACCCAGGTTGGGGTGCTGCTGCCTTTGATCTGCACTTGCGTGCAACCGTTGTGGTTCTTTTCATCCGTGCATTGCAGATAGAAGTCGAGGCCCGTCGGATCGGTGAGATTCAGAGGGTTGTTTCGTACATAGGCGTAGCGGTTCAGGGTCTGTGGGTCTAAGAGATGACCACCCATTGGATCGGGGGACATGAAGCGGCCCATGTTCGACGAATTGTACCTAGCCCCAAAGTTATCAAGCCCTGACTCGCTGTCGCGTTCTTTGCCGGTGAAGTGCATGGGGCTGGGATCGGCGCAGGAGCCGGTGGTGGACTGGCCGTCACCGAAGGGAAGGCTGGCCATGGTTTCACAAGATGCGCCTGCAGGAGTAGTGCGGACGCGCTCTGTGCCAAGCCAGTCGGCGTGAATCAGATTGGTCGTGCCACTGTTGTAGGTGGCGAGGTGGCGGCCTGCGGCATAGACCTCGCCGCGGTTCCATGCGCCAGCCGAACTGAGTTCGGTGATCTCCTGGCCCCCAAGGTCGTAGAGATAGTCGACGCTGGTGCTGCCAGTTGTTTTGCGAACGCGCCGGCCCAAGGCGTTGTAGATGTAACAGGCGGTTGCCGAGGAGCAAGTGCCCAAAGTACCGTCCACCTGGATGATGCGATTTTCCGCATCATAGAAATAGTTGTGGGAACCGTCGTTCGAGAGGTTGCCCGCGGCGTCGTAGGAGTGGCTGTCCATGCGGTTGTTGTTGCCGCTAAAACTGAGCTGCATGGAATAGGGACCGTTCTGGTGCCAGCGATTACTGTAGCGGTCGTAGTCGTAAGTATACGTCGCCGTGCCGCTGGTCGGGCTGGCGCAAGTGCCGTTTGTGGCAAGGTTCGAGCAGGTAAGGCGATTGAAGTCGTCATACGCGTACACCGAGTTGGCGTTCACGCTGTCATTGGCGGCGAGAATGTCGCTGTTTGGCGCGTAGCCTCCGGAGGATGGAATCGTTAGAGAGTAGTTGGACCCATCGGCGATCGAGGCGAGGCGCAGACGAGCATCATAGGTACGCGTTTCGCCAATGCTGCCTCCGAGAGTCGCCGAAAGGAGAGCTCCTGCGGCGTTGTAGTGCGATGAGGAGAACAAGGTGCCCGGATGATTAGAGTCCGAGAGGCTACTGGTCAATGAAGTTAGGCGCGCAGCGGTATTGACTGCGTAAGTCAGAGTTACGCCAGCCCCATTCGTGCTCGTGAGGTTGTCGCCGAGTAAATCATAAGTGTACGTTACGGGGAAAACCGCAGGCGTGGAGCAGTTTTGCGGCGTGCATTGGGAATTGATCTTTACGCGGCCCAGTTGGTCGTAGCTGAAGACTTCGCCGGTAGGATTTGGCGAGGCGGTGCTCTGGGAGGTCAGGCGACCTGTGGTGTTCAAGAGACTTACACCGTACGCCGAGGTCTGATCGTAATTGAAACTGACGATCGGCGTTCCGTCTGAATAGTTTTTCTGGGTCATGCGGTTGAGCGCATCAACATATTGGTAGCAGGTGCGAACGCTGCGAGCGTCGAGTTTTTTGACGAGAAGGCCGGCAAACGAGTAGGGAGTAGGACACACTCCGGCTGGATCTGTATCATAGACATAGGAAATTGTGCCTGATTCTGGATTCGTGGCGCTGGTGAGCCGTGAGAGGAAATCATACTGGAAGGTTCGCGACGCGAGGGTGCCTTGGGTAACCGAAAGCAAATCGCTGAGGGCATTGTAAGAGTAGCTGGTAAGGAAACCTGTTGCTGAAATGTCCTGACTGCAGGCTGCGGGTGTGCCTCCGTTCCCAAGCTGCGAGGAGCTGGTGACTTCGCACACAGACGCGAGTCGTCCTAGACCGTCGATTTGGGAGATGCGCTGGACACGATGCGTGCCGTTACCTTCGTCTTGAAACTGGGTTGCGCGGCCGGTGTAGCTGGTTAGGATTGTGTTTCCATCGGAGTGCGAAACCTGGGTCGTTCTGCCAAGGCCGTCGTACGTCATTGTGTCGCCGACACCCGTTGTGCAATTTGGAGCCGTCGTCGCAGCGGCGACCTGGTATGGGTATGACGAGAAGCGAGCTCTGCCCGTGCCATCATAACAAGTGTCAACGCGGTCCCAGGGAGTGGCTTCGCCGTTGGCAGTGCTTTGGGCGATGGGTTGCCCAAGACCGTCATAAAGGGTAAAAGCGTCAGTCCAGCGCGTGCTGTCGATCTGGTTTTTTGTTTCGATGCTCACGGCGTTGGGAGTGTCCACGTACGTGTTGGTCGTGACGCCGCCGTCGGGTGTTGGGTAGTCAATTTCAGTGAGGCGTGCGAGGTTGTCCACGTATTTGTACGTGGTGACGAGGTTGTTCTGGTCGGTGGAACTGGTCAGTTCGCCAGAGGCGTAAGCGTAGGCGAATTTTTCGATATGGGCGACGCCGGTATTCGGAAGTGTGATTTGCGTGAGGTAAGCGTTTGTCGGGCCGGGTGGAGTGCCACTCGAATAACTGTCCGTGTAGGAATAGGCGGTTTGGTTGCCGCGCGGATCGGTCATGGTAAGGCGCTGGCCGGAATTGTCGTTGGTGAAGTTGGTGGTGAGCTTGTTTGTGCCGGAGCCGTCAACCCAGTGCGATTGCTGGGTTAAGTTGCCGCAGTTGCATCCGCCGCTGTGCTGGACGATTCCTGAAGTTGTTGTGCCGACTGGGTTGTCGTAAGTGTAGTCGGTTTCGGCGGCGAGCGTTCCATTCCCGTAGATTTTGATGCTGGACGGAAGGTCGAAGATGTTGGGAAAGCTTTGGTAAACAATGGCGGTTTCACGGGTGGCAGTGATTCCGCTCGGGGGCGTTACGGTACCGTTGTTTTTTTGACACGCGCTTGCGGAAGTAATCAGTCCGTAATCGTATTGCTTTTTGTCGGTTACCTGTCCGAGTGAGCCGTAGGCATTCCAGGTTCCGGTAATGAGACCATTGTCCAAGGCAGTTAGTTCGCAGCCGAGCAGTTGAAGGCTGGACCAGGCTTTGGTCACTGTGCGGAGCGTTGAGCCGTTTGTGTCCTTGTATACGACTGTTTGCTCGTACGGCGTTTGGTCAGTATCGTTGATACTGTTACCGTTTGGATCGTTCAGTGGGGTGCCGCCCGGACTGTAATTGTAAACCGTTTGCCAGTTCGTGCCTCGCACGAGGTCGCGGGTGGTCACCGTAGTTTGCTTTGTTGTCCATAACTCCGAGCCTGAAGGGTAATTCGTGGTGTAGTTGAAGTCCTGCTGAAGGGCAACCGTTGAGCCATCAAAGCTGACGTAACGATGAATCACGGCGGGCGTATCGTAAGTGAAAACGCAGCCGTAGGTTCCGTTAGAGTCGGACAGAAGGACGTTGGCACCCTCGGAGAGCGGATCGAAGCCCCAGGCGTAGCTCACGTAGCCGCCGCTAGGATAGACAATTTTATTGAGCAGCCCGTAGGTTCCGTCATAGAAAAACTGATATTGCCTTCCATTGGGGAGGGCGATTGCGGTCACGACCGGCTGAGTTTCGGAGTCCCGCCCTGGGCCGCTGCATGGCTCGTCGGAGTGAATGATGTTATGTCCCGGAGTGAAGTTGGTGTTCGCAGTGCCCCAAGTGAGAGTATAGGAGCTGGGAAGCCCTGCGATTGTGACGGTATTGCCCGTCGCGCCGAAACCAGAGGATGAGATGGCGATTCGGCCGACAGTATCGGTCACGGTGAATGCACCATTGCGATTATCGGAAACTGTAGCTTTGTTTCCGTTGCGATCTGCGATCTGGGTAGGTAGCCCATAAAACGTGTTTGTGCCGCCGCTGACGCCCTCGTTTTGGTTTTGATAGGGGAAAGAATAGGTCGTCCCGTCAGCGTCTGCTACCGTTAAGTCGGTGCCGTTAGTGAGCACCGCACCGAGGAAGTCGTCGCCACCTGAAGAGACCTCTCTGGGTTGAGGATTAACAAACGCACATTGACTCATCGAATCTACAGTGTGAGCAAGATCGAGCGGATGGCGACCTCCCGAAGAGTCTTGGAACATGTAGTTGGTAAAATAGTCGCAGGTGTAAACAGTCTGTCCGGCATCTGGGCTATAGACTATTTGACCGATCTCCGCGCTCATCATGGGCACGGTGTAGGTCCATCCGCCTTGCGAAAGAAAACCCCTGTTTGACAGCCAGCCAAACCCGCTGCCGACGGTCACGAAATGATGGACGCCGTTTGAATCGTATGCAAACGCGAAGGGCAGAGTGAGTTTTCGGCCCGGGGGTACCGGAACTGCAATGCGGAGGCTCACCGAGCCGTTGGCTGGATTTACAGACTCGTTCAACATGTGAATGTAGTCGTGACCGACACCAGGCGTCGGTGTCGAAGTTGTGTCAGTCACGTTGCTAATCTGACCCTGGGCGATCGAAAATGGGATCAAGGAGAGTAAGAGCGCAAACACGGCAACACGCAACAAGAGATAAGACGAAGAAGCGACATGGGGCTTCGAGGCCAGACGGTTCGCGGCCGTTCGGGCGAAGCTGCAGAGCCGTGGGAAAGGGATTTTGTGAGAGAATTCATTGGTACACCCCACATAAGAAGCTGCGGAGCTTTTACTAGTTTCCAGGTAATCGGCCTATTGAGCGGATGCCTGAAAGATAGATCGGGGAAAGACCTGAGTAGAGGGCTAGTCGAGTATTACCGAGAAGATTCAATTGATGGACGACAGTTCGCACGTCCGATGTTCGCTCGCATGATTACGGTGCGCGTAGCCCGATTTGTAGCCCAATTGAGAGAGGGTTTGA
>Ga0247669_1000337_pt1 | contig 20668 bp, 12 predicted proteins | sample CNK10_metaG_FD_182734 | JGI IMG/M metagenome (GOLD analysis project Ga0247669, IMG submission 182734) | Soil microbial communities from Purdue University Martell Research Forest, Indiana, United States - CNK10 | ecosystem: Environmental > Terrestrial > Soil > Temperate forest > Bulk soil...
CTGGTTGTCGCGCAGGTGATGTTCGCGCTTGTTCTACTGGTGTGTGCAGGACTGATAACAGAAGCTTTCGCTCGGCTCACGAATGTTTATCGGGGATTTCAGCCCGCCAATATCTTGAGAGTCGAAATAAATTTGCCAAAACAGACCTATGGGGATAATGCCAAAACTTTGAGTTTCTACACGCGGCTGCTTCGCGCCACGGCTGCGTTGCCTGGGGTCACAGACGCAGCGATCGTCACCAACAGCCCGGCCAGCAACGTCGATAACGGAACAACACCTTTTACGATCGAAGGCCGTCCCGTCTTGAAGCCTAGTGATGCTCCTTCCGCTGAATTGCAAATCTCCAGTCCCAATTATTTTCAAGAGCTGCACATCCCCCTAATCGGCGGCCGTGTTTATTCCGAGTCTGACAACGCGGACTCCGCCCGCGTCGCGGTCATCAGCAGAACGCTGGCCAAGTTATTCTGGCCCGGCGGTGGTGAACTTGGTCAGCGCATCAAAATCGGTGCGTCAGATTCCAACGAGCCGTGGATGACGGTAATTGGCGTCGTTGAGGATGTTCGCCAGAACTGGTGGAATCCGGCCGCCCGCCCAGGTATTTACCTGCCGTTTCTCCAGGTCCCGCGCCCCTCGATGATATTTCTGCTGCGCGGCGACGCGATTCCGCAGAGTTATGTCCCGGGCGTCCGGGCAGCGGTGCGGCAAATTGATGATCGAGTCGCGTTAACGGGCGTCAATACGTTGGATCGAGAAATCACGGATTCTGTGGCCATCATTCGCATCATGAGCGCGCTGATGACGCTGTTCGGAATCGTGGCACTGGCCCTCGCGCCGTTGGGAGTCTACGGAATGCTCGCGGAGAATGTCGCCCGCCGCGTGCCGGAAATTGGCATTCGCCTCGCGCTGGGCGCGAAGCCCCGCGACGTCATGAAGCTGGTGATCCGTCAGGCGTTGAAACTTACGGGAATCGGCCTGGCGCTTGGAGCGCCCCTCGCATTCGCGGTGAATCGCGCCATGGCCAGCCTTGTGTTCGGTATCGTTGGCGTTAATCCGCTGCTGCTCGCCGGGTTTACGGGCGTACTTATTCTCGCGGCCCTGGCAGCCGCCTACATCCCCGCACGCCGCGCGATGCTCGTGGATCCGATGGTGGCGCTGCGGTACGAATAATCGCTGAGAATCCTTCAGCGCGAAATCGAACTTTCTTCTCTGCAGTTGAAGTTTGGGGCTAAGAGTGCGCGTGCTGCTATTGGTGGGGCTGAAGTTAGTGCTCCGTACTATTCTTACTGCGTTCTTCAATACAGCGTTGCGCGGCTTCCTCTTCAGCTACTGTGGCGGCTTTTTCTTCTTGAAGAGGCCCCCAATGGCGTTTATGGCGTTGGCGGGTGTTTGTGCGGCGTCTTTTGCACCGGTCGTGCCGAGGCCGCCGGCACAACCGAGTTGGGATTTGAGCAGTCCGGCGGCCAGCCCGCCGACATCGGGAATAAATTTCGGATCGGCGGTCGTGCCGTGAATCTGGAACGGCACGGTCATGCCGTTCTTGCAGCCCCCGCTTCCACCCCCCGTTGCTTGGCCGAGGAGACCGGCGACACTGGATACGGGCGTCGCCGCGCCGCTGGCTGCGCTCGTGAGACTGGCGACCATTTTGAAATCCAAATTGTTTTTGGAGTCGACCGTACCGGCGCCAGTAAGATTGCCTAGCGAGGGAACCACAGCAAGGAAATTTTCCGCCTGGAGACCATTAGGCGCCATGCGGAGATTGGTGGTGAGTTTTTCGATGTCCAGATCCTTGCCGGTCTTGATGCCTGCAAGAGCCGCAACCGCAGTCAACTTCGAGCCGAGATCGAAGCCCACGAGCTTTCCGTTGAAAAGACCGACGTTCCCGGTAGTAATCAGTTTGTTCAAAGGACCAGCTAGACTGAGATCAGTGTTGAGCGAACCCGCTTGAAGAGAAGTTCCCTTCGGAAGAATGATGCCGAGCGCCGGGAGGAAAGCCTCCAGATCTTTTGCGGGCATGTCCTTGGCGTCGAGCTTGATGTTGACGACCGTGGACTCTCCCGCCGTGTTGTAGGTGCCATTAAGATGCGCGGCCGCCCCGCCGATCTTGAGCGTCGAGGGATTCAAAACGCCGGTGTTCTTGCGCAGATTGTATTTGGTATTGAAATCGACAGTCACGGGAACGCCGGCGGGGGAGCCACCCGCGATAAAGAGAGCCTTGGAGATTTTGACGTTACCCTTGGTTTCCGCTTCGCCATTTTGCGAGGAGAGATCCGCGGTGAGATCGAGAAGGCCGCCGAGACCAGCGGAGGAATCGACGAAACCGGTGGAGGCGAGATCGAGCGAGGTGATGTCAAGCTTGGCATTGAGAGGAGTGAGCGAAGCGTCCTCCTGGTCGATGGGACCAGCCGTTCCGTCGAGTTTAAGTTTCCCGCCGGCAGGCAGGTCGGCCGTCACGGTTACGGGAAACTTGGAAGTCATGGAAAAGTTGGAAGCGACGATGCTCACATGGTCGTAGGTGCTGCGCTTTTGAGAACTCGTGGAACCCACGATGATGCGGCCGTCCTTGAGCGAGAATTTCTGGACGGACAAATCGGCAGACGAGTTTTCCGACTTCGAAGATTTTGCGGAGGCGCCGCCGAGCGAGGAGTAGTTCCAATCGCCCGCCGGATTGTGAAGGAGAGTGACCTCGGGACTTTCGATGGTGATGCCAGTGACGTTAAGAGTTTTGCTGAAGATGAGCGGCATAATCTCGACGCCGACTTTCAGCGACTTGGCGGTAAGGAACGGCGATTTGCTGAACTTGGGGTCGTCGCCAACGGAAAGAGTATCCGCGGAGAGCGACCCGCTGAACAGGGAGAGGCTAAGGTTGCCAAACTGCACCTTGCGTCCAAGCGCCTGAGAAGCTTTTTCTTCGATGGTGGGACGGAATTTGTCGACGGGAATCAGAAATGGCGCTGCGACAAGAAGCACGATCAATACCGCGACGACGATACCAACGATGCGAAGTGTGCGTTTCATGACAATCTCCAATTCGGCGGGCTGGGTATCGGAGTGGAAATGATAATAGCACGAGGCGCTGTAAGAGTCGCACTTCGTGACCCGTGCTCAGCACGGACACACGCACCAGATACGGCCTTCCCACGCGAGGTTCGCTCGGCTCGGGTTCGACATCAAGCGGCCTTCCACGCATCCCCCCGTCAGGGAAAAGCAGTTCTTCCGTCTGACATTTCCCCACAGTGAAGCGAAGCAATAACGGCAAACGAACGGCGTTACAGCCTGAATTAGCTCGCGAGTCGCGCCGTCGCCGCCTTCGCAAACGATTCTTCCTTGAGGCCGAGTACAACACGGCCATTAACTTGTCCCTTCTTAAGGCGATTGAAAACATCATTGATGGAATCCAGGGGCAATGTCTCAATCGTGGCCTTTACTTTCCCGTCCGCAGCAAAGGCAAGCGACTCTTCGAGGTCCAAGCGGGTGCCCACGATCGAGCCGCGAATCGTGTAGCCATTTAGAACCACGTCGAAGATCGAAATGGGAAATTCTCCGGGCGGAAGGCCATTCAGCACGCAAGTCCCGCCGCGACGAAGCATGCCGACGGCTTGTTTAAAGGCGATCGGTGAAACCGCCGTCACGAGCGCGCCATGCGCCCCGCCGACCTGTTTTTGGACTTCTTTCGCGGGATCTTGTGTTTTCGCATCGATGGTGATTTCCGCGCCGAGCTTCTTTGCCAGAGCCATCTTTTCTGGTCCCAGGTCAACCGCCGCGACGTGCAGCCCCATGGCTTTCGCATACTGGATCGCTATATGGCCCAGGCCGCCTACTCCCGAGATGACAACCCATTCTCCGGGGCGCGCTTCCGTCATTTTCAATCCTTTATAAGTGGTGACCCCAGCGCACAGTATAGGGGCCGCATCTACGAACGAGATGTTCTTGGGAATTCGTCCCAGATAATCCGCCTGCCCCAACGCGTACTGCGCGAAACTTCCGTTCACCGAATATCCAGAGTTTTGTTGCTCGGGGCAGAGCGTTTCCCAGCCGGCGAGGCAGTAATCGCAATGCCCGCACGCGCTGTGCAGCCATGCGATTCCCACGCGATCGCCTTCTTTCAGGTGCGTAACCCCCGAGCCCAGAGCGGCGACAATTCCTGCTCCTTCGTGGCCCGGGATGAGCGGCATCATCGGCTTGATTGGCCAATCGCCGTCCACGGCGTGCAGATCGGTGTGACATACTCCAGTCGCAAACACCTCCACCAGTGCCTGCCCCGGCCCAGGCGTTGGAATAGGAACTTCTCGTATGACCAGCGGCTGGCCAAATTTTTCAACGACGGCTGCTCTCATAGTTCTTGCGTTCGGCACCTTTCATCTCCTTTTTGCCACAGCTGTCCCTACCCTAGCTCGGGGTTCAAGCAGCCGTATGTACAATCGAGCACAGTCGGGTGTGACAGGGGTCACAGAGTCGGAGTCGGATTCGAATCTATCGGTGAAGTCTCTGGATTCCCCGGAATTGGGAGACGACTCGCGGCTTGTCGGGCTGACGTGCAAGCAGCACTTTGTTAGCGGATAGTGTGGGGTGGATTTCGAGGTGCTGGCCTGCGCAAAACCGCCGCGAAAAACCCTCAAGAAAGACTGCGTGCTAAGATTGAAACGATGAAGATAAGTACGAGGGTACTGCTGGCGGCGTTGACCATTTTTGCTAGCCACGCAGCGACAGCGCAGCAGAAGCCAGATCCGGCGACATTGCCCGACGCGCCGGCGCCGAAACAGGATCAGCAGGACCCGTCGCAAAAACAGCAGAAAAATGTATGGCAGAATTCGATGGGCCTGGTCGCTAGAAAGTCGTTCTTTTATCCTGATTTGGCGACAACTCCGGGATCGCTGAGTTCGCTGCAGAAATTTGAGCTGTTTCTGACCAAGAGCATATCTCCTCCGCAGATTCTCAGTTCGGCCGCCTCGTCGGGGATCAGCGAAGCCCGAGGCACACTCGCAGGATACGGGCAGGGCGGCGAAGGGTTCGGAAAACGATTTGGCTCGTCGATGGCCAGCGGCTCTTCGAGCCATTTTTTTGGGACGTTCTTGTTGCCGGCGTTGCTGCGTGAAGATCCGCGATACTTCGTGAGGCTGAATGGCGGGTTTATGGCAAGGGCGGGACACGCGCTGCGGCGTGCGGTCGTCATTCGAACGGATGCGGGAGGCGAAACGTTTAACTGGCCAGGAACATTGGGACCGCTGGCGGCGGAGGGTTTGGCGAATACTTATCTTCCGGATTCGGAGCGAACTGTTGGAAAAACTTTCGAGCGCTACGGCTTTCGAATCGGTTTCGGCGCGGCGAACAACCTGCTGAAGGAATACTGGCCAACGATTTTCAAGAGACTCCGAATCGCGAAAGTCGCTCCCGGACTGCAGCCGTGATTAGCCGCAATTTTGCAAACAAGAACGGTCGGCGTTTGACAGAACTTCTAGACCTTACAGCAAACGGCGTGGACGCGTCGAGTGCGGAACGTATTACAATGTGGAAGAGCGGGGCTGTAGCTCAGATGGATAGAGCAACGGTTTCCTAAACCGTTTGTCGGGAGTTCGAATCTCCCCAGCCCCACCAGACTTTCTCTTGCCCCTGGAACAATCAAACACAATTCGTTCGCCAAAAGTCAAATTTGTGTCCTGTATCACATCGAAAGTGGGAGAATGCTGTTTGTAAAATTGCACGAGTCGCCGATTCGAAGCCCACCTGATGGATGAGCACATGAGAAGCAGCGAGAGGTTGGAATGAATGAAGCGCTGAACGTCCACAGGCTGCATTTCGCTTTTACGATCACGTTCCACTACATTTTTCCGCAACTCACGATGGGGCTGGCGCTATTGCTCGTCTATCTAAAGACAAAAGCACTGCGAACAGGCGATGAGCACTACAACCGGGCGGCGCGCTTCTGGGCGCGCATTTTTGGAATCAACTTTGCTCTCGGCGTGGTGACCGGCATTCCGATGGAGTTTCAGTTCGGCACGAACTGGGCCGCATTTTCCAAGTCAGCGGGCGGCGTCATTGGGCAGACTCTGGCGATGGAAGGCGTGTTTTCATTTTTCCTCGAGTCCAGCTTTTTGGGATTGTTTTTGTTTGGCGAAAACAAATTGGGACGCTTGGGACATTGGTGGGCGGCGTTTTTGGTTTGGCTTGGCTCTTGGATGTCGGGATTCTTGATTGTGGCGACCGACGCCTGGATGCAGCACCCCGTGGGATACCGGCTAGGCGCGAGCGGCGAGATCGAGCTGGCAAGTTTCTGGGGGCTGCTGCTGAACAAGTGGGGGCTGTGGCAATACGCGCACACGATGCTCGGCGCTGTGCAGACGGGCTGCTTCGTCATGGCTGCGGTCGGAGCGTTTTATCTTTTGACGAACCGGCATGAAGCGTATGGTCGGACATTTGTGAAGGGTGGCGTTCTGGTTGGCGTGATTGCCGCGGTTCTGCAACTTTTTCCAACCGGCGACTCTCAGGGAAAAATGATCGCCATTAATCAGCCGGTCACGCTTGCGGCGATGGAAGGGCTCTTCGAAACGCAAGAAGGCGCGCCTCTAGCGATCCTTGGTCAGCCTGATGTGCAGCACCGGAAGCTGGACAATCCCCTGGTTTTGCCAAAGATGCTGAGCTTCCTCACATATCAGCAATGGAGCGCGAATGTCCGCGGACTAACGGCTTTTCCGCGGGAGCAATGGCCCGATCAGATTGCGCTTCTCTATTACAGCTATCACGTGATGGTCGGTCTCGGGACGATCTTTATCGCCGTGATGGTCGTAGCGGCCTTTTTGTACTGGCGCGGAAATTTGTTTACGTCCAAATGGATGCTCTGGATTTTGATGCTCAGCGTGCCCTTACCCTACATCGCCAACACGGCTGGATGGATGACGGCCGAGCTGGGACGGCAGCCGTGGCTGATCTATGGATTGATGCGCACATCGAACGGAATCTCCCCGCGCGTGGGAGCCGGCAACGCTTGGTTCACTTTGCTCGGCTTCATGGGCATGTATACCGTGCTGGCGATGTTGTGGCTCTTCCTCATTTACCGGGAGATTGAAGATGGGCCCGGGCCCGACGAAGGAGATTCGCGGAAAGAAGCGCGAGTTCCGCTTGCCGCGGATTGAAGGAGAGGAGGACAAGATGGGAACAGTCTGGTTCTGCCTCGTGGCAATCATGCTCACGATGTACGTGCTGCTGGACGGTTTTGATCTTGGCGCTGGCGCGATTCATCTGCTGATTGCGAAAACGGATAAAGAGCGGCGGCAAATCCTGGCGAGCATCGGGCCGGTGTGGGACGGGAATGAAGTTTGGCTCCTGGCGGCTGGAGGAACATTGTACTTTGCGTTTCCCGCGCTCTATGCCAGCGGGTTCAGCGGGTTTTATCTTCCGCTGATGATGGTTCTTTGGCTGCTGATTTTGCGGGGGGCCTCCATCGAGTTTCGCAATCATGTGAAGAGCGCGGTTTGGGACCCATTGTGGGATTTTTTGTTTTGCGCTTCGAGCTTGCTGTTGGCGGTGTTTTATGGCGCCGCTCTGGCGAATGTCGTTCGCGGTGTGCCGCTTGATGCCAGCGGGTACTTTTTCGAGCCGCTATGGACAAATTTTCGGCTTGGGGATCAGACGGGCGTCCTGGATTGGTACACGGTTCTGGTCGGCGTGCTTGCGTTGCTGGCGCTGGTCATGCACGGGGCCTTGTGGGTGCAATTGAAAACAAACGGCGCGGTGAACGAACGCGCGAAAAAGCTTGCCGGACACGTTTGGTGGGGCGTGGTTACGTTGACCGCGATCGTCACGGCCTTAACATTTCAAGTGCAGCCGCAAGTGAAGGAGAATTTTGTAACGTGGCCGCTGGGATTTGTGTTGCCGGTGCTTGCTGTGGCTGGGCTGGCAGGGGTTGTTTTCGAGCTGCGGCAGCGAGCGGAGCGGAAAGCATTTTTTGCTTCGTGCTTGTATCTCCTGGGGATGCTGACAAGCGTGGTGTTCGGCGTCTATCCCATGGTGCTGCCCGCGCGCAATCCGGTATATTCGCTGACAGTCGCAGGCGCCAAGGCTGGTGCTTATGGATTGAAAGTCGGGGTGATTTGGTGGGCGATTGGAATGATTCTGGCTGCGGGTTATTTCACCTACGTGTACCGTTCGTTTGCTGGAAAAGTTAACCTAGAAAGCGGTTCGAACGGACATGAATATTAGACGAACCGTAATTTTCGGATTCGAAGAAAAAGACATAAGCCGCGCGGCGAGAGTTGACGCCTAGATTTGGGCGGCGTACCGTGAAGAAGTGAATTCAGACCGAGCGTTTCCAATTCAATCCCGTGCGGCGAGCGCAATCGCCCTTGCCCTCTTGACCGCACTGGCTTTGCTCGTCGCCCCCATATGTGCGTCGTTCTGCACGGCGAAAAACTGCTCTTCAAGCACCCGCCAGGAACGGTGTCACGACATGGCAGGTATGGCAGCGAACGCGGTTGAACATATTGCCGCGCCCAGACAAGCCTGCGCAGTTTCCGACTTTTTCGCCGTGCTCATCAATGCGAATAAGCAGTTTCAATTTGCAAAGGGAGTGCGTAGCGATTCAGCGCGCGCGCTTCTTGGCGATTCCACAGTCAATGAAATCGATGATTTGAGGCCAAGTCCTGGGGGCAGGAACGCTCAGCGAGTTCCATTAAGATTTTCGGAATCCGTCCAGCGGACCGCGATTCTTCGCATCTGATTTTCGGCATCCGGTCCATCCAGCCAAGAAAGTCGCATCTCCAAGCGGCGCAGCTCCAACTCTTTTGTGCGGAAGGAATCGTCTTGGCGTCGGCGCCGAGCGGTCCGCTTCGCTAGTCCTATTCGCTTACAATCTTAAACGCAATTCGGGGAGGCAAGAATGAGCGGCACGAGAAGAAGATTTTTTCAGAATGCGGCGTTCTTCGGCGCCGGTTTTCTTGGGCTGACGGAGGCCATGCGGGGAAATGTGCTGCCGAACGCTGCGCAGACAGCGCGAGAGATCGAGCAGGGACGCCACCATAGCCCGTACGGAAGCCATAAGAAGAAGGAGGCGGCGCCTACCGGGCCGGATCCGTACCTGTCGATGATCACGCCGGACGTGGCGGACTTGCCTCACGAAATGGACGGCGCCGTGAAAGTCTTCAACCTGATCGCGGAGCCGGTAAGGCGAAAAATCGCCCCGTTCAAAACCATCGAAGCATGGGGCTACAACGGGAGTCTCCCGGGGCCGACGATTCAAGTGCAGCAGGGCGAGCGCGTGCGCATCGTCTTCGAAAACCGGCTGCCGGAAGCTACTTCGATTCATTGGCATGGCCTCGAAGTGCCCATCGACCAGGATGGTGTGCCGTGGATCTGTCAGAAGCCGGTTGCTCCCGGAGAAAAATACGTCTACGAATTCACGGTGCATCAGGAGGGTACGTTTTTTTATCACTCGCACGGGGCCATGCAGGAAATGATGGGAATGATTGGTTTTTTCGTCTCCCATCCCGAAACGAGCTACAAGCCGCGCGCCGATCATGATTTTGGCGTCATCCTGCAGGAGTGGGCCGTGCTTCCAAATAATCGCGTGCCCAACACCGCGGCGATGGAATACAACTGGCTGACCTTTAACGGCGTTTCCGCGCCGGTGATTACCCCGATGATCGCTCGGCTGGGCAGCCGCGTTCGGTTGCGCATCATTAATATGGGGATGGACCACCACCCCATTCATCTGCACGGGAATCAGTTCGTTATGACCGGAACGGAAGGCGGCCGGGCTCCGGAATCCACTTGGTATCCAATGAACACGGTGCTTGTTGGCGTGGCGCAGGCGCGCGTCGTGGAGTTCGACGCGAAATATCCGGGAGCATGGATGCTGCATTGTCACCTGCCCCACCACATGATGAACAACATGATGGATCTCTTGGGCGGCCGGGCGATAGAGACTGCAGCCTTGACCGATGCGCAAGCAATGAGCCAGATGGCCACGCTGGCAAAAAGCGTCCCGTTCGAACACATGCATCACTCTCCTATCGCCGCGAATGCGAACAGCGTGCCGGGCTTCCCTCAGGACGCGTTCATGGAAATGGGCATGGATGAGGCCGTCGCAAAGCCGGAGACCTTCGGCCTCCCAGCGAACTGGAGCGCACAGATGATGGGAATGATGACGCTGGTGCGCGTGTTGCCGGACAAGCAGTACGAGGAAATGATGGCGCGGATTAAGGCAGGAACCCAGGGCGTGAAAGAGGAACACCATCATGAGTCGTAACTTGGGGGAGAAAACTGTTTCAAGACCGCGGGCGACGAGGACTTCGAGAAGAGGAAAACGGGGAAAGAAGGAAATGAGAAAAGCTCTGAAATTTGTCGCGGGATTTCTGGTTGGGGCGATAACGCTAGGTACAGTGGGGCGGGCGCAGGGGAAGCCCGCGGAAAAAACCACGCAGGCCGCGCCGGGAATGGCCATGAACGAACAGATGCAGCATCAGCATGGCGACGTTCCGCTGGTGAAGCCCGAGTATCCGCGGATGGGGCGGGCGCAGGAACGCGCGGGCGCGCAGGTTATCACCCTGGACCAGATGGAAAAGTTGGCGCGCGAGACGAATCCCACGTTGCGACAAGCGGAAGTGGAAATCCGTGCGTCGAAGGCTCGTCAGCAGCAAGCGGGTCTTTACCCAAATCCTTCCGTGGGTTATACCGGCGATGAGATTCGGGGCGGCTCGGTGGGCGGAGGTAAGCAGGGATTTTTTGTTCAGCAAACGATTGTGATGGGCGGAAAGCTGGGGAAGAACCGCGCGGTCTTTGGCGCAGAGGCAAAACTGGCGGAGATTGAGGCGCAAGAGCAACGGACCCGCGTGGAAACCGCGGTGAAGATGGCGTTTTTGCGAGTGTTGGCGGCACAGGAGTGGCTCGATGCACGGCGCGATTTGGCGAAGATTGCGGAGAATGCGGCGCAAACGCAGCGGGAATTGATGAACACCGGACAGGCCGATGAATCAGAAGTGCTACAAGCGGAAGTAGAGGCGCAACGAATGCGCATGGCAGCGCGGATGCAAGAAAACACTTTGCGCGAGGAATGGCGCTCGCTGGCAGCAGTGATCGGCCAGCCGGCCATGCCGATATCTGCGGTGGCGGGCGACTTGGAACGAGGTTGGCCGGCACTGAACGAGGAAGAAGCCGTCGAAGCCATCGCGAAGCATAGCCCTGCGGTGCAGATTGCGGAAGTTGCGACGGGCCGCGCACAGTCTGTGTTGGCGCGGGCGAAAAGCGAACCCATTCCAGACGTACAGCTCCGCGCTGGAATGGAGTACAACCACGAATCTTTGGGAAGCGTGCCAAGGGCCAAAGGTTGGGAAGGGATCGCGGAAGCAAGCGTTGAGATCCCGCTTTTCAACCGCAATCAAGGGAACATCGGCTCGGCGCAAGCGGACGCGGACCGCGCTCAGCAGGAGCAGACTCGCGTGGCACTTACGTTGCGAGCGCGCGCAGCCACGGTGGTGGATGAGTATTCGAATGCGAAATTAATGGCCGTTGAGTATCGAGATGGGATTCTTCCGCAAGCGCGGAAGGCATACAGTCTGCTAGTCGACAAATACGGCCAGATGCTGGCGTCCTATCCCCGCGTGCTGGAGGCGCAGCGAAAACTATTCGAACTGCAGGTCGAGTACATAGCGGCACTGGAAGGCGTCTGGACAAATGGCTTAGCCCTGCAGGGCTATTTGCTCACCGACGGACTAGAAGCACCAGCGCGTCCCGGCGAAGTGGACCGGCCAATCCGGGAGACCAACGTGCCAATGCCGGAGCGGAGCATGGCACCTGGCGAAGGGATGCCGAGACCATAAGTCTCGGCTATGTAGCAATTTACGGATGCTTTCAGAAACAACCACCAGATAAGATCCTTTTCTGCCGTGGCGCCCACGTGTCGAGTGCGAAACACTGGTACGCCGGTTAGATTGACCAAGTTAAATTTTAATGAGTACTGTGCAGGATAGGGCGCCTGGGTGTCAGCAGACGTGTTTCCCGCGTTTTAGAAGCCGGTAGGTGGATCATTTTGCCGTCCCCTATCCCGCGCCAATGGCTTGCCACGCGGCGCTTAGTCACTTTTGGGCAGCAGCTCGTACCTAACCGACTCGTTCAGCACCATGAGCTGGTGTACGGCTCTCGATAGTTGTGAAGGATGGAAGGTCGAACGGCGCGATGACAACAGTGTTAAAGGCTGGACGGTACGAAATTAGCGGCGAATTGGGCCGCGGCGCGATGGGTGTGGTTTATAAGGCGACAGACCCCGTCATCGGCCGCACTGTCGCCGTAAAAACGATCAAGTTGAGCGAAGAAGGTACCGGGATGTCGCGACCGGAGTTGCTGACGCGTTTCCAGACGGAAGCTCGCGCAGCAGGTTTGCTGACACACCCGAACATCGTGGTTGTGTTTGACGCGGGCGAAGAAGACGGCCTGTATTACATCACGATGGAGTTGGTGGAAGGCAAGAGTTTGCAGGCGCATCTGGACGGTGGCCAGGCATTCTCGCTGTCTCGGGTACTGCGCATCATGGAACAGACGTGCGGCGCGCTTCAGTTTGCCCATGAACGAAATGTGGTTCACCGGGACATCAAGCCGGCGAACATTATGCTGACGGCTGACGATACCGTGAAGGTCACAGATTTCGGCACAGCGAAAATCTTGCAATTCGGCACGATGCAACAGACCGCACATGTGATGGGCACGCCGAGCTACATGTCACCGGAACAAGTGAAGGGCCGGGCCGTAGACGGGCGAAGCGACATTTTTTCGCTGGGCGTGTTGCTGTATGAAATGGTAACCGGCGAGAAGCCGTTCCCGGGACAGAACATCACGACAGTTATCTACAAGATTGTGAATGAAGAGCCGGTTCCGCCGCGGCAGATTGACCCTTCAATCCATCCGGGGATTAGCGCAGTGGTGATGAAGGCGCTGGCCAAGGAACCCGAAGCGCGCTACCAGAGCTGCCGCGAAATGCTCGAGGACTTGCGGAGCTACCGCAGTTTCGCGCAGGGCGGGAGTCCGGATAAAACCATGATAGCGGGCAGCCTGGGCACGCCGAATGCGACACTGCCGCTCGCAGGTATGGGTGTTGGGGCGCAAGGCGGAAGGCACAATTACGTCGAAGATCCGATGACCATGGCAACGACACGGTCGCTGAATGCCAGAGCTTCCAGCCCAACGCAGACACCCGTCGTGCGCCGCACCGGGCACATCTCTCCGATACAAGCAGAAGAACCAAAGAAGAAGAGCATCATCGGAAGCATATTTGTCGCTTTGATTCTTCTCGGTGTGATCGCTTATGGAGTACAGAAACTGCTGCCGGTGTTTGATGATGCGCGCAAGATCAACGCAGCGCAGAAGACCCCTGACAATGATTCCAGTGCTGGGCTGGCACAAGCTCCGGCTAATCACGAGGCAAACAATCCTCCAGCGACGTCAGCCGCAAACGAATCGCCTGCAATTTCGAGCTCCGGCGCGGCTTCGCCAGAAAAGAAGCTGACGGACCCCACTTCAGAAAAGCCCGCACCAAAGAAAGGCGAGCTTGTTGTGAGTCCGCAGGCGGCCGAGTACAAGGGGCGGATTGAGGAAGCCATCTCTGAGCATGGGTTGGCCGGACGCGCGAGAGTCCAAGCCATTGGAAACACGCTTGTGCTATCGGGCAAGCTGCACCCCACGGAACATGGCGCTCTACTCAAATTTTTGCGCGACGCCCCCTCGAACGTACGAGTGGTGGATCACATCGAGTATGAAGATGCACCGACTGCGGACAAGGAACGTGGCGGAGGCGGAGGGCACCCTGTTCCATCGGAAGGCCGCGGCGCGATTCACGTCGTGACGGATCTCATTGGCGCGACCGCCATTCTGCGCGGCTCTGCGGGACGCACTCTGAATCAATGCCAGACACCTTGCAGCTTCAATGATCTCGAACCTGCGCAGTACAGCCTGGAAGTGCAGAAAGAGGGCTACCAGCCGATGCAGACCGCGCTGCAAGTGAAGGCGGGGAGTGTCATCGACCAGAGGGCCGCGCTCGAATCGCTTGCGAAAGGCTTGTACTTGACTAGCCGTCCACCAGGGGCGGATATCTTCATTAACGGAGCCAAACAGTCCGGCCAGACGCCTGTGACACTGCCTCTTGCCCCGGGGCAGTACAATCTGGTAGTGCGACTAGCGGGCTACGAGGCCTACGCAGGCAAGGTGCAGGTGAAGGACAACATCCAGACCCAGCTTAGCTTGGAACTGACTGCCCGAATTGCATGGGCGCAAGTCGATACCATACCAAAGGGTGCGGAAATTTTTGTGGATGGAATAACGACGGGGCAAATGACCCCGGCGCGCGTGCAAATGCCGGCCGGTCTCCATACGGTGATTGTAAGACTGGCCGGGTACCAACAGGTGAAGAGAACGGTGCAGGCCAGTGAGGGCGGAACGGTCAATCTCCAGGAGACGTTGAAGCCCCGCTAGGGCATTCGGACGCTAGAAAACTAGGGTTTCGGGTCTTCAGGCTGCTTTCGAAAGGTTTTTGCGCCAGCCTTGCTTCTACTAAGAACGTAACCTTTTGTAACAGTTCTCGTGGGTAGGTTCGAGAACCTAGTAATCAAACCACTCAAAATAAAGCATTTATTAGCACAAGGTCCGGGCAGGCAGCGTGCTTGCTTTATGGATAAGGGTACCCTACCCTCGCGCACGTGTCATTACGCTAGACAAGGCATTGGTCCCTTCTTACTAAACGGGTTAGCGGTCTGACTCAGCGAGACAGAAGCAAGTGGGGAGCGGATTGGTACTTCGGGCCATCATTCCGGTGGATGAGAAGAACAACGAGGCCGAACCGCGTCCGCACACGGAACCGCCGGTGAGAAATGCGTCGCGGCCACCTTCCAGTGGATCGCCCGAGGCGGCTGCGCCAACACCGGACGTGAGGACGGGTGGCCTGATTCATGCCCTGCGCTGCCTTCATTTGCTATTTCGTTCCGAACGACTGTATGAGCGGAACCACCCTCGGCGGTTGCAAAGTTTGGATACCTCTTACGAGACGTTGCGCGACTTCGCCGGCACTCTGAACGGCATCGAAATTCACATTGAACGAGGCGGATTAGTGGTGCCGAAGCTCAGTGATGCTCACCTTCCGGATGTGCGGGGAGAAATGCAGTCACTTGCTCGGGACTTGCAGCGAGCGGGAATTCAATCCCTGGCCATCGCGCATCAGTTTCATGTAGGCGAACTGGACACGCTCGCGCAACTCTTCAAGGCATCGTTGTCGAGATCGGAGGAATCTATAAAGCGCGAGGGCAGTTCCTGGTGGGCTTCGCGGTTGTTGGAGAAGCGCGTGGAGGGGATTTCCATTAACACGCAAACGGAGCGGAAAGTAGACACGGTGCTCGCCAGTCTGATGGGCGCGCTCGTGGCATACGGCGGAAACTCGCCGCGCGAGCTCACGGAGACCCCGATTCTTCCACCGGAGATGGACGATCTTGCTGGAGCCCTGCGTTTGATAGGCCGGCTGACACCGCCGCTTGAGGCGGCGCGCGCGCTCTCGCCGGAAGAAGCGGCGAGGGCGATCCACGGAGCGATGGAGGATGCCAGCCGGGAGACTGTCCGCATGCTGCTCAGCTCGATTTCGCAGTATGCCCCGCGAGAGGGCGAGCGGCCGCAACCATATTTGCTGCGACTTTCAGAGAGCTTGATCCTTGAATTCCTCGGGGCGGAATTTTCCGCCGGGACGCTTGCGCCGGCGGCCGTGCGGCAGACGTTTCATCGCCTCTGTGATGTGCTGGTCAGTTCGGGCGGATATACAGGCCCGCACTCCTCGCAACATCTAACCTTGCTCGCGGCTACGTGGGCAAATGACACACATCGGGAACAGATTGCCGAGAAATTCTGGCTGGAATTGCCGGCGAGAGAGAAATCCGTGGTGCTGCGGGGGCCGGAAGTCTGGTGCGTGCCGGTTGTCGCACTGAAACGGACGCTCGGACAATTGGCCGAGGCGGGAGCCGACGCTCCGCGGCGCGAGGCGCGAAATATTCTGCTCAACTATTCGCGTCGTAAAGAGAACGAAAATGCTTCTGCGCGCCGGGCAGTGGCGGCAGGCCTGAATGAACTGACGCCGATTATTGAATCCCTCTGGCCCAATCAATTGCCGGAGGATTTGAGCCGCGGAACGATGAAAGCGCTAGAACAGGAGACGATTCCTGAGACAGCAGCGCTGCTGGCGGCTTTTCTCGAAACGCTGGGACGAGTTGCGGTAACGCGCGGCGATTATTCCGGGCTGGAAAACATTTTGATCGGCCTGGAACGAGTGCCAAGAGACAAGGAGCACGATCACATGTCGGCGCTGGCACACCGCCTGGTGGCGCAGGACCGCTGGATGCTTTTGGTGGATGCGGCGCTGGCTAATCGGCCTCTTGATCCTGTATTGCCGCGGCTCCTGCAGCGCGACCCGGAGAGGTTGCTCGATCGCCTGGCACTGCTCTTGACCGAACCTCGCGGCGCGGAGATGGTGGCGGCGATGGCACGCCTGCTGCGAACGATCGGAGTTCCCGTGCTGAACCTTCTCGAGACACGGCTCTATGAGGCGCGGAGACAGCGCGTTAGCGCTGCGATCAAACTTCTCGCCGCTGCGGACCCTGAACGTCTGCTCCGGGGCTTGGCACGAGCGCTGGCTAGCTGGGAATGGAATTTGCAGGACTTGGCGATCAGCGAGCTCTCGCGACCGGCCAATGTAAGCTCTGCGCAAAGCGCGGCTTTTGTGTTTTCCGCGGTTCTGGCGGACGCTCATCCGCTGGTCGTGCCGATGATGATCGATCAGATTGGCTTGGCGCAGGAGACTACCGCGGTTCCGCAGTTGATGGAGATTGCCGCAGGCGAACATGAAGTGCTGCGGGACCTGTTCGTGCGAATCAAGGCCATCGAGGCGATCGGCCGCATGCATGCCGTTGAGGCGGCGGAATTGCTGCGCATGCTGGCAGAAGGACGCGAAGGTCTCGCATTTGCCGAGCCGTCGGGTGTTCGTATGGCGGCGGAGGATGCGCTGGCAATGATTGAAAACCGGCCGTCTTCCACACGAGCCCGGGCAGCGTTTGAGCCGGCGCCGCAAAACAATGGCAGCTTTGTCGTTCCCCGAAGGTATGTCCGAGTTCCCCTGGAATCCCCCTTACGAGCGCAGATTGACGGCGCGCAAGCAGGCCTCGCTCGCGTGAAAACGATCAGTCTCGGCGGAGCGTACCTGGAATCGCTAAAGAAACTCTCCGTGGGAGATTCCATCAAGTTGGAAGTCCGCTCGGGGCTGCGCAAGATTAACTTTACCGCGGTCGTACGCAATCTCGGACCAGACGGCAGCGGGGTCGAGTTTGTGCACATGAAAGAGGAAGATCGCGAGAAGCTCCGCAAGCTAGTTCAGCGCCACCTGCAGATTTAAGTCAGCTGTTCCCCCCTATCTCTAGTGCTGCCGCGGCGAGTGTGTGGTGTTATCGGCGGGTCCCCCCTCCCCTATTTTTCGTAAGTGCGGATTCTAAATCACTTAGATTTCTTGTAAGTCGTTTAGAAACAACACTTGGGGGTGCTTTTCGTAAGTGTTCATTCTAAAGAGTTTGTAGATAAACATAACTCATGCTCCGAACTCACGATTTTTGACACGATGCAGCGTTTGCCAAAGAAGTGCGGCATCGCTCTGGCACTGGCGAAAATGGGGCGGGTAACCGGGCTTTGCTAGATCCTCGGCTGGGCATTCCTAAAACGCCGCGTGCCGAAAAGCGCACAGGCTGAAGCCTGCGCCACCAAAACAAAAACGGCAACCGATGGCTGCCGTCTTCGGGAATTTTCCCAGTTATAAGAATAACCCAGTCCGGCATTTTCTTCAAGAGACAAATTGGACTCCACAGGACTAATACCGCCGTGGAAGCCAACTAGCCGGGATTAGGTCCTTGGCCGGGCGAAAAGGCCTGAACACCCATTGAGTCAAATTGGGCGCTTGAGCCAGCGAGCAGGAGAAAGCTTTGTCCTAGTAGGTGGATTGTGGCGGGCAATAAAAGAAAAGAAAGAGCTTGACATCTGAAGTAGTGTTATAGTTAACTATAACACTATAGGGCGACGGGTTCGTTGAAGCAGGTTGATCGCAAGTGACTGAGCCAGCGAATAACCCCGCCCCGAAATCGGGAAGAAATGAATTTCTTAAGGAGAATGAAACATGAAATCCATTCGTTTTGTGTTGTCCGTTGTTCTGATGTCGCTCTCCACCGTCGCTTTCGCGCAGTCCGAGGCGCAAAAGGCCTCCGTGGTTCCTGTGCCGTCCGCGGCGCAGAAGTCATTCGCAACCATGAAAACCCTGGCGGGAGAGTGGGAAGGCCCCGTCACCGTCCCGGAAATGCCGGAGATGTCCGGCGGCAAGCCAATGCACGCCTCGCTTCGCGTTACTTCACGGGGAAACGCCCTCGTGCACGAATTCCAGGAAGCAGGAACGCCGTTGGATGCGACAAAGTACGACCATCCAGTCACGATGCTCTACGTAGATGGAGACCAGCTCACGCTGATTCACTATTGCGACGCGGGGAACCGGCCGCGCATGACCGGCAAGTTGTCGCCCGACGGCAAGACGATCGAGTTCGAGTTCGCAGACATCAGCGGGAGCACGGCGTACCACATGCACCATGCGGTGTTTACGATCATTGACGCCGACCATCACACCGAGGATTGGACGTTCATGATGAAGGACAAGGCGATCCACGCGCACTTTGACCTGAAGCGGGCACAGTGACTGAGAGCGTCGCTGATAAGGGGTACTGGAAACTCTGATGGACCGTGAGTGGAACGACAGTCAGCCGATATACCGCCAGCTTCGTGACCGTGTGGTTGCGATGATCCTCGACGGCGTGCTCAAGGAAGGCGATCCGCTGCCGTCCGTACGCAACGTCGCGGCTGAATATCGTGTGAATCCACTTACGGTCCTGAAGGGCTATCAACAATTAGTGGATGAGGGACTGGTAGAGAGCAGACGAGGCCTGGGCATGTTCATCAATGCTGGCGCACGCAGTTTGTTGCTCGAAGGCGAACGAAAGAAGTTTCTTGGCGAAGAATGGCCGAGGGTCCGCGCGACCATCGAGCGGCTCGGCCTGAAGGCGGAAGAACTGCTGAACGGCGCAAACCCCGGGCCGTCTTCGGATAAAGCACAGTCGAAACGCGCCGAGTCGAAGCCCCGCAAAGAGGAGCGCTAAAGCCATGGCATGCATAGAAGCACGTGGTCTCCGGAAGGCGTTCGGAGCAACGGTCGCGGTGGACGGCATCAATTTGCGTGTCGAAGAGGGCCGCATCCTCGGACTAATCGGTCCCAACGGGGCGGGCAAAACCACAGCGCTCAATGCGATTTTAGGCCTGACCTCCTATGAGGGTGAGCTGAGGGTGCTCGGACGAGACCCCTGGACGGAGCGCGAAAAGCTGATGCGCGACGCCTGTTTCATTGCCGATGTCGCCGTGCTGCCGCGCTGGATGAGGGTTTGGCAGGCTCTCGATTACTTCGCGGGCGTGCATCCGCGCTTCGACCGGGCGAAGGCGGAAGGCTTTCTTGCGAAGACCACCATCGGGCGCGCCAGCAAGGTCCGGGAATTGTCGAAGGGCATGGTGGCGCAACTGCATCTCGCCCTGGTCATGGCCATTGACGCGAAATTGCTGGTGCTGGACGAGCCGACGCTTGGCCTGGATATTTTGTATCGCAAGCAGTTCTACGATTCGCTGCTGAATGACTACTTCGATGGAAGCCGCACCATCGTGGTGACCACGCATCAAGTGGAAGAGATTCAGGACGTCCTGACCGATGTCATGTTCATAAACCGCGGCCGCATCGTATTTGATTGCAGCATGGAAGAATTCGAGTCGCGCTATCTGGAAGTGATGGTGAATCCCGAGCAGATCGCCGCAGCACGAGCGCTGAAGCCGATTCACGAACGCCAAGTGTTTGGGCGGAGCATCCTGCTGTTCGATCGCGTCGAACGCCAGCAACTCGCCGAGCTTGGCGACGTGCGAACGCCGAGCCTCGCCGACTTGTTTGTTGCCGTGCTCAGCAATCAAAGCGACGCGGCCCAAGGAGGGACTCGATGAGTACCCCATCAAGCATCGTGCCCGGGTCTCCCCCCGAATCGCGAGTAACCGCGCCTGCGGTCATCACCGCCAGTCGGCGCATGTACTGGTCGGTGCGGCGCGAATTGTGGGAGCACCGTTCGATTTATATCGCGCCGCTGGCCGCCGCCGCCGTTTTTCTGCTGGCCTTCTTGACTGGGTTGACGCTCAGCCCGTCGCATCGGCACGCGCCGCTCGACGTACCGTACGAATTCGCAGCTGCTTTGATCATGGGCACGGCTTTTATCGTGGGGATTTTCTACTCACTCGACGCGCTGTACGGAGAGCGCCGCGATCGCAGCATCCTGTTCTGGAAGTCGCTGCCAGTTTCCGACCTCACCACCGTGCTCTCGAAGTTCGCCATTCCCCTCATCATTCTGCCGCTGCTGAGTTTCGCCATCGCAGTTATCACGCAGTTCGTCATGCTGCTGCTGAGCAGCGCAGTCCTACTAAGCAGCGGCTTAAGTGTCGGGACGCTCTGGGTCCACATGTCGTTCTTCCACATGTCCCTGATGCTCCTCTACCACATTCTGACCGTTCATGGCCTGTGGTACGCGCCCATCTACGGGTGGTTGCTGCT
>Ga0247669_1000338_pt1 | contig 20584 bp, 7 predicted proteins | sample CNK10_metaG_FD_182734 | JGI IMG/M metagenome (GOLD analysis project Ga0247669, IMG submission 182734) | Soil microbial communities from Purdue University Martell Research Forest, Indiana, United States - CNK10 | ecosystem: Environmental > Terrestrial > Soil > Temperate forest > Bulk soil | place...
GATTCGCTGGTCGGCGCGGGTTTTCGGGGTGTTAGAGAAGAATTGCTCGGTTGAGCTTCTGGAGCGCCATTCCCTTGGGACGGAGATTCATTAGAGGGTTGGCTTCCATGGCTTTCGCTGAGACCAAGCTCGACTTTTTCTGCTACTAGTTCGCTCTCATGAATGAACTTGGGAACATAGTGGCCTGACGGCAGACAAATGCGCACCTGGTGTTTTGACCCTGCCGTTCGGTAGTACTCTTCGAGCCGCTTTCGCAGGGCATGAGCGGTGACCCTGACGATGGTATCCACCTGCGGGTCAAAATCCTCCGAACGTCCCAAGACTTGCACGGCGATGCTGTATTCCTTGATCTCGTCGACCGCGCCTTCGAAGTACTTTGCACAAACGAAATTCAGAAAACGAACAAGATTGTTGGTTCGGCCGAGCATCCCGGACGCCAAAACGGCGTCCAATTCCGCCCTCTCAGCCACGAGTCTGTTTACCGCTGATTGCAAAGCGCCAACCCCTGAAAAATGACTTTTCGAGTGAGTGTGATTTGTCCTGCAGGAGAAGTATAACCCAATTCTCGGAAGGCGACGTCGAGTGAAAACATTGAGTTCTCATAGACTTAGGCGAAAAACTGGTTGGGAAAATGCTGCATTCGGACGCTCTTGAGGATCGCTCCATCCTTTACCCACAGAGGGAGACGAAGGAACCGGGGGGCTGCCCGTAGTTTCCTGAATGGGATGACGCGAAGATATTCACTGTGAATTAACGGTGAGCTAACTTCTCAGACGAACACCAACCCTGCTAAATGCATCAATCACTTATTCAGATTTACCCCATTCATGGTGCGACTTCCTGAACCGCTCTATTGGCGGCCGGTCAGAGGAGTAGACAGTTATAGAACGATGGTGCCGCCCAAGGAGTGCCCAAAATGACTTTGGCCCTATTGGAAAAACATTTTCGCACCATGAGGCGTGGAATGACAGCGTGGGTAAGCTTGCTGGCGCTGGGTATTCTGCTTGTCGCTGCGCGTCCCGCAATGGGCCAGGCGGTCAATGCGACTTTGCTTGGAACGGTGACGGACTCGTCCGGCGCCGCGGTGGCCAGCGCTAAGGTCACGATCACGGAAACGAACACCGGGATTAGCCGTACCTCTCAAACGAACGACAGCGGCAACTACGTGTTTCCCGATTTGCCGCCGGGGACATACACCGTCACGGCGGAACAGACGGGATTCAAACGGGCGTCCAGAGCCAGCATCGATGTAATCGTAAACACGACCCAGCGCGTAGACTTGGACCTTCAACCAGGGGACGTTTCGCAGACAGTCACTGTGGAGGCGGAAACGCCAATTCTTCAGACGGAACGGGCGGACACCGGGCGCAAACTCGAAACTGTGTTGACACAAAATCTACCGCTTGGGACCAATCGTAATTTCCAAAACCTTTTGAACATCGTGCCCGGCACGACTCGCGCCACCTTCCAACACTCCCAGTTCTTTAATGCCAGCAGTTCGTTGCAGACGGAAGTCAACGGGCAACTGCGCCAGGGCAACAACTACCAGATCGAGGGCATTGACGACAACGAACGCACCGGCCTTTTGCAGATCCTTGTGCCGCCGCTCGAATCCATCCAAACAGTGGACGTCTCGACGAGCAATTACGACGCGGAACTCGGCCGTGCAAGCGGCGCCGTTGTAAACGTTATCTTAAAGTCTGGCACTAACAATTTCCACGGCGCTGCCTACGAATTCGTCAGGAACAGCTATTTCAATGCCCGGAACTTTTTCGATCCATCTGTGGGGCATCTCGCATACAACTATTTTGGGGGCAATATTGGCGGTCCGATCAAGAAGAATAAGCTCTTTTTCTTTGCCGACTATCTGAAAGTCTACGACCACGAGGCGAATACAAACCAAGTTACCATCCCCACCATGGCCTTCCGTTCGGGGGATTTGAGCTCGGTAAAAACCTTGGCAACCTGTCAAAAGAATCCGACCGACTGCAACATCTACAATCCCTTTAGTGGGAGTGCAAACGGCACGGGTCGGCAGCAGTTCGTCGCCACCTCCGCTCCCGGCCAGGCTACGGTTCCAGGTCCTAATGGGGCGGTGGATGCATTCAATCCTGCCTGCACCAATGCGGCTGGTTGCCCGAACGTGATTCCGTCGGCTTTGATTAATTCCATCTCCGCTAAGCTCATGGCGTTCTTGCCGCCCCCAACGGCTGCGGGCAACACGAACAACTACTTTGCACTGCTGCCGTTTCATAAAGACACGGACTTCGTTGACGCCAAAGTGGACGCCAATCTTACAGACAAAGACCGCCTAAGCGCGCGGTTTAGCTACCAGCGTCCATCCATTCTGCAAGCTCCAATATTTGGTATAGCCGGTGGACCAGCACAAGGTAATTTTGAAGGATCGGGCCTTCAGAATACTTATAGCATCGGTCTCAACTACAATCGATTTTTCTCGAATACCCTGGTTGCGGAATTCCGCGTTGGTGCGGGGTGGTACCATAACGAGGCTCACAACACCGATTTCGGGACGAATACTTCAACTACGCTCGGCATTCCCGGCGTTAACCTCGATAAGACGATAACCAGCGGAATCGTGGGAGTTACTATTAACGGGGGCACATTTTCCAATCCGTTGATTGGCTTCTCAGCGAGCCTGCCCTGGGTCCGCTCAGAAACGAATATTGACTTTGCGAATACCTGGACCAAGATTCTCGGCAATCATACGGTCAAGTTCGGCGTCGACCTTCGCCGCGTTCGAGATGCTCTGCTCCAGGAGCAGACGTTCAGCCCACGCGGTCTGTATACATTCAACGATGGCCAGACGGCGCTTAACACCGGTTCCGGTGCAACGGTCACCAGCTTTGGAAACAACTTCGCCAGCTTTCTGCTCGACGTGCCAGGTCAAGCGGGACGCGATCTGGCGACATTCTTCCCGAATTATCGAGCCACGCAATTCTTTGCCTTCGTGCAAGATAAATGGCTGGTCACTCCCAAATTGTCCGCGGATATTGGAGTCCGCTGGGAGTTCTATCCGCCCGCCACTCCCGCTGCCACTGGGGGCTTTTCAAACTACAATCCCACCAACAATACGCTCGTCGTTAGCGGAATAGGCGGCAATCCGAATGACCTGGGGATCGCGACGCATTACAAATACTTCGCGCCACGCCTGGGGCTGGCTTACCGTCTGACGGAATCGACAGTGCTTCGCGCTGGATTCGGTATCAGCTATACGCCGTTTCCCGACAACAGCTATGCTTACAATTTCCCCGTGCGGGCCAACAACCAATTTGATCCGGCAGTCACAACCTTTGGTCCGGCAGTGCTTCCCAGCGGACAGCCTGCGACTTTTGCGAATGGTTTCCCCGCCCTCATTCAGCCTACGATTCCATCAAACGGAATCATTACCAACCCGACGGTAGCATCAGCCTACTTTGTGGTTAATCAGAGCTTCAAGAATCCGTACGTGGAATCATGGAACGCGGTTATCCAGCACTCGCTGCCTTGGCGGTTTGTTCTTGATTTAGCTTACGTTGGCAGTCACAGCGTGGACACCGTTGTTAATTACAACCTGAATGCTGCTACGGTGGTTGGCCAAGGGAAAAATGGACAGCCCGAGTTTCCGACCTTCGGGCGAACGGCGAATACGAATCTCCTCTTTGCCGGATACTCATCCAGTTACAACGCTTTGCAGGTGAAGTTTGACCGGAAGTTCTCGGGAGGTCTAACAGCCACGACGGCTTACACATTCGGTAAAGGCATGGGCTTTCAACAGGGCGACGATGGCGGTCTCACATTCTACATCAATCAACGCCGGAATTACGCGCGGAACGACTTCGATCGCACGCAAACTTTCGTACAGAGTATCGTTTACGATCTCCCGTTTGGCAGAGGCAAGCGCTTGGTTTCTTCGGGAGTTGGCGCCGCGATTCTAGGTGGCTGGCGCATTTCCAGCTTTATGACGATCATGTCAGGCCTTCCGCTTTTCTTTACCGACAGCGGCACCTCACTCCAGGCACCGGGCAACACCCAAACGCCCAATCTGGTCGCCCCTGTACAAATCCTTCACGGTGTTGGCACCAAGAGTCCATGGTTCACTACGTCGAGTTTCGCGCCTCCGGTGGGCGCTACATTCGGCAATGTGGGGCGGAACTATCTTAGTGGGCCAGGCTTTTTCAACCTGGATGCTGCACTGTCTAAGTCGATCCGCTTTACGGAGCGGTACAATCTGGATCTGCGCCTGGAGGCATTTGGCGCCACAAATACGCCGCAGTTCTTCTTCGCCTCTAACGGTGGCGGCGCGGCTGGGCTGACGCGGAACAGCAGTAGCTTCGGCCAGATCACGAGTGCCACCGGCGGCCGCACACTTCAACTCGGCGCCAAGTTCAACTTCTGATGCGGCCGGACATGACGATATAATGGTGTGTCCAAATGGGTCGAGTACCGGGTGCGCTCGCCTCTCGACCCTTTCTCGAAGATTGCGAATTTTTTGTAACTCAAAACCTTCAAGTCTTGTACTAGCATCCCGCAGAAGGAGCCTCCATGACATCTCATGTCTCACGACGAGAATTTCTCGATGGACTTGCCGTGAGCGCGGCAGGGCTGGCCGTCGGAGCTACAGCAAAGAGCTATGGCCAGATCCTCGGTTCCAATGATCGTCTGAACTTTGCCGTGATCGGGCTGCACGGGCGCGGGTACGCTCATCTCTCGTCGCTCAAGGCGAACCGCAGCGCTGCCCGCATCTCGCATGTTTGCGATGTGGACAGCAACACTCTGAAGAAGTTCACTGACGCCGTGCAGCGCGAGACGGGCGAGTCTCCTGCGAGCGAAAAAGACTTTCGCGCGATCCTCGAGCGGAAGGAAGTGGACGCCATCACAATTGCCACTCCCGACCATTGGCATACACCGATGGCCATCGCAGGGTTGCAGGCGGGCAAGCACGTGTACGTGGAAAAGCCCTGCAGCCACAATCCTGCTGAGGGAGCGATGCTGATCGAGGCGCAGCATAAGTATGGAAAGCTTGTCCAGATGGGCACGCAGCAGCGCTCTTCCCCGCACAGCATCGAGATCGTCGAGAAGATTCACGGGGGCGTTATAGGCAGGCCCTACTTCGCGAAAGCCTGGTACAGCAATGTAAGGAAATCGATTGGCAAAGGCAAAGAGGCGCCCGTGCCCGCGCAATTGGATTGGGACTTGTGGCAGGGCCCGGCACCACGGCGTCCTTACCGGGATAACGTCCAACCCTACAACTGGCACTGGTTTAGAATCTACGGCACCGGCGAGACGCTTAATAATGGAACGCACGAAGTGGATGTGTGCCGCTGGGCGCTGGGCGTCGACTATCCGCAACGGGTCACTTCGTCAGGCGGAAGATACCAATTCAGCGACGACTGGCAATTTTACGACACGTTGGTCACCAGTTTCGAATACGAAGACAAATTGCTCACTTGGGAGAGCACGAGCTGCCAGGGAATGAAGTGTTACGGCCGTGATCGGGGCTCGGCCATCATGGGAACGACCGGCACCGTGGTCGTGGATCGCGATGGCTATGAGATCTACGATCTCAAAGGGAATAAGACCAGCGAGCACAAGGCCGGCAGCACAACGGCATCTTCCGATCTCGTGGGCGCCGATTCCATGACCGATCTGCACTTCGCCAACTTCATCGCGGGAATCCGCAAAGGCGAAAGGCTCAACGCTCCCATCTCCGTAGGCAACGTCGCCGTTACAATGTTGCAGCTTTCCAACATCGCGTGGGAAGTCAACCGGGAGTTGCATCTCGACACGAAAGACGGAAAGGTCCAGGGCGACACCGAGGCCATGAAGATGTGGGGGCGAGAGTATGAGAACGGCTGGGCACCGCATGTCTAAGATGCAGCAGTGGCTGCCGCCAGCAGAGATGCCCATGAAAAACATTTGTTCGCGCCGCAATTTCGTTCGCACTGGTGCGCTGGTCGCAGCGGCGTTCGCTGCTTCGAAGAAAGTCATCGCGGCGGCCTCGGAACGAGTACCAGCGGACGAAGGATCGGGCATTCATTTGGGGCTGGCCAGCTATACGTTACGTAATTTCAGCCGGGCGCAGATGATCGGCTTCCTAAAACAGCTCAACGTGTCGGCGTTAAACGCCAAGGACGTCAAAGATCACCTCCCAATGGATTCCCAGCAAGAGGCGGCGGCGCTGGCAGATTACACTGCCGCGGGCATCAAGCTTCATGCTGCCGGAACCATTTATTTTGCGAAAGATGAAGACGCGGACATCCGAAGCAAATTTGAATACTGTAAACGGGCAGGGATTGGCGTGATTGTTGCGGGCGATCCCACGCCGGAAACTCTGCCGCGGATTGAGAAGTTCGTAAAGGAATACGACCTGCGTATCGCGATCCACAATCACGGGCCAGAAGATAAGCTATGGCATTCGCCGCTGGATGTCCTAAAGGCAGTAAAAGGATTAGATCCGCGCATCGGGTGCTGTATTGATGTCGGACATGCAGCTCGCGCGGGGACGGATGTGGTTCAGGCGATCCACGAGGTGGGCGCGCGGGTATTTAATCTTCATATAAAGGACCTGACGAACTTCCAGAACAAAGAGAGCCAGGTGGCGGTGGGAGAAGGCATCATGCCCGTGAAGAAGATTTTTGAAGCTCTAAACGCGATCAAGTATAAGGGCTTCGTCGATCTCGAGTATGAGATTCACCCCGACGATCCGATGCCCGGCGTTATCGAGAGCATAGCCTATATGCGAGGCGTGCTCGCCGGCATGGAGTGAGAGTTTTCGTGTCGTGGCACGGCGTAGCTCCAGACAACGTCCGCTGTAAGCCCAAACTAGGACTGTCAGACTCCCCCAGTCGCCTGTCCCAAACCTGTCCGTTGGACCGTTGATTTCTGCGTCTTTTTCGATTATTACTCTTGCATACATCGCGGCCCCTGGAGCCTTCCTATCCTGGGAATTGGATGGCGCATGGCGCCAGCAGTCCTCAGTGATAAGAACGCATACCCTCGCTTTCGGACGAACAGCCTAGCAGGCAATTCTTAGGCCGCGGTCATTAGTCCCCTCGCCCCGCTTTGGGGCCAAGTCTTACTTGCTGAAAGGATGCCCATGCCCCGCAAAATGGGATTCTTCTCTTTCTTTCTGGGTGTCGTCGGGCTCGCGTGCAGCTCCTTCCCCGCGCATGGACAAGGGATTGATTCAGGGCGGCATTCCCGGGCACTTGTCACGCAGAAAATTGACGAAAATAAACGAGTCCTGCTTTCCGGCAACAAGCGTCCCGAAGCAAACGCTGGAAATGATCGCGGCGCCGTCGCAGAAGATTTTCCCGTGGACCACATGCTGCTGCAATTGAAGCGTCCAGCCGAGCAGGAGCAAGCGCTCCAAGAGTTCATTGACGAGCAACAAACAAAAGGTTCCCCAGATTTCCACCGCTGGCTCACCGCACAAGAGTTTGGAGAGAGATTTGGTTTAGCAAAACAGGATCTCGATGCGATTACCAACTGGTTGCAGTCGCACGGCTTCAAAGTCAACGTCGTATATTCCAGCGGAATGGTTATCGATTTTTCAGGAACGGCCAGGCAGGTGCGCGAAGCGTTCCAAACGGAGATCCATTATCTCGAAGTGAAGGGCGAGAAGCACATCGCCAACATGAACGACCCGCAGATTCCCGCCGCGTTTGCGTCCGCGGTCTCCGGCATCGTCTCATTGCACGACTTCCGGCCCCGCGCCATGTACAGGATGCATCAGCCAAAAGGCCAGTACACGTTTCCGGACGGTTTCGGAGGCAACGGCTATGCGGTCGTTCCCGCCGACCTGGCGACCATCTACAACCTGAATCCTCTATTCAGTGCGGGCTACTCGGGGCAGGGCCAGACGATTGTCGTTATCGAAGACACAGACGTGTTCAGCGCTTCCGACTGGAATACTTTTCGCTCGACACTCGGCCTTTCCGGCTACACTTCGGGCTCTTTTACGACGGTGCACCCGGCCCCTTCGAGCCGAGCCAACAACTGCTTCTCTCCCGGCGTCATCGCTCCCAATGACGCGGAGGCAATTCTGGATGCGGAATGGGCCAGCGCCTCCGCGCCGAGCGCGGCCATCGTGATGGCGACTTGCGCAGACTCTGGCGCGACATTCGGCGGCTTGATCGCCGTTCAGAATCTGATTAACGCCAGCAGTCAACCTCCAGCCATCATGAGCATAAGCTACGGCCAATGCGAAACGGTGAACGGAGCGGCCGCCAACGCGGCATACAGCTCAGCGTATCAACAAGCCGTCGCGGAGGGCGTTTCTGTTTTCGTGGCCGCGGGCGATAGCGGCGCCGCGGGCTGCGACAACAGCGCTTCAGACGCAACGCACGGCATCGGCGTCAACGCATTTGCGTCCACACCGTACAACGTGGCCGTCGGCGGCACGGATTTCAGCGACACCTATTCGGGCACCAACGCTACGTTTTGGAATTCGAGCAACACTCCAACTTTCGGCTCCGCGATTTCTTACATTCCGGAAACTCCGTGGAACAACTCGTGCGCGGGTGAGCTGCTCTCGAACTACCTGGGTTATAGCCCGACATACGGTTCGAACAGCCTGTGCAATGATCCCACTTTTGGCTCCCTTCTCCGGAGCACGGTTGCCGGCGGTGGCGGCCCGAGCGGCTGCGCGACCGGATCTCCTTCTCCATCGAATAGCAGTATCGTGAGTGGGACCTGTCAAGGATGGCCCAAGCCCTCGTGGCAATCTGTCGTCGGCAATGCAAACGACAACGTTCGTGACACACCGGACGTCTCGCTGTTTGCCGCGGACGGCCTGTGGGGCCACTTTTACGTTTTTTGCTGGTCTGACACAGCGAACGGCGGAGCCGCATGCACAGGTGCACCCAGCGGCTGGTCCGGTGCCGGCGGGACTTCTTTCTCGTCGCCGATCATGGCCGGGATTCAGGCGCTGGTGAACCAGAAGGCGGGCGGGCCCCAGGGCAATCCCAACCCCGTCTACTACCAGCTTGCTACCAACGAATACGGTTCGGGAGGCAACACTTCTTGTGACTCGTCCAATGGCAATACTGTTGCTAGCAGCTGCATTTTCTATGACGTAACCCTGGGCGATATGGATGTGAACTGCGTTGGCAGCGCCAATTGCTACTTTGCCGACGGCTCCGTGGGCGTACTTTCGACATCCAACAACTCGTTCAATCCCGCATACGGCACTACGACCGGCTGGGACTTCGCCACGGGAATTGGAACTGTGAATGCCGCCAATCTGGTAAACAATTGGCCAGCCTCGGGACCAAATTTTGCACTCTCGGCCTCGCCGAGCAGCGTGACTCTCATACAGGGAGCCAACGTCACAAGCACCATCACCATCACTCCAGAAAATAGTTTCAACGGAAACGTCAGCTTGTCGATATCCGGTCTGCCAGGCGGCGTCACGGCGTCCTTTAACCCGAGCATCACCGCAAGCACGAGCACATTAACGCTCACTTCAATCGCCACAGCCACTGTCGGCACGTTTGCCGTGACCGTGACAGGTTCGTCCGGCACATTGACGAACCAAACCAACTTAACCCTCACGGTGAACCCTACGGGGAGCTACATCCTTTCCGCGTCACCCGGCAGCGTGAGCATCCTTCAGGGAGCGAACGGCACGAGCACAATTAACGTCACTCCACAGGGCGGTTTCAATGGCAGCGTCAGTTTGTCGGCATCCGGTCTGCCCACTGGCGTAACCGCGTCATTCAATCCCAGCAACACAGTAAGCACCAGCACGTTGACCCTGACGGCCAGCAGCACGGCGGCCATTGGTACGGTCACGGTAACCATCACAGGCACGTCCGGCAATTTGTCGAATGCCACTACTCTTTCGCTTACCATCGCCGCTCCGCCGAATTTCACCCTATCCGTATCGCCGAGCAGCTTGACGGTCGCGCAAGGAGCCAGCGGCGCGAGCACCGTCACGGTCACGCCTCAGAACGGTTTCAATGCCAGCGTCAGCTTGTCGGCTTCCGGTCTGCCCAGTGGAGTCACTGCATCGTTCAACCCCAGCAGCACCACTAGCACCAGCACGCTCACCCTGACTGCAGGCGGTACCGCGACAACGGGAACATTTACGGTGACCATCACGGGCACCTCGGGCAGCTTGACGAAAACCACCACCCTTTCCCTTACCGTCCGCTCGATTCCTACGCTTCCTTCGATTTGGACTGACGGAGATATCGGCTCGACCGGCCTGGCGGGAAATGCCAGTTACGCGAATGGCGTGTTCACCGTGGCGGGAGCAGGACAAGGAACTTTTTCCACCAGCTCTGACGGATTCCATTTTGTCTACCAGCCGCTGGCAGGAGACGGGACGATGGTCGCCCGGGTAGTGAGCCTGCAGGGGAGTAGCGCAGCGCAGGCCGGCATCATGGTCCGGGAGACGCTCAGCGCAAGCGCGAGCCATGTCTACTTGTTCGACTATTCCTCGTCCGCCTGGATGACGCAGCGCACCAGCACGGGAGCCAGCAGTTCGTATCAGTCGTTGGGCAGTCTGACGCTGCCGTATTGGATAAAACTGGCAAGAAGCGGGAACGTGTTCACCCTGTACGGTTCCGCAGATGGCGTGAACTGGGTCCAGTTGGGGTCGAGCCAGACGGTGAACATGGCGCAGAACGTGTACGTTGGCTTGGCCGTGAGCAGCCGCAGCACCGCTTCGTTGGCCACCGCCACCTTCGATAGCGTTTCGGTCAGTTCAGCGGCAGCGCCGGCACCGGTGATTACCGCCGTCTCTGCCACCACGGGCTCCATCGGCAGCCAGGTGGTGATTTCCGGTTCTGGATTTGGAGCCACGCAAGGAGGCAGCGCGGTTCTGCTGAATGGCGCAGCAGTGACGATCAACACCTGGAGCGACACGTCCATTACCATTACGATTCCGCCGGGAGCGACCTCCGGGCCTTTGCTGGTTTCCGTCGCTCCGACGATGAATGACAGCAATGCGGTTCGCTTCACGGTGACCTCGCAGCCGCTGCCAGTTTCTTGGTTGGACCAGGACGTAGGCTCGGTAGGGCTGGCGGGGAGTGCCAGTTACGCGAACGGGACGTTCACCGTGGCGGGAGCGGGACAAGGAACTTTTTCCACCAGCTCTGACGGATTGCATTTTGTCTACCAGCCGCTCGCTGGGGACGGGACGATGGTCGCCCGGGTAGTGAGCCTGCAGGGTAGCAGCGCAGCGCAGGCCGGCATCATGATCCGGGAGACGCTCAGCGCAAGCGCGAGCCATGTCTTCCTGTTCGACTATTCCTCGGCCATCTGGATGACGCAGCGCACCAGCACGGGAGCCGGCAGTTCCTACCAGTCTTTGGGCAGTCTGACCCTGCCGTATTGGATAAAACTGGCAAGAAGCGGGAACGTGTTCACCCTGTACGGTTCCGCAGATGGCGCGAACTGGGTGCAACTGGGGTCGAGCCAGACGGTGAGCATGGCGCAGAACGTGTACGTTGGCCTGGCAGTGAGCAGCCGCAGCACCGCTGCTTTGGCCTCCGCCACCTTCGACAACGTCTCGCTCACCACGCCTCCGCCCCCACCGCCGGGTTTCTCTCTCTCGATATCGCCAAGCAGCTTGACGGTTGTGCAGGGAGCCAGCGGCACGAGCGCCATCACGGTCACTCCACAGGGTGGTTTCAATGGCAGCGTCAGTCTGTCGGCATCCGGTCTGCCTAGCGGAGTGACAGCATCTTTCAACCCCAGCAGCACGGCGAATACGAGCACTTTCACACTGACGGCCAGCAGCACGGCGGCCATAGGTACGGTCACGATAACCGTCGCAGGTTCATCGGGCAGCTTGATGAACACCACGTCGTTTTCTCTCACCGTGAACCCCCCGGGGACCTACACACTTTCCGCGTCGCCGAGCAGCTTGACGGTCGCGCAAGGAGCCAGCGGCGCGAGCACCGTCACGGTCACGCCTCAGAACGGTTTCAATGCCAGCGTCAGCTTGTCGGCTTCCGGTCTGCCCAGTGGAGTCACTGCATCGTTCAACCCCAGCAGCACCACTAGCACCAGCACGCTCACCCTGACTGCAGGCGGTACCGCGACAACGGGAACATTTACGGTGACCATCACGGGCACCTCGGGCAGCTTGACGAAAACCACCACCCTTTCCCTTACCGTCCGCTCGATTCCTACGCTTCCTTCGATTTGGACTGACGGAGATATCGGCTCGACCGGCCTGGCGGGAAATGCCAGTTACGCGAATGGCGTGTTCACCGTGGCGGGAGCAGGACAAGGAACTTTTTCCACCAGCTCTGACGGATTCCATTTTGTCTACCAGCCGCTGGCAGGAGACGGGACGATGGTCGCCCGGGTAGTGAGCCTGCAGGGGAGTAGCGCAGCGCAGGCCGGCATCATGGTCCGGGAGACGCTCAGCGCAAGCGCGAGCCATGTCTACTTGTTCGACTATTCCTCGTCCGCCTGGATGACGCAGCGCACCAGCACGGGAGCCAGCAGTTCGTATCAGTCGTTGGGCAGTCTGACGCTGCCGTATTGGATAAAACTGGCAAGAAGCGGGAACGTGTTCACCCTGTACGGTTCCGCAGATGGCGTGAACTGGGTCCAGTTGGGGTCGAGCCAGACGGTGAACATGGCGCAGAACGTGTACGTTGGCTTGGCCGTGAGCAGCCGCAGCACCGCTTCGTTGGCCACCGCCACCTTCGATAGCGTTTCGGTCAGTTCAGCGGCAGCGCCGGCACCGGTGATTACCGCCGTCTCTGCCACCACGGGCTCCATCGGCAGCCAGGTGGTGATTTCCGGTTCTGGATTTGGAGCCACGCAAGGAGGCAGCGCGGTTCTGCTGAATGGCGCAGCAGTGACGATCAACACCTGGAGCGACACGTCCATTACCATTACGATTCCGCCGGGAGCGACCTCCGGGCCTTTGCTGGTTTCCGTCGCTCCGACGATGAATGACAGCAATGCGGTTCGCTTCACGGTGACCTCGCAGCCGCTGCCAGTTTCTTGGTTGGACCAGGACGTAGGCTCGGTAGGGCTGGCGGGGAGTGCCAGTTACGCGAACGGGACGTTCACCGTGGCGGGAGCGGGACAAGGAACTTTTTCCACCAGCTCTGACGGATTGCATTTTGTCTACCAGCCGCTCGCTGGGGACGGGACGATGGTCGCCCGGGTAGTGAGCCTGCAGGGTAGCAGCGCAGCGCAGGCCGGCATCATGATCCGGGAGACGCTCAGCGCAAGCGCGAGCCATGTCTTCCTGTTCGACTATTCCTCGGCCATCTGGATGACGCAGCGCACCAGCACGGGAGCCGGCAGTTCCTACCAGTCTTTGGGCAGTCTGACCCTGCCGTACTGGATAAAACTGGTTAGAAGCGGGAACGTGTTCACCCTGTACGGTTCCGCAGATGGCGTGAACTGGGTGCAACTGGGGTCGAACCAGACGGTGAGCATGGCGCAGAACGTATACGTTGGCCTGGCAGTGAGCAGCCGCAGCACCGCTGCTTTGGCCTCCGCCACCTTCGACAACGTCTCGCTCACCAAACCGTAGGCGACGGCGAACACACCGCCGGCTAGCCACAGCCTGATTGGTTATGTAGCCACGCGCAATAGAAATCGAGCGCACGCCTCACACCACGGCTAAGCGATCACCAATCAATTTTGTCTGGGAAGAATTCTGAGACAAGTTCCTCGTAATAAGGAAGAATCTCTTGTATCTTCGGGCGCTCGCGGCCCTTCGAGTACAGATCGTACGCATTGAACTTCCGAACCCACTCAAACATGCGCTCGTCGTCTTCGTTCATCAGATGACGATAAGCGCCATGCCGGTGTGCGGCATAGAAGGAATGATACCGCAGCATGTACTGCGCCTCTCCCGGTAGATACTCGCGCGTTGCCTGATAGATGTATTCGTCATGTCCAAACGAAAGGTGGACCTTATCAAGCCCGCAGCCCGGCTCGTAAATGCCATATTCGGTTTGGTACACCGGAATCTTGGTGTCAGGGTTGGCGCCAAAGAATTCAGGGAAAACGACTTGGTCCGAGTAGGCGCACCCGACGGGAAAGGTGTCGCCCACCACTGCCCACTGAGACTCCCCATAGAGGCAGAGCACTTTTCCAAGATCGTGCAAAAACCCAGTCAGAATGAACCAGCGCGGATGACCATCCTTGCGAATCGCTTCGGCGGTTTGAAGTAGATGCTCGATCTGCGTCAAATCGGTGTCGGGATCGCTGTCGTCCACCAGCGTATTCAGATACTCGGCCATCTCCCAGATGCTCTTCTTGCCCCGGATCAATCCGCAGTATTGGGCCTTTTTTTGTAGCACGAAGTCAAACGTCTGCCCCGCGTGGTTTTGGCGATAGAACTCCGTAACGCGAGGGTTGGCTTCGGCTTTGTAGTTCCGGAACTCCGCTTCGGGTTTGCCCTGCCGATAGCGGGTGGCGACAAAATCGTCCCACTCGTCGATCTGCTTCAAGGGCGCGTTATCTGTGACTTGTTTCATGCCAATAGCTTGATTATGAACTCGTGGGGATTGCGGGACAACAGCGATTTTTCTCCCGCGATTCTTCCTCTGCCGAGTCGTCAGTGTGTGGATTCGATGATCCACCGCGCTGCCCCTGCCGGAAAAAACGATCCGCGATAATCTGGTTCGCTGTTAGGGACTGCTCTCCGACGCTCGTGCGCTGGACTCTGCCACGTGCTTGCGCCGGACCGGAGCAGATTCAGTCTCTATAGGGACCTGTTTCAGCCTCAAGAAGTGTATTTCGGTTGCAATCAGCGGTTCAGGGAGGCTGTCAAGGACGAGGCTCGGATTGAGCCTGGCCCATCACCCGAACAGGTAGACGTTCGAAAAAGGGACCCCTGGCTCATTTCGGCGGAATCATCAGCAACAGCCTAGCAAGCGCACCCAACACGCAGAATCCCGTCCTGCCGCTCAATATTCAAAAAAGCCACTTAGCCACTTCGAACCACTCCTCTGGCAAATTTCACCTGTCCACTCGGACATTTCATGACGGGACACGGCGGCGTCACATAAGTTCTCCACTCCGTGCTCACGTGGGAAAATAGGATGACAAACTTTGCGACCACGCCATGGATAGAGCCAATTGCACTCGAAGCCGCTGCGCATTCGGAGCGCGCTCGGTGATCGCCACGTACGTTTTGTTGGCTTTGCCGTTGCTTGATTCCTGCTCCCGTCCGGCGAGTCCTCAAGAGCAACCGAAAGCGTCGAAAGCCGCGGGGCCGGCTGTGCAATCCGCACTGTCGCAGCCGACTACTCAAGCTCAAACCCCTGCAGCGGTTCCGTTCGCAGTTCTTGCGCTTGCGCCTGGGGAGGTTGCAATTCCTGCGGACTCGCACCGGCTTGACGACCTGCTTCAATCCGGACATTCCTCGTCCATTTCAGCACTGGCATTTAGCCGAGACGGAAAATGGCTTGCCTCCGGCGGGCTCGACAGATCAATCATTCTCTGGAACGCGTCCACCGGCGAGCAAACGCGGAAATGGACGAGCCAGAGTTCTAATGTGACCCAGCTTGTGTTCAGCCCAGACAGCAAGAGACTCGTGTCTGCCGACGACGGCGGAATCGTGCGCGGATGGAAGTTTGAATCTGCCGAGCCGGAATACTCGCTTAACCTTCACAAATTCGTCCGCGTACTTGCTTGCAGTTTAGACGGTCGATCCTGGGCCGTGGTCGCAGACCCGGAGGACGAAGCAGCTAACGCGCATATCGAACTTCACGATGCCGAATCCGGGAAGCTGATTCGAACGCTGAACACAGAGTGGCAAGGTGTTACCGCAATGACGTTTACGCCGCAAGGCACTCTGATCGCGTCGGGCGGCGCACTCGACAGCGATGATGCGCCCGATCTTTCGACGGCCGTGTGGAACGTGAACACATGGAAGCTCGAAAAAACAATTTCAGGCGGAGGCGTCGCATTCAGTCCAGACGGTTCTTTGCTTGCTCTCTTCGAGGAACTGAACCCAGCGAAAATTCTCATCAAGAATGCTCTGACTGGCGAAACAAAGCTAGCAATTTCCGCTCAAACCGCAGGGCTGATTAGATTTAGCGCGGACGGTCGCGAAATAGTCTTCTCGAATGCGGGCAACAAGGAGCTGCGAATCTGGTCCGTTGAAACAGGCAAAGAGATCGTCGCCCTCCCAGGAGAAACAGCGATCGGCACGGGCGGGTTACAAGCCCTCGCGTTCTCAGCCGACGGGAAAACACTGGCAGCAGGTCCTTATGAAGGCAACGTAATCAAGACTTGGGATTCCGGCAGCGGCGGCCAGCTGCACGCATTCCCCGGACAGCTCGCGGTGCAAGGAATTGCCGTCAGTCCAAACGGACGCTGGCTTGTTGCGGGGTCACAGCACGGCACAAATATCTGGGACCTGGAAACTCGCAAGCTCATAACGAGGCTTGACGGCGCGGCCAATTTCGCGGTTTTCAGCAAAGACGGTCGCTGGCTGGCCATAAATCCAGGGACTAGATTTCCGGGCGAGACGCTGAAAGTATGGGACACGAAGTCTTGGACGCTCGCCGCCGATTTCCACTTCGCGCAGCGCGGAACACCAGTATTTTCGATTGCATTCATTCCCAACGATTCACCGCTCACGGCTCTCGGTCCGTTAAGCCGCTCTTTTGAGTTCACAGCAGACGGAGAAAAACATACAGTCTGGAGTTCGCCGTCTCCTGTCTCGCTCAGCCCGGATCAGAAGATTCTCTCCGCACGCTCCGGCATGGGCGGCGATGTGGACCTGTGGGACTTGGCTTCAGGCCAGAAACTCCAGACGCTCGCGGCCCACAAACTGAGTATCATCGCCTTGTCATTCAGCGGGGACGGCCGATGGCTCCTCACGGGCGGACAAGAGACGCCGGCGAGATGGCCGAGCATCGACGGTCAGATGCCGCCCATCGAGACGCGAATTAGAGTTTGGGACACGACTACATGGACGGAACACTATTCACAGACGTTCAACCGGATCGGTTCGGGCGCCGCTTCGTTCTCGTCCGATTCACGAATTCTCATCGTCGAGAGAGATTGGGATTTGGTCGAACTGTTCGACATCGCGAGCGGCACTCCACTCTCCAGATTTACCGCAGCTGATCCGCTGTCGCACGCGCGGCAGTTCAGCACCGGCAATCTGCTCATTACTCCTGACGGCTCGTTGCTTATGCAGGCCGCGCAGAATGGCGTGCGCATCTGGCGAGTTCCGGCGCAACAGAATACAGCGGCCTCGAAGAAATAAACACGTCGATACCTACGGCAGAAAGCTAACCTCCAAAAGCGCTGGCTCTTACGGAGTGACGCGAAACTCAAGCTGTTTGAAATCGGCGCAGGACGGTTGCGGCGATTCTGGATAAGTGGCCGGCGACTCAGAAGCTATCCAGAAACGGGGTTCGAAGAGATCGATCCACTCGCGACCACCACAATCATCTCACCTCCTCAAACGGGACTTCTGGAGCGTGGCGAGATGTCCGGTTTTCGTATTGGTTGGGATTGCAATTAGCTGCCATCGCGGCTGGTGGCCACCGCCAGCGAACTCCTCAACTATTCATTTCGGTCGATCCAGTTCAATATGTCTCGATAATCTTCAACCAACCAATCTAATCCCATGCCAGCTTCTCGAGGGCGTCGTCGAGCTCTCTAACAAAGCCCTGCCCATCCCCGGCCAGCGGGTTTGATCTGGTTTGAGAGGAATCGCAATCGCTGTCCTAAATTGCCCTTGCAGCCAAGGTGAAGCTTGCCCCATAGGTCAGTCGATCGCTAGTCAGAGGTCAATGTCCTAGGCAGGCGCCGCGGGCATTGGGTCTTGAACCAAAACTGTTCTTAGTATCAGTAGTAATGATAGTCCTGAATTCCTATCCTTCACACAGAGTTCGGGCAGAACAGAGCAGCCATTTCCGCGGGCCCCACCCCCCGTCCCAGCTAACGAGCTGACAAAAGCCCAGAGAGAGTGATAACCGTGAAAACGACGGTAAAGGGATTGGTGTGTGCGGTCTGTGCTGTGGTTCTGAGCTCCTCTGCAGCGTTATTGACTGGCTGCGCAGGATTGGTTAGCAGCGCCAACAGCACTGATAATCCTCCATCGAGTCTGGTCGTCACGAACGTACAGACCGGGTTGGTTACAACCGCTAGCTCTCAGGTCATTTGGGCAACAAATGTCCCTGCCGACTCCTCGGTCGATTATGGAACTACCACTGCCTACGGAAATAGTACGCCCGTTGATCCGGGAATGGTAACGAGCCACCAGGTGACGCTTTCTAATTTGGCTGCCGGCACGACCTACTACTTCCAAGTCAATTCGACGGACTCCAAAGGCAACCACGGGCACGGTGGCAACAAGTTCCTGACAGCTGGTTTCAGCCTTTCCGGCACGATCAATCCTGCAACGGGAGGAAGCGGATCAACGTTGACACTGAGTGGGAAGGCAAGCGCCACGACCACGGCAGATACTTTAGGGAATTACACATTTCCCGGATTAGCGAACGGGACGTACACGATTGTTCCGAGTCACGCAGGTTATAACTTCACTCCAAGCAGTCAAAGTACGCCGGTCAATGGGGCTAACGTTGCCGGAGTGAACTTCACAGATACTGCGGCAGTAGTGGCTCCGACGATCACGACGCAGCCAGTAAATCAGACGGTGAGCCCGGGACAGACGGCGACGTTCACGGCAGTGGCGGCAGGCACGGCGCCGCTTGCTTACCAGTGGCAGAAGAACGGCGCGAACATCGCAGGAGCTACGGCGACAAGCTATACAACGCCGGTGACGGCGACGACGGATAGTGGCTCGACGTTTTCTGTGGTGGTTAGCAACACGGCAGGGACCATCACGAGCGCGGCGGCGACACTGACGGTGAATGCGGCAGCAGTAGCGCCGACGATCACGACGCAGCCAGTGAATCAGACGGTGACCGCAGGACAGACGGCGACGTTCACGGCAGTGGCGGCAGGGACAGCGCCGCTCGGCTACCAGTGGCAGAAGAACGGGGTGAACATCGCGGGAGCGACGGCAGCGAGCTACAGCACGCCGTTGACAACAACCTCGGATAGCGGCTCGACGTTCCGCGTGGTAGTAGCGAACACGGCAGGTACGGTAACGAGCAGCGCAGCAACGCTGACGGTGAATGCGGCGGCGGTAGCGCCGACGATCACGACGCAGCCAGTGAACCAGACGGTGACCGCAGGACAGACGGCGACGTTCACGGCAGTGGCGGCAGGCACAGCGCCGCTCGCTTACCAGTGGCAGAAGAACGGAGTGAACATCGCGGGAGCGACGGCAACGAGCTACAGCACGCCGGTGACGACGACGGCGGACAGCGGCTCGACGTTCCGCGTGGTGGTAGCGAACACGGCAGGTACGGTAACGAGCAGCGCAGCAACGCTGACGGTGAATGCGGCGGCGGTAGCGCCGACGATCACGACGCAGCCAGTGAACCAGACGGTGACCGCGGGACAGACGGCGACGTTCACGGCAGTGGCGGCAGGGACCGCGCCGCTCGGCTACCAGTGGCAGAAGAACGGGGTGAATATCGCAGGAGCGACGGCAACGAGCTACAGCACGCCGGTGACGATGACGGCGGACAGCGGATCAACGTTCCGCGTGGTGGTGACGAACACCGCGGGTACGGTAACGAGCAGCGCAGCGACGCTGACGGTAAATGCAGCGGCGGTAGCGCCGACGATCACGACGCAGCCAGTGAACCAGACGGTGACCGCGGGACAGACGGCGACGTTCACGGCAGTGGCGGGAGGCACAGCGCCGCTCGCATATCAGTGGCAGAAGAACGGGGTGAACATCGCGGGGGCCACAGGGACGAGTTATACGACACCAGCGACGGCCACGTCAGATAGCGGAACAACGTTTGCCGTGGTGGTAACGAACACCGCGGGGACGGTAACGAGCAGCGCAGCGACGCTGACGGTGAATGCGGCGGCGGTAGCGCCGACGATCACGACGCAGCCAGTGAACCAGACGGTGACCGCAGGACAGACGGCGACGTTCACGGCAGTGGCGGCAGGGACCGCGCCGCTAGGCTACCAGTGGCAGAAGAACGGGGTGAATATCGCGGGAGCGACGGCAGCGAGCTACAGCACGCCGGTGACAACAACCTCGGATAGCGGCTCGACGTTCCGCGTGGTGGTTAGCAACACGGCAGGCACGATAACGAGCAGCACAGCGACGCTGACGGTGAATGCAGCGGCGGTAGCGCCGACGATCACGACGCAGCCAGTGAATCAGACGGTGACCGCAGGACAGACAGCGAGTTTCACGGTCACTGCGGCAGGCACGGCGCCGCTCGCATACCAGTGGCAGAAGAACGGCGTGAACATCGCGGGGGCCACAGGGACGAGTTATACGACACCAGCGACGGCCACGTCAGATAGCGGAACAACGTTTGCTGTGGTGGTTAGCAACACGGCAGGCACGATAACGAGCAGCGCAGCAACGCTGACGGTAAATGCAGCGGCGGTAGCGCCGACGATCACGACGCAGCCAGTGAACCAGACGGTGACCGCAGGACAGACGGCGACGTTCACGGCAGTGGCGGCAGGGACGGCGCCGCTCGCTTACCAGTGGCAGAAGAACGGGGTGAACATCGCGGGAGCGACGGCG
>Ga0247669_1000349_pt1 | contig 20009 bp, 18 predicted proteins | sample CNK10_metaG_FD_182734 | JGI IMG/M metagenome (GOLD analysis project Ga0247669, IMG submission 182734) | Soil microbial communities from Purdue University Martell Research Forest, Indiana, United States - CNK10 | ecosystem: Environmental > Terrestrial > Soil > Temperate forest > Bulk soil...
GTAAAGCATGCGGTAGCGGGTATTGGTCCAGACAACAGGAAGATCGCCGCCAGTGATGGTGTCTTTGAGTCCGATCGGATAGCTCGAGGAATCGAGGGTGAGCAGGACTTTTACGTCCTCGTTGAGGCGGGGGCTGGGCTTCCAGATGTACCATTCGTTGGCCGGCGCCACGAACGTGGCAGGGAGATCGCGCGTGACCGGATGAGCGCGATCGTCCACAACGAGTTTGGCGGGAAGCGGGGGCCAATTGTTGCCGTAGAAAATGGCACCGCCGAGAAAGTCCACGAACCACGGCCAGTGCGTGCTGTCGTCGTTGTAGGCGGACACGTGGAAACCGAGCCAGGCGCCGCCGTGCGTCATGTAGTTCTCGAACACAGTGCGCTGTTCGGCCGTTTTGGGGAAATCGTTGAGCCAGATCACGAGCTGGATGTTTTTCAGCTTCTCGGCGTTTAAATCTTCCCAGCGAACGGTTGCGTCAAAATGAAAATCGTTCTTCTTTGCGAGTTCGGTAAAAAAAGACAAGGCTTGTTTCGCAAAATCGATGTGGTCTGGCTCGCCTTTGTCGGTGTAGAAGGCGAGCACGTGGAACTCGTTTTGCTGCGCGGCGGAGACGGAAGGAAAAAGAGAAGCCAACGTCACAAATAGAAAAGCTACGAGAGAGCGAATCATCGATTTGCCGCCCAAAAGATGGAGTTGCGAAAGAGCGTCGTGAAAGCCTGATTTTGAAAATGTTCGCCGCGATGTCCCATGAAGATGTAGACATTTTTAGCTTTGACGCGCTCGTTGGTCCAGACAACCGGATGGTCGCCCATTTTCAGTTGGCTGTCGGGCACGTAAGTCTTTTCGTCCACGCTGGCCAACACCCGCACGTTAGGGCGAGGCGATTTGTCGTAGGTGTACCACTCTTCACGTTCGATCACGAAGGAAGCGCCTAGGCCCCGCATCACGGGATGCGTTTGATCCTCAACTTTGACCTTTGCGGTGACGAACGAGGCGATGTAGTCCTTGAAGCGAATGCCGCCCATGAAATCGGAGAACCAGTTCCACATCGGGTACCCGTCAAATTCGCCGAGCAGGGTCGCGTGATGAAATCCGATCCAGCCTCCGCGTCCCTCTCCGATGTACTTCTGGAAAGCGGACGCGGCAGCGGGCGTCCAACCGTACGGCGGATAGTCCAATTGGATAAAGAGCTGGTAGCGAGAAAGAAAAGCAGGGTCGATTTTTTCGGTGTTCTGGATGTAGTCGATCGAGAAGTTTCCGGCGATGGCCTCTTTTGCGAGCCAGATCTTGGCGGCATCCACAAAAGGCTTGTGAATGCTGTTCGCTTCGGCGAGGGCGATGACTTTGAATTTTGGCTGCTGCGGTTGAGCGAATGCTGCGGTTGCACAAAGCAGCAGAAATACAGTAACGACTGGGCGGTATGATTTTTGGAGCAGCCTATTTATGCAAAGCAATCGAATCGCCCTCGCAGGGATCGATTGTCTCGTATTTTGGATTTTCCCCGCGAAGGATTTTCTTTGGCGAAAAGGCACAGGAATCGCGGTTGTCGTACAGTGTCTCCGGAGGACTTGGTTTACCATGAAGGGGACCGATAGATTGGGAAGGGCGCGCGCAGGAACGATGCGGGTAATGATTGGGCTTTTAGTTTGCGCCGGCGCAACTGCCGTGGCGCATGCGCAGACCGCCGGGGCCTCAACGGCGCTAATCGGGAGCAGAGCGGTTGCAGTGAATTCGCAAACAGGAAAAGTTTATGCGGTCGATTCGCGGCGAGGGAGCGTTTCGGTCTTCGATCCACGGACAAAGTCGACCACGAGCGTTCGCGTGGGGGCGGAACCGGTTGCCATCGCGGTGAACGAAGCGACGGACAGAATTTATGTGGCGAATAATGAAGGCGGTTCGGTGAGCGTGATTGATGGGAAAAGCGATTCTGTGCTTGCGACGCTGCAAGTCGGCTCATTGCCTTATGTTGTGGCGGCCAATTCAACAACGAACAAGATTTATGTGTCCAACACGTTCAGCGACGTGATTACGGTGATCGATGGCGCGACAAATGCGATCACAACCGTGAAGGCGGGTTCCGCGGATGCGATCGCGGTGGATGCAAAACTGGACAAAGTGTATTTGCTGGGGTACGAGAACACGAATTTGACCGTCCTGGACAAAACGGCAAATATTATCGGCAAAAAACAAGTGGGGATGCACCCGTGGGCGATGGCGGCGAATGAAGCAACGAGCGCACTGTACATAACGCGAGTTGGAAATGGCCAGCTGCTCAAATTAGATGAGAAATCCGGCGTGACGACTGCGATTCCGACCGGTGCGTTTCCGTGTGCCGTTGCGGTGAATCCTGTGACGAATAGGGTCTACGTCGTGAATCATGGCGACGACACCGTTACCGTCGTCGACGGAATAAAGGGTGAAGTAGTGGCAACCGTGGAGGTCGGGCGACTTCCGCAGGCGGTGGCGGTGGACGCCAAAAAAAATAGAGTGTACGTCGCCAACTCCCACAGCGACACGATTTCAGTACTCGACGGCGATCGAAACGGTGTTCTGAAAACTATTCACGCCGGGAAGAATCCGTTTGCTGTTGCGCTTGACGCGAATAACGGCCAGCTTTACGTGGTGTCATACGGTGAGCCAGCGCTCAGCGTGATCGCTCTGGAATGATCAAAACCCGCGTAGCTGCGCTGTTCGCGTGCAGAACGCCCACTTGTAATACCCTCGTAATACCATTGACCGGAACGGATAAGTAGCGCAGACTCAAAGACGGATCAAGGCTGCCTTCAGGTCTCTTAGACCGGTAGCGGACCCACCCTGAAATACTCCCTTGGCCAAACCGGATTTGATTTGGGCGTGCAAGCGCATGCCGCCGCCTTTTTCTCCGCGTTAAACGAAAAGCGGCCGCAGACAAAATATTGGTGTCGAGACACAGACCGAAATCAAGGGGAAACGGATGACAAAGCTGTATGTCGGGCAGCTCTCAGCGGAAATAACGAACGAGGAGCTACACCAGCTGTTTACGGCGAAGGGATTTCTGGTGACATCGGCGCGAGTGATTTGCGACCGCGAGGGAGGGCGTTCGCGCGGGTTTGGGTTCGTGGAGTTTGGCTCGGAAGACGACGCGGAGCGGGCGATCGACGAGCTGAACGGTATGGACGTTCGAGGCCGCAAGATTCTGGTGAAGGAAGCGGGCGGCGACCGGGCCACGACGGGTGTGAGATGAACAGCAAGATTACCGTGAAATATATGGGATTCAAGCCGATGTCGCTGATGCGCGAATATACGTTTCACGTAAACGAAGACGGCGCGGATCGCGAATTCAAATTGAATATTGCGAATGATGCGTTCGTTTCGCATCGCGCGCGCTACCAGGATGCGCCGGCGATTTGTTCAGAGCGTTTGCAGGCCGAGCTGGCGGCTCATTCAAATCATCCGCCGACATCAGACTACGAAATCACGGCAGCGGAATTGGCGAACTATATGGAACGGCGGAACCCAAAAATCGCCCGAAGTTCGTTTGGATGGAAAAAAGCCCAGCAAGATTTCTAAGCGCACCGCCAAGAAGTTCGCCGCCTCGTAGTCCGTCTAAAGCATGTTCGCGCAGAATGATCGCCCGCCCAGCCAGACAGGAATGCAATGCCGTTCGACAAGATAATTTCGATAGTACAGCCGCCCTCTGAAGGCAGCGCTCTCCTTGAGCAATTCAGAGCTGGCGCGCTTGCCGGTCATCAAGTAATCGATCTTGCTCCGATCATCATCGAAGACAAGCCGCTACTACTTCCGCCGAGACATCCACGACCTGCGCTGCCAGGCAGAGTGGCCGTAATAGGAAACTATCTACCACGCAAATGCGGAATCGCGACCTTCACGACCGATCTTTGCGACGCGATTCATGCAGAGTATGGCGCGACGGAACTGCTGGCGCTGCCAGTGAACGATATCGAGGAAGGCTACAGTTACCCCGCGCGGATCCGCTTTGAGCTGTCGCAGGATGATTTGAGTTCTTATCGGCGAGCGGCCGATTTTCTGAACTTCAGCAACATCGATCTGGTTTGCGTGCAGCATGAATATGGAATTTTCGGCGGACCGGCGGGCGGACACGTTCTGGAGCTAATGCGGCGGCTGCAGATGCCGATCGTGACGACGCTGCACACTGTGCTGCGCGAGCCAAACAGCGACCAACGCGCCGTGATGGAAGAGATTGCGACGCTATCGGACCGGCTGATCGTCATGAGCCAGCAATCCGCGACGATTCTGGAGGAAGTGTTCCACGTTTCCGAATCGAAGATCGATTTGATTCCACACGGAATTCCCGACCGACCGTTCTCCGACTCAAGTTTTTATAAGGATGGATTCGGCACGGAAGGAAAAGAAGTCTTGCTTACGTTTGGATTGCTATCGCCGAACAAAGGCATAGAAAACGTAATCCAAGCGCTTCCGGAAATATTGTCGCGGCACAGCAACGTGGTTTACATGCTGTCGGGAGTTACACACCCTCACGTTCTGCGGCGCGAGGGCGAGAAGTACAGAGAGTCCCTGCAAAAACTGGCGAAAGATCTTGGAGTTGAGAAAAGCGTAGTCGTTCGGAACCGATTCGAGAGTCCGGAGGGACTGGCGGAGCTGATCGGCGCGGCGGACATTTACATTACGCCGTACAAGAGCAAGGGGCAGGTTGTGTCCGGAACGCTGGTGTACGCACTGAGCGCCGGAAAAGCGGTCATTTCGACGCCGTATCTGCACGCGATCGAATTGCTGGACGGAGAACGGGGAGTGCTGGTTCCGTTTGACGAACCGAAAGCAATCGCGGCGGCGACGATCGATTTGCTGGACAACGGAATCGCGCGGCACGCGATGCGGAAACGCGCGTACCTCTACACGAGGAATATGGTTTGGGACCGCGTGGCTCAACAATACATGGGGAGCTTTGAGCGTGTGTACAACGAACGGTTGAGGAATCCTCGGGCGACATTTTCCGCACGAAATACGGAAAAAGCGCTCGACCGGCTGCCTCCGATCAAACTGGATCACCTCTGCCGGATGACAGATCAGACGGGAATCGTCGAGCACGCGATATTTGTGGTTCCGAACTATCCGGAAGGATATTCGACGGACGACAATGCCCGGGCGCTGATCGTGGCGATTCAACTGGAAGAGCTTGGAGACAACATACCCGTGGCGTCGCGCGAACTTGCCGCGCGCTATCTGGCGTTTTTGTGGCTGGCGTTCGATCCTGCGACGAAAAGATTTCGAAACTGCCTGAGCTACGAACACCAATGGCAAGAGCTTGCCGGTTCGGAAGACAGCCACGGCCGTGCGCTGTGGGGACTTGGAACCGTGCTCGGCAGAAGCAAAGACGCCGGGCTGCGAGGAGCGGCGGGGCGGCTATTCGAGCATGCTGTTCCGGCAGTTGCAGAATTTCACAGTCCTCGCGCTTGCGCATTCGGTTTACTGGGACTTGAGGAATATCTCGAGGCGTTGCCGGGAGACCGGGCCGCGCTGCGAATTGCCGATGCGCTCGCAAAACAGCTACTCGATTCCTACCTGGCCAATCGTTCGACGGAATGGAAATGGTTCGAGAACGTGCTGGCGTATTCGAACGCTCGCTTGCCGGAAGCGCTGATACGGACCGGAAGACGGCGTTCGGATGAGTCGATGATTTCGGCGGGGCTTGAGGCGCTGGATTGGCTGACAGCGGTGCAGCGGTGCGAAGTAAAGGGTCATTTCGTGCCGATCGGGTCGCATGGGTTTCATACCAAAGGATCGGAGAAAGCGCGATTCGACCAACAGCCGGTGGAAGCGTGCGCTTCGGTATCAGCGTATCTCGAAGCCTATCGCGCGACAGGCAAGGGCCGATGGCGCAAAGATGCCTGGACTGCCTTCAATTGGTTTTTGGGAGACAACGACCTGCAAATCGCACTTTACGATCCTACGACGGGCGGATGCAGAGACGGATTGCATCCCGACCGAGCCAACGAAAACCAGGGAGCAGAATCGACGTTGTCTTTTTTGATGGCCCTGCTGGAAATGCGCAAATTGGAAAGCGCGGACATCACTGATCAGAAGTTCTGAACAATCCATGACAGCCCGCGAGAACTGGAGTCTCCGTGAAAGCGCTAGCCCCCGCCAAATCTAAAAGAGAGACAATGATCGAACACAACACGCTATTCGTGCGGCATGCTTCGAACCCAATCCTTACGGCGAAGGATTGGCCCTATTTGATAAACAGCGTTTTTAATGCCGGCGCCATTATGCTGCCAGACGATTCGACTCTACTTCTTTGCCGGGTAGAGGATCGGCGCGGACTGTCGCACCTATGCGTTGCGCGGTCGGTGAATGGAGTGGATCAATGGCAGATCGATCGCGAACCGACATTCCCGCCTGATGCGGACAAATACCCGGAAGAGATATGGGGGATCGAAGATCCGCGCATAACTTACGTGCCGGAACTCCAACAGTATGCGGTTGTATATACGTCGTATTCGCGGGGTGGCCCGGGCGTGTCTCTGGCGCTCACGAAGGACTTTCGGACGTTCGAAAGACTCGGCGTCATCATGTCGCCTGACGACAAGGATGCGGCGCTGCTCCCGAGAAGGATCAATGGATTCTGGGCGCTGATTCACCGGCCGATGACGCCACTGGGAGCGCACATCTGGATTTCGTACTCGCCAGATTTGCGGCATTGGGGAAATCACAAACTGATGCTGGAAGCGAGGCGGGGCGCGTGGTGGGATGCGAACAAGATTGGAATGTCACCGCCGCCGATTGAGACAGAGCGAGGCTGGCTGATGATTTATCACGGCGTGCGCAGGACGCCGTCGAGTTCCATCTATCGGCTTGGATTGGCCCTCTTCGATCTCGAAGAGCCAGAGAAGTGTTTGACACGCAGCGATTCGTGGATGTTCGCGCCTGAGACCGACTACGAACGCAATGGAGATGTGCAAGACGTGGTGTTTCCGTGCGGCTATACGATTGCCAAAGACCGGGACACCATCAACCTTTACTATGGCGCAGCGGACTCTAGTATCGCGCTAGCGCACGGAAGCATCCGAAACCTGCTGGCATGGCTGGGCGAGAATGGCCATTCCGAACAGGCCAACGAGCGACGAAAGCGCCACAATTAGCTGGAGAAGAATTAGTTGCAGTAGACATGCGTTGACGGTTCACGGACGCCCGCGGATTCAGGAAGTAAAGTGTTGATTCGGGACGGCGGCGAGCCACCGCTCAATCTCGTTTTTCAATAATTTAAAATCGATGGGTTTGGAGACGCAGGCGTTGCAGCCGGCGCGGAGAAAGCGTTCGTGCTCGGTGACGAGGGCGTGGGCGGTGACGGCGATGACCGGAATCTGAGAAAGCCGGGGTTGCTTGCGCATCCAGGCGGCAAGGGAAAGGCCATCTTCCGCGCCAACCTGGACGTCCAGGAGGACGATCGCAGGCAAAACCGCGGATAGTGCGGAGTCTTCAAGAATTCGAAACGCAGCGGACAGTTCTTCCGCGTAGATAGGTTCCCATCCCTGGGATTCGAGCCAATCGCAGAGAAGCTCGCGATTGACGGCGTTGTCTTCAACGACGAGAACGCGACCCTTCACGGCAACTCCTAATACATCAAACTCTTTCCGGCGGACCGAGAGACAAAACACGATTGAGCTCGCGGGCAAGTGCATCGTGCCAGGAGTGGCGCTTGTGGAAGAGAGACTCGGCGTGGCGGCGCAGATATTCTTGATCTTCCCTGGTCACATCCTTGCCTGTAAGAACAAAAACAGGAAGCTCGGCGGTGCGCGGATGGGAGCGCCACTCTGCGAGCAATTCGAGACCGCTTATGTCCGGCAAACCCAAGTCCAAAATAACGAATTCCGGTAAGTGAAGATTGATCTGGGCGCGCGCCTGAGCGCCATCAGAGGCGGTGACGACGACACGGCCTTGCGAAGTGAGCATTTCGGTAATGAACTCGCGCGTGGATACATCGTCCTCGACAATGAGAGCGGGCCTGACGCGGCCAGGGGCGGGTTTTACGCTGATTCGGCGGGCGAGGGCCGCGAGGAGAGCGGACTTATCGACCGGCTTCACCAGATATTCATCGGCACCGAGCAACGCGCCCATGCCGGGTTGATCAAGAATCGAGACGACCAGGATAGGGATATTCAAAGTGCGCGCGTCGCGCTTCAGCTGCGTGAGAACTTCCCAGCCATTTTTCGGCTTCATGACAATGTCGAGCGTGATGGCGCCGGGCTGAAACTGAATTGCATGTTCGAGCGCCCTTTGCGGTTCGTGGCAAATCAGAACGTCATAGCCTGTGGAGCTGAGCTGCGCCTGAATGAGTTGTGCGGCGGCTTTGTCGTCTTCAATGACGAGGACGCGGGGAAGACGCGGGACGCCGGAAAATTCCTGGGTTTTGGACGGGATCGAATCGTGAAAACCATGCGCGGCGGGAAGCGTGAAGTAGAAACAGCTGCCACGGCCGAGTTCGCTTTCCAGAGTAAGGTCACCGCCATGCAACTCGACCAAGCGGTGGGTAATGGCAAGGCCCAGGCCGGTTCCTTCGGTGTGAGTGCCCGATTCGCGCAACCGGTAAAAAGCTTCGAAAATGCGTTTCTGCTCTTCCGGCGGGATTCCTGGACCGCTATCGCACACTTCGATGCGAACATCGGCACGAACGGTGAAGGCATTCAGTTCGATGAAGCCGCCGTCGGGAGTGAACTTGATGGCGTTGCCGAGAAGATTCATGAGGACTTGGCGAAGTCTGGTGGCATCGGCACGAACGACCATGGCGGGCTGGACGCGCTGCGTCAACGTGTGCGATTTCCGGTCGCCCAGCGGGCGCATGACGCTTAAGACTTCGCTAAAGATGGCATCGACCGCGAGATTCTCCTTGGCCAACTCCATCCGGCCAGCCTCGATTTTGGAGAGGTCCAGAATGTCGTTGATCAAGCTAAGCAAATGCCTGCCGCCCGTGTGGATGTGGGCAATATAGCGTTTCTGGCGTTCGTTGAGCGGACCGAAGCGTTCATCAGCAAGAAGATCGGAGAAGCCGAGAACGGCGTTGAGAGGAGTGCGCAGTTCATGGCTCATGGTGGAGAGGAACTGGTCTTTAAAGCGGCTACCGCGCTCGGCTTCCTCTTTGGCCTTGATGAGGGCGATGTTCGTCGCTTCGAGGCGGCGATTCGCTCCCTGGACTTCGGTGGCACGCTGATAGATTTCGGCTTCCATTTGTCCGGTGCGCGTACGGAGGTCTTCGGTTAATTTTTCATGAGCAATTTCCTGCTGCTTGAGGCGGACAAATTCGGTGACGTCCTCGACGCGATGGATGATGTAGAGGACTTTCTTGTCGCAATCGAGTACCGGAGAATTGACTGGGCTCCAATGGCGCTGTTCGAAGGCGCCGCCTTCGGATTCGGGCCGGCGGATGTCGTACTGTTGAACGGCCATTGCGTCGGGGACTTTTTCACGGAGCACTCTTTCGAGCGAAGTACGCAAGTTGCGAACGCCGGTGGCGGAAGGGTCGTCAGGGTTGTCGGGAAAAACTTCGAAAATGCCGCGGCCAAGAATTTCTTCACGCTTGGTCATGGTAGCGCGGAGGTAGGCGTCGCTAACGGCAACGATTCTTAGTTCGGGATCGAGGACGAGATAGAGTCCCGGCGTCGCCTGGAAAAGAAGACGAAAGTCCGGCACAGAACGAATTGGAGGCGAGCCGTTCGTAGCCTTCCCCGGGAATCCGACTTGAAAATGGTAGATATTTCCGGGTTATATGGCAATAGAACTACTAGATATAAAGTTCGTTTTTGATACTGAAGCCGAAAAAGGCTCGGGTAGGTCTACAAAGGGGCAAGACCCAGGTCCGAATGCCGGACTTGGGTCTTGTTTGCGTGGATTGGACTGAGGTCTAACTGCGGAGGCCGAAAATCCACGGAGCGACCGAACTCCCGGACAAAGCCAGTCTTGTTTGCGTAATCGCTTTCGTCGCAATCACTGCCCAAGGCCAGAGTCGTCGCTGCCGCAAGCGGTGATTTCGTCTGGCGGAACAGCAGGACCCGTTGTGGATGGATTTAGTTTGTGCAATTGGATGTTACCGCCAGCCAGGAAGCGAGTTGAAATTACGACTGCGCTTTCGCCGGTGCGGGGATTCGTCAGTTTCAGACCGAACCTATCGACGCCGATTCCGGGCTCGCCATTGTCCTGCGTTCTGGCGCGGAACTTGATGCCAGTATCGTTGGGAGGAGGCAGGTTGGTGTTTGCCGTTCCGCAGATGTCGCGGATCGTCGAGCCAGCGGCCGGCTCGAAGTAACCGTCGATGCTGGTGCTGCTGACGTGAAGACCGGCGAAAAACCCAGATGTATCGTGGTCAACGAAATTGACGTGACCGAAGAATCCGCCGTTTTTGCAACCGCCGACGAGGCCGAAGTTCGCGTGATTGCCGGCATCGGTTAGGACAAACCCGCCGCCAGTCGTGAAATCGCAGGGAGCGGGAAGGACGTGGGCTCTTGCGGGGGCGGTACGGAAGGTAAGGAGGACCGCCAAGACGCCTCCGATCAAAAATCCGAATACGAATAAGTGACCAAGCTTTTCTTCAAGTTTGCTCATCGCCATTTCTCCATTTGTCCTGAAGCCACCGGAAGGTGGGTTAAGAGATACCTGCCGTGGCGGACGCGACGACGAGGTCGGCAACGCCGGCGACGGCGACGTGCAAGGCATTCACAACGGCCGCTCCATTGGAGGAAATCGTTTGTTCGTTGATCGTGACGATACCACCGGGAACAGCGACGACCTGATTCGGCGCGCCGGTTACATTGATGGGAACGCCGTTGATTGCAAGATTGCTCAGAGCTGAACTGCCGCTACCCGCAGCGCCGAGGACTTGAGAGGCTTGCGCCACGATGGAACTGGCGGTGATGCCGACGCCAGCGACGGTCATATTCAAGTTCGTGAGGGACGCCTCGGAGTAAACCTGGTCGGGCCAGCTAATCGTGGCTGCACTTAAGGTTTCTCCTGTAAGGATGGACGGAAGACTTCCAGTAACCATGGAAGCGTCGCGAGCGTCGTTAACGCCGGAGAGGGTGCCAGTGCCGCCAAGTACGGTCGTGAATCCGAGAACCGTCGAACTCACGGCGCTCGCACTGCCCAAGACGGAAGACGTTGCGGTGGTGGTCGGACTTGGAAGAGGAAGTGGTGTTGGAATTGGCAATCCGCCGCCTAGCTGCGCAAAGCCGGCTGCGGGCGAGAGCAGAACGGCCATCGCGAGCGCGACTGCCAATGAACGGCGCTTGAACGAAACAACGTGGTGCATGCATGCCTCCTTAGATGAAATAGAAACTTCCACACGTGCGATGTGTAGGACGTTGGAAATAGGCAACACGAGAAGACTCAACTAGTCGAACACAACGTGTGACACGATTCCGTTCGTCGCGGAGAGATTAGTGAGCGGCGCGAGCGGCGACAATCCGGGAACTTTTGTAATTTGCGATAAGGAAAAATGCGTGGAGGGATAACCTGAATGGACCTAGTCCTTTGGTCGAACAGAGAGCGAGAGTTCAGGAAAGCTCAAGCCCGGTAGGAGCGATCGAGGGTGCGGTATTGGATGGCTTCGCTGAGATGCTGAAGCGCGAGAGAAAGTTTACGGATGCGATTGCAGAGTTTCAGCAAGTGCTAGCTTCGAATCCGTTGAATTTGAAGGCGAACTTTGGCGGAACGCTGTTGCAGGCAAGGCGGCATGAGGAAGCGGCAGTGGCGTTCCGGCGAGCGTTGATACTAGTGCCGGACGAACCGGACTTCCATGGGAATCTTGGGTTGGCGCCGCAAAAAGCTGGCGACGCGGCCGAAGCGCAAAAAGAGTTTACGCTCGCGGAAAAACTGCGCGGCAACAAAAAGAAATAGGTGCTGGCACGATCAGATAAGAGTGCAAAGGCACCTGCTTTACACCGCCGCCAGCGCCACGTATATTCGATTCATCCGAAGTTGGAATTTAGCGGCGTGAGGTCACTATGATCGGTTGGGTTGTGTTGGGATTGCTCGTCCTGGTCGTGATTGTGGTGATCGGGATGTACAACGGGCTGGTGCGGCTGAAAGTGCAGGCGGACAACGCCTGGGCCGATATTGATGTGCAATTGAAGCGGCGCTATGACTTGATTCCGAACCTTGTGGAAACTGTGAAGGGATATGCCGGCCACGAAAAGGGCACGCTGGAAGCAGTGATCAATGCCCGAAACCGCGCGATGAGCGCGACATCGCCGGGCGAGAAGGCGGAAGCGGAAAACATGTTGAGCGGGACGCTGAAGAGTTTGTTTGCGCTGTCGGAAGCGTATCCGCAATTGCGCGCGATTGAAAGTTTTACTTCGCTACAAAATTCGCTGAGCCAGATTGAAGATACGGTGCAGAACGCGCGGCGGTATTACAATGCGGTGGTGCGCGATCTGAACACCAAAATTCAAGTGTTTCCGACAGATTTGTTTGCCGGGATGCTGGGATTCAAGACGCGCGAGTTTTTTGAAGTATCGGCGACGGCGGAGCGTGAAGCGCCGAAGGTCAGTTTTAATACGCCGGCAACGCCCACGGCCTGAGCGCCAGCATGGGAATGTTCAGCCTGGCAAAAACAATTTCGGTAAGCAAGAAGCTGTTCGCCTGCGCAGCGCGTTTGGTCACTGCCCTCGTAGCGCTCGTTTCGTTCGCTACGTCCCTCTCCGCGCGCGAACTGCGAGTTGAGAGGTTCGACGAGCAGGTGACCGTTTCGCAGGACGGAACGGTAGATGTGACGGAAAACATCACGTTCCGATTCATCGGTCATTGGAATGGCATCTATCGAGAAATTCCGATTGAATACAACACGCCGCAGGGAATGAACTATTCGCTGTTTCTGAATGTTAAGCGAATCACGGACAGCAACGGCGAAAAACTGAAGTATGAGTCGAGCCGCGTACGGCACTATCGGAAACTGAAGATTTACGTTCCCGGCGCCGAGGATACAACGAAGACGATCGTAATTGAATACACAGTTTCGGACGCGCTTCGCTTTTTTGACGATCACGACGAATTTTATTGGAATGTGACTGGCGACGAGTGGGACGTGCCGATTGCGAGCGCGAGTGCGAATATCACGCTTCCCGTCGGCGCAACGGGAATTCGGACCAACCTCTTTACTGGCACGTACGGCGCGACCGGGAAACAGGCGGAAGCGCAAGTTGTGGGAAATGGCGTGGAAGTCCATACCACTGCACGGCTTGGGTATCACGAGGGTTTAACCGTCGCGGTTGCGTTCGACAAGGGATTGATCCAAGCGCCAAGCACGTTCGATCGCAGTGCCTGGTTTTTCCGTAGTAACTGGCCGCTTTTCTTCCCGATCGTAGCGTTCGGGGTAATGTTCTGGCTTTGGTGGACGAAAGGCCGCGATCCGCGACTGAGACCGATTGCGGCGCAGTACGAGCCGCCCGATGGATTGTCGCCAAGTGAGGTTGGCACGCTGACCGATAATTCGGTGGACATGCGCGACATCACGGCGGCCATCGTGGATTTGGCCGTGCGCGGCTATTTTTCAATCGAAGAAAAAAACACGAGCAGCCTGATGGGCCTCATCCACGATAAGGATTACGTTTTCCACCTGAAAAAATCCTACGCTGAATGGAATTCGCTGAAGCCGCATGAGCGCGAATTGATGATGGGAATTTTCTCCGGAGGAGCTTCGGCAGGCGAATCGATTCCACTCTCGAATCTACACAATCAGTTCTACCAGAATGTTCCGCGCATCAAGAATTACGTTTTTGACGCCCTGGTCGAGCATGGATATTATCGGAGGAGACCGGACAGCGTGCGGGCCGCGTATGTTGCGGGCGGAGTTGTTATCGGATTTCTGAGCCTCTGGGGTGCGATGCCGGCGGCGACGATATTGGGAATGGCGCCGCTGCCGTTTATCTTGGCGGGCATTTTGACCGCGGCGATTATTTGTATTTTCGGATGGTTCATGCCGGCGCGAACCATTTCGGGCGCGCGAACGCTTGAAGGCGTTCTCGGATTTGAAGATTTCCTCGCTCATGTGGAGTCCGACCGATTCAATCGGACGGTCAAGACGCCGGAAATGTTTGAGAAATTTCTGCCGTTCGCGATGGCGCTCGGCGTGGAGAAAAACTGGAGCAAGGCGTTTCAGAATATCTATACGCAGCCGCCGTCGTGGTATCAGGGCGGCTTTGGGCCAAGTTTTTATCCGTACATGTTCGTGAACAATTTGAACTCGATGTCGTCCGTTGCGGGAAGTGTGATGACTTCCGCGCCGCGCAGTTCTGGAGGCTCGGGTTTCAGCGGCAGCGGCGGGGGTGGCGGCGGTTCTTCCGGCGGGGGATTTGGCGGCGGCGGCGGTGGCGGTTTCTAGACGTTTTCCGATGTACATCGGCAGTACATTCTTCGCGATCCTGGACTCAAAGATGCCGTTTTCTTGGTTGCAGCAGGATCAGTCCTTCAACGCTGAGACTCCATAACGCGCGAGAACGTCACTCAGTGTGACCACGCCCTCGATCTGGTGGATGTTCGCGCGGCTAACCACGGGAAGCAGATCCATGCGCGAGGCTGCCATGCGGTCAAGCGCTTGTGCGACGGTATGGTCGCGATGGAGATGAGGAAAAGAATCAGGCGCTAGCAGGTGCGACAAAGTTTTGGCGTCGCTTGCTTGCGTTTGTTGGAGCAATTCTACGCTGACCATGCCTTCGACACCGCGGTCACTTAGGACCGGCAACGCGCGGAACCCGCTGGAACGAAGTTTCTCCAACGCGACGGATGGAGAAAGATCCGCGGGCAAAAGATCCGGCGCTGGACGCAGAATTGTCTCCAGCCGCACTTGCCCCGCTCCGGTGTGCGGCTCTTCGCCCGGAAGATGGATGCCATCCTGCTTCGCGAGTTCGTCGTAAATTGGCTTCGGTTGAAGGCGCGCGGAAATGAAAAAACTCAAAAGGTTGGAAATCATCAGCGGAACGATCACGGCGTAATCGCGGGTGATTTCGAAAATCATTACGACGCTGGTCATCGGCGCGCGGACAATTCCGGCGAAGGCAGTGCCCATGCCGACGAGTGCGTAGGCACCCGGGCCGCCGACGTACCCGGGAATCAGGCGATGAGCGACTGTGCCAACAACTCCGCCGAGCATCGCTCCGAGAAAAAGACTGGGGCCGAAGATGCCGCCGGCGTTGCCGGAGGAATAGCTGACGACGACGGCGAAAAACTTCAGGACAAGAAGCAAGACCATGACGCGCAGCGCAAGATCGCCGTTGAGCGCTTCACCGACGTGAATATAGCCAACGCCGGGAACCTGCGGGACGAACCAACCGATGCCACCGACAACCAGTCCGCCAATAACGGGATGGAACCACGCAGTCCTACGCGGAAAGGAGAGGAATTTCTTTCTCAACCACAAGAGCAAACGGCTGAATGCAACGGAAATCAATCCGCCGACGATTCCGAGGACTGCATACGCAATCAGTTCGATGGGGTGAACGAGTTGGTACTCCGGGACCTTGAAGAGCGGGGCGTTGCCAAGAAGGATGCGGAGAACAGCCCACGAAGTCGCGGAGGCAAGGACCACCAAACCGAGCACCGGCGCATGGAGGTCGCCGACAACTTCTTCGAGAGCAAATAAAACTGCAGCGAGCGGCGTATTGAAAGCAGCGGCGACAGCGGCTGCCGCACCTACCGGAATCAGTGCTTTGACTTTTTCCGGGCGCAGACCGAGTTTTCGGCCCAGGACAGAGGCAATTCCGGCTCCCACTTGAACCGAAGGGCCTTCACGGCCAAGGGGAATGCCGCAAGCAAGAGTCGCCGAAGTGCAGAAAAATTTTCCGAAAACGGTGCTAAGCGAGATGCGACCCTCGCGAGCGTAAAGAGCAGCTTTCGTTTGGGGAACACCACTGCCACGCGCGTCCGGGAAAAATCGAAACAAGAGGTAACCCATCGCGAGCGAACCAGCGACCGGAATGACAAAGCGGGGCCAAGAGGCGCCCGCGTGCCCCGCGTAGATGCGAACGCCAAAACGCTGGGTAAGCAGAATGAAGGCGACAACGACCGCGCCGACAAGGGCGCCAATGACGAGCGTCAGAACCAGAAAGACCTGTTCCTCGCGTTGCGAGAAGAACGAGGTCCACTTGGCGCCGAACGGCACGCGTTCCTGGTTTGCCGTTTCCTGCTGCGGTTCGGGCATGGAATTCTGTCGCACCAATTACTGGGCGAAAGTGGACTCCGGAGTGCTGCGGTCACTGGCGCCGGGCAGCAGATAGCGCAGGTGCAGAGGACGATCCCTGCGCTGCTCTTCTTCGAGGTGGCGCGTGCGGGCTTTCAATAAATCATCCAGAGCAACGAGACCGACAAGCTTGCCAGAGTCGTGTTCGACGACGGGCATGCGCGTTAAGCCACTCTCGGCCATTCGATAGACAACTGTACGCAACGTTTCGCCGGGATAGGCAAGGGTCGGGGTAATCGTGATGAGTTCCAGGAGCGGCTGGCGCATCGCGTGGTCTTTATCTTTTTCGAGCCGGGCAAAAAGATCGCCGCGCGTGGCGACCCCGGCAAGCTTGCCATGGTGATCCACAACAAGAACCAGGCGTTGTTGCTGGCGGTGGTTGTTGCGCAGAGAAGGCAAGATTTCCCCGAGCGTGCGTTCTGCAGGGAGGACAACGATATTCGTCCGCATCACTTCCCTGACATAGATGAGTTCGAGCGGATCGACGGCGTATTCACGGCTGAGATGGAATCCACGGCGCGCCACTTTTTCCGTGAGGATGGAGCGTTTGAGCGTCAGGACGGTGAAGGCGTGGGCCATGATTCCGGCGACCAGCAGCGGAAGAAATACGTTTGGATCGTGTGTGAGTTCAAAGGCGAAGACGATACCGGTCAGTGGAGAGCGCATCGTGCCAGCAAGAATTGCGCCCATGCTGATGAGGGGCCAAAAACCAGCGCCAACGTCGGGAAGGACAAGTGCCTCGATGCCACCGAGGGCGCCGCCCATCATGAGCAATGGGGCCAGAACACCGCCGGAAGTACCTGAGCCAAGCGAGACCGCCCAGATGAACCATTTGACGAGAAGGACGCCGAGAATGACTTTGGTGGTGACACTGCCTTCTAGGAGGCTGCCGATCGTGTCGTAGCCAACGCCGAGTGCCTGCGGAAAAATTAGGCCGCCTAGACCGATAGCCAAGCCACCGATGGCGGGCCACCACATCCAGTGAAATTTGAGTTTCAGAAAGGCGTCTTCGGCGGCGTAGACGGAGAGCGTGAGGAGCGCGGAGAGAGCGCCGGCAAGTATGCCGACGAGTACGCACGCGAGGAGCGCTTTCGGTCCAATGAAGAGGGGATGCTCCGGCACCGGAAACAGCGGACCGAGGCCGAGGATGTAACGGCGCAAGACGGCAGCAACAGCGCTGGCGAGTGCTACAGGGATAAGGCTGCGTGGCTTCCATTCAAAGAGAAGAAGTTCGACCGCGAGGAGAACGGCGGCGACGGGCGACGCGAACGTAGCAGACATTCCACCGGCGGCGCCGGCTACGAGAAGTGTTTTCCGTTCGGCGCTGGTGAGATGGAACAGTTGGGCGATCATCGAGCCGACCGCACCACCGGTCATGATAATTGGACCTTCGGCGCCGAACGGCCCGCCCGAGCCGATGGAAATCGCGGAAGAGAGCGGCTTTAGAATGGCGACTTTAGGCTGCACCTTGCTGCCATTGATCAGAATCGCTTCGATGGCTTCAGGAATGCCGTGACCGCGTATGCGTTCGGAACCGTAGCGGGCCATAAGACCGATGATTAGCGCACCGGCAACGGGCACCGGGACGGAAAAGACGCCGAGGTGATTTCCCGCGGGAGAAACCATGGCGGCGCTCCAGCGGCCGAAATAAAAAAGATTGGTGAAGAGTCCAATTAAACGAAGTAAGGCCAGCGCGACAAAGGCGCAGATCGCGCCAATGAAGACGGCGAGCAACGAGATGGGAACAACGCGCAGTGTAGTAGTGAAATCGCCAAGCTCAGTTTGGTGGTTTTTGCCGTTCAATTCGATTTCCTTTTTTTCTTTGGGCGAAATTTGCCGTTTCTGCGCTCAAGCAACGCTTCGATCGTGCGGACCAGCGCATCGCCGGTAGCGCGCAGCTCACTGATTCTTTCTTTCACAACGCTGGCAAGGGCTTTTTCACCGCGCAAGAGAAGAACAACCTGAACCTGGCGCCGATCGCCCCGGTTGCGGAGACGCTTGACGAAGCCCCTCTTTTCGAGGCGATCGATCAGTTCCACGGCGCTGTGATGCTTGATCGCGAGACGCTCAGCGAGCGTACCAACCGTGGCGGATTCACCGTCTTCGAGGCCGCGGATGGCGAGCAGCATCTGGTACTGTTGCGGTTCGAGACCTTCAGAGAGGGCGGTTGCGTCGCCTTCACGAAGAAAAAGCCGAATCCGGTAGCGCAATTCGGCTAGAGCACGGTACTCCGAAGCGGTGATCTTCTCCGACATCCAAATATTATATCGTGGAACGATATATCTTGCCACGTCTGCCGTTCCTTCGTTTCCTGCCTTAGCCATCCGGCAAATCCCGCGGATTGCAAGAAACAGAAGACGCGGGGGCGGTTCTATGGTTTCATACGGTTCGAAGCTTTATTTCAACTCTCTGGAGTATTTGCAATGCGCCTACCGAGCGATGAATGGCGAAAACAATTTTTCCGGCTGTTTCTGCTGTTGGCGGTCCTTTCCTGTGCGGCGAAGCCGCTGTCCGGACAGGAAGACTCGAAGGCACGGGACCTTTGGCAAAAACCGCAAGAGGTTATGGACGCTCTCGGGATCAAGGAGGGGAGCATCGTTGGGGATATTGGAGCCGGTGGAGGCTATTTCACATTTCATCTCGCCGCGCGCGTTGGCCCTAAAGGGAGGGTGTACGCAGAGGACATTTTGGAAGATGAAGTGAAGAAAATCCGCGAGCGCGCAGAGAAAGAGGGGCTTTCGCAGATTGTGGAGGTCCTTGGCGCGAAAGACGATCCGAAGCTCCCCGCGGAAAGCCTGGATGCGATTCTGATCGTCAATGCCTATCATGAAATGCGGGAGCACGATGCAATGCTGGGTGCTATTCTGCGCGCGTTAAAACCCGGTGGGTTGCTGGGCATCATTGATGCGCCAGCCAAACCCGGCGAAGCGAGGGAAAAATATTTTGAACGCCACCGCATTCCCGAACAATTCGTGCGCGATGACGCTGCCCGGTGTGGATTCAAGTTTGTTCGGCAAGAGCCCGGGTTCAATCCGCCGGACAACGACCGAAATTACTTCTTCCTGATTTTACAGAAACCCGAGAATCGAAGCACTCACTAAGGACCGCTCGAAGCTCAGCAGGTCATAGTTTTTTTCGAAACGCTTTTTGCGTCTTGACATGAGTGTAGCCCTGGCGCTCGTAGAAGGCGTGAGCGCGGTCACGGATGACGTTAGAGCGGACGGACATTCCCTGGCATTTTTTGCCGCGCGCCCAGACTTCCGCGGCATCGAGGAGTTTTGCACCGGCACCCAGGCTGCGGTGGAGCTCCGCCACGATCAGGCCATTCACTTCAGCGCGGCGCGCGACTTCGAGAAGCGGCGTGATGCTGACGTGGATCCAGCCGACGACCGTTTTTTCAAACTCCGCAACAAAGACGGCGTGTCGACCGGCGGGCTTGATCTGACCGAAACGCTGCCTCATTTCTCGCACCGGCGTGGGGTAGCCAAGCTCGCCGCTCAGCTCCGCGATGCGCGGAACGTCGGCTGCCCTGGCGCGTCTGATTTTGAGCGGATGATTTTTGGAGTCCACCAATTCAAGCCTTTTTCCGCCGCAGGCGCGATTGTACCGCGTCATTCTTCGGCTCGCGAAGCGCATCGGCGGCGGGTCCAGGATTCTCGCGAGGGATCAGAACGTTTTTTCGGAGTCGAGGAGGATTGTGACCGGACCTTCATTGACGAGTTCCACGGACATCATAGCCTGAAAGATTCCAGTTGCGACGGTAACGCCGAGTCGGCGGAGCGCTTCGCAGAATTCTTCGTAGAGTTGC
>Ga0247669_1000354_pt1 | contig 19693 bp, 15 predicted proteins | sample CNK10_metaG_FD_182734 | JGI IMG/M metagenome (GOLD analysis project Ga0247669, IMG submission 182734) | Soil microbial communities from Purdue University Martell Research Forest, Indiana, United States - CNK10 | ecosystem: Environmental > Terrestrial > Soil > Temperate forest > Bulk soil...
GACTTGTTAAGTTTACTGTATCTAAACAGCGCGGTTCGGACGGAAGCCTTGGCTTATTTGAACCAGTACGGAGTTTTCTTGGTCCACGTGTTGTCGGGATATTTTTTGTGCAGAATGTCGTAGGCGGATTTGGAGATTTTTGCTCCGCCGTCACCTGTGCAGCCGTAGCGCGTGGCGCGGACGGTTAGGTGGAGCGCTTCGGGGACGCGCGGGTCGTCGGGATGGACGGCAGCATATGCGAGGGTTTCGGCGCCGAGCCATTCGGGGCCGGGCGGCAATTTGTCGAGTTGTTCGAGTTCGTCCGCGGCGACCTTCTGATCTTCTTGCGAGATGAATCTTGCGGCGGAACTGTCGCTTTCGGGATAGACCTGCTTGAGCGCAGAGGAAACCGCATGCCACTGGTAGCGGGAGTAGGTGCCGGCGGTCGGTTGTGCGCCTGGCGGTTTTGGCTGCAAAGAGCACCACCAGTTGTCGTGAATATTGTTGAGTTCCTCTGTGGGTGTTTCGCGGCCGAAGCCGGTTTCCACAAAGGGCCGCAATCCGGGCGAGCGAAGGATGGCAAAGACGGCCGCGAAGTTACGATCTTCGGCGGATTGAGCAGAAGCGTAACTTTCGAGCGCGGGTTTCAGCTCATTGGCGACAGCAGTGACGCGCGGTGCGAGTTGCTGAGCGATGGAATCGTTTTTGAGCAAGATGGCGCGAGTCCACGCAGCGAGGGTCAGGCGACGCTGAACGCCGAGCGGAAGCGATTCTTTTTTCGAAGCCGCGGCAAGCAGCGAGAGAGGAAGTTTCTCGGAGAAAATAATTGCGGAGTCAGCGTCGAGTTGCGATTCGGGCGGTTTGCCGTCTTTGGATGGTAATTTGTCACGCAAGCCGCTGTCCGAATCGTCGCCGAAGTTGTAGGCAACGCCAGCGGGAGTACGAGAGGCGAACTGCAAGAATTCGTCGAAAGAGCGGGCGAGGCTCATGCGGAGAGCGAGGAATTGATTTTGCGCAGAAAGCGGCATCTCCGGGAAGGGGCCGTTAAACACTTCGTTAAGGCTGAGGATCACTCGCGAAGAGTCTTTTTCCAGTTTTGCGCGCAAGCGCAGGCTGTGAAATCGAAGAGTTGCGTAGGCGGACGAATTTGGAGAGACAGCTTCGGCGGCCTTGAGGAGCGCGGGCACTTCGGGGCGAGTCGCTTCCGCCTTGCAGAACGCTGCGACAAGCCAGGGCAGAGATTTTGTTTTTTGCCACTGAAAAATCGCTTCGTCCGTAGCTTGCGGCGAGTTGAGCTTCATCGAAGAAATCCAGTTGGTTAGATCGTCTTTCGCGCCGAGTGTCCAGCCCAAACGATCCAGCAGCCAGAAGTAGTCGCTCTTGTCCTGATCGAAATTGGCGCTGGCGCCGGGGCGTGTGAGTCTTTCGGCGAGTTCGAGGCGGCGTTCTATGGGGTGCAGACGAGCGGCAAGAAAATCGAGGCGGCGCTGTGCGGCGGGTTTTATCTTTGCTTGCGCCGGGTCCGCGACGATTTGCTGAAGAATTCTTTCCGCGGCAATGAGAGCGGCCTTGTCGAGATTGCCTTTGCCATCGCCAAGGGTTCCTCTGCGGATGAGTGCGCGTGCCTGCAGGTAGGCGCCGAGTTCGCGCCAGGGCGAGTCCTTGGACTTAGAGATTTCCTCGAAACGTGCGGCAGCCGCATTGAAATCGCCGCCGTAGAGATAAGCAGCGGCGATTTGATACTGGCGGTCGGCGCGGATGACGGGCGGATCGGATTCGGCAGCGGCGACGGGGACGACGGCTTCCTTGGGCGGCTTGTTGAATTGATAGGGCGCGCCGCAATTCTCGAACACCTGGCGCTGGGCCGCGAGCCAGGAGTGGACAGCGGCGTTGTCCGGGCCGAATTGCTTGCGATGCTGGTCGAGGCGTTCGCGGGCGGTTTTGAAAGCGTCGGGAAGGCAGTTGTAATACTCGATGTAATTCCCGTCGCGGGATTCGGAGCGAATAACGCCGTGCGCGTCAGGATAGTCCTTGCGATCCCAGTTGGTGTCGGCAACAGCTTTGTGCCAGAGCGTGACTTCGGCAGGCTGATTGGGGTCGGCGGCGAGACGTTCACGTTCGGAAGTTGCCGCCGTCGGGTTCGTGTTCATTGCCGGATTAAGCGCGTTGAGTTCGTCTTTTGTGAAAATCGCACCGGAAAGATTGCGATAGGCGGCGAAGAGAAACATGTCGTAATACGAAGGTTGGACGATGCCGAGACGGCCCTGTAGAAATTCGCCGTAGTCGAAATCGGGCGACTTCATGTCGGTGAAAACAGTTTGTGAGAGCCACGGGCCGCAGGCGTCGGCGACGGGAATGGGTGGAAGAATGAGCGCAACGACGAGCATCGCAGTAAGAACTGAGCGGCTAATTTTCTTAAGCATTCCGACCTCTGAATCAAAAAAGTCTATGCGCTTATCACTGTCGCTAAGCGCGACGGAATTCTAGTTTCCCGGCTCACCCGAAATATCGTTCAACAGCCTTTCAGTGTCCGTCAGCTGCCAGGCTCGCGGAGAAAAAACATAAATGCGTTTCTCTCGCACGCTGAATGCAAGTCCGGAAAATTTTCCCGAGACAATGTCATGCGAGAAGGGTTCATCGGTGGAAAGGCCGAGGCTGGTTGTGCAGGCGGGGACGGTGAAGCTGTTGCCGTTTGCGAGGTAGCGGGTGACTTCGAGAGTGCCCTGGCCCATGCGGAAGAGCATGGGGACGGCTTCGTCGATGGTGCCGGGAGGAAGCTGCTCGAGCCAGCGGTCGCCGATGCACCAGGAGGCTAGCGCGGTGATGCTGAGGGGAAAATTAGCAGGGAGTTTCTTGCGGACTTCGATGAGCAGGTCGCGATAGAGGGCGTGTTCGCTGATCTTTGCGTCGAAGTCGATTTGGATGGCAGTGACGCCAGTAATTTGTGCTGCGTTCGCAATTTCGGCGGCAAAGACGGAGAGGTCCGATTGAGAAAGTGTCGGGCCAGGGACGGTTTGATTCGAGTAGGCGTCGAGAAACGCGCCGCGGACGGATTCGATGCGGACCACCGCCATCAGAGGAGTGCCAGGATTGATTCGAAGAGGTTGGAGACGAGGACGGACGCTGGTAACGAAAGGCGAGTCGGTCGGAGTGCTGAATTGCGGCAGGGCGGCGGCCAGAGGTGGGGCTAAAGAGATCGTCTTGGCGAGGAACGCGACGCCGACTTTCTTGTCAGCGCTGAGGAACCGCAAGTCTTCGGGTCGCTCCCATCCCCACAGATAGAGGTTGGGCAAGTTGGCCATGCGGGGTGAGGGGGTGGGTTTTGAGATAAAGAAATCTCTTACGCTCCGCGGTAGATGGCGTCTCAAGCGGCGGGAAAGGGGCGAGTTGCAGGCGAGATACCAGCCAGCGAGGCACACCACGGCGAGTATGAGCGCCCCGCCGCCGAGTTTGGTCCCTCGAGTCACCAGGTGAAAGAAAGCAACCTTCGCGCCAAATTAAAGTGTTGATGAGAAAAGACTTGTAGCTGGTAAGACGGACGAACCTGAGTTTGGTTGGCAACGGTGCGTCTCATGGGAAACAAATCCGCCTTCCACCAGCCGATGCCCGGCACCCGTTTGGTTTGAGTTTCAACTTTTGCGCGACCATCTGTGAAATCCAAACGGAGCCAGCCGCAAATTCGGGCGTATCTTGCTTTTGCCTGGCAGGGGGAATATACTCTACCTTCGCTCGGAAACGGGTCGCACGACAGGGTGGGCGCAAGCCCACTTTTTTGTTGCCGCCGGTTAGGTAGGGCGTCGGACCGGCTTAGCCCGAGGAGTCTCTGGAGTGAATCTGGAAAAAATCCGCGCGGCCGCAGAACGCGTGGCGCGTTCGGAGGGGCTGGAAGTCGTTGATGTCGAATGGAAAATCGGCAAGCAACGTTTCCTTCGGGTGTACATAGACCGGGTTCCCTCACTGCAGTCGGCGGATGGAACAGCCCAAGTTTCGTCCGATCCTTATCCGAAGATTTCGCACGCAGATTGTGAGCGGGTCAGCCAGCAGTTGAGTGTAATCCTCGATGTGGAGGAGCTGATCACCGGGCCGGGATATGTGTTGGAAGTGAGTTCACCCGGAATGGACCGCGCGCTGCGCAAGCCGGAAGAGTTTATGCGGTTTTCGGGGCGGATGGCGAAAGTTTGGACGCACCAGCCGGTGGAAGAGTTGACGTTTTTGGAAGGGCGCATCGCCGGAGTGGATTCCGGCACGGTGCGCCTGGAGTTGAAAGGGAAAGTGCCGCGGACGATTGAAGTGCCGTTTGGTGCGATCCGCAAGGCGAATCTGGTAGTGGAATTTTAGGAGTCGGGAACTCAGGAACGCGCTATGGCTAGCTTGCTATTTCAACAGATCGAAATGCTCAGCCGTGAGAAACACATTGAGCCGGAAATCGTCGTGTCTGCGATTGAGGACGCGATGGTAGTCGCTGCGCGGAAGTACTACAAGACGGAAGAAGACCTGCGCGGCAAATTCAATTCGGACACGGGGCAAGTGGACGTGTTTTCGGTGATTACGGTGGTCGAGGAAGTGACCGATCCGAAGCGGGAGATTTCCGTTGCGGATGCGAAGAAGAAAAATCCGGCGGCGGAAGTCGGCACGGAGATCTTGACAGCGAAGCCGACCGATGTGCTCGGCCGGATTGCTGCGCAGACGGCCAAGCAAGTGATCATGCAGAAAGTGCGCGAGGCCGAGCGCGACACGATTTTCAACGAATACCACAATCGTGTGGGCGAACTTGTCACCGTGATCGTGAAGCGCGCCGAAGGCCCGGACTTGATCGTGGATATGGGCCGCACCGAAGCTCGTTTGCCAAAACGCGAGCAGTCCAAGTTGGAAACGTACAACATTGGCGAGCGCCTGCGCGTGGTCATCAAGATGGTTGACCGCGCTGCGAAAGGACCGCAGGTGATTGTGTCCCGCGCGGATTCGGCGCTTGTTCAGCGGCTGTTTGAGATGGAAGTGCCGGAGATTTATGACGGCACCGTACAGATTCGTGCGGCGGCTCGTGAAGCGGGCGAGCGCACGAAAGTTGCGGTGCTGAGCCGCGACAAGGATGTGGATCCGGTTGGCGCCTGCGTCGGCATGAAGGGTATGCGCGTGCAATCCATCATTCGCGAACTGCGCGGCGAAAAGATCGACATCATTCCGTACAACGAAGAAACCGTTGCTTTCGCGCAAAAGGCGTTGAGCCCGGCGAAAGTAACGCGCGTACAAATCACCGACCCGGAAAATCACAAGCTGGAAGTGATCGTCGAGGATTCGCAGCTGTCGCTGGCAATCGGCAAGAAGGGGCAGAACGTCCGCCTCGCCAGCAAGCTGATCGGCTGGGACATCGACATCAAGAGCGAAGAAGAGAAGCGCCGCGAAATCGAAGAGCAAATGACCGCGCTAACCGCGCCGGCCACGCCGCTGACTGTCCTTGCGGGGGTCGGCCCGAAGACGATTGAAAAGTTTGAAGCGGCGGGAATCACGTCGCTCGAAAAACTCGCAGGGATGACGCCGGAACAGTTGATGGAAATTCCGGGCATCGGCGAAAAGATGGTGGACAAAATTTATCAAGCCGTGAACCGCTTCTATGAAGGCGGCGAAGCGGCCCCGGCGGGCGAAGTCGCCGACATCGCGGAAGAAGGCGGCGAAGAAACCCCAGCGGCGGAAACCGCCGCAGAATCGGAAGCCGCACCAGTTGAAACGCCGCCTGCAGCGGAATCGGCCGAGCCAGAGCAAGAAGCGGCCGCGGAAACAAGTTCGGAAACGCAGAGCAGTTCGGAGCAGAAGGAAGAGGCAAATTCCTAAGAGCGCATGACTGATATCAATCAAGTCCGGATTAACGAGCTGGCCCGCGAACTCGAGGTCAAGGCGAAAGCGATTATTGACCTTCTGCCCGGTTTCGGCGTAACAGAAAAGAAAACGCACTCCAGTTCGATCCCCGCCGATGTCGCGGTGAAAGTACGCGCAACAATTCAAGGGCAAGCGCAAGCCGAAGCGGACGCGGAAGCCAAGGCAAAGACCGACAGGGAAGCAAAGGATGCCGCGGCAAAGGCCGCTCTGCGCAAGCCGGTCGCGCCTCCGGCACCCGCCGCACCGGCTCCTACGCCAGTCGCAGTTAAGCCAGCTGCACCCGTCGCGCCGCCGCCCGCTGCCCCGCCGCCCCTAGCTCCAGCACCGGTGCACACGCCCGCTGCTGCCGCACCGGCGCCCGCGCCCGCACCTGCTGCCGTGCCGCCTCCAGCGAAGCCGGTCGCGCCACCGGCACAAGCGCCCGCAGCACAGCCCGCCGCTAGTAAGCCTTCTGTGCCGCCTGTTCCGCAGCCAGGCCAACCATTGCGCCCCGCGCCAGCACCTTCTCAGCAACGAAGTGCACCGCCCGCGCAGCGTCCACCGGCTCAGCCGAACCAGCCTTCGGCGATGCGACCTGCAGCGTCCGCGCCGCAGCGACAAGGTCAACCTTCTCGCCCGATGCCTACGGGCAACCGCGGTCCTTTGCCGACTGGCAATCGTGGTCCGCTTCCGCAGGATCGTCCCAGTGGCCCGCGTCCGGGCCAGCCTATGCGTCCGCAGCAAGGTGGCGGCCAAGGGCCAGGCCGTCCGTTCACACCGCGTCCGGGAGGATCGGGTGGACCCGGCGGTCCGCAAAATCGTCCTTTTGATCAGCGGCGCGGCGCGGTTCCTACGGGAACACGTCCCGGTCCGCGCATGCCGGGCCGGCCAACGATGTTGCCGCCGATGCCGGACAAAATGCCCTCGAAGGCAGAACCCGGTAAACCGCTTTACACGCGCCGTGCCCCGCAGCGCCAGCGGCCCGTCGCCGACAAACGCGAGATGGAAGGGGAGCGCAAGCTTCACCCGACCCGCCAGCGTTCTGGTGGCGATCGCCGCGCTGCCGCCGCCGTTATTGCTCCGCCGGAGCCGCGCGCGCCGCGCGACGTTACGATTACCGAAGGAATTACAATTCGCGAGCTTGCGGAAAAGTTGGACGTGCGCGCAAAAGAACTTTTGAAAGTTTTGCTCGATAAGGGCATTTTCGCGAGTATTAACCAGGCGCTGGACGGTGCGACGGCCACGCAACTCGCCGAATCCTTTAACGGCGTCATTAGCGTCGTCTCCTTCGAAGAGGAAATGGTTCTCGAGGTTGCGAAGGAAGAGACCAAGGAAAATCTTAAGCCGCGACCACCGGTCGTTACCGTCATGGGCCACGTCGATCATGGCAAAACAAGTTTGCTCGATGTGATCCGCGAAGCGGATGTGGCAGGTGGAGAAGCGGGCGGCATCACGCAGCACATTGGCGCGTACAAGGTGCAAGTCAACGAACGCGCCGTCGTGTTCGTCGACACGCCGGGCCACGAAGCGTTCACCCGCATGCGTGCGCGCGGCGCCAAAGTTACCGACATCGTCGTCCTTGTTGTGGCAGCCGACGACGGCGTTATGCCTCAGACCAAGGAAGCGATCGATCACGCGAAGGCGGCCAATGTGCCGATCGTCGTGGCCGTCAATAAAATTGACAAACCGGAAGCGCAACCCGAACGCGTAAAGCGGCAGCTCAGCGACCTGGGCTTAATGCCTGCGGAATGGGGCGGCGAAACGGAATTCGTCGAAGTCTCGGCAAAGCAAAAGAAAGGTATCGAGAAGCTTCTCGAGATCCTTCTGCTTGTCGCGGATTTGCGCGAACTCAGAGCGAATCCGGACGCTCCCGCCACGGGAACAGTTCTCGAATCCCGTGTGGACAAGGGCCGCGGTCCAGTCGCTACCGTGCTCGTACAGAACGGTACGCTGCGTTCCGGCGACTTCTTTATCTGCGGTGCGGTATTTGGAAAAGTTCGCGCGATGTTCGACGATCGCGGCCGTCCGGTAAAGGAAGCTCCGCCTTCAACGCCGGTGGAAGTGCTCGGCCTACAGGGTGTGCCCGAAGCAGGCGATCACTTCTCGGTCACTGATGAAGCCAAGGCGCGCCACATTGTGGACTACCGCCAATCGAAACAGCGCGACGCGGCGCTGCTTGCGCGGTCGACCGGAGCGCGCATCACGCTCGATCAGTTGCACGAACAACTCAAAGCCGGCGAAGTCAAGGAATTGCCCATCGTTATCAAGGCGGACGTGCAGGGCAGCGTCGAAGTGTTGAGCGAAATGCTGCCCAAACTTTCGACCGATCAGGTGAAGCTGAAGATCATCGGCTCCGGCGTCGGAGCGGTCAGCGAAAACGATGTGCTTCTTGCGAGTGCTTCGGGCGCCATAATCATCGCCTTCGGCGTGCGGCCGGAGCGCAAAGCGGCCGATCTGGCGCAGCAGGAAAAAGTCGATATTCGTACGCACAACATCATTTACGAAGTCTCCGACGAACTCAAGAAGGCCATGGAAGGCTTGCTCGAGCCGGTCTTCCAGGAAAATTATCTCGGTCGTGCGGAGGTTCGCAACACGTTCCGCGTCAAGGGCTCCGGCACGGTAGCCGGTTGCTATGTTGTCGACGGCATCCTGAAGCGCGACGCGCAAATTCGCGTTTTGCGCGATGGCGCGGTAATCTACACTTCAAAACTGAGTTCGCTGAAACGCTTCAAAGACGACGCGAGCGAAGTGCGCACAGGCTTCGAGTGCGGCGCCGGCATCGCCAACTTCAACGACGTAAAGGTCGGCGACATCCTGGAATGCTTCAACGTGCAGAAGCTTTCCGCGGCGGAAGCCGCGGCTCAGTCTGGCGTCCCCGCCGGAAAAAAATAGGCAAATAGCCTTTCCTGGAAATCCTGATGCCTGTAGGATTGCTCACTTTGGAGTTGCACATTGCCGATGCGCAATCGTTGAAGGATAAGCGCCAGGTGCTGCGCAGCCTGAAGGACAAACTGCGGTTCAAGTTCAACGTCGCCGTTGCGGAACTGGATCATCAGGATGTCTGGCAGCGATCGGTGGTCGGCGTCGTTACCCTCTCCACCGAAGAAAAGCACGTACGCGAGGTTTTGCAGAAGGCTCTGGATGAAGCCGACGAAATTCTGGGCTCCATGCTGATCAACCAGGCCATCGAGATTGTTTGATTAATTGAAGTGAGATCGAAATGAGCACCACAAGTCATCGTCACGAACGCATCGGTGAAGAGATCGCCCACGAAATCAACGCCATGCTTGCCGGCGAATTGAAGGATCCGCGGCTCGAAGGCCACGTCAGCGTAAGCGAAGTGCGCGTTCAGCCGGACATGAAGCACGCGCGAATCTTCATCGCTGTCCGTTCAAACGATTCCAAAGAGCAAAACGGTGCTATCAAGGCGCTCGAGCACGCTTCCGGGTATATCCGTCACGAACTTATCGAGCGTTTGCAGGTGCGCCGCCTGCCCGAACTTCACTTCACGCTCGACGTTTCGGAAGAGAGTGCGCTTCGCATCGAGCAGCTACTCAAGGAAGTGAAAAAAGACAAGCCGACCGCATTGTGACTCCAGCGCCCGGAACAGCCGTTTCGCATGAATTTTTTTGCCTGCCTTTTTATTCTGTGCAATCTAAACTTTGAACCCAGGACTCATCACTCGAACTGAAATGATTCGGAAACCACAACCCGCCCCGTTTGATGGCGCGCTCGTCATTGACAAGCCACAAGGCAAAACATCTCACGACGTCGTGGATGCCGTGCGCCATATGGCCGGCTTTCGTCAGGTTGGCCACCTCGGCACGCTCGATCCGCTGGCTACAGGTGTTCTGGTGGTTCTGCTCGGTCGCGCCACGCGGTTGGTTCAGTTTTATTCTGGCCGTCGCAAACGCTACACCGCCGGATTTCGTTTTGGCTTTGCCACTGATTCCTACGATTCGGACGGCGAGGCAAACGGGCCCGACACCGCGCCAACTCTTGACGCCGCGACGCTGGAACGTTTTGCCGGCGAACGCATCGGCCGTTTCGCGCAGATGCCGCCGATTTTCTCCGCAAAAAAAGTGAACGGCCGTCCCGCATACGAACTCGCTCGAAAGAAAAAGGAAGTTGAACTGAAGCCGGTTGAAGTCGAGCTTTTCGAATTCAAACTCACTGCAGTTGACGGCTCCGTCGCACGGTTCCTGATCGAATGTTCTTCCGGCACCTACATCCGGTCACTCGCGCAGGAAATGGGTGAAAAAATCGGCTCTGGCGCGCACCTTTCCGAAATCTGCCGCACTGCCGTCGGTGAATTTTCTCTCCAGCAGGCATGGAAGCTCGATGATCTGGCCGAAGCTGCGCGAGCAGGCAAATTCAAGGAATGCCTGATCCCGCTCGAAAATCTTCTGCCAAATTTCCCCAGCGCAAATGTGTTGCCTGTTATCGAGAAGCGCGTCCGTCACGGCGCGCGTTTTAACGTTGTCGTTTCGCAGATTCAGCCCGGCCGCGCGGAAAATCCGCCTGGTTCGACAATGGAACTGGATGCAGGCGAACCTCGCCCACCGCGTCTGCGCGTCTTCGATCAGCAGAAAAAACTGATCGCTATCGCCGAAGCAGTCGTTCCGCGCACCTATCAGCCTATCGTGGTGTTTGAACCGCTACCCTGATTCGCCTTTTCGTCTGTCGTTACTGCCCTAGCGCTGCGGGGGATTCGGCGCCGGCTGCGGCGGTGTCTCTGGCTGCGGCGGTGGTTGCGGCTGCTGTTGTTGTGGCTGCGGAACCGGTTGGGGTTGTTGCGGTGTCAACCCGGAACCGCTTGTGCCCGCGCCCGGGTTGGGCCCGGCGTAAATGGACTTGGAGAGTCGCGGCGGGATCCTTAATTTCCTTGGCGTAATCAAAATCAACAGTATCGTGTCCTGCGATGTATTGTTCCGGTTCTGCAGCGCGTAACCCAGCCCGGGCACTTCTCCCAAGCCCGGCAATGATGCAAGCGATTTCGACGCCTCTCTGTCTGTCAAGCCGCCCACGAGAGTAGTTTCGTCCTGCTTCAAGCGAATCGTCTGACTTAACGTTTGATTGTTAATGACCGGAATCCCGTTCAGCGCCGAACCGGCGAGGGATCGGATTTCAAATTCCATCTGCAGCGTCACTTCATTAGCTCCGTGCACGTATGGCGTGGTTTTTATCTTCAGTCCGAGGTCTATGTACTCGGAGCCAGGGTAGGGAACTTGCACGGCGCTGCCCGTAGACGAAAATGTCGAAGGATCCAGAAACACGCTGACGACGTTACTGGCGCCGGAATGTGCCGTGATCGCCGCGTCCGGTAGTCCATTTCCGTCAAAATCGGCCGTCGTGATTGCTTGCGGCCCAGTTGGCGTTGAAAGTTCAAGCTGCGGCGAGTAGGTTCCCAAGCCGAGTCCGACGTACACACCCAATGTCGACAGACCCTGGTTCGTTACGGCAATGTCGCCGATCCCATCGTTCGTGAAATCCGCAATGGCCACACCCGATGGATTTGCGCCGGTCGATGTTGTCAACGGCGAACCAGCCGCGTCGGCGAACGTCGCATCGCCGTTATTTAGAAAAACGCTGATCGTACTGTCCGTGGAGTTCACTACCGCCAGGTCCGGCACGCCGTCGGAATTCAAATCGCCCGTTGCAATCGCGATCGGGCCGTTGCCCGTCGCGAAGGGCGATCCAGTCGCCAGCGTGAACGTGCCATCGAAACCTTGTCCCGGCGATTCCAGGATTGCCACGTTGTTCGTCAACTCGCCAACGACTGCCAGGCCCGGTCCGCTGGTGCTCAGATTTTGGAAGTTTCCGCTCACCATAGCCACAGGCCCTTGCATTGATGCAGGTAGAGCGAAAGGCGACTTCGGGAATGGCGCGAAGGTCCCGTCACCGTTTCCTTGGAAAGTCGCAATCGTATTGTCATTGCTGTCCGCCACCGCGAAATCCAGATTCCCATCACCATTGAAATCTGCGATCACAACCGCGCGCGGTTGTAACCCTACCAAGAAGGGTGATCCCGGCGCCTCAGCAAATGTCCCATCGCCATTGCCGAGCAGCACCGTCACCGTGTTCGAAGTCGAATTGGCGATAACCAGATCTGCCGGTTGAGTGAGGTGAGTCGTGTCCGTCAATCGAAACACGCCCGAAGCAATCGCTGCTGGCCCCGTCTCATTGCTGCCCAGCTTAATCGCTGGATTCGGCTGCGAAAAATTTCCATTGGCCTGGTTGAGCAAAATGCTGATCGAATTGTCCTGCTGATTTACGACTGCGAGGTCCTGTTGACTATCATTATTAAAGTCCTGTGCCGCGACCGCAACCGGTACTTGCCCAACACTAAAATCTGTTCGCGGAAACACCGTCGACGGGATTGCGCCTGCGACCGCGGTACCGCCGAGGCTCGTCGAAAGCAGCGACAATGTGACGGGGAACCGCTGCCCGATAAAAAATGTCGCCGGCTTCGTGTCCTGGACCCGCAACAGCACCTTTCGGCCGTTTTTTACGAGCGAAAGCGCATCGGAAAAATTCGCGCTGGTGCCCGGCAAGTTCAACAGGAAAGTGCTCCGTCCGCCGCCGACCGGGATCACCGGTGGCACAGGCGAAATACCGTGCGCCGCGAATACTTGCTGCACGAGCGTCAGCAGATTTGCCAGGTCCGTCGCTTGCAGCAATGATTTCACGTCGCTGGTGCTGAGCGGAATGGCTCTCGCCGTCGTCGGCGGCACGATGCCTAGATCCAGGGCACGATTCTTGTCTACTTCGAGCAGCTCGATTTCCAGCATCAGCTCACTTCGCGCCTGTTCTGCCTGCTTGATCAACGCTCCCGCCAATTTAACTTTTTCCGCTGAGTCGCGGATCGTCACGCTTTTGCTCTTCAAATCCAATTCAATGTGGTTCGCGCTCGTGATTTCCCGCAGCGCGCGCAGCATCTCCGTAAGATCCTGCGAATCCACACCCGCGCTCAATACAAATGTTTCCTCAACTTCGATTCCGTACTGCTTGCGTTTCTCGATCGTGTCTGCGGCCACAAAAATCATGTTGGACGTCAGCGGCCGAAAGAATGTGGTCGTCTGCTGTCCGATAATGCGCATCGCAGTTAGGAAATCCACGGCGTCCATATGCAGCTTTACATTTTTCGGCACTAGATCCGGATCGAACGCCGCCGTAATTCCAAAAGCTCGCGCCACCTGCTCGTACGCGCTGCGTGTGTCTCCTCGCAAACTGAAACTCTTTACCCCGCGTTGCGTCGCCAGCAGCGGTGGCCCCTTTAGTTTGTATTGTTCCGCTGGCCCGGGCGGCAGTACGTCTTCTTCGTTCATCGCCCGCATCTCGGCTTCACGTTCGGCCAGAAATGTGTTTCCCGGATCGATCTTCAGCGCCGTGCGCAATTCTTCTGTAGCCAGTCGCAGGTCGCCGTTGATCGCCGCATTCTCGGCGGCATCGGTATGTTTTCGCACCAATTTCGCTCGCAGGGCCGCGGCATGTCCCACAATTCCGAGGTCGCCCGGCGCGTCTTTCGCGGCCGCATCATAGAGCGTCAACGCATAATCCCAATGTCCCGCCGCCTCGGCTTTTTCACCCTGCTGCACCTCGCGCTGAGCTTTCTTGAGGTCCTGCGCTTTGTTCTGCCCCTGGCCGAAGAGGGAAGTCGCGACCGCGAGCGCGCAGGATAGCGCTGTTGCTGCGCCACAGCCCGGCGCAAATTCTCTCCAACGTTTTGCCCTAAGCGCTTTGCGTTGCATCAGTTCCAGTGTCTTCGTCCCGTTCAAAGTTTGCCATGCCAAAGCACTCGGCTATTCTATCCTGAAGAAATCGGACTAATATGGTCCGATTGACCTTCGCCCTATCCCAGCGTTACACTGAAGGCGTTGTTGCAAATCATTTTCAACTGGAATAGCCTTGCTCTCTGCCCTTTTAGTTGCCCTTCGTGAAGGCGTCGAGGCCTCTCTCGTCGTCGGCATCATCCTTGTTTATCTCTCCCGGACCGCCAGGGCCCATCTCGCTCGATTCGTCTGGTTTGGCGTCGGCTTGGCCACCGCGTTCAGCCTGGCCGTCGCGATTGCGCTCGAACACTGGCGCATCAGCGAGGACGGTTTCGAAGGACTGCTCCTGCTGGTTGCCGCCGTCTTCGTTGTTTCGATGATCATTTGGATGAACCGCGTTGCGCGGCATCTTCGCAAGGACATCGAGCAAAAAATCGATGCGTATGCGGAACGCGCCAGCGCCGCGGCCGGCTGGGGCATTTTCCTTTTCGTATTTCTCATGGTTCTCCGCGAAGGAGTTGAACTCGCGCTGATTCTTCGCGCTGTCGAACTTTCCAGCGATGGCCTGCAAACGTGGATCGGCGCCATCCTCGGCCTGGCAGCTGCAATTGCCGTCGGAGTTTTCTTCTTCAAGGGTACGATTAAGATTCCGCTGCACCGCTTTTTTGCGGCCACCACCATTATCCTCTGGCTTGTCTCTGCGCAACTTGCCATCTCCGGCTTGCATGAACTCAGCGAAGCGCGCTGGCTTCCATCGAGCAAGCAGGAAATGGCCGTCATCGGCCCCATCGTTCGCAACGAACTTTTCTTCTTCATTTTTATCTTCGGCGCGGCCATGTTGCTAATTCTTCGCGAGTGGCTCACACCCTCCGCGCCGAAAGACGCCGCTTCCAACGATGCCGAACGGCGCCTCTTTGAGTCGCAGCGCCGCCGCCAGCGCCGCTGGATGATCGCCGCTTCCGCTGCGTGTTTCGCCGTTATCTTGGTGCTCACCGCTGACTTCATCTATGCCCGCGCGAGCTCCGCTCCGCCTTCCTCCCGCACGGTGGCTCCTGCTGCGGATGTTATCCGCGTGCCGATTGCCGAAGTGCAGGACGGGAACCTGCATATCTTCACTGTGAATTCCGGCGCTCAGGATTTTCGCTTTCTCATCATCAAAAAGCCGCAAGGCTGGGGCGTTGCGCTCGATGCGTGCCGCATTTGCGGCGCGGAAGGCTATCGTCAGGATGGCCAAAACGTCGTCTGCCGCCACTGCGCGTCCGCCATCTACATTCCTACCATCGGAGAAGCGGGCGGCTGCAACCCCGTTGGGCTTCCTTTTCAGGTCGAAGGCTCTGACATCGTCGTAAACGTTTCCTCCATCACTCGCGCCTTCACCGAGGTGCCCAAATGATCCGTCTGCCGAGCGCGGCTCAACTAATCGTGCCCAACTTTCTTTCTTTCTTTCTTTTTGTTTTTACTTACGACTAAAACTGACGACTGAAAACTTGTTCATGTTCGCCCGCCTCATCACCGATTCCTTCACACGCCGGCCGCGCCGCAAGATGCTGACGATCGCGGCCCTCGCTCTCGGCATGGCCGTTGTCACTGCGGCACTCAGCGTTGCCCTAGACGTTGGCGATCGACTCGCCGTTGAGTTCACATCGCTCGGCGCAAATCTTGTGGTGACCCCGCAGGCTGACTCGCTGCCGCTCGAAATTGGCGGCGTCGACTACCGCCCCGTCAACTCCGGCGCCTATCTCCCCGAATCCGACCTTCCCAAAATCAAATCCGTCTTCTGGCACAACAACATCATCGCCTTCGCACCAGTTCTCGAACTTTCCGTAAATGGAATGTCTTACAGCACCACGTTCAGGCACGGACTGATACCGGCCCCACCTGAATGGCCGCGAGTTCAGTTGATTGGAACGTGGGCAATCCATGGCGTTAGGTTGGCCGACGGCGCGACCTTTGAAACTGGCATTGGAAAGGCGAATCCATGGTGGAAGGTTTCGCAGGGCCGATGGTTTGACGAGGGTGCGGCAGAATGTGTCGTTGGAAGCAGATTTGCACGCAGAGAGCGCTCGAGCAGAGCAGTTTCCGTCGGTGACAACTTCGATGTCTATGATGCGCAGGAAAAACGCTCTTTGTCTCTGAAGGTTGTCGGCGTTCTTGATAGCGGTGGGTCGGAAGATGATGCAGTGCTCCTCCCTATACGCATTGCGCAGCAGCTTGCCGCGAAGCCCGGCCTATACCGCAAGCTCTACGTCCTCGCCCTCACTAAACCCGAAGACTCTTTCGGCCGCCGTGACCCGAAGACAATGGATCAGAAAGACTTCGAGCGCTGGTCATGCACTCCTTATATCTCTTCGATTGCGTACTCAATCCAGGAAGTACTGCCTGGTTCGGACGTCCGTGTCATACGTCGTGTGGCCGATAGCGAAGGCCAAATCCTCACTCGCGTCCGCTCTTTGCTCTGGCTGGTTACGCTGGCCGCTTTGCTTGCCGCTGCTCTGGCCGTTGGAGCTTCTTCCGCCGCCAGCGTTATCGAGCGCCGCTCCGAGCTGGCACTCATGAAAGCGCTCGGCGCCGGCTCTGGCATGGTCGGCTTCCTTCTCGCAGCAGAGCAACTCTTGCTGGCTTTTGTCGGTGGCACACTGGGCTACGCGATTGGCTACCTTCTCGCCCGCATCGTCGGCACCAAGATCTTCGGCATCCCGCCGCTGCCGTCCTTCCTCGTGCTCGCCGTCGTTCTCACCCTCGCCATACTTGTTACGCTTCTCGGCAGCGCACTCCCGCTTCGCCGCGCCACACGCTGCGAACCCGCTCCCATCCTCCGAGGCGAATGACAACGATGAACTCTACGGGCTCCACAAAATCGGTTGTCATCCTAAGGCCCCGCTCGGCGCGCGGCCGAAGGACCTCAACTTCAGTGCTATCGAACAATTCACGGAGAATCTCGGTGCCGGGATGCGCAAATGCCTAATCCCTCCGCCAACCGCTCCATGTTCCGCCGCATTCTTCGCCGCCTCCTTTTCGCCAACCGCGGCCGCCTCTTCGTCATCCTCCTCGCCCTCTCCGCCGGGGCCGCCGTCTCCGCCGCCCTCCTCAATTTGCAGGTGGACGCAAAACGTCGCCTCACCTCCGAATTTAGGGCTTTTGGAGCGAACATTCTCGTTTTACCAAAATCCTCTGCCGCATCGTCCGGCGGCTTGATGACCGAGCCTCAGCTTTCACGGCTCGCATTGCCACTCGACATGAAAGTCTCCATTCACGCCGCATCGCTCTTGTATACGATTGCCGAGGTAGCTCCTGGCTCGTCACCTAGTTTCTCGCCGGTCGTTCTCGTCGGCTACGCGGGAGTTCTACCCGGATCTGCGCCTCTCGATTCTCTGTCGCAAGAAGCAGGACAAACTCTGCGCGTCTCACAAAGCGCTGAGAATAAATCTTGTATCGCCGGCCAACAGGTTGCTGCCAGGTTAAGCGTGAGCGCGGGAGATCGATTGTCGTTTCGTAACGGTAATCTGACTCTGGGTTGTGTGCTGACGGCGATACTAAAAACGGGCGGCGCAGAGGACGGCCAGATTTTTCTTCCGCTTTTAAAGGCGCAGGAACTCGCTGGCAAAATTGGCAAACTCAGCGTAATCCAAATCAACGCTTCAGGAACGCCTGCGCAAATCGAGGAGTACGCTCAAACGCTGCAACAGAAATTCCCCGAACTGGAAGTCCGCCCGCTCCGCCAATTCTCGGAAGCCCAAGCCAAAATCTATTCCCGCATCTCCGGCCTGCTCACCGCCGCCACCGCACTTATCCTCGCTCTCACCGCGCTTTGCGTTATGGCCGCCATGACCAATATCGCCGCCGAACGCCGCAACGACGTAGGCATGATGAAAGCCATCGGAGGCTCCGCCCGCCGCGTTCTCAATCTTTTCCTCACCGAAGCCGTCATCCTCGGACTCGTTGGCGGCCTCATCGGAGCAGCCGCCGGCATCGCACTTTCGGTCGCATTAGGCAAAGCCGTCTTCGGCGTCGCTGCCGCCCCGCGCCTCATCGTGTATCCTATTTCCGTGAGCCTCACCGTCATCGTCGCCATCCTCGGCGCGTATCCCCTTCGCCGGCTCGTCAACGTCCGCCCCGCCACCATCTTTCGAGGTGAGGCATGACGACTCAGCCGCTCGTCAATCCGTCAACGTCTTTCGCGCCTGCTCCGCAAACACCGCAAGTCGTCCTCGAAAATCTCGTCAAGGAATACGGCACGCTTCGCGCGCTGGGCGGTGTCAGCTTCAACATCGGACCCGGCGAATGGATCGCCCTCATGGGCCCATCCGGCTCGGGCAAAACCACGCTCATCAACATTCTGGGCGGCCTCGATACCGCCACGTCCGGCCGCGTCACTGTAAATGGCCAGGACATCACGCGTCTCGGAGAATCCGATCTCGTCCGTTACCGCGCGGAGAAAATCGGCTTTGTCTTCCAGCAGTTTCATCTCGTGCCATATCTCACGGCGCTTGAAAACGTCATGCTCGCGCAGTATTTCCACTCCGTCACTGACGAATCGCAAGCCGTCGAATCGCTCAAGCGTGTCGGCCTCGCCGATCGCCTCGAACATCTTCCCTCAAAACTCTCTGGTGGCGAACAGCAACGCGTCGCTATCGCCCGCGCTCTGATCAATCAGCCGAAGCTCATCCTCGCCGACGAGCCCACCGGCAATCTCGACGAAGCCAACGAAGACATCGTCATCAACATTTTTCGCGAACTCCACCAGGCCGGCCACACCATCCTCATGGTCACCCACGACGTGGACATCGCCCGCAATGCCAGCCGCCGCATCGAGCTGACTCACGGCCATCTCACGCTCGACACCACCTGCAACTTCCTCGAACCGGCCAAACTCTGCCCCCACGGCAAGCCCTTCCCCTCTTCCGGCTGCTGCTCCACCCTCGACTCCAAATCCTGCAACCCGTAACCAACGCTTCGTTCTTTCTTTTCACCGACGTGTTCACCCGCACCGCAAACGGCTGGCTCTTGCGCTTTACAAAAATCTCTCCGGCGGAAGCGCAATCAGCATCGAATTGACCGGTTCCCAAAATTCCCTGCAACGGCCGCATCCTCCTTCGATTCAGCACACTTCGTGTCTCTGCGTTATCATTGGTCCTGTCTCTGATTAAAGACTGAAAACTGAAAACTGACGACTGTTTCTCCCATGCCCATTCCACTCCATGCCGGCCGCAAACCTACCAGCGTCAAAGTCCACGTCTCCACCAACTCTGGCGTAGACATCACCTGGGCAGACGGTCACTCATCTCATTTCGATTTTCCCTATCTCCGCGATCAATGTCCCTGCGCCACGTGCAACGACGAGCGCGACAAAAGGAGTTCGCTCGCCGAAGCTTCGCCCGCATTCCGATCCTCTCCAGCCCTGCCAATGTTCAAGCCCAAACCGCGCGCCACCGCTGCAACACAAGTAGGGAACTACGCCATCCAAATCTCTTTCTCCGACGGCCACTCCACCGGCATCTATTCCTACGACCTTCTCCGCTCCATCTGCCCCTGCGCTGAATGCGCCAAGTCCGCCGCTGCCAAAGCCTGAATTCGCCTATGCCTAAAACTCCGTGGATTTCTTTCGCTCCAACCAGGCCTGACACGACCTATCTCGCGCTCCTCTCCTACCTGCCACTACGCCATTTCCGCGCCATCCCGAAATTCTTCCGCTACACGGCGCAAACGCAGCGCCAGCTCAAGACCACGCCCGGCATCGTCGGCTACGCGTTGCAAGCCCGCGTGTTCTCCCGGCAGTTTTGGACACTCTCGGTTTGGGAAGACCAACAATCCCTAAACAATTTCGTCCGTCAAATCCCGCACAGCCGGATCATGCAAACCCTCGCTCCTCACATGGGCGAAACCAATTTCGCGCAATGGACCGTCACGTCCGCTGAAATGCCTCCTGATTGGCCCACCGCACTCGCCCGCCTCAATCAATCCTAAGAATCGTCTCCGTGTTGTCATCCGCTGCCGCTTTATGGAATCCTTTCCTGTCGCCAAGCACCTGAATTCAACCGTCGTGAGGTCCGCCATGCCGTGCCACCCCGAATCGTTAAAAAATGTTCCGC
>Ga0247669_1000355_pt1 | contig 19689 bp, 31 predicted proteins | sample CNK10_metaG_FD_182734 | JGI IMG/M metagenome (GOLD analysis project Ga0247669, IMG submission 182734) | Soil microbial communities from Purdue University Martell Research Forest, Indiana, United States - CNK10 | ecosystem: Environmental > Terrestrial > Soil > Temperate forest > Bulk soil...
TGGGCATAGCACTCACGAGATACGCGCGTAGGGCTTCAATGGTGCGCACACGCTGGGCCTCGGGCTCTTCGTCGAGCTCGCGAAATGCTTGTTGGAGTTCAGGGCTCATCACTTCTTGTTCAACTGCGCCGTCGCAAGCTTGTTGCGCAGGTGCTTCTTTTCTTCTTCAGAGATCGAGATGATGTCGGTCGCTGAGTTGATGAACGCAGACAAGACGAGGCGCACGCGCTCAGTCGAGTCGTCGAGGGCTGTTTCGACGTGCCGTAGTTGGCGCGCATAGCCCTCAGCTACGATCTTGAGCTCTTGGGCGGCAAGAACGAGCTTGTCTTGGCGAAAGGCTTGGGAGATGAGCCTGCGCCGTCCGTAGTCCCAGAGCGCGAGGACCGCGCCCAGAACACTAATCGTGGTCAATAACAAATTCAATATCATGTTTCGCGATGGCTTGGCTAATGCCAACTAGATCGAGCGTTGCGACTTTTACCGCACTCCTTTTGAGGCGGCCCTTGCCGAACTTGACCTCAGTGAGAGTGAGGGCGCCGTCGAGGACGGTCACGCGATAAACGTCGTACGTCTCGCTGTCGTTCTTCTCGCTGTCGTTCTTGCCGATTACGACGCCTATAAAATCGACTAGCTCGGGTTCAGATGGCTCAGGTTCGATCATGACTTCCTACCTGCTAGTATAAACGACTTGCGCCCCGCCCGCCCGACATTGTTGTTGGATTCTACGCACTGTCGTCTCGCTCTTAGACAGACACTCGGGCGAGTGCACCAACACATAGTCAATCGTCCAGGTACCGTGAGACAGCTCCTCGAGCAGCCGATCAACCCGATCGAAGGTGTGCTCGAGTTTGACGCTGTGTACCTGAACCCAGCGCTCAATCGATCGTTTCTGCTCGCCCAGCTTATCGCGCCTGATGAGGGCGAGCGCATAGGTGCGCAGCACCTTTCTCTCGAGGACCATGCTCGTTACTATATCACTGTTTGACAATGCCAGAACCAATCGCGCAGTTCGGGAAACACTCTCATTCGAGAATTTCCTAACTGACTTCAAAACGCCGGTCGTGAGCGATCTCGAGCCCACACCTGAATCGGCTAAAGCTCTAAAGATGAGCTGCTCGGCTTTTGCACCTGCTGTCTTCCGTGAAGACAAGCGCAAAAAAGCCAACATTGAACAAGCACAAGTACTGGCATTTGACATTGACGAAGCTGTTAACGGGCACGAGCTGGCTGAGAGACTCAGGCGCAGGGGCATATCGTGGGCAGTGCACAGCACGACTTCGGGGCGCGGCGTACACGTCCTGATTCCGCTTGCTCGCCCTGTCGATCACGAGACCTATCTCCGGTACTGGGACGAGGCGCGTTCGATCTTCTATGGAATCGAAATCGACGAGTCGAAGCGAGGGGCAGAGTCGCTGTTCTTCGCGCCGAAGATCTTCTCAGCACACCAAAAAGCGTACTTTTTCGACTGCGTAACCGATGCGCCGTACTTGGGAGCTTCGGGTTTTGCGCCCTTCCGACCCGAGAAGGTTGGGGCGGATAAGTATGTTGACGAAGTACGACGAGCACACAACAAGCACACAACTGTAAACCGTAACGCGTTCGTGTTGGGCCTACTGGGTGTCGAGCTCGAGGACGCGAAGGCTCGGTTGCTTGAAGCGTTGCGAGAGAACGTTGCGAGTGACGCTGTAGTCTCTTGGGATGCTGCAGAGCACACGATTGTAAGCGCATGGACTGACGGGCATGCGCAGAAGGAAGCGGAGGATGCGCGTCCCAAGTTCGTGCCAAAAGAAGCACAAAATACCGCTAAACGCGTGCTAAAAGAGGCACTCGCGGGAATTAAGAAGGGCGAGCCGCTAGGGGCTTGGGGATTTCGCGTTGGTCAGTTCGTGCCTCACGTACTTGAGTACGAGTCGTGTTTGGACTTGTTGAAAGAAGCTTGGGAGGGGGCGAAGAACCACGATACACGGTCGCTAGACACTGCAGTGAGCGAGCTCGTGTCAGGCCTCGACGCGGGAAAACGGACGCCCGTTGGTGTGCACGAGGATTGGCAGCGTGAACTCAAGCTCACCCCTGACGGGTTGGGCTTCCACGCTGGTGAGAACAACGTGTACATCGTGCTCGAGAAGCATCCCGACCTTCAGGGGCTTGCTGCGCATGATGTACGCGAGGGCGCGCCGATGTACTTGCGTGAACCGCCCTGGCACAAAGGACTTGAACTGGCCTATCCGCGGCGACTTGAGGACAGCGATCGGCAGCCTCTTGCGTGCTGGTTACGCGAGCAGCTGGGAGTCGCGAATGTCAAGCCACGAACGGCACTCGAGGGCTTAGCTGATTTAGCTAACCGAAGTAAGCACGACGCCCTGTTGGAGTACTTCAAGAACTGCGTTAAGGCAACAAGTACAAATGTAATCGAAACAGTGCTGTGCAGAGTGCTTGGTGCCGAAGACAGTGCATACACGCGCGCGGTCACGATGAAGTGGTTCATCGGACTGGTGGCGCGGCAATTTCAGCCGGGGTGCAAGATGGACAACTTGCTCATCTTGGTGGGTGAGCAGGGGTTGGGTAAGTCCACGTTTTTACAGGAGTTATTCCCGCCTGAGTTGCAAGAGGCAGCCTACACCGATTCGCTGAACATGCTTCGACTTGAGAGGGACCAAATTGTCAAGTTGAGCAGGTACGCGTGCGTCGAGATTGGCGAGCTCGCTGCGATGAACAAGAGCGATATCGAGACGGTCAAGATGGCTATCTCGCAGCGCGTGGGAGATGAACGCGCGGCATACGCCCAGCTGCACGCTCGCTATCCGAGACGGGCTGTGTTCGTCGGGACGACCAACCGAGGCGATTTTCTACGAGACCCGACAGGGGCTCGGCGCTTCTGGCCAGTCGAGGTAAAAGGTCGTCTCGATTTAGAGGCCCTACGCGCCATCAGGAGCGATTTGTGGGGGGAGGCCGTGGGTGCGTACCACCGAGGCGTTTCCTGGCATCTGGGAGCCGCTGAGGAGGCTTTAGCGGGGGAAGTTCGGGAGGACTACCAAGAGGAGGACACTCTGCTTGAGGAAGTCCGAGCTTTGCTCGCCGAATGGCCGGGGGAATCGAAATTCGAAAACCCGAACTACCACATGCAGGCTTGGCAGCTCGACGGTAAGCGCGTGCTCAAAGTCAGGCTGGGACAGTTGCTGCTCAAGCTTGGGTACGACTTGGGGGACAAACAGAAAGAACGGCGGGTCGCCGATGTACTTCGGCGATTCGGATGGACTTGCAAACTCGAGAAGCACGGAGGGACTCCGTATCGAATTTGGTACAAATCTCTGAAGTAACGTAGATGGTTACCGGTAACCTACTGCTAAGCCGTTCAGTGGGTTACCGGTTTTCTTCCATGAATACCAATCATTAGTACTAGTAGGTAACAGTAGTAACAGTAGATTAGATAACATAAAGAGTATAGATAGAATATATAGAGGGGGGGGGATCTATATGAGTAGGGACATAGGTTGAAACCCGATACTTCCGCTACTCCGTTACCGCTGAATAGCCAAGGTTGGCCAGCGAATAGCCTATAACAACTAAAAAAGGACACCTCGAAGCCTTCGAAGGTGTCCAATCTTTGCACATAGCCTATTGAGGCTAGCGCTGTCAGCCTGACGCCTGCGCGTCATCAGATAGCTAGTGTTGGCTATGCACGAGTCTTGCTCAGTCCGAGCAATGTGCTCGGGTCGACCTCGAGAAGTGCGCACATGTGCAGAAAGGTGCGCAGATTCATATCTCGCCGGCCCGTCTCGATGTCCGCGAGATAGGGGCGGCTGAGCCCGATTCGTGGCGCGAACGCCCGTTGGCTAAAGCCCCGCTCTTCGCGAATCCGCTTCAAGTTCATGGCCAAGTTGTGTGCGATCTCAGTTGCCATAACAGCCTCATCAGGTGACAAGTCGGCAAGCGCTTCGACCGGCGCAGATATGAGTTCAAGTGCGTCTGGCTGATGCCAGCTCATCATGCCGTCATGCCAGCGCACGAGTGCCTGTTCCGGGTCTCCCGGAAGGTCTCTATGCAGGCGTTTGACGATGCCAATCGCGCCGTCCTGGCGCGAGCGTACGACCGAATCGGGCTTGATTGTCACAAGCTGCGCGACCGTCATATTCCGAGACGCAACAAAACTTGCGCCATAAGCAGCGTCACAAGTGTGCAAAAGATCATGCCGGGCACGCCGCCGTGTTCGATAATGAAGATGATCATATGTTCCTATTTTCCTTGCTCCAGATAATTTCAACGTAAAGTGTCTCGCACTCACGCGGACAGGTTTGTATCCACGCTGAATAGTAGCGCGTGTGTCGAACGGTGATAGTGCACGCGTGTGGGCACCCGGTCTCGGATGAAAGGAAAAGCCAGGGCATGTTGTATGTAATGCTCATGGAAACCTCACATTCACATGCCAAGCGCGACCGTCGTCAGTCTCGCCCCAAAACTGCCACTGACTCGGCCCGCGCACATAGTCACGAGTGACGTTCAATAGCGCGTCGAGCTCTTGTTCATTGTAATCGAGCGTGATCGTGTTGTCGCTCGCGATGCTCTGCGCGATTGCTTGTTGGGCGGTCACTCTACACCGTCCCATTGCCGAGCCTCGTCGAGGCTCGCGAACGCGTGGTAACCGTCTTCGAATTTGACGACTGCACGAGCCCACGGCGCACGCTCAAATGCTTCTTGTTCAGTCTGACACTCGTCTAAAAACTTATCTCTCACAACTACTCCTGCACGCGCACAATGCGCACTTGCCCGCCGTTCCGTTGAATGTCCTCGGCCATCTCGACGGCCTCTTCATAAAGAAGGTTTTGCCCGTCCGAGACGAAGCACCATTCACTCTGCCACTTGGTCTGCACAGCATAACAACGCATAACTTTGTCCTTTGGCCCGTGCCACTCGTCTAGAAATTTGTCTCTCACAACTAACTCCCGCCTTTACCGTGCGTGGCGGCAACAATCGTCCCGGTTTTCTCCGAAACTACTTCTAGTTCCATGTGTGGGAGTGCTGTTTTTAGTGTGTTTAGTGTGTTCATCGCAGAGGCGTGGCTTGCTGAGTGCAAGAATATGTACCCTGCTTTAGCTCGTACTGTGAACGTGCCCGAGTCGTTGAAACTGTTGACTTGCATTATTGCTCCTACTTCCAAACTATCGTGCCACACACGAACCCGAACTCGTACGAGCTCGGGTTACAGTGTCGTATCGCTAGGTTTAGTAACTCTTGCCCGTCATCTTTGTACGTAGATACACGCGTTGATAGTTGTCGGTCCGGAAGTAGACCGAAGGCCCAGCAGCTGCCCTCGGTCGCATCTCCCATACTTCGACCGTCTCGCCCTTGTTCGTGTCGATTGTGACCGGTCCTATGACCTCATACGAGGCCATTACTGACCTACGAGCGCAGCACGCACAGTCGTGAATGTGTACTTCGCGCCATCGGGCGTTGATTCGGGAAGCTCGGTCAAGAGCTGGCGCGCGACTTCGTCCTTCGTGCGGTTGCACGATAAGAGCGTTTTGATGCGCCGATACGTGTGCTCTTCATTGAAAAGCCAGAGAGAAACGTTCCAGTGTGCCCAGCTCTTGTGCCCGTTATATGACTTTGTCATTGTGTGCTCCTATTCACTCGTCGAAGTTGTGGCTCATGAACGTGTCGAAGTCCGCGCCAAAGAACTTTTGCAATCGCCCGCGCGTTTCCTGGCATGTGCGCCAGATCTTCTCAGCGGCGCGCGAGTCTGTGTCGTAACCAAACTCACCCGCGAAGTCCTCAAACAACATGTGTTCACCCGACCGCGCGTCCGTTTGCAGGCACTGCAAGACGTCTGTGAGCGTGGGAACGTTCGGCGCAACATAACCCTCCGTATCGGAGATCGTGAGGCGTCCACTGCCGCCCAAGACAGCGCGCGCGAGCTTGTGATTGTCGAGCTTGACCGCGTTGCCGGATGGGAACTTGACGCGTTTGCAGTGGGCAAATCCCATGCCGTAAGGTGTCGTGTAAGTCTTACCGTTGCGCGTGAGTGTGACCTCCCAATCGAACATGTTGGTATCGTCGTTCACGCCCTTGAACCGTGCACTGATTGTCGTGTCCATGAATGTAGACATAAAACTCCCTAACTAACGCAACCACACAGTAGCTCGCACAGTCCTAGCGCGAGCTCTAGTGCAGGTGTGTCAGACCGGACTTTCGTCACTCGGCCAGAAACCAAAATCGGCGCCATCGCCCTCATGCGCACCGAACACGTGACCCTCAGGCGCGAAGTAACCAAGTGCGGCGATTAGTGAACCGATAATGTCATCGGGCTCTTCCGCCTCACACTTGTCTGTGTCGAGTTCCCGCGCTTCCCACACAAGGTCATTGAATTCGTCGCGGTCATTCTGACGCCCACACCAGTGGTCGGCATTGTCTTGAATGAGACTCTCGAGAGTGTCCGCGAAAGCAGACAACAAGTCCTCTGTCTTGAGTGTTCCCGCGCTTACTGTTCCCGGTTCTGCTGTGTTCATAGTCGCTCCGTTGTCAGCTACGTGTCAGCTATGCGCGAGTACGTCCATGCACTCGCGTAACGCTCGCACTAGCTACAGTCCCTCACGTTCCACGATATCGCCCCAATTCCCTATGAATAACCGGTCACTCGCGCGCTTGTACACGAGCGTGGTCGCGTACGTGTGGCCAGCATTGCAGTACTCGTAAGGCGGTGAGTTTCTTCTCCCCTCACCTACGCACTCGACACCGTCAGTTCCAAGTATGTGGTCGACAGCATGGAGCACGAGCGTGGTCCGCCACATACGCGAGTTGTAAGGATCGTTGTAGCAAGAGCGCGCATAGGCGGCGGTTTCTGGGCACTTTGCCTCGATTAGTGGTTCGAGTAGTTCGCGGTAATCGCGCGCTGCGCAGAGGTCCTTGATTAGTTTCGCTTGCGCGGCGTCAAGGTCGAACGTGTCGCGTAGTTTTTTGGCTTGTGGTGAGATCATTGTTACTTGCTCCGTTTCACGATACGTGCTGCTAGGCCCGCGATTGCATTCTCGAGTCGTGCGCGTTTGGCCTCGTATACTGCGATTACTTCTGCGCCGGCTTTATCCGCGCGCAGCATTGGGATCACTGCGATTTGATGGCGTAGTTGTTTCGCAAGGTCCTGATACGCGCGAGCCGTCAACCAGGGTAGATAGCGCCGGAACACGTACTCGCGATTGTCATCGTAGGTCACATAACCGCGCACAGTCTTCTTGCCCACCTTACAGGCGGCCGGGATTGAAAACATAGTGTCGGGTATGTTAGTGATATACACAGTGCGCGGCTTGAGTGTCGGATCATTCTCGCATGGACACTCGCGAATCAGTGCGAGCGTCGGGCCTCCCATCCATTTGCAATAGAACGGCGTTCCTCCGTTCTGTTGTTTCTCGCCAGCTTCATCGGCGCGATATTTCTGCAATCCCATTGTCTCGCTCTTTCCGTGTTGCTAAATCGTGTCAGCTATGCGCGAGTACATCCATGCACTCGCGTAACGCTCGCACATTTAGATGCCTGTGTAGTAATCGACCGTCACGTGCTTGGCCTCGATTGAGTACTGGCCGGTTGGATACTCTGACTCCTGCTCCCAGTCCGTGGTCTCGTACGTGTGCACACACGTTTCGAGCTCATTGTCGTCTGCGCCTAGTAGCGTACGAAGCTCGCTAGCAACGTTCTGCACGAACAATGCGAGACACTCTTCGTCCGACCATGCCGCGATCTCTTCACGGTCCCAAGCGCCTGTCTCGCGCGCCCATTCCTGCATACCCTCGCAGGCTTCCGCGCGGTCACTCAACAGCCATTTATCGGCTGATTCCGCGACTTCGAGTGCGCAAGCCCAAGTCAATCGGCCGGCTTGGTCGCCTAGGTTCGCTTGACTGTTAGAACAGTCCCAAGGCTCGCGCGCGGAAAACATCACAGACACGTCAGCTTTGATTGTGGTCATATTCAAACTCCCTATCAGTGCCCACTGTAGCGTCTAAGTGTTCTTAGTCGCTACCGTCGAACTATAGAGCGGCAAGCGCTTGTGCTGGCGTAGAGTGCCAACCTGAGTGCACCGGAAATGCGAGGCTGTAATCGCCCCAGTTTTCCGCCTTGTATAGGTAGCGTCCGGGAGTGCCCATTCTAACCAGCCGCTTGTTTTTGCTTACGTTCGCATAGGATTCAGAAACCCATGGGTTTTGCTTCCACTCGTATTTCACAATCACACCTCCCTATCAGTGCCCACTGTAGCGTCTAAGCGTTCTTAGTCGCTACCGTCGAACTACAGAGACTCAGAACGTATTCTCACGTTGCAGGTAATCAAAATCCACCCAACCGGAATCACCACCGCGCCAATGTTCGATACGCGCGCGCGGTCGCGCTCCTCGACCGCTCTTGAAAATCTCAAGGATACGGACGCGATCACCTATACAGAGCGACATGCCCGGCACAGTCCATCGCAGATACAGTTCTTGACCGACTTTCATGCTCCCTCGATTCTGCTCAACACTCGCGCTGCAACCGGACTAGATTTGCCGGCCATTGCCGCCACGATGATACGTGTGCTCAACACTGTTAGAATCCGTTGTTTGTCCCACGCGCCTACCATGTTCGCCTCCACAATGTCCCCAAGCCAAAATCAAGAGCCCGATCAAGATAATCGGAATCATCAGATACCAGAACAGCGCAGCGCCTACGACAGCAACCGCGATTAGGAACAGTACCCAGAACAGCGTGATCATTTGACCCTCGCTGCACGTTCGTAGAGTTTCTCTAGTGCGCGTGTATGGCGCGCGAGCGTTGCGTGCGTCTCTGCAATCAAGACGTCGTCTATATCTTCACCTGCGTTTTTACGCGCGGCATACATCGCCAGGTCGTGCCCGAGCTCTTGACGTTGCGCGTAAAGCGCTTGTGTAAAACGTTGTGTAAACATCTGTACTCCTTGCGTACTCACTCTGTAAGCCTACAGACTCGCGCCGTTAGACTTACAGTGTGCGAGCAGCTCTGTCACAGCTGCTCAGCTACACCCCCTCGTTCCTCACTACCCGCGCACCGTCTTAGCGGTTTCACGCAGGCTATTCACTTGTCAAAGAGCCGCTTGCCGCTAGGGGCGTCGCGTTCCTACGTTACCAGGGGTCAGTGCGCCTTTGCGCTCCGTTTCCCCGTCTCGGTCGGCACTTCCTGCCAACACACTAAACATAATTCAGCCTGTCGCTGCGCGCCACAAGCACGTCCAGGGCATTCCGTTATTTCTGTTATTCCACACTCACAGCGGAATGTGTGCAGTGTGGGTGTAGCGTTCTGTCCTTACAGCAACGCGTAGCGCTCTTCAGTACAGGCGCCGGAACGGTCGAACGGAGCGCGCTGGCGCTCGTTTGCGGCGCCGCCGGCAGCTGGCGCTCCGTTCACACCGCTCGGTCCTGAGCTGGCCGCGCGTGCGACCTCATGCTCAGCGAGCATGCGCAGCGGACGCGGCGAGCGTGCTTGCCGCTCACGGCGGCGGGACCGAGCGGTCGCGTGGCGTGTCTTCCACAAACAGGCTTGCGCACAGCGTGCGTGCGCAGCGCAACCTACACGCCCCGCGCGCCTAAGCGCTCATGCGTGCGCAGCGCAGGCGTGCGCAGGCGCACCGACACGTACGCGCGCAGCGCAACCTACACGAGCGCCCGAGCTCGGGCTACGCGAGGGGGTGGGGGGGGTACGGGGTACACTTGCTCGCCCCTGGTCTCTAGCGTGCGCTATGCGCCCATTTCGCGTACAAGGCACGCGTCCGCGTACCAGGACAAAGGACACGTCCACGTTCTAAGAACGTGTCTCGTCAACGAGACGCGGCCCAGTCGCTCCAACAGCTACGCCGTTGAGCGGCTCGGGCCTAGTGGGGGACAAGCTGAGGGACAAGCCCTTGAGCGCGCCCCGCCAGTCTTGGTAAACGGTGCGCATGACCGAAATCAGGCCCACCCACAGCTGTTTCGACGACGCGATCGAGTTCTTCGAACTCGTCGACCTCGACAAGGCAGATGCGTTCAGGCTCGTGCACGGGCTGTGCTACTCGGTGCTCGGGCCGTACGCGCACGCGTGGGTCGAGGAAGGCGATCGCGTTTGGCAAGGCATGCCAGGTCGCCGATGGTTCGCCGTTGACCGCGTGTGGTTTTACGCTGCTTACAACGTCGTTGAACGCACTGTTTACACCGTTCTCGAGGCTGCCAAGCTCAACCGAGACAGCGGGCACTACGGGCCATGGGATCCGCGGTACCGAAAGCACACGGGCGGCGGAGGTATCGTTGGGAAGTTCGAAAACGTGAAGGTGTTGGCCGTGCTCGAGAAGAAGTGAGCAACTCGTTTAAGCCCCCCGTACCCTTGTTTTCGCTTACCTCCCCTAGCCGCTAGGACTTATTCTCTCTCAATGTACTTGCGTGAATACGAGACAGACTGGCTAGCTAGAGTTACCAAGTCCAAGTCCAAGCGTATCCTGATAGTAGGCCCAACTGGTTCGGGGAAGACCGTTGTTGCAGCCGTGCTCGTCAAGAGAGCCGTGCTCGCGGGTAAGCGCGTGCTGTTCCTCGCACACCGCCGTGAGCTCATCAGCCAGGCGTGTCAGCGACTTGTCGAGGCAGGCGTGCCACACGGTCAGATCGGCGTGATTCTAGGGGTTATCGACCCGGAAGAGCGCGATGTGCTGGTAGAAAACCAACACGCCCGCGTCCAGGTTGCTGTTGTCCAGGCACTCACGGGTGTTGGCACGCACGAACTGCCACCCGCAGACCTGATTGTGATAGACGAAGCCCACCGCGCGCCAGTTGACAGCTACAAAGAGATACTCGACCAGTACCCCAAAGCTATCGTTCATGGGCTCACTGCAACGCCCTACCGGCTCGATGAGCGCCCGCTAGACGACTTGTTCGACGAGATCGTTCCGAGTGCCCCACCCAGTCAGCTCATCGAGGCTGGCTGGCTCTCAAAACCCCTCGTTTACACCGTTCCGAGAGATCAGCGACCAAAACTGCTCGGATTACGTAAGAGAGACAAGGATTTTGACACGGGACAACTTGCCAGAGTCACGGATTTGCCCCATTTGGTCGGTTCTGTGGTCGATCACTACCTCGAGTATGCGAAAAACCGCCCAACGGTCGTGTACGGCGTGAATCTGGCCCATTGTCACCATCTCACGGAACAGTTCCGGCACCGCGGAGTGCGCGCCGCGACTGTTTACGGCGAAATGGGCGTGAAAGCACGCAACGACGCACTCGACATGTTCGACAAGGGCGAGCTGGACGTCATCACGAACTGTCGCTTGCTCACGGAAGGGTGGGACAGCTCGATAGTTAGATGCGCGATCGTAGCTCGCGCGACTTTGAGCGCGGGGCTGTGGTTTCAGTTGATTGGGCGAGTCACGAGGCCCGGCAAAGTCCAGCCGATCGTGCTCGACCACGCGGGGAATGCGCTGATGCATGGTCTGCCGCTCGAGGATACTGACTATTCGCTCAAGACGCGTCCGCGTACTCTCAAGCCGGGCAGCGGAGCCGGCGAGAAACAGTGTCCTCGCTGTAAGAACTCAGTGAACGGGTTCGTGCGTGTGTGCGGCTACTGTCAGCACGAGTGGTGGAAGCCGAATCAGATCCCCAACGAAGCACAAGGGCAGCTCGTCCAGGTCGAGAGACGAGATCGCAGGCGCAAGTGCTCGTACGCGAAGTGTCCAACGCCTCACGTAGTCACGAAGGGTTTCATGCACATGGCTTGCGTGTCTCTTCTCGCACTCGAGAAACACAAGTGCCAGTACGAGCACTGCTTGACCCCTGACAAGCCACTTTCTCAGAACAACAACACGACCATGCACCGCTGGTGCGCGGTCGCGCTCAGAGGCTCGGTCCCTAAGAACAAGGCGCGTTGTACTTACGAGAAATGTCCGCGCCCCGATGAACTGTTCCCCTCGAAGCCAGGCTCAACGCGCGTGATGCACGGCGCATGTCTGAAGCTCAGACAAACAGATTTGCGCAAGTGCCAGTACGCGAAGTGTGGCACGCCCACAATCTTACTGTCTCAGAAGGCAGAGCAACAAGGGATCACGATGCATAGAGCGTGTAAGGCCCGCGATTTCGCCGAACGTAAAGACCCGACGAAGCCTCGCTGCCAGACTTGCGGCGTGCGCTCAATCTTACCGACCTGTCACAAGTGCAAAGGAAAACAGACCCGTGCCCACAAAAACTGAGTTCTTGCGCTCGTTACCCCCGTCCACGACAGGCGAAGAAGCAGTTGCAGCCGCGAAAAAGGCTGGTTTCAACGCAACAAAGCAGCAGTTTTATAACGCGAAGCACGACATGAAGAAGACAAAGAAAAAGCCCGTCGAGCCCATCGTCACAGTCAAGAAAGTACAAGCTCAGCCAGTAACGTCTGAGCCAATCCCGCCCGAAGTTATCAAGTTGATCGTTCGTTACGGTAGCGATGTCATTGAGCGCGCAATTGCCAGCCTATCGAACGGTGGGGCAGGCCGTACTCCTTAATCTTCTTGATCAGTGTCCGGCGCCCTATTCCCAGCGCCCGTGCAGTGAGCACGCGATTGCCCCCGTTCTCGTCGAGCGCTCGGACTAGTTCTGAGCGTTCGTACTCGAGGTACGCGCGCTCGATATCGAGATTGACCGGCGCGGGCTCTAGCGAGCTCGCGTTGATGATCGACTCGAGCGTGCGCAGCTCAAGTTTCTTGAGCCACAGCCCCAAAGTTCGTCTGTGATAGCCAACCGCGGGGGCTGCATCCATGATCTTGCAGTTGTGAGCGAGCATTGCGTGCGCGATGTGACATTTCTGAATCCGCCGCAGCTCGTCTTCGAAGATACGATGTTTCATGTACCCAACTTAGGACGTGTGTGCTATTGACGCAACATGAACCAGCACATCGTACGCGAACTCGAACTTTTCCTCGCACGTGCTCGTCGTAACGAGTTGCGAAGTCTCGTCATCGCCGCGAGCACCTACACGGGCGAAGTACTGACGGGCTTCGACATCACAGACTTCGAAGTGCTCGGCGCGCTCGACCTCGTGAAGTACGAGGCATGTTCGAGCGTGCTAGACTGTCAGAATGAAAAAGACACTCAAGACTGGGACTGTAAAACCCAAGTCGAAACCCTCGAAGACTCTGTCGTACGAAAAACTCGACCCAAAACTAGCTAAGAAGAGCGGGAGAACTAAAGCTAATTTGGGCTGTTAGCTCAGGCAGGGAAGAACGTGCCTTGCGGGTAGAGCCTAATATAATCTAGCTCAGCCCATTGAGTCAGAGACGCACTGCCCGCTTGCAACGAAAACCCCGCTACGATAGGCACGAAACCAGCCAACGTACTGCTACCAACTGTGAGTAGTCGTCCGCCTATGCCGTAGCACTGCATGTTGATTGCAGTCCCCGAGCTATTGAAATCTACAACATGGGCATCCAACGAAGCTGAGCCGATCGTCGTTGACGTCGCGATGCTGGTATAGACCTGGTTCACGTCCATCTTGAAGCCCTCAACGTTTGCGCTGTTCATTCCGCAATATAAGCGCCGAGTCGAGTTTGTTATGGGCGGTACTATTGAGTAGATGTCAATAATAGCTACTTGGTTAGCTTGAGCTCTGCTCACCATACAGTTCGCTGTTATGTTGAACGAGCCACTGACCGCCTTATACATATACAAGTTTACACTGCATTGCACCCACATCCGACCATTGCGAAGCGTACTTAGATAGGTTGTTGCTGTGAGTGTCGGCGCTGTATATGCGTTGATGTCGCCCGCGCGAGTCATGGTTGCGCCCGTACCCGCGTTGATCACTGTCCAGCCACGCACTGCGAGATCCGCGTTCCCGTCGTTGAACTCGTCATTGAATGCGTTAGGCGAGGCGGGCGCGGTCTCATAGGGACTTAGCGGAACGAAGCTTGATATCGTTGAACGCTTTATCGCATTACTCGCCCCCGAGTCCGCGATATAGATCTGGTCGGCTGCAACTGGCGCGGACTTGGGCGAGTACGTGTTGATGAGGGCGGAGACATAGGGCGCCGTGGACACGTTCGTGGCGGTTGGGACTAGTTCGGCAAAACCATACTTAGCCCCCGCATACGCCTCAAAGAACGCCACCTGCTCGTCTGTCCATAGCTTGTTATCTACGACAACTTCGTAAATACGAGCGGGGCTTTTGGCGCTCGTGCCGCCGGATCCAGCGCCTAAAGTTAGCGTAAAGCTGGGTGAGGCGGAACTCTGAGCGGCGGTTCCCTTAGCGCACCAGGCTCTAGGTGTGCCCGTATCGTTGAACTGCGCCGCGTAAAGATTCGACGTTACGTTACCGGTAGTTCCTGATAAAGCTCCTCCGCCGCCAGCACGTAGGATCCAGACTCGTTTGACGTAGCGTGGGTTTCTGTCGACCAGATTAGTGATGTAGTTAGATGCGACAGCGGCTTGCTGGGAGTAAAACATACCTTGGCTAGCTGCGCTAGCAAACGTCCAACCCAGCGTCATACCTATCTTCGTGACGTCTCCGTCCCCGCCAGTATCTAGCATCGACGCACCAGCAGCAAGCGCTGACGGTTGGTGCAATATCAGCGCGATTGTACTCTCATTGGTAGCGGTATGCATGAAAGTCCAATCAGCCGCTACGCCAGCCGTGTAGAAGTCCGTAACGCCGTCGAACGCCAGATACGTGTTCCCGTTCCCATCGACAGCAGTTGGACAACGAGCAGCACCGGTCTGAGTGAAGTCTTTTGCGACTGAGCCGTTGTCAACGATGGTGTCAACGAGCCCACCCGTCTGGACGGTGTTATCCGCTCGCCACCAATGAAGCGGCGCCAGTTTGGTCGTGATGTCTGCGGCGACTGGGATACTCGCGTTGACGTTCCAGAGCACGGGCTTTGGCGCGTGAGCGATCCAGTCGTCTCCGGGCACAAAGCGAAGAAAGTCAATCGCAAGTATGTTTAGCGAGTTCGTCGTCGTGGCGCCACGATCAAACACAGCGCCCGCTCGCGTCATGAGGTTCACGTTCGGCGTGTTTGTGACGAACCCACCGACCGGCGCCATGGTCACAGGGAACCCACCCGTCGATAAGCCGACGTCGTAATAGGTAGCGGTGCCGCAGTAGCGAAGACCGACGATGTCTACATCGTTCGTCGTGTTACTCGACAAATTGGCAAAGGTTAGCGTGTTGTAGACACCTGCTTTGATCGCGCCAACAACGCGCACTGGTATAGGGGTCACATTCTGCGTGACGCCGACGTTGACGCGATTCGCAGCTGTATTGTTGTCTTCTACAAAGATACCCGCGTTCGTGATATCGGCGACCGCGATGCCACGTTCGAAGTGTCCTTGTACTCGTCCATACACAGTGCCTGATGTTCCAGGCGTAAACGCTCGCGTGATCGAGACGCTTCGACCGCCTACCGGCAGCTGCAACAGCAAATACGAACCCACGATAGACGATCGATAGGTACCAGACACGGGCGGATTCTCGAGAGCTGTCGAACTCCAGATGTCGATGTCGCCTGCGCGCGTGAGGACGCCGCCAACCACGGAATCCCAGATCTGCCAACCTCTCGTGGCCAAGTCTGCCGAGCCCGAGTCGAACTCGTCATCGAACGCATTTGGCACAGCGGGCGGGTCTAGGTACGGGTTGCCCGTAGACAGCGAGCCCGCGCTTCCAACGACAGTGGTCCCAACCCGTTGCAAGATCTGCCCGTCGCTGATCGCTCCGATCGTCAGTTGCGTCGGCCCCGACGTCTCGTGGATCGCGTTCACCTGGTTAGAGGTCATCGGCCCATTGACATCACCAGCCAACGTCGTCGGCGGGTACGCAGTGCCTACAACTGTACTACCAACGCGCTGCAGTAACTGAAAGTCGTTGATCGGTCCGATCGCTAGTGCGGTTGGGCCTGATGTCTCGGTGATGCCCACCACCTTCGTCGCGCTAAGTGTCCCCGTCACTTGCCCAGCGCTCGCGACATCACCAAGGTTACAAGTCCGCACAGCCCCCGGCGAGCCGTTGATGTTGTAGACGATGTCGCTATTCACGCTCGGCGCGAGGAACGTGTAGACGCTAAAGTCCTTCTCGATGACGGGCAGCTCGCGCACGCGCGACTGTTTCGCCGAACCGTCGACTGTGTCTTGCAGATACACGTGATCGTCACGACTGGGCGTGCTGTCGTGCGGATAAGCCCCCGTGATGTCTTTGAGCACGAACGGCGAAGTCGCCGGGTTCGTGTCTACGCCCACCGTGACAATCGGACCAGTGCCGCCCGTGATGTCGATACCAGGCCCCTCGACGATCTCAGTGATCGTTCCGCCGCCGCCTCCACCCGCCACGTCCTCCCATCCCGTGCTAGTCTTGACCCGAACAACTTCCGTGTCGTTCGCGTACGCAAGCCCGCCCTCGGGCGCGTTAGGTGGTTCGGTGCCTGAGGGACCTACGGGTAACTGGACTCTTGTTGAAGTATTCTTAGGGGTGGGATTCGCCACCCTCTAGTTTAGCAGGTCGTATCTCGTACTCAGATCCGTTATAGTGCGTGGCCCAGCCCGCGACTTGCTGATCTACCGCCCAGCGCGACGTTCCGCGAATGTAGCCGCTGGGCACTTCGTAGTAACGCTGACATAAGCGATAGACATAGTCGCTGTTAGGTGACTCATCTTCCGCGAGCTGCTCATCGAGATCACCCCACGGCTCTGTCGTGTTCGCGTGTCGCCACTCGAGCCTATACCCGAAAGACTGCCAACGACATCCCCAAGCCCAAGTGCCGTACTCGAGCTCTTTCTCTTCTTGCACCGGCTCGTAGTTCCGACAGCCGCGCCCGCCGCACTTAGCCGTAAACAAGCCCGCGTAGAAGGCCCGCGAGCCACAAAGAGGACAGTTCGCCATATGCTAGTCTTAGTACATGGAAGCACCGTTGTACATCCCCGCGGACGTGGCCCTGTGGCTGCTGATCGAGTCGGGTGCGCCGGAAGATAGCCCTGACGCGGAATACCTGCGCTCACTGGGCAAGGATTTGGTCTTAATTGAAGAGCCGCCGACCGATGACAAATGAGCACGCAGATGCTGCGCTTCTCATCGACGCGTACGGTAAAATCGCTGCACAGATTGACGAGGCCGGCCAGTCATTCGTTGAAGCTGCGCCAGAAGATGGCGCGCGCCAACTTCGGTTACAGAGCAAGCTCATGACGGCTGTGCTCGCGAACTTCATCGGGACGATGCCAGGCGTGACGCCCGAGCAGCTCTTGTACATGTTTCACTATGCGATGAGCTCGGCGATGCAAGCCCTGACCGAGCCAGACGATACACTGAACTAATGCCAGATTTCGACGAAGCCGCATTTCGCAAGTGGTTCGACCCCGCGATGAAGCAACTCAAGCTGAGCCCGGACCCTGACGACCCCGAAGCCTTCTACGACTATCGCGGTTTTTACAACGCGATGAAACAGGGCAAGTACAGGTCGCCCACTGAGCCTGGCCAGCACTGGCCGAGCGAGTTCAAAGACCCGAATCACCCGCGTGCGTTTCTGACTGACCCTGTTAATCAGCGGTACTTCGACACGCAAACGGGCAACTACACGGGCGGCGCCAAAGAGCCCGTCTCGGAACAGCGCATGCGCGGGCTGAATGCCATCGAAACGCCCGACCTACCGAAGCGTGAATGGAATCTCGCCAAGGGCGGCACTGACAAAGCTGTACCTGACTACAAAGCGATCGGCGAGAATTTGACGATGCCCGCGACGCCTGCTTTGCAAGAGCAGAGTCCTCTGACTGCGGCGCGCGCGCAAGCCGCCGCGTCTCCCAAGGACGAGGACTACATCTCTAAGCTCTTTAATTGGACGAAATAGTAGTCTGCTATAATAGTACACAGTGTACCGAGCACCGCCCCCACCCCCTAGTCCTCGTATCATTGAAGCGTTTCGCGAAGCTCTGCGTAATTGCATGACGCTCGAGATCGCCGCGACAATGGTCAAGGTCCCGCAAAAGACTCTGCTCAAGTGGATCGAGATGGGCCGCCGCGGCGCGGTCGATTACATGGCCTTCGTCGACATGATCGATGAAGAGCGCGCGAAGCTCTCGGGCTCGATCCTCGAGTTCTTGTATAAGGCAGCGTTCAACGAGGCCAATCTCGACGCGGTTAAGTTCTTGTACAAGCACCGCCTGCAGAAGGACGAAGAGCGCTTCGCTGAGCGTATCCACGCTATCGAAGACCGCGTGCAGGAGGAAGTTGTACAGGGCCTCGACGAGTCACAGGCAGAGGAAGATCTAGCGGCGGCGGAGGCACGTCTTGAAAGACATTAGATACAGCGTGACCTTCACTCTCATCGTCGACGTGAAAGCAGCCACGCCCGAGGAAGCGGAAGACCTCGCGTGGGACGAACTCAACACGACCAAGCCCTCGAGTCTCGTCGTGTCGGTCGATGTGGAGGAAACTTGAACGTCACTGATTTCGTTCTCGCCCAGCGCGCCGCTCTCTTCACTGCCATCGCGCAAGCAGGCATCGATCTCTCACTCATCGTAGAGAAGGTCGACAAGCGCTTCCCATTCGGCAACTGGCGCAAGCCCGTCGAAGTCTGGCAGAAACCGATCATTCCCAGCGAGAAGGGTAAACATCTCGCAAACTATTGGCTGACGTACCCGCGAAAAGGCAGTGGTAAGACAGTCAAGTTCAACCTAGCAACATTCGAAACAATCTCTAAATGGCTAAACAAGCCGACGCCACAGCACTCGTCACAGAACCAACTCGCCCCTTCGAACACGGCGGGCGATACGTCGTCGTCCTAGTCCCTGCGAACTCCAAGCACGAGACTTATGTCCGGCGCACGTTCGAGGAACAGTTCAACCTCGAGAATCCGCCCCCGCTCGTCAACGCGATCAAGGTCGCTGAGATCTCGCAGGACTCGATCATCTATCTCGCGCATCCCGTGCGCGTGAAGAAGAAGGTGAAAGACCGCGCGGGGAAGGAAGTGTGGAAGAAGGCCCTCGAGCTCTTCATCAGCCGACCGATCGATGTCGCAGCTGAGTGCACGGATTCTCCGCGTCGAGGTGCGAAGATTATCGATTTCAACAAAATCGTGCAGGTCGCGACGAGTGCAGCGAAGAACGATCCTTCCGGTTGGTTCTTCGTCCCGTTTCTTTCGGGATTCAACAAAGCTGATTTCACTGAAGCAACGATCCAACTGCTGAACCGCTAGAGAACTATGGCAGATGAACCGCTAGACTTGAGCTGGATGGGGGGAATGCGAAATATTCAATCCCCCACGAGCGTGCCCGCGCCTGACTTGAGCTGGCTCGGAATGCTTCGCAATCTCGATCTCGGAGATCCAGCAAAGATGAAGCCTGGCGATCCGCTGACTGACGCGGTTTATCAAGGCACGACGGGCCGAAATGCGACAGGCGGAGGCAAGGCGCCGGTCAATGATGAATATGCGAAGAGACTAGCTGCTTATCAGGCTAACGTCGAGAAGCAGAAAGCGGACTATGTCGCGGCGCATCAAGCTAAACGGGCCTCTTTGCAGCAGGACTTGGCCAACGCGACAGCACAACGAGATCAGGCGCGCGAAGATATAAACGCAGAACTGTTAGCGTTGCGCCCGTACATGCAGCAATGGCAAGGCAGTCTAGGGAAAGACGCAAAGGTCGGTGCTCAATATGCCGCACTCAAGCAGCGTGCCGACCTTCTCAATGAGGGGTTAAAGAATCTCGACGCAACGTATATAGCGGGGCCGCAAAG
>Ga0247669_1000357_pt1 | contig 19617 bp, 19 predicted proteins | sample CNK10_metaG_FD_182734 | JGI IMG/M metagenome (GOLD analysis project Ga0247669, IMG submission 182734) | Soil microbial communities from Purdue University Martell Research Forest, Indiana, United States - CNK10 | ecosystem: Environmental > Terrestrial > Soil > Temperate forest > Bulk soil...
CTCTGCCGCTCCGTCAATGCACCGATTGGGGAGCGTCCTCCAATCTCCGCATACCGGCCACGCACCTGCACGGAGCGCCGCGACGAAATCAGTTTGGCGAGAGGTCGCCGCAGGAACCCAAGCGGCCCCATCGGAATGATGTCCGGATCGAGAAATAAGTTCAGCAGAAATGGCTGGACAGCCTCCAGTGAATCCGGCCCGCCGAGCTGGAACATCACGATTCCAACCTTTTTCTTTCCAGCCAATTATTTGCCTCGGTTCAAGGTGTTCTTCAAGCGCTCGACTTCCTGACACAGGGACGAGGTGCGCTTCGCAACGCTCAGATAAAAGACAAAAAAAACGGCCCAGCCGATAATATAAGCAGCGAATACGCTGTCCAGGTTTTTCATTGAGCCTCCAGTTCGCGGCGCACCACTTCAAAATCTTCACGTAATTTTTCCAGTCGATAGCGTTCCACAAGCAGGAACACCATCAAGGAATGGAGCGCAAACACGCTGAAAAAGAACACCTTCCGCATTGTGGGCTCAAGCCCCGAGCCGGGCCCTCCCATGATCACAGGGGCGGGATGCTGCGTGCGCCACCAGCGGATCGCTCCAAAGACTATGGGCACATCGATGAACGCAAATATCCCAAAGAGCGCGCTGAGAAGCGCTCTTCGATCCGGCTCTTCGATCAGCGTGCGCAAGAGCAAGTAGGAGATGTAGAGGAGCCAGAGGACAAACGTCGAAGTAAGCCGGGCATCCCAGGTCCAGTAGATTCCCCACGCCGGCTTGGCCCAAATCGGTCCAGTTATTAAAACAACAGTAGTAAAAGCTAGACCCACTTCAGCCGAAGAAACGCCAAGCGCGTCCCACTTCTCGTCGCGGCGCCATACATAAAGGAGGTTCGAGACAAAACAAATAAAAAACGACGTCATCCCGGCCCACGCGCTCGCCGCATGGAAATAAAAAATGCGATAGAGAACGTGCATGGTCTTCTCGTCGGGGGCGATATAAAAAGAAGCGTAAGCGGCAGCTGCCACAAGAAAGAGAACGACGGCCCCGCCAATGGCACGTTTCCACATGGTGCTTCATTCCTCCAGAAGATATTCGCCGAAAAGCCATAGCGCCGTCAAAAAAACCAGGTCGAAAACCGCGAGGAAGCCGACTCCCTTCCACTGAACGAAGGGCGCACGGTCAAAAAGGGCTTTCGTGACTTCCGTGCTAGCGACGAGAATGGGCGTTAAAAGCGGCAGCATAAGCAAAGGCAGGAGCAGTTCGCGCATGCGGGCTTGCGCGGAGATGGCCGAAAGCGCCGTACCGGCGATGGAAATGCCGAGGCTTGCAAGAAAAAAGACCAACAGCAGCCAGTGCAACACGCCCAGGACCGGGACGTTGTACATCGTGGCGAAGAATGGCAGCAGAAGCAGCTCGGTCAGCAGAAGGAACAACGTGTTTGCGGTGAGCTTGGCAAGAAAGATCGCGAAAGGATCGCTCACCGAGAGCCGCAGAGCGCTAAGCGTATCGTTGTGCTGCTCGCGCAGAAAACAAGGCTGCAGCATTAATGAAGAGGCAAAGAGAAACGCCAGCCAGATAAGTCCGGGAGCAAACCGCCGCGATTCGTCGGAAGTTGGATCAAACGTGAAGCTGAACAGAACGATGACAATCAGGATGAAAACAAACGTGGTTGTCAGCAATTCCCGTGAGCGGAACTCCGTGCGAAGTTCCTTGCCGAGCAGCACGCCCGTGTTGGAAAGCAGAGTCATTCAGGCGTCGGCGAAGGTGAGAATGGAGCGAAACGTTGCGCCGGTGCGCGTATCCGCGGCGATCGAGCCAGCGTCGAGGCGAATGGCACGCGTCCCGAGCGAAGAGATTTCCGATTCGCCGTGGAGACTCATCAGAATGGTGCGGCCCGAGTCGCGCAAACGGCGAATCGTCTCCGCGAGCCAAGTGACGCCGTGAGGATCGAGACCTGTAGCCGGCTCGTCGAGCAGAAGGACGGCAGGTTCATGCAATAAAGCACGAGCAATCGCCACGCGCTGGCGCATCCCCCGGGAGAACGTGCGTACCAGAGAGGCTCGGCGATCGGTCAAGCCAACTTCCTGCAATAAAGCTTTAACGTGATTTTCCGGTTGAGATGTTCTCTGGAGCCGCGCAAAAAGCAAAAGGTTTTCTTCCGCACTCAGCTCGTCATAGACCATCGTGGCATGAGCGACCAATCCCAGGCGAACAGAATCCGCTCCCTCACTCCCTGCCTCACCTGAAAAACTCAACGTTCCGCCCGATGGCCGTACCAAGCGCGCGGCAACGCGCAGAAGTGTTGTCTTGCCAGAGCCGTTACGCCCCGCGAACACCACGCATTCTCCAGGAGCGATGGAGAGCGAGACTCGGCGCAATGCGTAGAGTCCGCCATATCGTTTTTCGATGTTTTCAAAGCGAATACCAGCAGGAGAAAATGCTGCTGGCGTCACTGATAGACCTCGCGAGAGCGCCCATCACCGCGCGGCGTCATGCTTCACCCTCTCACAAGGTCTCGCAAAACCTTTTCCGCACGCGCCCGTTCCTGATTGTAGTCTGCTTCAGAAATCGTTCCCGCTTGGCGGCGCAGCTCAAGGCGGAATAGCGTGTCCTTCAATGCATCAAGACTCGTGCCAACCGCCGCATCGACCTCAGCCAGTTTTCCGCTGGGAGCGGCGGGAGGAGGCGCAACACCAGAATTTGAGAATGTCTTTTTGGCGGCCTTCACAGGTGCTCCCGCGTCTTCGACGGCAGCACCGCCCGCTACGGCTACGACCGGCCTGCGTGCTAGCAAAAACGCCAGCAGCACGAACACGCAGAGAAAGCCTCCTACAATGGGCCATTTCAAAACATCCAGACGACCTGGGACAGCTTGAATGGCCACGCCCCCGGCTGGATCGCCACCCTGCTGCGCTTCGCGGTTCTGCGGCCCGGCATCTGCGCCTGAATCATTATTACTGGGCGGAGGCGCGGTTCCCGAAACGCTGACGGTTAGAATCGAATTCGCGGCGAGATTGTCCCGGCTGTAAAGGCTCATGCCCTGCTCTTGCCCGCCCGATTGTAAACCCTCTCCAGTGATCTGCACGCTAGGAGGTGCAACGATAACAAGTCGCGCGCCGGGATAAACGGTGGGCAGTTTCACGGAAGCGGAATTTCCGGGGTAAGGCAAGTCATAGGAGAAGCGCACTCCGTTGTCGCCCGGCCGGAAGGCGTACGCAATGCTATATATGTTCTTGCCGCGATCGATGGGCGCCTGCACCACGGGCATGCCGGATGGCCCTTGGGCGGCGATTTGCTTCAGTGTAGCGCCAGCCGGAAGCGCAAAGTCAAAATTACCGTCGGGACGGAAATAGGCTTGAGCGGGCTGCGATGCGTTCTTGATGGAATATTCCTCACCTACGACCAGCGTTGAGCCGTTCGGCTGTAAAATCACGAAATGCGAATCTACACTGATGGTCTTCGGGTCGCGCGAAGGATCGAAGACCTCGACTTGCACCTCATTCTGGCCGGGAGGCAAAGGCTGATGAAAATTAACGCCGCGGTAAACCGCGCGGACCAGCATGGGTTGTGTGCCAATGGCTGGAAAGTCAAAGGTGAATTGGCCCTGCGCGTCGGTCTTGCCGTTGAGGACCGGCTGCATTCCTCCCTGCAATTGGATGAGGATTACTTCGACATCGACCGCGGGTTTCCCCGTCGTGCCATTCTTCACCGTACCGTGGACGGTCGCGCCATAAACAAATGAGAACGGCAGCAGCAAGAAGACTCCAAGAGCCAGATACGGAATGAACCGTGCTCTCATTGCGCACCTCGCACGGAGGCAGCGGGCTTAGCCCCGCGAGGACGGCGCACCTGGGATTCCGTGATCTGATCGATTTCCGCAAGCACCAGCGCGGCTTCATTCTCGAGTGAGGTTTTCATCGCTTCGTAGTCATTCTCCGCATACTTTCCGGAACGGAACTCAAAGCGCAGGTCTCGCAAATTGTCGTACAGCGTGTCGCGCCGCTCCAGCAATTGATCGAGCTTCGAGCGATGGGGAGCGAGGTCGGAAGCGTCCGGTTGAATGTAAAAGATAAAGAGCCCCGTGGCAAAAGCTAGGGCCAGGCAAGCGCCGAGAACGGCCCAATCCGCGGATGTAATCAGAAAAATAGTGATTGTTGTGAAAAAGACCAAAATCAATCCTCAGTATCGCTGGCTGCCTGTTTACGTGCGCGCTCAAGCAGCTCAGCTGAGATCGGGTGAGCATTACCCGCTCCCGCCAAAGAGGGTTCAGGAGATAAACGCTTCCGCCATTTGGAAATCACTCCCAAGACCAACGCGAATCCTCCGATCAATGCGAGCGCCGGAATCCACCAAGCCACGCGGCCAAACCCGCTGTGCGGCGGCTCGGTAAGCACCGCCTGCCCATATTCCTGGACGAACGACTGAACGATCAGGTCGTCAGAGTCGCCTTTGGCAATTCGCTCATCAATCTTCTTCAGCATGCCCAGCGCCGTATCGCAGGGACCCGAGAACGCGCCACCGACGTGATAGCAACCACCTGCGGAATCGTTGCAGCCGCCGCACATGCATCTCACTTTCATTCCAACCAGGTGAGTGTGATCGGCTTGCTGCACACCTCCGAAGGCGGACAAAATCGGCAGAGCACCAGCAAGACACAAAAGGACCGGCAAAATAAGCAAACCGGGGCGTCGAATCTTCTGCATTTTAGTCATGGCCTTCCCGGAACGTCGCGGAGGGCGACAATCCATGCGCAAGCGGCTCTGCGGCTGGCTGCTTGGCGGCCGACAGTACCAGCACAGCGCGCCGATTGGGCATCAGCGCAACGAGCGTGCCAAACACGACGATTACGCCTCCAAACCAGATCCACTTTACCAGGGGATTCAAGTAGGCGTGAATCACAGGCAATTTCGTGTCCGGACTTTGCCCGGCATAAACAACATACAAGTCTTCCCGGAGCGTCGAATAAATCGCCACCATCGTGCCGGTCTCCCCATTGGTGTCGAAAACGCGCTTCTCCGGATAGAGCATCATCAAGGGCTTTCCGCCGACAAGGACTTCGACGATGAGCCGATATCCCGTGTAGTTCGCTTCCGGCTTGGTGTCGAAATTCTGCATCACCAGCGTGTACTTCCCTATCTGCATGGATGAGCCTGGCTGCATTTCTTTCTGGACGTTTTGATTGAAGGCCGCTCCGGCCAAACCGATAAACACGAGAACCATTCCCATGTGCACGATGTAGCCGCCATAGCGCCGCGTATTGCGCATGGTCAGCTCGATGACGGACGTGACAAAGGACGCGTCGGACCTGGTCCGGATGACCTTTGCTCCGCGGTAAAATTCCATCAGGATTGTTGCCGCCACAAAGATGCACAAGGTGAAACAGATGAGCGAGTAGAATTCCCGGTATCCCAGAGCAAAAATAATCGTGCCACCTAGAAGTCCGATGATCAGCGGCCAGGCAAAATTCCTTTTCAAGCTTTCCAAGGAAGTCTTACGCCAGGCCAGAAGCGGCCCAACGCCGGTAAGGAAAAGCAGAAGCAAGCCAATCGGGATGTTAACTTTATTGAAGAACGGAGCTCCCACGCTGATCTTGGAACCCGATAGCCATTCCGACAAAACCGGAAAGAGCGTGCCGGAAAGAACGGCGATGCACGAAACCAAGAGAATCAAATTGTTGAAGAGGAAGCTGGATTCGCGGGAGACGATGGCGTCAAGCTGGTTTTCACTGTTCAAGTAGTCCCTATTCTTGAGATAGGCCAGCAAACAGACGGTGAAGATCACCGCCAAAAAGCCGACAAACCAGCCTCCAATGCTGGACTGCGCAAAAGCATGCACGGAGCTCACGACTCCACTACGCGTCAAGAACGTGCCGAGAATGCACAAAATAAAGGTCGAGAATACCAACCAGACGTTCCACACTTTCATCATGCCGCGCTTTTCCTGCATCATGACCGAATGCAAGAAGGCCGTGCCAGTCAACCAAGGCAGAAGTGACGCATTTTCCACAGGGTCCCAGCCCCAGTAGCCTCCCCAGCCCAAGACCGCGTAAGCCCAGTGGGCGCCGAGGAGAATTCCCGCGGTCTGGAAACACCAGGCGATCATGGTCCACTTACGGGTGAGGTGAATCCATTTTTCCCCGGGATAGCGAGCCAGCAGCGCGGCCAGCGCGAACGCGAACGGAATCGTGAAGCCCGTATATCCGGAATATAGGTTCGGCGGATGGATCACCATCTCCGGATATTGCAGAAGCGGAGTCAGTCCGTTGCCGTCGGCACGTGCGACCAGATCCATCGCGCCATTGGCGCCGGGCACGGCCAATGCCTTGAACGGGCTGGCAACGAAATTGTTGAGGGTCAAGAAGAATATCTGGACGCCCGCGAGGATCACTCCAACGTACGGCATCAATTCGCCGTTCTTGTTCCGGTAGGCGATTAAAACCGAGAAAACGTAAATGGACAGAAGGAAGCTCCAGAAGAGCAACGACCCTTCCTGCCCAGCCCAGAGGGCAGCAATCTTGTAAAACGTCGAGAGAGCGCGATTGCTATGCGCCACCACGTAGGCGGCGGAGAAATTATCACTGAAGAAGAGATATTCGAGACTGAATGTGGCGATGAAAATCAGGCAGCAAGTGGCGATACCCGCCTGTCTCGTGCTCTTGACTAGGAGCGGATGGCGCGTGAGGATCGCGGCGATTCCGCCTCCAAACGCATACACCGCGCAGATAAAAGCCAGGATCAGAGCGAACGAGCCGAATACATCCACGGAAACTCCGCCTATCCCCCGGCCGAGCCGGGACCCTTACATGTTGCTATTCGGCGCTGCAGTGGAAGAGGTCGTACCGGTTCCCCCCGGAGCCGCCTCATACTTGGACGCGCACTTCGCCTGCACGACTTCGGCAACAAAGCGCCCATCCGGAGCCGGCCTGCCCTCGACCAACGCTTGCGCCTTATCAACAAAAGTGTCTGGCAAGGGATCATTGCCCACATAACTGACGGGAAGCGATTTTCCTTCCCCTTCCAGCACGAAATCCACGCGCCCGGTCATCCGGTGGATGCTGCCAGGAGCCACTGTTCCGCCGACTCGAATTCGGTGAGACCGATCAGCGCCGCGAAGGGTTTGGAGTTCCGCAATGGTGTGGTAGTAAGTCTTGCTCTCCCCATAGCCCAGCCATGCCAGGGAGGCCAATGAAACGACAATCACGCCGATTCCAATTCCAAACTTTGCTTGCTTTTTCACGACGTAACTCCTGCTCCTGCTTGGTGTCCCGAAGTTCTAAATTCTATCACAGCCAGGAGATGCGCACACTGGCCTCATTACACTTGTAAGATTCCCCCGAAACAGAAGCAATAAGCTGTGCGCTACGTCACATCCCAGCGGCTGGTGCGGTAATGGCTTTGCGCAGGCGTTGAAGCACGCCTGAAAAATTGGAAGAGCTCAAGTCAAAGGGTTTGCCATTATCCAAAATCATAGGGCAGCCCAGGTCGGCACTCGAGAGCTTTGAAGTTAGCGGGGCCAGCAGCGCAGAAATCAAAACGACGCGCTTGGGTTTGAGGGACCTTCGAACACGCGCCGTGATGTGGGCAAGCTGCTGCGCCAGGAGCGATTCAAGAAGGGCTTGACCGGGTGCGCTGGCTGCGAGGGGACATTCGAGCAGGTGAGCGAGAAAGAAGCCTCCTCGCTGAAACTCGCTTAGGACGGGCTCGGGGGCCTTCCCTGCGGGAGAGATTTCGACAGCCTCGAGCAGTCGGCCAGCTTCGCCCTCAAATTTGCCCGCGTATAGAAAGTCACCATCGGCTTGGGGAGAAACTCCGCCGAGGAGCAGCGTTCCGATGTGAATGGGCCGGTAGCGCGTCATCCACTCTAGGCGCTGCAGTCGTCTCGCGATGTGCTCGGGGGACGCGGGCTGTCCGCAGCCATCACAAGTCAGCAGCGTTGTAGGGGTTGGATGCAAGCGAGAATCGTAGTCCAGAGGGGAAAGGAGTGCAAATCGCCGAAATGGACAAAGTTCTACGGTCTAAAGTAATCATGCGGCTCAGAGTCAACATGCACGAATCGACGGCGACAGCTGTGCGCCGGGGATGATTGATTAGGTCCTGGCGTCGCACAGCCGCCGTCGCGCGACCAGACTTGTGTCTCTGGATACAAACTCTATGCGATGCCAAAAGTCGCGCTACCAAACCACCCTTTTTGCTAGGTTGGATTTAGAAATTTATGAGGAAACCGTGGCATCGACAGGCAGCTTAGACCTGAGGCACCACTTAAGCTCCTGGCTCAACTCAGTAATTTCCATTCCCGGCATGACGATGAACTTGCAGCTCAGCATCTCCCGGGGCTCATCCTCATCCGACAATTGGCACGAAACACGGCAATATTGGCAATCCTGGTTCCAGCAAAATCTCCCGTAGGGTATTGTCTCCGGGCTAATAAACTGAAAGCATCGTAGCAACGAGTTGCGCTCGGGCACCTGGAACTTCTTGCCCAAGACAGTAATTTCCACGAGCTTTTCATACGGGCGAAACGGTTCCGACATAAGTAAGTCCTGTCCTCCGTGGACGGGCCGCCGTGCAAGCGCAGATGATTCCCCCGAGACGGATCACTCTAATGATTGCCCATCCAGAGTAGCCCGCGTTTCCATGAGGGACAACGATTGGTGGTGGGAAGGTTACGAATATGCTAAGGGGTGGGGCCAAAATTCGCCAAGGGACGAAATGGCCAGCTAGTTGCCAAAATCGAAGAATTGCCCCATTTTGCGGAATTTTTCATAGCGGGCTTCGAGCAAGTCTTTCGTCGACTGCTGTGTTAAGGCCACCAGCTCCCGGTCCAGCACCTCGCCAAGCAATTGTGCGGCGGCTTCCGCGTCGACATGCGCCCCGCCCTCGGGCTCTGGCACAATTTCATCGACGATGCCAAGCTCCATCAGATCCTTCGCTGTAATTTTGAGCGCGGCAGCCGCTGTCTCTGCTTTTGTCGCGTCTCGCCACATGATTGCTGCACAACCTTCCGGCGAAATCACGGAATAAAAACTATTCTCGAGAATGTTAACGCGATCCCCAACGGCAATCGCCAGAGCTCCGCCGGACCCCCCCTCTCCGGTCACCGTGACGATGATCGGAACGGGCAGACGCGCCATTTCGCGCAAGTTCCGCGCGATCGCTTCGGCCTGTCCCCGCTCCTCGGCATCAATGCCCGGGTATGCGCCCGGAGTATCAATGAAGGTGAAAACCGGCCGTCCAAACTTGGCCGCCAGCTGCATGATCCGAAGCGCTTTGCGGTAGCCCTCGGGTTTGGGCTGCCCAAAATTGCGTAGCAGCCGCTGCTTCGTGTCGCGCCCTTTCTGATGGCCGATGACCGCTATCGGGCGTCCGTGGAACTTCGCGAGTCCGGTAATTAAGGCCTTGTCGTCGCCAAATCCCCGGTCGCCGTGCAACTCCACAAAATCCGTGAAAAGCATCCCAAAGTAGTCCAACGGGTAGGGCCGCTGGGTGTGCCGGGCAATTTGGGCGCGTTGCCACGGTCCGAGATGGCTGTAGAACTCCTTGCGCAGCTCGGCGACTTGCTGGCGGATGCGTTCGAGTTCTGCGTCAGCCTCCTCGTCGCCGGCGAGCTGTCGCAACTCTTCGACGTCCTTCTCCAGGCGCTCGATCTCGCTCTGACGATCCACCTGGGCCGCCGTGTTTTTTGTCTTGTCCTTGGACTTCATCACATCACCAGGTCGATCGACTGCTCGCCAAATGATTCCCGGACCGCGGCAATTAGTTCCGGGCAAGCTCTGACTCGCCGCTCAATGTGCAATGTTGCCATGGCTCCTTCTGCCGAAGAGAGCGAAAGGGACAGCGGGCTCGATCCTCGATAGGAAGCCAGTATTTCTTCCAGGCGGTCAAGCAATTCATCGTTTAGTTCTTCGAGCTTTATCCGGATACGCAGGCCGGAGTTAGGCCGTTCGGCGAGATCCCCCAGCCGCGCCGCTTCCTGCAACGACAGCCGGGTGCCCGCTTCCTCAACTTGCACTCGTGCCTTCAGCAGCAGCGGTGTTCCTGCCTTCAGAATCTGCTCCAGCCGTGCAAAGCTCTCTGGAAATGCGAGCAATTCCTGAACCCCAGTCATGTCTTGAATAGTGTAGATGGCCCACCGAGCGCCTTTTTTGGAGCGCATGGGGCGTGTCCCGACCATGAGTGCCGCCACCGTGATCTCCTTACCGTTGCGCTGTCCTTCGACCTGATCGAGGGTAACGCAATTAAGCTCCTGCAATCGCGAAGCGAACTTGGCAAGGGGATGTCCGGACACGTAGAACCCCAGCATCGCGTATTCGCTGGCAAGTCGTTCCGCCTCACTCCAAGGTTCGGCATCGTGCAATTCAAAGGGCATGGGAGCTGGAGCCGCGGCCGTGCCGAATAAACCGTGCTGTCCTGATTCTCGCGTGCGCGAAGCCCGCTGTACGGCCGCCAGCGCATCGTCGACGGACGCAAGCATGGATTCTCGAGGCCCGAGAGAATCCAGAGCGCCGCACTTGATCAAGCTCTCAAATACGCGCTTGTTCAGAAACCGAGCCTCAATACGCTCGCACAGATCATACAGCGACGTGAATTCACCGGCGCTCAATCGCGAATCACGGATGGCTCTGGCAGTGTTTTCTCCCACATTCTTGATTGCAGCGAGCCCAAAGCGAATCGATTCGCCGACCGGGGTGAAATAGAGATCGCTCTCATTGACGTCCGGCGGCAGGATGGAGATGCTCATGCCCCGCGCCTCGTTGATGTACTTCACCGCTTTTTCCGCGTTGCCGGTTTCCGAAGTCAGAAGCGCGGCCATGAATTCCACGGGGTAGTGCGTCTTCAAATAGGCGGTCTGGTACGCCAGCAGCGCATACGCGCAAGAGTGGGATTTGTTAAAGCCGTACCCGGCAAACTCTTCCATCAAATTGAAAATTCGCTCGGCCTTTTTCTCGGGAACTTTGTTTGCCAGGCATCCCGCCATGAATTTTGCGCGCTGCGCGGCCATTTCTTCTTTTTTCTTCTTGCCCATGGCGCGGCGCAAGATGTCCGCTTCGCCGAGCGAAAAGCTCGCCAGCAGGTTCGCGATCTGCATAACCTGCTCCTGGTACAGGATGACCCCGTAAGTTTCCTCAAGGATGCCTTTGAGCTGTGGAAGTTCGTAACTGACCTTGGTCTTTCCCGTCTTGCGGTTGATGAAATCGTCGATCATTCCGCCCTGAATCGGCCCTGGACGATATAACGCGTTCAGTGCAGTGAGATCTTCAATGCGCGAGGGCTGGTAGCGACGCAAGATGTCGCGCATGCCATGCGATTCAAACTGGAAAATGGCCGTCGTATCGCCCCGAGCAAATAATTTGTAGGTCTCCGCGTCGTCCAAAGTCAGATTGTCGATGTCGACCTTGACGCCTCGATTCCCTTCAATCATGCGCGCAGTGTCTTGCAGGACCGTCAGCGTCGTCAGGCCGAGGAAGTCCATCTTCAACAAGCCGACGCGCTCCAGCGCGTTCATGTCGTATTGCGTCGTGATTTCATCACGGTTCGTCTTGTAAACCGGCACCACATCCGTCAGCGGCCGCGGGGAAATAACTACTCCGGCCGCGTGTGTTGAAGCATGACGGGCCAAGCCTTCAAGTCGCAGAGCCACGCTCATCAAATCCTTCAATTTTTCGTCGCTGTTTATCGCCGCCCTGAGCTGCGGCGCCTCCGCTAGAGCGGTTTCCAAGTCGATCCCGAGAGTCGTGGGTATCAGCTTGGCCAGCCGGTCGACTTCCCCGTATGGGATATCCATCGCGCGGCCGACGTCCTTAACTGCCGCTTTCGCCGCCATGGTGCCGAACGTGATGATCTGGGCGACATTTTCCCGCCCGTACTTCTGCGTGACGTATTCGATCACTTCGCCGCGCCGCCGCATGCAAAAATCGATGTCGATATCCGGCAGGGAAACCCGCTCCGGGTTCAGGAATCGTTCGAATAGCAGGTTGTATTGCAAGGGATCGACATCCGTGATGCGCATCGCGTAGCTGACCAGGCTGCCGGCCGCGGACCCTCGTCCCGGCCCCACGGGTACATCCTGCGCGCGCGCATAGTGAATGAAATCCCAAACGATCAAGAAATAGCCCTCGTAGCGCATCTTCTTGATCATTTCAATCTCAGACGTCAGCCTGCGCTCGTACTCGGCCAGCGGATTGTTCAATAGGCCTTTCTGCGCCAGCCGCTCCAAGTACGGCACACGGGTGGCAAACCCTTCGCGAACCACCTTCTCAAAATAGCTCCCCGCGGTATGGCCTTCGGGAACCTTGAATTCCGGAAATGGATTTGGGATGCGTTCGATTTTGACGTTGCAGCGCGCCGCGATGTCCACCGTGCGGCTGAGCGCATCCGGCAACTCTCCAAACACTTGGGCCATCTCCATTGCCGTTTTGAAGTAGAACTGGTCGGTGGCAAACTTCATACGATGCGTGTCGCTCATCGTTTTTCCAGTTTGGATGCACAGCAGAACTTCTTGAGCATGGGCATCGGCGTGATGTAGATAGTGGCAGTCATTCGTGGCCACAAGGGGAATCCCGGTTTCTTTGGAAAGACGCACAAGCTCCCGATTCACGCCCTGCTCGATTTCCAGTCCCTGATCTTGGATTTCCAGGAAGAAATTGCCCTTGCCGAAAACGTCACGCAGCCGGTAGGCATTTTCGCGGGCCTGGTCATACTTCTCCTCCACAACCGCTTCCGTCACTGCGCCCCGCAAACAGGCGGACAGGGCAATCAGCCCCTTACTGTGCTTTGCAAGAAGGTCGTAGTCGATCCTCGGCTTATAGTAGAAACCTTCAAGAAATCCTGAGGAAACCAGCTTGATTAGATTGTGATAGCCTTCGAGCGATTCGCAGAGGAGCACCAGATGGTTGCTCCCGCGCATGCCTGGTTCTGTCTCGCCGCGATCAGCTCCGCTCGTCGCGCTGGTTTTCTCTCCGCGGTCGTGGCGGCTGCCTTTGGCCACATAGACTTCGCATCCGATAATGGGCTTGACGTCGCGCTTGCTCGCTTCATTAAAGAAATTTGCCGCGGCGAAAAGGTTTCCGTGGTCCGTAACGGCTACGGCGGGCATCTTCTGCCGCGACGCTTCGTCGAGCAGTTCGGACGTTTCGCACGCCCCGTCGAGAAGACTGAAATCCGTATGAACGTGAAGATGAACAAACTGCGGCTGACCCATGGAACTCGATTGTAGAACTCCGGAGCGAGAATTGCGAATCGCATTCTCACAATATTCACAGGCAGCTATTCCCTGCCCGTCCCTTATTTTCGGCCACTGCTCTTCTTGCCGGCCGCAGCGTGCTTGGCCTGCTCCCGCGCAGCTTTATGTTTTGCAGCCTGCTTCAGCATCACTGGATGGTTCTTGTGCGATTGTCCTTGCGCGGCTTTTGCTGTTGCGCCTTTTTCCGTTGTGGCAGCGGTTCCAATAGCAGCGGGATGTTTGTCTCCGCTCTTAACGGCTTTCTTCTCCTTCTCTTTCTTTTTCGGCTGCTCCTTGATACCAGATAATTTACGAAGGATCTTTACGCGTTCTTCCGGCGTCTTGCCACGCCCCGTCAGTTGCATTCCGAAAACTTGTTCGACAATGGCGTCGAACTTCGGCCCTCGCGGATAGCCAAGGGCCTCTAGTTCGTTCCCCACCATTGGCAGCGCGCTACGGATCGGTCGCCACTTGTGGAGGTACGCACGGATTTTTGAAAGCGCCCCTGAATTGCGTGATTCTGCGAGCACGTAAGCAATCCGGTCGACCGGAAGCCTTTCAAGGAATTTGTAAGCATCTGCCGGTGCATTTAACTTGCGCCCAATCAATTCCTTCTGATCCGCGAGCACTTCTTTCTTGAAGCTCAAAATCGCGTCAGCTTCTGCTGAACGGAATCCAGCTTTGGAGAGCACGTTGCTTTGTTCCCGGTCTTTCAGTCGGCCAAGGATTCCCAGCATCGTCGGCGTCGCGAGCTTTGGCCTAACTCCCGCCGTAAACAAATCCTCGCGCACCTTCATCAAGCGTGCGACGGCATCGTAATCCGGGTGGCGCTTTGCCAGCCCGGGATGAACCGCTGCGAGTAAATCGTGCTCTTCCCACGCCTTCAGAACAACGGCCGGGCGCTCTTCGCGAGCCACAGCCCGTAATTCAGTTCCCGCGTCTTCGGGCGCAATGGTGTGCTGCAATTCGCGCTCGATCGCCAAGTCAAACCATTCCTGAGTTCGGGCCTCTATCTTGAACCCCATCCGAGCGGCAAAGCGCAAAACGCGAAGAAGCCGCACGGGTTGATTCGTGAAGCTATGAATCGTAAGCGCGCGCACTTCGGCGCGTTCGATGTCCGAAAGTCCGTTGGTCGGGTCGAGAAGCAACCCTCGTGAAGCTGGATTCAGCGAAATGGCAATGGCATTCAAGGAGAAATCACGCCGCCGCAAATCCTCCATGATCGTGGACCAGCGGATTTCCGGCCGAGTTCCAGGGCGCACGTAGTGATCGTCGCGCGCCGCGGAGATGCTGCCGTCACAGTCACCCGCAAAAAGAATTTCAACTTGGCGGAGCTTTTCATCCTCGGAAAGGATTTTTGCGCCGCCTTTTTCCAGCTCTCTGGCGATTTTCGAGGGGTTACCCTCCACGCTGAAATCCAGGTCGCGGAGCGATGCGCCTGTCACGAGGTCCCTCACCGTCCCGCCCGTCAGATACACGTTGAATCCCAGCACGGCAGAAAGCTCCTGCACGCGCATCATGGCTGCCCTTTGCTCAGGTGACAGCCGGCTTTCCAACAAGAACATATAATCTGGCATCGCACTCCTTTACGTTCTGGATGCCCGCGCTGACTGCCGCGGAGGCAACCGCAATTAGAACCCAGGGCCGCCGCGCATCAGGCGCGCGGGTGATGCGCTTTGTAAATCTGTTTTAACCGCTCTTCCACGACATGCGTGTAGATCTGCGTCGTGGAGATGTCTGCGTGACCCAGCATGAGCTGCACCGACCGCAAGTCCGCGCCGCGCTCCAACAAATGCGTCGCAAAACTGTGTCGCAGCATGTGCGGTGTCAGAGGGACTCGAAGGCCCGCGCCCCTGCCGTAGGCTGAAAGAATCTTCCACACACCTACTCTGCTGAGCGAACTGCCACGCCGGTTGACGAACAACGCCTGACTCGGGCCACCTTTTCCCAAAAGCTTTGGCCGTGCATCGCGCAGATACTTTTCCACCATCGCCAGCGCCTTGCGCCCCACCGGAACAATTCGCTCTTTATCTCCTTTGCCGATGCAACGAATACAGCCCACTTTCGAGTCCAGATCCGTCACTCGAAGCCCAATTAGTTCCGACACACGCAAGCCCGTCGAATAAAGCACTTCCAGCATGGCTAGATCCCGCAAACCGATCGCAGTCTTGGCGTCCGGCTGTTGCAGCAAGCGTTCCACTTCTTCCAGCCTCAGATAACCCGGCAAAGTGCGCCGGATCTTTGGTGACTCGAGATTCAGCGAAGGATCTGTGGATACAAGCTCCTGAATCTGTGCAAAACGGAAAAAATTCCGGAGTGTGACCAATTGCCGCGCGACGGTCCGGCTCTCCAGATTCCCCCGGTACAGTCCAGCGAGAAAGTCCACCAAATCGTCCCGGCTCACCTTTTCCAGTGTCAACTTTCGCTTTTGGGCGAACACATGGAACTTGGCCAAGTCTCGCTGGTACGCCGCGACGGTATTGGTGGAAAGCCCCTTTTCCACTTTCACGTGCGTCAGGAACAGCGATATGGTTGGCGCGATCTCCATCATGTCTCCGCGTAACCGTCTCCACCACCCGCTCTCCGCCGCGTGGCAATGCCGTAAACTTCGTGAATTTCATGGCAACGGAACAACCACGCGAGTCCGAGGTAAAGCGCCGTGGCCCCGGCGATCAGCCCCGAAAACACAAGCAGCTGTATGAGGAACCGCGAATGGATTGTGAACTGGGTATAGCGATTCCCAAACCAGCACGCCACGCCCATGATGCTCGCGCACAGGGAAATCTTGCCGAAGGAGCGAAATACCTCCAGCGTTCCCATGGCCCCGTGCCGAAGTCGAAAAATGATGAAAAGCGCAAAAAAATCAAAAAAACTGGCGATTGCCGTCGCCAGCGCCGGGCCTCCGTTCTGCACGCGCTTGAAAAAAAATTCCAGAAACACAATATTCAAAATAATGTTAATCATCAACGAGATGGAAGCGATGATGACCGGCGTCTTGGTGTCCGATGTTGAATAGAATGCGGGCACCACCAGTTTTACGGTGGCCAGCGCTGGCAAGCCGATTGCGTAATACATCAGGGCTCTGGCAGTCAATCGCGTCGACGCCGCCACGAACTGCCCGTGTTGGAAGAGCACACGAATGATCGGTTCGCGCAGAATCATCAGCCCAAGCGCCGCTGGCACCGTAATAAAAGCCACGATGCGCACGGAAAACGCCAGCGTCTTCTTCAGCGATTCATAATCCTTGGCCGCCGCCTGGTGCGACATCATTGGAAGGATCGCCGTCGCCACAGCAATCGCGTACCCTCCTAAAACCAGTTCCATAACGCGGTCCGCAACGTACAGCGCCGCGAGACTCCCTTCCGGCATGATGCTGGCCGTCGCAAACCGCGTATCAATGAAAAGATTAATCTGACCGATGCCAATGCCAAAAAGCCGCGGTATCATTAGGCGCGCCACGTTCTTGATCCCGGGGTGCGAGAACGAAATCCCAAAAGTGAATTTCATCCCCTTCCGCACCAGTAACGGCACTTGCATCAGGAATTGCAACACTCCACCCACGAGGATTCCCACGACGATTGCCGTGGCGGGATCCTTAAAATGGTTTCGTACCACTGCGAACGTAAATAGTATCGTCGCGATGTTCAGGACGACGGGAGTCGCGGCGGGCAGCCCAAATAGATGAAAGCAGTTCAAAATCCCCATCGCCAGAGCGGCCAATGAGATAAAAAACAGGTATGGAAACACGATCCGATTCAGCTCAATCGCCTGCGTACCCGCTATGTTAGTTCCGGCAAATAGATGTACGACCGCTGGAGAGAAAACCATCCCGAGAACTGTAATTACTGCGACCACCAGTGCTAGAGTCCAGAACAACCGGTTCGCAAACTCCCACACCTCCTCTTTTGACTTCTCGCTCATGTACGTTGTAAATACCGGGATGAACGAGGCCGTCATTGAGCCTTCCGCGACCAACCGCCGGAAAAGGTTGGGAATTCGGTACGCTAGTACGTAGGCGTCTGCGGCCGGGGAGGTTCCAAGAAGGAGGGTGATACGCTGGTCACGCACGTAGCCGAGAACACGGCTAACCACGGTTACCAGAGAGATGATCGAGGCCGATTTGAGGATATGCTTTTTATCGGTCAACGGCCGGCGCTCCGGGGCCTAACTCTAATGAAAACAATAGGTTGACAGGAAAAACGCGCTTAACATAACATACATCTTGATTATTCGCAAATTTCGGCGAGCCCCGTCTTTTGCAAACTGATTTCTTTGAAAAACCGCGCCCCAGCCTCTACTCACAAGAAGGTCGTCATTGTCCTCGTCGACAAGAAGCCCCTCCGCGGCTATCTGAATCCGTCCCGGCTTGGCCAAGCCGATCCCGTTGATCTCCTTACCCCCGACGGAGAGCATCAGGAGCTTCCCCTAGCCAGAATTCGTTCAATTTATTTCGTTCGTGACTTCTCGGACGAGTTTGAACCCGAGCGCAAAGCCTTCCTCAGCCGGCCCAAGCTCGATGGACTCTGGGTCCGTCTTCGTTACAGCGATGGCGACACTTTAGAAGGCGTCGTGCCAAACGACCTCCTCTCCCTGCTCGACAACGGCATCCAGATCACGCCGCCCGATCTAAACTCGACCACCGACCGTATTTTTATCCCGCGGTCCGCCCTCACGGAACTGACAGTTCTTGGCGTTGTGGGCATCGCACGCCGCAAACCCGCCGCCGCTGCCGCCCCATCTCAACCAAGGCTTTTCAACGAGTAGCATCGCGCTGCTGTACTTCCGTCTTTACGCTGTGCGAGACTCGCTCTCAGCGGTAAGGAGCTGTGTTTATGTCCATGAAACTTTCCGACATTGCCCAGAAGCTTGGTTGCCGTCTCGACGGTCCGGGAGAGACTTCCATCCACGGAATCTCAGGCATCGAGAGCGCTGAAGCTGGCCAGATTACGTTTCTCGCCAACCGCCGCTACTTCCCTCTCCTCAAAACCACGCGAGCCTCAGCAGTACTTGTGGAGGACGGCATCAACATTGAACGCGATGCCAGCATGCCCCGGCTTTCCGCGTTGCGTACTGCGAATCCTTACCTCGCGTTCGCCCACGCTATCGAACTCTTTTATCAAGCTCCTCGCTACGAACCGGGATTCCACCCTACGGCACTCATTGCGAAATCTGCGAGCATCGGCGCGGGCGCGCATATCGGACCTTATTGCGTTGTCGGCGAAGATGTCCAGATCGGTCGAAACGCGGTTCTGCACAGTTTTGTCAACGTCTATCAGGGCGCTCAAATCGGTGATGACTTCTTTGCGCACTCCCATGCCGTGGTTCGCGAATTCTGCCGCATAGGAAACCATGTCATTCTGCAGAACGGGGCCATAATTGGCGGAGACGGCCTTGGTTTTGCGAAGCAAAAAGACGGAACTTGGTACAAAATGCAGCAGTCTGGCCCGGCCGTTCTCGAAGACGACGTCGAAGTCCAATCCAACGCCTGCGTCGACCGCGCTACCGTCGGAGAAACGCGTATCGGCCGCGGCACTAAGCTCGATGACCTCGTCATCGTCGGCCATGCCTCTCGCGTCGGCGCGAACACCATGCTTTGCGGGCAGGTGGGCCTCGCGGGCTCGACAAAGGTCGGCGACGGCTGCATTCTCGCCGGCCAGGTAGGGACTGCCGGTCATCTTTCGATCGGTGATGGCTCCGTAGTCACCGCAAAAAGCGGTGTCCCCAACGATGTCCCGCCCCGGTCAATGTTTTCTGGCTATCCCGCAGTTGATAATCGCCAGTGGCTCAAGACTGTCGCTGCTCTCAATCGTTTGCCCGAACTGCAGAAGCGCGTGCGCGAATTAGAGGCTGAATTGGAACGCCTTGGCGGACGCCCGCGCACTTCCAACTCGCGCTGATTCTTACGCCGCCCCGGGGAATCCGAGCGGACGTTGATCCGGCGGCAACCCAGCCGCCATCACCTCGTATACTCTTTGCCTCAGAACGTCCCGTTCTTCCCACGTATATTTCGATGCGTCGATCGGCTCGAGAAACTCCACAAAAATCACTCCGGGATGAATCTCCAGCGAGCGTTTCGCCATTATGCGCTGCGCTCCGGAACAAAGCACCGGAACGATCGGAACACCCGCCTTAATCGCCAGCGCGACTGCGCCCTTCTTGAATTCCTGCAACCTTCCATCCGGGCTACGCGTTCCTTCGGGATAAATCAGAAATGACTGGCCCGCCCGTATGGCCTCTGCGGCCTTTTCCACGCTGGCGATTGCCGATTCCCGGTCGCTTCGCTTTACCGGAATAAAGTGCGCCAGCGTGAATGCCTGACCCGCGATCGGCCACTTAAAGAGAGATTCCTTCAGCAGCACCGCGATGCGCCTTGGAATCGCCCCAACCACGGCGGGCGCATCCG
>Ga0247669_1000358_pt1 | contig 19601 bp, 18 predicted proteins | sample CNK10_metaG_FD_182734 | JGI IMG/M metagenome (GOLD analysis project Ga0247669, IMG submission 182734) | Soil microbial communities from Purdue University Martell Research Forest, Indiana, United States - CNK10 | ecosystem: Environmental > Terrestrial > Soil > Temperate forest > Bulk soil...
CGCGGAAACTGGTGAAATCAAAGATAGCTTCTACGAGCAGCGCCTCGCGGTCGTCGACGTGGCAACCGGCAAGCTTCGTCAAGTTACGCCCGCCGATATGTATATCTACGAATACGACTGGGCTCCCGATAGTCAGCATCTCGTCGCGACGGCCGCACGCGGCAATGGAGACAACAACTGGTATATCGCAGAGTTGTTCACGATTGGCGCCGCGAGCGGAGCGATGAACTCCATTTACAAGCCCGCACTACAGATTGCGCGGCCGGTGTGGTCGCTCGACGGCAAATCGATCGCGTTTATCGAAGGGCTGATGAGCGATGAACCATCCGTCGGCGGCGACATTTTTGTGATGCCAGCGTCGGGCGGGAAGCCGAAGAACCTGACGCCCGAAAAGAAATTCTCGGCGTCATGGCTTGCCTGGACGACAAAACAAACAATTATTTACGCGGCCCAGATTGGCGGTGATTCTGCAGTCGGCTCTGTCGATCCGCGGACCGGAGAGATTCAGGACATTTATCAGGGAAGCGAATCGATCTCGGCGGGGCTGTGGAATCCAAACATCTCTCTTGCCGCCGATGGAGAGACGGCGGCGCTCACGATCAGTGCGTTCGACGCTCCGCCCGAAGTCTGGGCCGGAAAAATTGGCCACTGGACACAACTCACCTCGCAGAACAAGGACGTGAAGCCAGCTTGGGGACAATTGAAAAGCCTTCAATGGAAAAGCGACAGCTACGACGTGCAAGGCTGGCTGGTTTATCCGCTGCATTTCGATCCGGCCAAAAAATATCCACTGGTCGTCGACGTGCATGGCGGACCGGGCGCAGCCGTGCAATCGGGTTGGCCCAGCATCGGTGGTTTTGCGATGGCGTTGCCCGCTGCGGGCTATTTCGTTTTGCTGCCGAACCCGCGCGGGAGTTTTGGTCAGGGCGAAGCGTTTGCGCGCGCCAACGTCCGTGATTTTGGTTATGGCGATTTTCGCGACATTCTTGCCGGCGTGGACGCGGCCCTCAAAGCCGCTCCGATCGATCCGCATCGCCTCGGCTTGACCGGCTGGAGTTATGGCGGTTACATGACGATGTGGGGTGTCACGCAGACCAATCGATTTAAAGCGGCTGTCGCCGGAGCGGGCATTGCAAATTTGCTCAGCTATTACGGCGAAAACAAAATTGACCAGTGGATGATTCCGTTCTTCGGCAAATCGGTCTACGAAGATCCTGAGGTTTACGTGAAAAGCTCACCGATTACCTTTATAAAGAAAGTGAAAACTCCCACCCTCGTTCTCGTTGGCGATAGCGACGGCGAATGTCCGACGCCGCAGTCCTACGAATTCTGGCATGCCCTTAAAACGCTCGGCGTCGAAACGAAACTGGTGGTCTACGAACACGAAGGCCATCACTTTGCCAAACCCGAGCACAACCGCGACCGCGTCGTCCGCGCCGTGGACTGGTTCGACTCGCACCTTCGCTAAATCGCCGTTGTTGTGGCTCGAAAACGCACTGTAACCTCTTGGTCGCGCGGCGCGTCTATCCTTGCACTAACTCGGGTGTTGGCCGACTGCTCCATTCCAACGCTTCGCCGAGGGTACGGTCATCATCCCTTTTTGCTTTCCCTCGGCGAAGCCCTTCTTTACAAGTTACCGCCCTCGTTTGACCGCTGCTGCACGCCGCCAAAATGAATTGAACGTATGGCGGGCGGAAATTCCGATGATTGAGAACCTTACCCGAAACGGCCAGCAGCCTTAAAGAATCTGCGTGCTTGCTCGAAACCCGTCTGCATCCAGAACTTCACGAACTTTTGCGGCAAGCATTGCCACGGTGAAAGGCTTCTGTAGGAACGCAAGGCCTTCAGCCAATCCTTGCGCGTGGATCAGGGTGTCGTCCGTGTATCCGGACATGTAAAGCACCTTGATCTTAGGACGCAACCGACCGACCTGTTCGGCAACGAGGCGCCCTGTCGTGCCCGGCAGGATCATGTCCGTCAACAGCAAATCCATGCTCTCGGAATCGCTTGCGCACAAAGACACGGCTTCGCCCGGACTGTCGGGGGCAATCACGGTATACCCTCGCGCCTCAAGCACGGACCGCACCAGCCCTCGGACCGCCGGGTCATCCTCGACGAGGAGGACAGTTTCCGCGCCGCGGGCGGCCGCAGCTTGTTGTAACTTTTGAATTGGCTTTTCCGCTCCGCCCCCGGATTGCGGTAGATACACATTGAACGTTGTGCCCTTTCCAACCTCGCTGTACACCCAAATGCTGCCTCCGGTTTGTTTGACGACGCCATATACCATTGCCAAACCTAAGCCCGTGCCGCGTCCCGCTTCCTTAGTCGTAAAAAACGGCTCGAAAATCCGCGTTTGCGTTTGCGCGTCCATACCCGTGCCGCTGTCGGACACGGTCAAACAAACGTGAGGTCCCGTGGAGGAACCAATATGCCGCTGGATGAAGCCCTCATCCAAAACGATGTTTCGCGTCTTCAGCGTCAATCGCCCGCCACCTGGCATCGCATCGCGCGCGTTCACGCACAAATTCATCAGCACTTGCTCCAATTGTCCCGGATCGGCCTTTATTACCTGCAGGTCGTCGCTCAGCGACGTTTCTATTTCGATGTGCTCTCCGATGATGCGGCGCAACATCGACAGCAGATTCATGATCACGTCATTGAGGTTCACAACGCGCACTTCGAGCACTTGCTGCCGGCTGAACGCCAACATCTGCCTCGTCAAGGCGGCGCCCCTCTCCGCCGCCTCGTGGATCTGGCCAGCCGCGCGCTGCCTCTTTGCATCTCCTTGCAACTCGTCTGCAAGGGAGCTGCTGTAGCTCAAGATGACCGTCAGCAGGTTGTTGAAGTCGTGCGCGATTCCTCCGGCCAGCGTCCCAATCGACTCCATCTTCTGCGCTTGCCGGAACTGTTGCTCGAGTTTCCGACGCTCTGTTAGGTCGCGAATCGCCGCGGAGACCGACAAGCCTTCTTGCGTCTCGAGGAGGCTCAAGCTGATTTCCACCGGGAATTCGCTTCCGTCCTTTCGCAGCCCGTAAAGTTCCAGACCCTCGCCCATGGGACGCACTTTGGGTTGACGGAAAAAATTTCCGCGATGCCCTGTGTGCTTTTCTCGAAACCTCTCCGGCACAAGGACCTCAATGGGCCTTCCCAGCAATTCTGCCCGTGCATACCCGAACGATTGCTCCGCTTGCGTGTTGACCAGTTGAATCAAGCCTTCGCGATTCACCACCAAAATGGGATCGGGAGCGGATTCCAGCAAGCCACGGAATTTCGCTTCCGCTGTGCGCAGCGCTTCAGTGGCGAGGTTTTGTCGATTGAGGAGCTCCGCCTGCGTGCGTTGAGCAAGGAAGAGACGGAAACTCGAGCAAGCGAAAGAAAGCAGGACCACTGCCACGGCAAGTCTAATTTGCTGGCCGATGGCTTGCGTGGCCATGCCGAGGACGAGAAGCGGAAATGCCACATGCACGATTTGCGCTAGAAACAGCGATTCCGAAGAGCCCTCTTTGAAAGAAGGTTCCCTGTCCTCAGGCGCCTGCCAACTCGTTGCCAGCCAGACCAGAAGCAGACGGGGGACAGTCCACAAGAGTTCGTACCACGTGCCAAACGGCACGTTCCACCTTACTTGCAAGTAGTCATACGCGACTTCGCAAGCGACAAAAATTGCCAGAAAAATGGCCATTTTTCCAAATAACGATCGCACTAGCGGTGAATCGGTGAACGTCGCGCGCAGTGCGAACGCCAGGACAATTAGAAGGCCGCGCCACGCGGTTACGTGAATGTATAGTTCGTCTATGGTGGCCCTTGAGTGGGGGAGAAGCAGCGGCAGATACAGAAAAAAGAAATAAGCCGACAGCGTGACGATCCCCAGTTGGGCGAAGTCCAGCCACCTCTGTCGGCGAGTCAGGCGGGACATTTCACTTTCGTCGCCTATGAAAAGAGCAAGGGCCATCGGCGCGACGTGAAACAAAAACAGGATGTCACTCGGCCACCACTGATCGAACGACGCGTGCAGAACGCTGTCGTAATACGTCGCCATCGCCTGGCCGAGCGCATAGAGGACAAAGGCCAGTCCCATCAACCGCCAGAAGCGCTTTGCGTATTCTGACGACCGCGACGCGGCCTCGAAGCACGCCATCGCCGCCAGCACGACCATGGCGAACTCAATGAGGTTGCTTGCAATCGTCGAATGAAGGGTCAGCCCGATCACATGGCAGCAAAATGCCCCCAATGCGATGAGCATGATTTTACGAGCGGCGGGCATGCTTGCTTCGGTCCTTGCTAACTGTTCTGTAGAATTTCGCAGTGGCCCAAGAGAAGACTTGTTTGAGTCTATCCAACGCGTTCGTTTTACGCGCCGGAATTCGCCGTCCTTGTTTACAAAGTCATAAAGAAAATCGACGGGTCGCGCCCGGCATTTGGCCAAGTCAATCCCGGTTTGACCGCGTCCACACGCCCCTCTAAAATGAACTGGACGAACGACGAGTCGATGCGCCATGTTTGAGAACCTTACAGAAAAGCTTCAACGCACCTTCAAGAACCTGCGCGGCCAGGGCAAGCTGACAGATGAGCATCTGGATGCTGCGCTGGCGGAAATTCGCGAAGCCTTGCTGGATGGCGACGTCGCGGTCAGCGTCGTGGACGAACTCCTAGCCAACATCCGAAGTAAGGCCCTTGGCAGCGAGGTCATGCTGCAGCTTTCGCCGGATCAGCAAGTCATCAAGATTGTTCGCGATGAATTGGCTGCGCTTCTCGGCAAACACGCCAAACCGCTTTTTGCCTCGCGCCCGCCTTCGGTCTGGATGATTGTCGGTTTGCAAGGTTCGGGCAAAACCACGACGACCGGCAAACTTTCCAAATGGCTGACGCAGCATGGTCATCGCCCGCTCGTTGTTTCGACCGACGTTTATCGCCCCGCCGCTCGCGAGCAACTCGCCCAAGTCGCCAAGGCTGTCGGGACCGCGGTCTGGCCTGGCGCCGGTACCGATAAGCCGCTGGAAATTGTTCGCGGCGCCATCAAAGAAGCCAAGCTTTCCGCATCAGACGTCATACTCGTGGATACGGCGGGCCGTCTTCACATTGACGACGAGCTCATGAACGAGCTCTCGACGCTCAAGAAAGAGTTGCAGCCGAGCGAAATTCTGTTCATCGCAGATGCAATGATTGGCCAGGACGCCGTTCGTTCCGCCGGGGAATTTCACAAGCGCCTCGGCCTCACCGGCGTGATTCTCACCAAGCTCGACGGTGATGCGCGTGGCGGCGCTGCGCTTTCCATCAGCAAAGTAAGCGGAGCACCCGTCAAGTTCGTAGGTTTGGGCGAAAAATACGATGCGCTGGAGGCTTTTTATCCCGAGCGTATCGTCTCCCGCGTTCTCGGCATGGGCGACATTCTTTCGTTGATTGAACGCGCTGAACAAGCCGTCGACAAAAAAGCCGCGATCGAACTCGAACGCAAGCTGCGTAAATCCGAATTTACCCTTGAAGATTTTCGCGACCAGCTTCGACAAATCCGCAAAATGGGTCCGCTCGACCAGATCATGGATATGCTCCCCAAGATGGGCCCGCTGCAGAACCTGCCAAAGGACGCGAAAGTCGACGAAGGAAAATTGAAGCAAGTCGAAGCGATCATCAATTCGATGACGAACCAGGAGCGCAACGACCACAACGTCATCGACGGCAAACGCCGCAAACGCATCGCAAAAGGAAGCGGAACGTCCGTGCAGGACGTCAACCAGGTCCTCAAGCAATACATGCAGATGCGCACCATGATGAAACAGTACGGAGCCATGGCCGCCCGTGCCAAGATGAAAGGCCTCGGCAAACTCGCCGGCTTGTCCTGACCCACATAACTTATTCTGTGTATTAGAGTTAGGTCGGAGTTGACGCTTCAGAAGGTAGATTATAATATACATGGGTATAGGTGACGCATGAAGCTGAAGCTCAGAGCAGTCGGCACTTCCACAGGCCTCGTACTCCCGAAAGAGACTCTACAGCGCCTCAAGGTTAAGCGCGGCGACGTTCTGTTTGCCGTAGAAACGCCGGACGGCTATCTACTCACTCCATACGATCCAGATTTGGAAGAGCAACTCGCTATTGGTCGTGACGTTATGAAGGAACACAGAGACACGCTACGCGCTCTGGCAAAGTGAAGGAACCGCGTTGGTTGGATCGGCGCGCCATAACCTCATTCCACCTGCAGAGTCTGGCGGAACATGGCGGCAGTCTAGGAATTCGCGATGCCGGGCTGCTCGACTCCGCCTTAGCTCGGCCTAGAAATCAATTCGCGTACGCCACCGATATCGATATTGCGAAGCTCGCTGCCGCGTACGGTTTTGCCTTGGCGAAGAATCACGCGTTCATTGATGGAAACAAAAGAATAGCCTTCATCGCAACGGCGACATTTTTACGGTTGAACGGTTACCGGCTGAATTCGAACCGCATGGACGAAATTCAGACCATGCTTGCCCTTGCGGCGGGCGAGCTCTCAGAGGACGAGTTTGCGAGCTGGCTTCGCCTTCACACAGAGCGAACGGATTAACTGGCATTTAGTGCTTTTTTGAGAAATAGAGTCCACCGACTTTCGTTGCGAGCGCTCCCGGATCCAAATCCGTCCGGTTGCAGAGAATAATCACGCTTAGCCCATCTGCTGTAAATCTTTGAATCGCCGTCTTAAAACCCATCGTGTCGCCGTAGTGCCACATCCGCGCGTGTCCCTTGTACGGATCGAGGAACCATCCGAAGCCGTATTCCACTGGCACTCCATGCAGCGCTGCGGGGGCATCATCCGGCAGCACTACATTTCCTGCTCCGCCAAACTTCGCGGGCTCCAGCGCTGGTTTCATTTCTTCCGTGCGCAAAAGTGTGTGATTTCGCAGTGCGTCGTCCCATTTCGACAAGTCATCGACGTTCGAATACACGCCTCCATCGCCGAGCGTGGCTGAAGTCGAACTCTGATCCGTCTCCTTGAAGCTATTTGCGTCTTTCGTGTGGCCAAATGCGCGGTTGGGCACCCCGTTCTTTCCTTTTCGATAGACCACCGTGTCCGCCATCTTCAGCGGCGCAAAAATTCGCTCATTTAGGAAATCGCCGAACGGTTTGCCGGAGACCTTCGCCACAATCACTCCCAGCAGAACGTATCCCGAATTGCTGTATGCCCACTTCGCGCCGGGAGCAAACTTACCCTGGGTCTCCTGTTCCAGCAATGCCAGCACTTCTGCATCTTGAATCTGTTTTTCCGCGCTCCAGACCGGTCCTTTCGCTTTTTCCGTCGCTTCCATCAAGTCTTCGTAGTCCGGCAATCCCGACGTGTGATTCAAAAGCTGCCTTATCGTAATTTTCTTTCCGTAGGCAGGAAACTCCGGAAAAATCTCGCCGACTGTCATTTCGTATCGCAACTTCTTGTCATGCACCAGCAGCATGACGGCCATTGCCGTAAACTGCTTCGTCACCGACGCCAGCCGGAAATTGGTCTTCGTGTCGATTCTCGACCCTGTTCTCAGTTCCTTTATCCCGTAGCCGTGCTCAAACACCACTCGGCCGTCTTTTTTCACGATCGCGGCCAAGCCTGGCTCATCCGGCTTCGTAACGCTCGAAAATATCTCCGCAACGCCCGCGCTTCCCGCCGGTTTCTGCGGTTGTGCCGCTAGCCCTTTGGCCGCCAGAGTGCACGACCCAACCACCATCGCCAGCCTCGCTATTCGCCTCATGCCGTCTCCTTGTGCGCCGCAGTATATCGCCAGGCCGGACTCTCGCATTGCCCGAAATGCCGTTGCACGGTACACTTGATAGGTTCAGGAGGAATGTTTTCGTGTTGACGATTCGTCTGTCTCGTATTGGCAAGAAAAAGAAGCCGTTTTACCGCGTGGTGGTGATTGAGAGAACTCGCCCGCGCGATGGCCGCGTTGTGGATGCGGTGGGTACCTATGACCCGCTCAAGAAGCCGGCAGAGATTAAGCTGGACGTAGACCGTGTGAAGCATTGGCTCAGCAAGGGCGCCCAGCCGAGCGATACCGTTCGCAGCTTTTTCAAACTGCAAAAAATCGCGTAATCAACAGGTCCCCAGCCTCTCCCTGGGCTCCTATGCTGCTTCTCGCGGAGGTGCCACATGAAAGAACTGGTGGAATCGATCGCCAGGGCTCTCGTGGACCATCCCGACGATGTGCACGTGACGGTCGTCGAAGGGCCGCAAGGCGCGGCGCTCGAGCTTCGAGTGCACCCGGAAGATCTCGGCAAAGTAATTGGTCGGCAAGGTCGTACCGCCAAGGCTATTCGCACGCTGCTCGGCGCAAGCGGCATGAAGCTCCGCAAACGCTTTACCCTTGAAATCCACGAAGACTGAATCTCCGCTTACTGTAGTGTTGGTTCGAAGCTTTTTTTTCGGTCCGTTCAGTAGCAACCGTCAGGAGTTTTTGTCATCCTGAGTTCTTAGCTGATCCTTGCCCATGACCGACGCCGTTAACCCGAAATTCGTCACCGTCGCCCGCATCCTCCGTCCCCGCGGTAACAAGGGCGAAGTCGCCGCCGAACTTTTTACAGATTTTCCCGAGCGTCTAAAAACGCTTCCCCAACTTTTTCTCGCCGACGGCAAGTCGGCCCCGCGGGCGACGCCTTTGAAATCATTTTGGGCCGATCGCAATCATCCTGGCTTCGGCGTTTTTCACTTCGAGGGGGTCTCATCCATCAACGAAGCCGAAAAATTTCGCGGCCTTGAAATCCAAATCCCCTTTGAACACCGCGTCGCGCTCCCCGCCGGAAAATATTTCGTAACCGACCTTATTGGCTGCTCCGTCTTTGAAGGTCCACAAAAGCTTGGCCCCGTCCGCGATGTCTTCTTCCCCGGCGAATCGCAGCCCGGCACGCCGCTTCTCGCCGTGGACACATCTTCCGGTGAACTTTTGATTCCCCTCGCGGAAGACGTCTGCACTCGAATTGACGTAACCGCCCGCCGTATTGAAGTAATCCTACCCGAAGGCCTTCGCGATGCCGATAAAGCCGAATGAGCGATGAGCCGTTTCACCGGTTGGCGCAGGCCAGCTACTTAACGTCAATTGTCGTGACGCTCAGCGCCGGCAGGTTCACTTGGAGCGACGTTCCGCTCGCGGCCTGAGTCCCTATCAGAACCGGATGAATCGGATTTTGCCCTTGCGCCGAAGTCGCCGTCATCTGATACAGACTCGCTACGCCAGAAAGCTTGACGCCGTTGATCGCTGTCACCTGGGAAGAAGTCGACCTGTTAATCGCCACAAAAATGTAGTGTCCGGGCGTTGCGCTGTCCGCGCTTGCATAGACCACCACATTTGCGACGCTGCTCGATGTTGCCTGGAGCGACGTATCGCCAAACACAGCGTTCGCCCCATCAAATCCGCGATACGCGCGGAATCCCGCCATCGCGTAGTCGTACGTTCCGTTTGGTGGCCAGAAGCTTGCCGCATACACTCCCTTCGCGCCGAAAATCCCGAGGTAGTCCGCTTCCGCAATCGTTCCGGCAATATGATTCCATCCGCCGCCTTCATACTCCGTGATGGCGATTTTCATCCCCGGATTTTCCGCGTCGATCTTCGCTTGTAATCTGCCCAGCAAGTTGATCGGCTGGTTTCCCATCGTTTGGTAAACCCAGGGATTGCAATTGCCATTGGCAGCGTCGTTGAACGTCGAATCCCAGAGATTGCGCGGACTCTGCACGACTAACCGGACCTGCGCCGGCGTCAACGTCGTGCCAGTCATGCTCGTGACCCGAAGCGATGAAGTCGATGTGCAAAGGTCGTATTCCTCTGGATACCAATGGAAGTCATAAACATCCACGAGCGGCTGGCCGTAGGAAGTTGAAGCGGCCTTCATGGCCTGGAGATATTTGTCCGTAAACCAGTTTGTTCCGGTTGGCGTCGCGGCGAGTTCCCCTTGCCAATTGTAGAGGCCCAGGAAACCATAGTGAGCGGGGCCAAAAATCACCATGCTCGGAAACTGGTCTTTCAAGGCTTTTGTCAGCGTGACGGTCTTGCTGATGTAAGCGGCCGAAGTGACCATCGTCGAGCCCTGGATTTCCTCGTGTGTGGAGTTCCAGAGTTCCGGTTCGTTGTCCAGGCTGACAAAAGTTGGCTGCGCCGGGCTGGCGCCAAAAATATTCTTGCCAGAGAATTTCTGGTCCAGCGCCCACGCAAACTCGTCCATATACACGTTGTTGTCGGTCGAAGCGGCAGGCGGCGTCAGCGTAAAGGGTTGCGCGGAGATCGTGCTCTTCTTGTCCACGGTTGGCCGGAAATAAGTCAGATTCGGGAACGGCTGCGGCACTTTCACGACGGCCGTATCTTTTGCAACGTATCCCTGCAATTGCAGCGTCACGAGGCTCGCCAGACCTGCTTGCTGGTCAGCGGCGATGAGCGTCCCGACCGCTTCGGCCGGAATCCCCGCGTTGCAGGTTCCATTGCAGAGGTAGTCGTCGTTCTCGTAAAAATAATCATTGCCCGCGTTCGAGCCGTTGTTGATCCAGTTGTACGCCGTCCAGCGATTTCCTCCCGCACGGTCGAGCGTCAAAAGCGCCGGCGCGTTGGTATTCCCCGCGTAAAAATTTGTTCCGTAAATGAACAAAGAGATGGCGCGCGTCTTCGTCGGATCGACTGTAATGGTCACATTTACCGCCGCCGCCGCTGGTGTCGAGTTTGCCTCGGGCGAATTTGCGCTCTCGCTTGCCCCGCTCAATGCCGTCACAACGTAAAAATATTTGGTTCCGTTCGTCAGACCCGAGTCTGTATAGGCATTCGTCGCGGGCGCTGCGATTTGCGTTTCCGCGCCTGCCGTCGTCGACCGCTTCACGTGATAGCCTGTCGCTCCCGTAACTGCCGTCCACGCCAGCGTCACCTGGGCGTCACCCGGCGTCGCCGTCAAGGCTGCCGGCGCGGCGAGTGGTGGAACCATCGGTGTTGCGTTTACTTCTGCAGAATCTGCACTTTTGCCGTACGAGTTGTAGGCAGCGACGACGTAGAAATACTTCGTCCCGTTTGCAACCGTCGTGTCGTTGTAACTCGTTCCGGCTTGTGCGGCGATCTGCGCTTCCCCGCCGCTCGTTGTCGACCGCTTCACGTAGTAACCGGTTGCGCCGGTACTCGCTGTCCAGGTCAGACTCACGGTCGCGTTGCCCGGCGCCGCCACCAAGCCCGTCGGTGCAGACGGCGCGGAACCGCCGCCACCGCCCGTGCTGCCACCTCCGTAACCACCGCACCCGGTGCAATATAGGAGCAGAGCGCTTGTCAGCAGAATACTCGTCGCTTTCAGGAAATTTTGGCTGTTCATGCAGTTTCGCCCTTGTCGCCTTGGTTTTGAAATTCAGAATCCGCAACTTACCCGGGAAAGCGCGGAATTTGGGGAGATTATCGTTATTCGGGGAGAATTCGCAATTGCCCAGTGGAACAGTTTTCTGCCGCTGTCCTCCGATCTCCTGAGCTCGAAGAAATGCGGCGTGCAGTCTGCAGCCCTGCTCCGCTAAACTTCTCGACGATGCGCTTTGACCTCATCACCATCTTTCCGGAGTTCTTCGCTGGCCCTTTGAATCACGGAATCGTTCGCCGCGCCACCGAAGCCGGCATCACTCAGATTCACGTCCAGGACTTGCGCGAGTTCACGCGAGACCGCCATCGCACCGTGGACGATCGGCCGTTCGGCGGCGGCGAAGGCATGGTCCTCAAGCCGGAGCCTCTCTTTGAGGCGGTCGAATCGCTCCTCGGCCACTCCGCTGGAGATGCCACGCAAAAGAATCCGCCGAGCGAAAAGACCTCCATCATTCTTCTCTCTGCGGCCGGAAAGCCGTTTACCCAGCAGACCGCCCGCCGCCTCGCGCAACAAGATCGCCTCGTTTTGATTTGCGGCCGTTATGAAGGAGTGGACGAGCGTGTCGCAGAGCATCTCGCCTCAGACGAGATCTCCATTGGCGATTTCGTTCTCAGCGGCGGCGAACTTCCGGCCGCCCTCATCGTCGACGCCGTCACCCGCCTCCTTCCAGGCGCCCTGGGCAACGAAGCCTCGTCGCAAAACGAGTCGTTCAGCTTGCTCGAACGAGCGGAGCAATCCGAAGCCGCCCGGTTGCATAAAGCTCTGTCTATAAATCGCACGCTTCTCGATTTCCCCCACTACACCCGCCCCGCCGATTTCCGCGGCTGGACCGTTCCGGAAGTCCTCATCGGTGGCAATCACTCCGAAGTCGCCAAATGGCGCCGTGACCAAGCCCTGGCAAAGACCCGCCGCAACCGCCCCGACTTGCTCCCTTCGGAATAAATCAAGGGATATACTGGTCACCTCGTTTCACAAGGAATAGCATCCAATAACGTTCAATTCGCTACCAGGGGATTTATGGCCGGCAATTCAGCAGCAGCCTCACTCAACAAGCCCATCGCCATTTTCTACGAACAACAAAGCTGGTTCGTCCCACTTTTCAATCAACTCGATGCCCGTAGCGCAAACTGGCTGAAAGTTGACGCACGCAATCACCAATACGATCCAGGAGCACCCGCCGAATACTCGCTCCTGTTCAATCGCATGAGCCTTCCGCCTGGCAACGCGGCTATGGCCACGGAATCTTCTACACGCTGAACTATCTAAAACACCTGGAAGAAAAAGGCGTTCGCGTCGTCAACGGTTCCCGGGCTTTCGCGCACGAGATTTCCAAAGCGGTGCAGCTCACCAATCTTGATTCTCTGGGTCTCGACTATCCGGGAGCCCGCGTCGTCAATCAGGTCTCGCAAGTTATGGAAGCTGCCGAAGCCATCGGCTATCCGCTCGTCGTGAAGCCCAACATCGGCGGCAGCGGCGCGGGCATCGAACGCTTTGATTCGCCGGAACAGCTCAAAAAGGCCGTCGAAGAAAATCGCCTCAGCTTTGGCATGGATCAAACCGCTCTTGTCCAGGAATGTTTCACTCCGCGCGACGGCATCATCACCCGCGTCGAAGTCCTCGGCGGAAGATATCTTTACGCCATCCGCATCCGCACCGCCGGAAAAACCTATAACCTCTGCCCGGGCGACATTTGCCAAAGCACGGCCGGCGAAGAGCTTGAACGCCGGCCCGGGTGCCCCATCGATGCCCCGAAAAACGGCCTCGCCGTCGAAGCCTGCGAACCGCCCCGCGAAGTCATCTCCGCCGTCGAGCGCATCATGCAACTTGCCGGAGTCGAAGTCGGCGGCGTCGAATACGTCATTGATGAAGCGACCGGTCGCCTCCTCTTTTACGATGTCAACGCTCTCTCCAACTTTGTCGCCGATCCCGAGCGCATCATCGGTTTCAATCCCTACGGCCGCCTCGCAGACTTCTTGATCGCTGAAGCCCACGCCAACGAACAAAAACAATCCGTGCCATCCCATCGCGCCGGAGCGGCCCGATGAGGTTCGGTTACTGGCTTCCCGTTTTTGGCGGCTGGCTTCGCAACGTCGCCGACGAAAACATGGAAGCGTCTTGGTCGTATGTAAAACGCCTCGCTCAGCGCAGCGAACAAATCGGCTTCGACCTCACGCTCATCGCCGAACTAAATCTCAACGACATCAAAGGTGTCGATGCGCCTTCTCTCGACGCATGGTCGACCGCCGCCGCCCTCGCCGCCGTCACCGAACGCATCGAGCTCATGGTCGCCGTCCGTCCCACGTTTCATCAGCCCGCGCTGCTCGCCAAGCAAGCCGCCAACATCGACCACATCAGCAACGGCCGCCTTACTCTCAACGTCGTCTCTTCCTGGTGGGCTTCCGAAGCGCATAAATACGGCGTCGGCTTCGAACAACACGACGATCGTTACGCCCGCACCGGCGAATGGCTCGACGTCATTGACGGCGTCTGGAAACAAGACAACTTTTCATTCTCGGGAAAGTATTACCGCGTCGAAGACAACGTCCTTCAGCCAAAACCAGTTTCGAAACCGCGGCCAATTCTTTACGCCGGCGGCGAATCTCCCGCCGCGAAGGAACTCATCGCAGCCAAGTGCGACGCTTACCTTATGCACGGCGACCCGCCCGAACGCGTCGCGGAAAAAATCGCCGACCTCCGCCAGCGCCGCCAGCTACATAATTCCGTCCCGCTGAAATTCGGCGTAGCGGGCTACGCCATCGTCCGCGAAACCGAAAAAGAAGCTCAGGACGAAGTCCGCCGCATCACCGACGTCCAACAATCGGCCGCGGGTTACGCCAATTACCAGCAATGGCTGGCCGGCACGCAACTCGAACAGCGCGTCTCTCTCGAAGATTATTCCGTCTCCAACCGCGGCCTCCGCTCCGGTCTCGTCGGCACCGCCGAACAAGTCTCCGAACGCCTCCAGCAATTTGAAAGAGCCGGCGTTGACCTCGTCCTCCTCCAATTCAGCCCCCAACTCGAAGAAATGGAACGCTTTGCGTCTTCTGTCATCGGCCGCAAGTCACAATCGGCATCCGTGTCGTGACAGTCGCTTCGAACTCTTTGCTTTACGTTAAGGATGCGTTCGCGATCAGCGGAAGGGGCGTTGTCTTTTGCCATAGAGTTCATCTCTGAGGACGGGAAGATCCGCGTCGGCGTGAAATCGCCGGCCAAATCCGACTAGGCAATCCTGCCGTTTTCCCGTATAATTGCAGTTTGTCTCAGAAGAGCTGGCCCCGCCTGAGTGGGTCTGCAGGGAACAAAGAACATGCATCCGGTAATTCGTAAGCTTCATGAAGCGCAACTGCGCAAAGATCTCCCCGAGTTCCGCCCGGGCGACACCGTCAGAGTCAATGTCCGCCTCCTTGAAGGCGAAGGCGAAAAGGTCAAGGAACGCATCCAGGCGTTCGAAGGCGTTGTGATTTCCAAGAAAGGCCGCGCCTCCAGCGCCACGTTCACGGTCCGCCGCGTCAGCTTCGGCACCGGCGTCGAGCGCATCTTCCCGTTGCATTCGCCCTCGATCGCGTCGGTCGAAGTCACCGGCAAGGGCAAAGTTCGCCGCGCGCGCCTCTATTACCTCCGCGATCTCCGCGGCAAGGCTGCCCGCATCAAGCGCGCCGCACGCGAAGAAGCTCCAGCTCCAGCCACCGCGGAAACCGCAAAGGCCTAGTCTTTATCTCCGAATTCGATGGAAGCGCCCCGATCAAATCGGGGCGTTTTTCTTTTTCGCGCAACGGGATGGCTATTTCTGCTTCGTGGCCTTCATCCAACGCGGCATTGCAAAGCGAAAGAATTTCTCCGCATCCGACTCCAGGCAAGCCGAAACGTTTGGCTCGCCCTTCACTTCCCGCGTAAATCCCTCTTTATCCACTTCAATCCGCAGCTTCGTTACCGGGCAAAGCTTTGCTTCAACCACATACGCGACGGCCATTGCATCAAATAGCGTCGGCGTTTTCTGTCCCCATTCTTTTGTGAGTTCTGAAAGCTCCCCCGTGAGCGGCGTGGCCTTTTGAAAAAGCACCTCGCGCTTCACTTCATCCAGCTTCAATTGCGTCGAGTCGAGCGGCATCATGAAAATCGGTACGCCACTCGTAAACAATTTCTGTGCCGCCGCCACGTCGCTGAAAACGTTGTACTCCGGCTGTGGCCCTCGGCCCGGTTCGTAACCCAAATCACCATACCCCTTGCGCACCGATCCGCCCATCAGCACCACGCGCTTCAACTTTCGAAACGTTGCCCCATCCCGCCCAATCGCTGCGCCCACATTCGTCAGCGGCCCAATCGCCACCAATGTAATCTCGCCCGGGCGTTTGCGAATTTCGCTCAACAAAAACTCCACGGCGTCGGTTTTTGCTGCTGCGGCCGGCCCCTTTTCCGCCCATTCTGCCTGCGAAAACTTCGTTTTGCTCGTCGTGACAATGCCTTCGGCCACGGGAATTTCCCCTCGCCCATTTTCCAAAAGCATTCGCCGCGCCATTCGCGCTCGCAGCGAGGTGTCGCCCCAAGCCGTCGTCACGCCCAAAAGTTCCACTTCCGGACTCTGCAGCGCCAGCCCCAGCGCAAACGCATCGTCCACGTCGTCGCCGATATCCGTGTCCAAGATGATTTTCGTTTTGCTCGTGGCTCCAGCAGGCGGGCTCAAATTCGATTGGCCAGCACACGGAACGCAACTGGCCGCAAAAAATCCCAGCAACGTGGTTCCACTCCAGAAGAAAGTTTTCCACTGACTCACACTCTTCATTTCGCACTTTCCTTTTTATCGCCAGCAACTCTGCCGAATCCGCATGCTAGAATTTCCGCGGGCACTTGTCTATCGAACTCTCTTGGCTATGACTCGCCTCTGCTCATCCCGTTTTGAGCGAGCCGCGCGCAAACTCGGCTGGACGCGCATCGCCGGCATTGACGAAGCCGGTCGCGGTGCTCTTTTCGGTCCCGTCGTCGCGGCCGCCGTCATCCTCAATCCCAAGCGCCGCATCGTTGGCCTCGACGATTCCAAAAAACTTCCTGCTGAGCGCCGCGGCGAACTCGCCCTCCGCATCCGTGAACACGCGCTCGCGTGGGCCGTCGCCGAAGTTGATTCCTCCCGCATCGACGCCTGGAACATCTATCAAGCCAGCCGCCAGGCCATGACCGCCGCGCTCCAGCAGCTTTCCGTCGTTCCCGACTATCTCTTGATCGACGCCATGCAGCTCGACGTTCTCATCGAACAAAAATCCCTTGTCAAAGGAGACGCGCGCAGCGTTTCCATCGCCGCCGCCTCCATCCTCGCCAAAACGCATCGCGACTCATGCCTCGACCGCCTCGACGCCGATTTCCCGGGCTACGGTCTGGCTCAACACAAAGGTTACGGCACGCCGGTGCACCTTGAAGCGCTCCGCCGTCTCGGCCCTACCCCGCTTCATCGCTTTTCGTTTGCACCCGTTAGAGAATCCATCTGCTGGGCTTCCGGTGCAACGCAAACTCCTCTCCCGCTCGAACTCTAGTTCTTCCTTTTCTATGCTTCCCGCGCACGATACCATCTAGCCCGCATCGGACGTCTTATGAATCTAAACCGTTTCCTCGCTCGCTCCGTAGGTTGCTCGCTTTTTGGACTCGCCATTTTTCTTGCGGTCGCGCTGGCCTGTCGCACGAGCGCCGCCGTTTACTCCGCAGTCGATCTTGCTCAAATTGCCCCGACTCCACCCATGGGCTGGAACAGTTGGGATGCTTACGGCGAAGCCGTTCCCGAATCTGATGTCCGCGCTTCCGCCGACTTCATGGCCGCAAATTTGAAATCCTTCGGTTGGCAATACGTCACCGTGGATATGGGTTGGTACGTCACCAACCATTCCGTCGGGGTAAATGCAGAAAACGCCGAATTCAGCCTCGACGAATTTGGCCGCTTCACTCCCTCGCTGAATACCATCCCTTCCGCCAAGGACAAAGCCGGCTTCAAACCTCTTGGCGACTACATTCATTCGCTCGGCCTCAAATTTGGCATTCACATCCTGCGCGGCATCCCTCGCCAGGCCGTAAAACAGAATCTTCCCGTCGCTGGCACATCGTTTTACGCCCGCGACGCTGCCGACACCAGCGATACTTGTCCATGGAATCCTTTCAACTACGGCCTCAAGACCGCCACACCGGCCGCTCAGGCTTATTACGACTCCATCGCCAGGCTTTATGCCGACTGGGGCGTCGACCTCGTCAAAGTCGATTGCATTTCAAGTCATCCGTACAAAGGCGAAGACATCCGTATGTTGCGCGAAGCCCTCGACAAAACCGGCCGGCCCATTCTTCTCAGCCTCTCTCCTGGTCCCGCCCCGCTCGAAAAAGCCCAGGAAATGGCTCGGTACGCCAACATCTGGCGCATGTCTGACGACGTTTGGGATGTTTGGCAAAGCGACAAGGATTTTCCCCAAGGTCCGCGCAATCAGTTCGAACGCGCTGCAAAGTGGGCCGCGCATTCCGGCAATGGCCATTGGCCCGACGCAGATATGCTTCCTCTCGGCAGCCTCCGCCCAACTCCCGGTTGGGGCGAACCTCGCGAAACCCGCCTGACCCCCGACGAACAACGCACTCTTTTGACGCTCTGGTGCATCGCCCGCTCACCGCTCATCATGGGCGGCAGTCTCGTTGCGCTAAAAAACGACCCCGCCACTCGCGCCCTTCTCACTAATCCCGAAGTCCTCGACGTTGATCAACACTCCGGCCGAAGCCACGCCGCCAAAAACACTGACACGGCCGCCATCTGGATTTCGCAGCCGATCGTAGGCTCCGGCCGCAACGTCGCCATCTTTAATCTCCAGGACACGCCCCAAACGTTTCATGTCACTCCCTCTGACCTGGGACTTTTGTCTGCTTCGTACCAGATCCGCGATCTTTGGCAGCGGAAGGATCTTCCGCCTGCCACCTCATTGAACATCACGCTCCCCGCGCACGCTTCTGTTCTCTACCGGCTCACCAGACCTTGACGCTCTCCGAGAACGCCAGGCGTCACAAAAATTTCCGCTGCTTCACTCCGATTCCTTGTAACGATTCATCTGTCTTCCTCACTTTATATCCAGTCCCAATGCAGCCCGGAGTTGTCCCCATGAATCACTCCCGACACCGAACTTCCGTCCTGAAATCATGTGCAGCAGTCGTTCTGGTTCTGGTTCTGTCGTTCCCCGCCGGCTGCGGAAACGAGGACTTTCAGCGCCCTATCCAGCAATTTCAAAGTGCCTCTGCCGTCGTGATCAACGCCGCTCGCCAATCCCTCCAGCAAATGAATGACGTGGAAGAAAAATCCGAGCTGGACCGCCAGATCTTTGAAGCGGAAGCCTTCGACGAATCAAAAATCAAAGCCAAAGACGTGATTTCCGCCGAAGAGCTGAATGCGCGCGTCAACGCCCTCAACCAGCTCACTCGCTACACGTCTGCTTTGGCCGATCTGGCTGCCCTCAAGGCGCCCGCTCAAGTCACTCAGAAATTTCAGGACGTGGGTTCCGGTTTCAAGACACTGTCAGAGGACGCTGCCAAGCTTGCCGGCGCGTCCGGAGGCGTGTTCGACAATCCAAAATTTTCTGGCGCCGTTCAGGTTGCTGCAGTCGCAATTGGCGCCATTGTTAGAGCCGTCGAAGAGCGCAAAGCGCGACGCGAAATTGAGAAAGAAATTCGCGACCACGACGCCGACGTCAACACCCTCATCAAGCTCATCGGCGACGAGTTGGAGGTGGCTTACCACCGCCGCAAGCAAGCCGAGAGCGAGGAAGGCGTGTTTCTCACGACTGCGCTCAAGCTCGAAATCGCGAAGCCCAAACGGGGCGACCCCGTCCTTCGCATGCTCTTGGGCGATCGTCTTCGCCAGTGGCGCAATCGCCAGCCTTTACTCGCCAACGCGGATCCGAAGCCCAGTGTAGAAGCCATGCAAAAGGCTCACCAGGCGCTGGTCGCCTATCTCACCGCCGACAAGAGCCCCAAAAATCTTTCCGAGTTGTTGGCCGCTGCCGAATCGTTTGCTGATCGCGTACAACCCCTCGGCGTGGCCATCGCCGCCCTGATCGGCAACTCTTGAATTGCGAACCCGTGAAATCCCGGAGGACCCATGCCCACTAAAGTTGAAATGGTCACCGAAATCGGTGACGTTCTCACTCAGATTGACACGATTCTCTCTGCGCCCAATTTCTTCCCCAGCGAACCGGCGTGGCAACAGCTCTTTGCCCTTCGCAAGCATCTCGACGACCAGCAGCGCGAACTTGTCCAGGAAATCATCGCGGACAACA
>Ga0247669_1000360_pt1 | contig 19450 bp, 38 predicted proteins | sample CNK10_metaG_FD_182734 | JGI IMG/M metagenome (GOLD analysis project Ga0247669, IMG submission 182734) | Soil microbial communities from Purdue University Martell Research Forest, Indiana, United States - CNK10 | ecosystem: Environmental > Terrestrial > Soil > Temperate forest > Bulk soil...
GGATAGACGGGAGAATGAAGGTGAACGAGCAGGACCTTCGGGAGCGCATGGAGCACATCGAGGATGAACTCGACAGTGCATTCGGGACCGAACTGGAACGGGTGAAGAACCTTGACGAGTACTCTCGGCTTCAGCGGCAGTTGGACTTTCTCATGAGTCAGGAGAACTGCAATCATGGGCCCGTGGGCTGGCACGAACGCCGGCCGGCGCTGCACCAAGTGCGGATACGAGCAGGTGGTGTCATGACCTCCCCCACCCTGTGTCGGGGCTGTAAGCGTGAGGCGTTCCCCGGCCTGCTGTGGTGCGCCGACTGCCTGATGAAGCGGTTCTTCCCGCAGTCGCAGGAGCATGACGTGCCTCGGCTGTTCACGAAGACTCAGGAAAGGACGGGCTCTCAGCGTTCCTAATGGACTGACCTCCCCCTCCCAGAACAGCCCGGGACCCCCGACGGCCGGCCGTCGGGGGTCCCTGACCGCCCGGCGCGAAGCCGGCCAGCGCGGGCCGGCGCAAGGGCGCATACTACCGGGTCTGGGCCCCTAGGGGGGCACCCCGGGAGCCGGCCCCGTCCACAGCCGGCAAGGAGGACACCGATGCCCAAGGGCACGGCACCCGCCCCCGTGGCAGACGAGGCCACGGCCCCCACCCCGGTCGCCGAGTACGGCGACCTCGCAGACTACGCCGAGGTCTTCGGCGAGAAACTGGACACCATTGAGGGCGATCGCGTCCTCGTGCGCGGTGTTCGGCTCACCACCCGGGAGGTAGTCAGCCTCGCGGAGGACGCGCAGGAAGGCGACACGGAGGTCAAGGAGGTCCTGATCCTGACCGTCTCGCCCGAGAACCAACTGGAAGTGGAGGAGTTGTACTACACCTTCTCCGCTCCCCTCATCAGCAAGATGAAGGGGGTCGCTCCGGACCTGTTCCCGCTGTGGGCCCGCTTCGAGAAGCGGTCCTTCGACGGCGGGCGCAAGCAGGTTTGGTCAATCGTCCCCGCCCGCAAGGGCCGGTAGGCGGCAAGGCTCAGAGCACGGAGGCGGTGTCATGACGCGCCGTTTCCGTGCTCTGACTTTGTTCTCCCTGAGAACAAGCGTGTCGCGCAGGGAGGGCGCATACTACGCTCCTAGCACCCCGGCAAGTAGCCCGGGGGCAGGACAGGGAAAGGGACAGCATCATCATGGCGAAGAAGCAGACCACCGCAGCAGCGACCGCAGCCCGGAAAATCGGCGAGTCCGACGTGAAGAGCCTCGACGGCCTCGTCTTCGGGACGAAGGACGCGCTCCCCTCGCGCCAGCAGACGATCGACCCGGCCCGTCTTGCAGCGGCGAAGGACTTCGTGGCGAAGTTGGCCGAGGGGAACGTTGCCGGCGACGGCAAGGACTACCCCACGCAGAACGCCGCGCACCTTGCGTGCATGGTGTACCGCCGGCTGGCGGTGCTCGGCATCAGCCGGGGCGCGGGCAAGTTGGACCTGCACAATCAGGTGTACCAGACGGCCACCGGCGCGTTCCGGTGGGCGCTCTCGGGCTCTGCCCCGAAGGCGAACGCGGCGAAGGCCGAGAAGGCCGCAGCCCCGAAGGCGTAACCCCCGTCTACCACTGCACCAGCCCCGGTCCCAACGTGGGACCGGGGCTTCTTCATGCTCTAGGAGGACAGCATGGACCCGATCATCGCCACCTACTCGATCACCGTCACCGTCCGGGGCTCGGCTCAGGACGTGAACACCCCCACGAACGAGGCCGTGGAGCACGCGGTGGAGAACGCGATCGAGACCCTCATCGTTGAAGCCGTCACCGCTACGGCGAAGGCCACCCGTACGGACAAGTGAGTCGGCTCAGGGCACACCAGCGCGTTGTCGTCAGGCGAGCGTACAGGGGCGCACGGCCCCCGCTCCTTGACCCGCTCGCCGGCCCGGCCCCGGACCCGCTGACCGTGACACGGTACGGGAGCAACAGCAGTGAAGGAGACAGGCTACGCCAGACCATCGAGGCACACGTCGGGACCGCTACAGAGGACCACTCCACGGAGAGCCCTTCTACCACCGAGAGAAGCGACTCCGATGTCTTCGCTGTGCCGGAGCCGGCAAGTACACCGCTCCGTATCCTTCGCCACACGTAATCGATCCCTGCCCCGTCTGCAAGGGGACCGGGTGGGACTACAGCAGGGGATGACACGATGCCGACACACGACCACCACGACTCAAATGCCATCTACGAGGTCATTGAGAGCCGTGCATCGCGAGAGCGATGGGCGGTCCTCTGGGAGGACGGCCACCTTGCCGGCACGCTTGACCTGACAGGCGAGCCGATCCCAGAAGCAGGCTCACTGCCTGACCTGACGTACTTCAAGCCGGAGAAGGGAGACGCTGAACGACTGAAGCAGGAAGGAACAACGTGGGTGATCCTGAAGCGGTTCACCCGGTTCATGTCGGCCATGCCCCCGCAGTGGGTGCTTGACCGGCAGTCACGCACCCGGAGCGATACAGTCCGACCGGTGAACAAGACGCTCATCGATCGGGGCATCAAGGAACTCGACTTCTAGGAGGGACAGACGTGTTTGACATTATGGGGATGGGCAAGAGTCTTGGGGAGGGGCTGGAGGAACTGAACGGACACCTGAAGAACATCGAGCGGTTCAGCGCGGCTACGCTCATGTACCTCGCTAGCGACAATCCTCGCCTGAACAGTATCAAAGGCATGGACGAGGCACTAGGTCTGGCTCAACAAGCCGTGGCGAGTGAGCCGAAGGGAGCCGACGATGCAACCGCATAACGGTTTGGGTGCCCTCCCGGATCAGGAGAATCCTGACGAGCGACCCCCGTTTGGGCTCGTCGGCGACTACAGCCCCGGCGGTGACGCGCTGACCCGGCATGCGACCCGTGTCCGGCAGTCGGGGGCTCCGCTCTACGTCTACCTGTCTGGCCCAATGACGGGGATCGAGGATATGAACGTCCCCGCGTTCAACGATGCAGCACGTCTGCTTTGCAAGCGCGGGATCAGGGTCTTCGTCCCTACCGTCCACCCGGACGGGTGGGGGCCGGCGCTGGCCCGGGACCTCACTACGATCCTGACGGGCGGGATCGACGCGCTCGTGATGCTTGACGGGTGGCATCGGTCCCGGGGCGCCCGGCTGGAGACGTACACGGCAGCGATGATGAACCTGCCGCTCTACTGGTACAGGACGGGCGAGCCTGTCCTCACCCGGAGCCTCGTTCTCGCGTGGACGGAGCCGTTCCGATGACGGACATCTACCTGCAACTCCGCTACGACCAGTACAAGGACTTCGAGGACCAGTTGCGGCGGTTCTCAGAACTGGAGACCACGCACACCACGGACAACGAGGGGTTCTACCACAAGGCGTTCCGCATCAGGATCGGCGACATCACGCTCGAAGTGCAGGGGCCCTTCGTGAAGAAGCCCCTGCCGGCAGAGGACGAAGGTCCGCACATGCACTTCGAGGTCCGTACCAACGGAGACAAACTGAACACACGGCTTGAAGGTGTCGCGTTTGGCGACACGCCGTGTTGCCTGATCTACGGCGCAACTCGTGGAGGGCACTCCATCGACTGCGTGAACTACGGGAGGGAAGAATGATCGAGAACATCGCACGATTGGTCCTGCTGTATGCGATCCTCCGGGCCGTCTACGAAATGGGCCTAGAGGACGGCCGGCGGGAGCGGGAGCACATCGCGTGGCGCTCAGGGTTCAGGACGGGCCTGCTCGCCGGCGCACAGCGCCGAGTGCTGGCACACGTCGATGGGTGACGCGTGCAGTCGGTGCAACGGCACCGGGCTCCTTCAGGACAGGGAGCACCCAAACGTGTTCAGACGGTGCTGGGTGTGCAACGGCACAGGGGCCCGGCAGATCTTTCAACGATCACTGAAAGGATCGTCACATGATACGGTACACAGTACATCATGGCGCAGACGGTAGCATTTCCTCGATGGAAGTTGCTATCGAGTCGGGGGATTACGCCACTAGACGCGGATTAGTGTTTGACATCTACCCCACCCATACGGTAGTTGTTTCTCGCAATGCTGCTATGGCAATCGTTGCAGAACAAACCAACTATGGTGGCCTTACCATTCGACAGCTAGAACCAATTGCAAATGCAATGTCACCCATCCCGGACCCTATGCCACAGGCACCACGCTGATGTACGAACCACCTACACGCATCCAACGAATGCGACGTTGGTTCAGACTGCATCTAGGACGATGGCATTGGCATATTGCTGGGGATAAGACCATCGGCCACAAGCATGTGTACCTGTTCCGTCACCGGGCAGGGTGGGAGTAATGGACATGCACGGAGCGTATGGCGAGTATTGGGAAGATATCGAATACGTGTTCTTGGATCGTCCCATTACGGGTCGCTCGTCATCCTGCCCACGGCGGCGATCGACGGCGTGGCACGGGCGTGAGACGATGGCACGGGGGGACCTAGGAGGAAAGCGCAATGTATCCGCTACGCTTGACTGAGTTCGTGAAGAGGCTCCAAGAGGTTTTGCCTAATGTTCCTGATCACACTATTATTGAGATAGAGATACCAAATAAGGAGCACTTCAACGTATCGAAGAACATCACGCTATCTACTTCTCCAGAAGGTATCTACATCGTGACATTGTTCGTCACGAGCCGTGTGAATGTGAGTGGAATGGACTATGAGTGACTCGCCGCTTGCTCATGATCCTGTGGAAGGAGCCGAGCCACCAGAAACACCAAGCGAGCGCTTACTTCTCCCGCTCATTGAGGACCTTAGTTGGCACTCGTACTGCTCAGTCTGCCCTTGGACAAGCCTGCTCTATCCAACACGATATGAGGCAGGATGTGCCTCTTCATGGCACGTCTATGTCAAGCATAACAGTACGTGGGTCGGTATCTTTGGTCACCGCCCGCCGACCGACCCACAGCCAGAGGGCCCCGGGGCGAGGCGGTACCGACTAGGCTGACAGGAAGCCCCCGTAGGGCATCACCGATGCCTACGGGGGCACTTTGTTGACCCGCAGCGGGCAACCTAGGAGGGCAGTCAGTCGCCAATCAGCAGCCAGAGCAGCCAAGTGAGCAGGAACAGGATCGTCCACAGCAGGACGAGGACGACAGCCTCCGGGTGCACCAGCATCCAGACGATGATCCAGTCGATCACTCAGGCGACACCCTCGATGACGAGCGCGTAGTCGCGCTCCACGAACTGCCCGGCTCGCACCTTGTTCCCGGCGACCCGGGTCCGGGCCTGACGGAGCGTGATCGACGTTGTGGCGGTGTAGTGGTGCTCGCCCGGGGCCAGCGGGATCGCCCGGAGCGCGTCCACGTCGCCCCTGAACCCGTGGAGGGCCACCTTCGGCTTGCCGGCAACGGGATCGAACACGTACAGCCGCTCGCGCCAGATCGACAGGGCCCCGGGCTCTACCGTCAGGCCGCCGAGGCGGGCTCCTAGGTCAGCGGGGTCAGGCACCTCCAGCCCGAAGAAGCCGTCAGTGCTCGTCATGACGCTCTCGTACTTGTGCTCTAGGCCGTGAATGCGAGCGCGGACGAACCCGGTGATGAGGCCGGCGATCGGCGGGTGGTACAGGCCGCCGGCGCGGTAGTCAAACGCCTGCTGGGGGTCACTCGTCCGGACCTCACCAGTCCCCCAATCAACGTACCCCACCGTCCCCAACTCCACCTTCTGGAAGAACTTCCCGTACAGGCTGTTCAGGAACAGTTTGGCCTGCTCCCGGAGGGGTCCGCTGTCGTAGCGTGCCTTCTGGGCGAAGAACCTGTCCACGAAGGCAACGAGCGGGCCGCCGGCCGGGCCGGCCATGACGTAGCCCGTGCAGGAGTGGACGACAGCCTCACCGCGCTCTAGGATCGCGTCGAGTTCGTAGCCCGTCAACCACAGGCCGACGTGCCGGCCGGGCGGCAACTTCTGGTCATCGTGCGTCAGGGCCCCGGGGTAGCGGCACCCGGTGAAGGTCATGTCCACCCGCCACAGCGCGTGCCGGCCGTGCTCATAGCGCGGGACCTCACGCCACCGGGCCCGCACCGGGTCAGGCAGTTGCCTCATCGCCTCGGGGTACGCACTGGTGATGTCGTAGGCGTGGACACGCTCCAGCCGGCGGGGTCCGGGCAGGTAGAACCCGTTCTTGCCCCCGTGGTAGGCCGCGAGGCCCGCCTGCTCCAGTTCAGGCGTGGGGAGCGGGACCTCGCCCGTCAGGAAGTGGCGCTTGAACACCTGAGCAGCGAAGTGCGGGGCCGTGAGCGTTGTCCGGACATCGTACTCCTCATGCATGGCGATGATCGCCTCACCGATCCGGCGCGTCAACCACGCGTCCGTGCAGGCGTACCGTCTGAACTCCGGGTCATCGATGTCTGCACGCTTGAACCGGCTCACCCGGTCCCCGATGTCCACCTTCTCGCCGACGAGCAGCGCGAGGCCGGCCTTATTCAGCCTTGTCTTGAAGAAGGCGTACCCGTCGAGCACAGTGACATGCTGCTTGCTCTCTAGGTGGTGAACCTTCATTGCGTATCGGCGATCGTTCATGACTTCTAGACGGTAGTGAGCGATCGCGTTCCCTGACTGGTCCTCTAGAGCAACGAGGACCTCGAACATCCCGCTGCTGATCACTTCGGGGGCCATCGTAACGTAGTCGGCGAACAGTTGTGTCCACTCGTATTGAAGGTTCCAGCCAAACACAACGTGCTCTACCCGGCGGGCCCCCGTCGCAAAGTGAACGTAGGTGAGGAAGACGGCAAGCGCGGCGTGGTGGCCCTTGTCAGGTACAGTGTAGATCAGGGAGTCCTCTGGGCCCCCGCTCGCGCTGAACTGCATCGAGAACGGCTTGCCGTTCTCTGCCTCCGTGTCCCAGCCGATCACGTTCGTCGGCCGGGCTCCTCGGCCCCGGCGGGCCGGCGTGATGCTGAAGTACTTCGGCTTCTCGATCCTCGCCGCGAGGTAGACGCTCACGTCTCCCTGATCCTCGGGAACGGCATCGTCAGGTGCAGCTCGCGCGGGATCGCTCGGGGCTCCCGTGGGCGGTACACGCTCATGATCTCTGCCTGCTCCACCTGCACACGCGTCCACGGCTTCGAGCCCTTCTTCTCCCGGCGCAGTTTCGTCTGCCGCCTTCTGAGCGCGTCCCTGACGACCTCCTCCGTCTGAGGGTGGGCCTTGAGCCGTGGGCCGGCGAACGCTCTGTTTTTCAGGCCGGCCTTGCGTAGGTCCTCGCGCTCAACGAGGACGTTGACGGACTGGTACGACCACCTCTCCGGCTCCCGGGGGTCACGCGTTCGCACCGTGACCTGATACGTGTCCTCGCCCCGCCTCAACCGCTGAAAGACCTTCGTCCCGGAGCGCGTCCCCTTCCTGACCTTGTACAGGGTGCTCTCCGAGACGCCGAGGTCGGCGGCCAACTCCCGGTAGGTCACGGGGTAGCCGGTTAGAGCACGCTCTGTGCGGATTTGTTCAAGCCGACCTGCGAACGTAGCCCGCGTGCGGGCCCGCTTCAGGGGGGTCGCTTGCGCCACAGGTCAGCGGGCGGGAGCGGTGAGAGCGGGCACGATCGTCACGGGGCTCCTCTGAACCTCCCAGAACGGCCCCCTCGGCTCCGGCCGGGGCCGGGCGGAGGGTCCCGGCGAGCGGAGGGAACCGGGCCGCCGGGACCCTCCATTCTAGCCCCGGGGCCGGCCCCCGGGGGCGGCCCCCGGCCGGCCCGCCGGCGCGCTACAATGGGGGCGGTGGGCCCCGGGGGTCGGTCAGCGTGTCTGTCCCCCGGCCGTGGGGGCCCACCGTTCAGACCGCAAGGAGGACACCGTGGGCCGATCCCCGATCGTGGCACCGAACGGTGCCCCCGTAGCGCGACAGGCCGAGGGCTCGCAGGTCATCACCCTCACGAAGACCGCAGGCGGGGGCCTCATGATCGAGGTGCCCCCGAACACAAGCCCAGCAGACCTCATCAACGGCGCGCACCTTCTGACCCGAGCGGCGAACAGGATGCTCGACGCGGCAGAGGCAAAGGCCATGTTCGATCAGGCACAACTCGCAGCCGTCGCAGCAGGGCTCGAAGCAGAGGGCAGACCGTCATGACGCTCCCGAAGACCGTCAAGGACCCGGAGGACCTCGATCAGCAGGGTGTTGAGAACGGGACGAGCCCGTTCCCACAGGGCCTCGTGCAGCAGGGGCCCGGGCAGAGCGACCAGAACTACGGCGTGCAGCCGCACGACCAGCCCCCGACGGAGGACCGCATCCCGTACGGGGCGCGCACGGAGGCCGGCTGGCACCCCGAACTGGAGTACATCCGCCAGTTCGAGAAGCAGAACAAACTCCTCCAGCAGGTCTACGATGCGATCAGCGGCCGGGCCCGGCCGGCGCTCGCGACGATCGAGTGCCAACTGAACGCACGGCGGATCATGCCGGCGCGGATGACGCTCGACAGCATCATCGCCACGAACCTGACCGGGGCCGGCGTGACAGCAGTCCTCACGCTCGGCACCCGGACGTACACGTTCGGGCTTCAGGCCAACCAGACGCTCCTGCTCCCGCTCCCGCTCGTGATCGAGAACGGGACGGACGTGACGTTCACGAACGCGAGCGGCTGGCTCGTCGGCATCCTGAGCGCGGCGCGGTCATGAGCCACCCGCTGTTCACCCGCAAGCAGGTCGCACACGACGAGGCGATGCGGCAGAACGCAAAGGAGCAGCGACTCGGCCACTGTACCCCGATGTGGGGAGGGCACAGCCCGGCTTGTAACCGAGACGGAACGTACTGTTCGAAGGTCAGCACACACGATGGACCCTGCGCACCACACGGGAGCCCACGATGACGATCGAGCGGGAGATCGAGGACCTCGTAGAGGAGGCCGTCGATGAGGCCGTTGAGGCCGTCGAGGACGTAGCGGAGGACGTTGAGGACGTTGCCGAGGACGTGACGGACATCGACGCCCGGCTCGGCTCCCTAGAGCAGGCCGTCGCCGACATCCCGAACATCATCAAGACGGCCGTGGACAGCCTTCGCTCGGAGTTCGCGCCGATCGCCGAGACGGCAGAGGAGGCCCTAGAGGCAGCAGAGGACCTTGCCGATCAGGGAGAGCAGGCGGCGCAGGCCGTGGCCGAGCCGATCGAGGGGCCGATCGAGGACGTGGCGGACGTGGTGTCAGAGCCCGTCGCAGCGGCCGAGAGCATGCCAGAGCGCGCCCACGGGCTGTTCAAGCGGATCGGAGGCCGATGATGGCAGCACGAGGCGACAACATCGGTGCGATCGACGAGTGCATGGCGGAGGCGAAGGACCTCTACCGCATGATCGTGAACACCCTTGACGGATACGAGGACCCGCCGGGCAAGCCTGCCTACACAAGTGAAGACGTTGCCAAGTTTCTTGAGTACGCCATGAAGGCCACGCTTGACGTGAAGAACTGGCTGGAGAAAGCCAAGGATCGCCTTCGATGATGCACCCGCTGCTCCGCAAGTTCGAGCGCGGCGCGAAGAAGGTTGCCGCCGACGTAAGAGAGGCCGCTGCGAGCGTGACCCTGACGCTCCCGGACGGGACCGTCTACGATGGCCTCACGGAGAAGGTGGCGCGAGCCCTCGCCCGGAGTCACGCAGCGGAGGACCGCGCTGCGCGGACCTCGACCACGGCAGCCCCCGTCAAGCCCCCTGCCCCCGCCCCGCCCACGAAGCCGGCGGCGAGGGCCCCGGGGCCCCCGGCCCCGGCGCGGCCGGCAGGGGCCAAGCCTGACGGGCCGGTCACGCTCACTGTGCCAGCCCCGAAGACCACGAAGGCGGCAGCGAAGCCGACAGCAGCCGAGAAGGGACAGGCAGATGCCTAAGCAGTGGTTCATCATCGAGGACACGACCTATCAGGTCAAGGGTGACTCCGACGACTCGTGCATCGTCGATGTCGGCGTCGAGCCGGGGCAGGATGAGGACGAGGCAATCGCAGCAGCCCTGAAGGCCGATGAGGCGGTGCAGGCTGGGCAGTGCTCCAAGGACCCGAAGGACTGGCGCAAGACCGGGACCGACATCCACACGAACCCGGACGACCGATGACAGAGGAAGAGACACCTACCCCCCTCAAGCGTCCGAAGCCCGGGCCCGCCGAGCGGGCCCGTCGCCGGGCAGAGCGGGCGGCGGCGATGGGCGAGGCCGTGCCAGAGCGGCCCCCGGCCCCCCGCGCGTCCGGGGCTCGGCGGTCCCGGATCGAGACGCGCACGGGCGCGATGCTCGTGCAACTCAATCTCGGGTTCACGATGACGTGCGCGATCGTGCAGCAGGCCGGCGGGCCCCTGAACGCGCAGACGGACCCGCTCCAGCCGAACGAGATCTACCTGCTCGCCCACGGGATCGCCCTTCAGGCCGAGAGTCACGCTCAGTTCAGGAAGTACCTTGAGTACCTGCTGAACGTGAGCGGGTCCGCCGGCCTTGTAAGCGTCCTCGTCGCGATCATCGCGACCCGGATGGCACAGCACGGCGTCCTGCCTGAGCAGGTCGGGCAGTACGCGCAACTGGCGCTCATGGCGGACCCGAAGGACATCAAGGCCATGACGGACAGCATGACGGCTCCCGCGGCCGACGACGCGGCCGACGCAGCGTAGCCCCCGTGGCATCGCAGTCGGTACCGCCACGACCCGCCACGGGGCAGGGTAGCATCGGGTGCTACCCTGCCTCCCGGGGGCCCGCAGCGGGCAACGTAGGCAGGGAGGACTAGTCCCGATGGGCAGGGAGGCCGGCGTCAAGCGCGACATCGAGGACGCGGAGCGCCAGAAGCGCCACGCGCTGTTCGCGATGTCGATCGGGACCGGCCGCCGGAAGTGAGCACCCCGTGGCACCCGGGGGAGCACGTTGCCGTCATCGGCCAGACGGGGCGCGGGAAGACGCACGTCATCGACCGGCTCGTCCGGGAGAACAGGGCCTACGTCATCGTCTTCAAGACGAAGGACGACCCGGAGGACGCGGACAAGTACTGGCGGGGCTTCAAGCGCATCGAGACCGTGAGCGGGCTCACCGACACCCGGTTCACGCGGTTCCTGCTGGCACCCCCGCTCGGGAAGTACCCCCAGCAGTACGACCACATGATCCGGGAGGGCCACCGCCTGATCGCGAAGGTGTTCAAGCAGGGCGGGTGGACGGTTGTGTTCGATGAGCGCTGGCTCGCCGAAAACATCCTCGGGCTCCAGTCAGGGATCGAGATGCTGGAGACACAGGGCCGCTCGAAGGGGATCAGTGTCGTCTCCGGGATGCAGCGTCCGGTGGACGTGTCCCGGCAGGCGCTGGCACAGGCCACGCACATCGTCTCGTTCGCCGGCGACACAAGGGACGGCGACACGATCGGCAAGGCCACGACCAAGCCCTACGGGCAGGCCGTGATGGCCCTGAAGGAACACGACTTCGCGTACTACCACCGTGTGTCTGGGCGGATCATGCGGGGCAACAGTCAGGGGCTCTCGGCGGTCATCCGGCCGGCGCTGGCGGGGGTGGACTCCGTGGCAACGGCCGTCCGGGCTACAATGAGGGCGGCAGGGACAGGCGGCCGGTAAGGGATCGGGCTGGCGGGACGGGCCACGACACCAACCGGGGAGAACGCAGGAGGCACCAGCATAGTGAACGAGCACGTTCACACCGGGTTCGTCGCGTTCGTGGCGATCGGCGTCTACGCACTGATCTTCCTGAACCTCTGGAAGATCGCTGCTGCGCACGCTGCGAACAGCAACAACCCCACGATCGCAGGGCTCGGCCACAGTGCCGGCGCTCTCATCACGTTCTAGCGGGAGGCATACGTTGGACCCGTTCACGGTTCTTCTGTTCGAGGGCCCCGTTGTGGCCCGTCCTGTCTACGGCCGCACAGGGGTGGGCGCAATGGCGCTCACGGTCATGACCGCAACCGGGCTCATTCCGGCGGCCTACGGGGGCGGCGCGGCGGCCGTCGGTGGCCCGCAGGTACAGGAGGCACAGATCAACGGCCCCTCCGACATGGTGCCGTTCCGGCGAGCGTCCACCGGGCGCACGGGCCAGTTGGCAACGACCGGCCCGGTGGCCATGACCGCTGCACAGCAGCTGGTTGAGGTCCCGCTTGACGGCTCGGGCTTCGTCTACGCGATCGAACTCGACGTGCAGGCCGTGGCGGCCGGCAACAGCGCGGCCGTCGCCTATCAGGAGGACGCACCGTACAGCGCGCTCGCCAGCATCGTCTTCAACGATGTCACCGGCGAGACGCACAACGCGGATGGCTTCTCGATGTGGCTCGCCAACAAGTACGGCGGGTGGGAGCCCTCCTCGCAGGCCGCCAGCAGCGACCCGAACGAGTTCCGTCAGATCAGCGGTGCCGGCGCGACCGGCGGGACGTTCCGCTTTCACCTGATGATCCCGGTGGGGCTCAACGAGCGGGACCTGATCGGCATCCTCGGCAACGAGGACCGTGCACAGCGGTACTTCATGCGGAACGACATCGCGCCGAGCGCGAGTGTCTTCAGCACGGCCCCCACGGCGCTCCCGAACGTCACGATCGAGCGGTCCTACCGCTCGTACACCGTGCCGGCCCCCTCGAACAGCCTCGGCCACCGGCAGGAGACCCTGCCGCCGAAGTTCGGCGTCATCCACTCGATCACCCGCGCCGTCTCGCCGAGCGTCCCCGCCGGCAGCGCCACGGTGCAGCACCAGTTGCCCCGTCTCGGCAACACGATCCGCAACCTCATCTGTGTGTTCCGCTCAAACGGCTCACGCCTGACGGCAGAACTCAACAACCCCACCCGCATCGCGCTGTACATCGGCGACGTGCCGCTGTTCATCGACACGTGGGGCGCGCTCAGGGACCGGATGTTCGAGGCGTACGGCTTCGATGCCCCGAACGGCGTCATCGCCTACTCCTTCATCCGTGACTTCTTCTCGCCCCGGGCCGGCGGTGAACTCATGGAGGACTACCTGTGGACCCAGAAGGTCACGCAGGCGTACCTCGAAGTCACCTACCCCTCGGGCTTCGGCTCCACGAACAACAGCCTGACGTTCATCACCGATGACCTGAAGGTCCCGGCGAACGTTGACCTGTACGCGTAGGAGGGCCACATGGCAACTGCGCGCACCGTTGTCAGCCGGTCGCGCCCACTGACGCTCCTGTCCTCGGACCCGGCGATCGGGCCCGTTGTGACAGGGGCGCCGAGTGAGGTTCGCCGCCGGGTGCCAACGTTCGATGACGTGACAGCAGGACGAGTGTCCCTCGGGATGCTCGCCACACTGCTTGTCCTGTCGTTCGGGTTCTACTACTGGACACGAAGCATTCAGGGAGGCGGATGATGCGTCTTGCACAGCATAGCCTCGCGATCACGCTCGGCGTGATCGTCGGGGTGTTCATGGCATGGAAGGCGAAGTCCTCATGATGGACCTCGTCATGTCCGTGCTGTTCTTCCTCGTCGCCTACTGGCTGTCGAAGGCGGCGGCCAACAAGTTCGTCTTCGGAGGCTAGCACATGGCATCGTTCGCAATCAAGCGCGCCGACGGCACCGTGGACAAGGCAGAGGGCACGTCCGTTGAGGACGTGACCGCCCGCTACGGAGCCCCCGGTAACGGCAGCATCGAGCCGTGGAGCGACACCCTGACGGCGGCGAACACGTTTGCCACGCCGGAGGATCAGGCGGCGGCGTGGCGAGCCGTTGCCGAGAAGGAGGGCCAGTTCAAGGCCGAGAAGGCCGCCGAGAAGACACAGACCGTCGCCTCGTCCGGGATCGTGACCGGGCCGGCCGGCCCGCAGCAGGAAGAGGACCTGAGCACGCTCAGTCGCTCTGACCTCGAAGCCCTCGCAGCGGAGAAGGGCATCGAGAACCCCGGCTCGTTCGAGAACAAGGCCGCGCTCATCGCAGCGATCGAGAAGGGGAAGTAGCACATGGCAACGCAGCAGCCTACCGTCGTTCGGCGCTTTCAGGGAACGCTCACACCGGCGATCGTGGCAACGATCGTCGCCGCCGAGCAGTCCTTCGTGGTGGGCCCGGGCGACCTCAGCACGAGCGCAGCCGTGTTCGTGACGAAGCCCACCATCAACGGCGCGATCAGCGTCTGTCAGGCGCGGGTCATCGACGCCACACACGTCGGGATCACGTTCGTGAACCCCACGGCAGCCGGCGTCACGCCGACAGCCGGCGAGGTCTATCAGTTCGTGGTCGTGGACTAGACTCATGCTGACTGAGGGCGAGTTCATCGCGCTGCTGTCCCTGATCGGCTCGGTTGCGAGCGCGGTGATCACGGCGTTCGTGTTCATCCGCACGGGCAAGGTCATCGACAGCACCTCGAAGAACTCGGTTGCCATTCAGGCCACGCATGATCTGGTCAACTCGCAGACACAGGCCCTCCTCGCGGCAGCAGGGGTGAATGCTCGGGCAGAGGGCTACGCGGCGGGACAGGTGGCCCCGGCAGGCGTGCCAGACGCCACCCTCCCGATCGTGCCGCCGGCGGTAGAGGACCCCATTCCGTGAGCGGGGTCGCTCTGCCGGCGCTCATCGTCCTCGCCGGGATCGCGCTCCTCGTCTGGGCGCTGCTTCGCCTCGGCGTCCTCAAACAGGACGCCGGGGCGGCCCCGGCCTCACCGACGGGCACGCAGTGAGCCCCGCCGGCACGGTCCTCCTCTCGATGGCCGTGGCAACCCTGATCATCGTCCTAGCGGGCCCGGGGGACGCCGGGCTCCCGAAGTTCCTGAGCGGGATCAGCATGGGCGGTATCAAGCCGGCGGCAAAGAAGTGACGGCACAGCGTGGGCTCGCCCTCCTGTTCATCACGGGCACGCTCGTTGTCCTTGCAGAGTTCGAGAGCACGGCGGGGGCCGCTCAGGCCCTCGCAGTCCTGATCATGACAAGCGTCCTCCTGCTGTACGGGGAGCGCGCTATCAACACAGTACGAACGCTCACCGGCGCAGGGCCGGCGCAGAAGGGGTAGCATGGACCTCACACAGGGCGCAGGGGCCGTCGGGCTCATCATCGTGCTCGCCGGCCTGAGCATCGCGATCGTCAACGGCGGGAACACCGCAAAGATCATCGGGGCAGGGACGGGCGGCTTTGCGGACATCCTCCGTGCGGCAACCCTCCAGTCGCCGAAGACCCCCACGAAGAAGTAGGAGCACCCCTCATGTCGGACCTCCTGACCCTCGGCTCCTCCGGGAACAGCAAGGCCATGCCCCCGGACGTGATCGAGCCGCAGCACAGGCTCGGTCAGGACTTCCTTCGAGCGAAGGCAGGGGAGCCTGACGAGCAGGGCGGGCAACTCGGGCCGCACGTCGGAATGAAGGGCTACCCCCTGTACGGGGGCTCGAACAGCAGCCTCGCCGGCGGCGGGGAGGCACCGATCGGACACAGCGGGACCGCTCAAATCCACGAGGCCCCCACACCGCCGGCCTTCGGCGCTGGCGGCCGGCACAGCGCGAGCGCCGTGCCGGCAATCTATGTCGGCAACCCGGACATCACGAACGGAGGGAGGTAGGCCGTGGAGGCACCAGCGGTCCTCACGAAGCAGATCGGCCCTCTTCCCGTCTGGGCATGGGGCGCGGGGATCGGCGGCGGCCTCGCCGTCGGGATCATCCTCCGCAAGAAGGGCTCGGCGGGCGGGGGCGGCGGGTCCGTCCTGAGCACCGACACGAGCGGGTTTGACCCGGCGGACCTTGCCGGCGGGACGGGCTCGTTTGACCTCGGCGGGACCGTCGCCGGCGGGGGCTCGCCGGTGGGGGCCGGCCAGCCGGGGGCCGGGCAGGTGGACCCGCAGGGGGGCTCCCCCGGGACGAAGCCGGGCCTCGGGGCCACGGCCGGCCCGCCGGTGGGCGCTCCCCCTCACGCCCGGCCCCGGGTCGGCCCCGGGCCAACCGTGGGGCACGGGACGCCGGGGGTGGGAGTGCGGCGAATCAGCGCCACAGAGGGACATCGCGTGGCAGCGAAGCCTCCAAAGGTTGTGGTCAAGCGACCAGCGGGTCTGCCCACAAAGCGCAATGCTCTTCAAGAGCGTATCAAGAGCCTGAACGAGCGCAGGCGACTTCAAGCGGTCAGCGCTAAGCAGTTGGCAGAGGCACGCGGTGCTCAGACCGCAACGCGGGCAGGCACGATGTAGTGCCCGGAGTCCCTCCGCCCTACCCCACAGCGCAGCAGAGCGTCATCGGCCGGGTCTTCGGGCCCGGCTGGCGCTTTGTTCGGGGGTACTCAGGCGGGCTCGACGTCAACGACTCCGGGCACCACGGGTGGGACATCGCAGCAGAGACCGGGACACCGATCCACGCACTCACGGCCGGGACCGTTGACTTCTCACAGTTTGCCGGCAACGACCGGAACGCAACTGGGGCGGCCAACCCGGCGGCAGCGAGCGCGGCGTGGGCCTCGGGCGGCGGGAACGTTGTGGACATCGGGCAGGGAACGTTTGACTACGTCTACGCCCACCTCGATAAGGTGTACGTCAAGCAGGGCCAGAAGGTCAACATCGGGGACGTGATCGGGACCGTGGGGCAGACGGGGGACGCTACCGGGCCCCACCTGCACTTCTCGATCATCGACCGAGCGAACAAGCAGTACGTGAACCCAACAGCCTTCCTGACAGACTGGACGGCCGAGAACCCGGGGCTCGACTCGAACCATGCCCCCGTCACGCGGGGGCTCCTGTCGTTCTGGGGGGACATCACCTACCCGGAGGGCCACACGCTCACGGAGAGCGACGTGAACGACATCGTCTCAAAACTCGACGCAAAAGGCGCGTTCGGGAACGTCTTCGTGGCTCGTGAGGCATCGATGCGGCTCACGCAAGGCGTGCTCATGCTGCACGTCGGCCAACCGTGGAACGACAGCCTCGCCACGAGCATTCAGGGAGAACTCGGGCAGGCTGCGAGCCTGACGCCGGGCGCGTTCGACCCGAGTGCCGGCGTGGCCCCGTTCCTCGGGATGCTGGCGGACCCGGGCCACTGGGCGATGTTCCTTGCGATCATCGGCGGGGCGCTCATGATCGCGATCGGTGGCTGGAAGGTCCTCTCGAACGCAGGCAGGACAACGTAGTGTTTGACCGCAGGCAACTCCCAGCACCGGCCGCCAACGCAGGGCTCACCGCGTGGAGCCCTTCATTTCTTGCCAACGGGCTCATCATCGACAACCCGTCTAGCGCATGGCTCCTCGTAAGCCCGGGGAACTACTACGTCCCACCGTACACGTTCGGCTGGCGTCGGCCGCTCCCTGGGGTGGGCTCGATCACGATCCTCTACGTGGCCCCACCGAACGGCCTACAGCCCCTCTACGGTGGGGCCGCTGCACAGGCCACAGCAGACGAGGCCTCAGAGGTAGCCGACAACGGCTTCACAACCGAGTCCGGGGTGATCCCGGGCACGTTCCTGCTGTCCGGCACCGGCCACACCGCGATCGCTGCGACAGGTACCAGCGTTGCTCTTCGCACTAGCACCCGCATCAAGCAGGTGGTCATTAAGGCAGACTCCCAGAATGCAACGGTTATCTACGTTGGCACTGCAACTGTTACGAACAGCAACAACGCGGCAACCGGCGGGTTTCAGATGAACCCCGGTGACGTACATGGTTTCCCTGAAACGGACCTCGCCAACATCTTTATCAACGGGAACGCCGGGGACGGCGTGTCCTACGAGTGGTTCACCTAGTGTTTCAGTTTTCGTCTCCCGGCCGCCTCACCTTCGGAGACCTCGCCTCAAAGCAGCCGGTGGCCTTTGCCACGGACCTTAGCCTAACGTGGTCGTTCCCGGTGCCAATCCTCTCGCCGGCGGGCGCGGCCGTTCCCGGCCAGACGCTCACAAAGAGCGGCAACGGGCTTCTCTCGGCAGAGCCTCCGATGCACGGCACTGCGCTGCTCGTAGGGGACCGGCTCCTCGTTACCGGGACGAACCCCGGCATCTGGGTCGTGGTAAACCCCGGGGGTGCTGGCGCGCCGTGGGTGCTCATGAGGGCTACCGATGCCGACACGCCAGCAGAACTCATCGTCGGGGCCACGGTCTCGACAACGGCCTTCGCACTTGACGGCACCCTCTTCAACGCAGCCCTTGCCATTTTCGGCTTCAACGGTATAGGGTGGGAGATCACTCCAAGCGTCCTCCGATCACTAACCGTTCTGAACGGCACCGCCCTGAACGCGCTCGGGGCGCTCGACCCGGGGCTAACCGTCAACGGACGCATCGTCTCTGACACCGTAACGCTCGACAACACAAACCGAGACATCACCCTCGCCCGGAGTGCTACGAAGACCCTTACGATCGACGACAACGCAGGCGGCCTCCTAGCGCTAATCAGGCTCCGGGCAACAGGGGTCGTCGGGCCAACGCCGGTCGTCCACGTCTACATCGCGTCAACAACATGGGCAACCCCCGCCGGGCTGCTGTTTGCGGTCGTTGAACTCGTTGGCGGCGGGGGCGGCGGCGGGGATGCATCAACTGACGCCACGATCGGCGGCGGGGGCGGAGGCGGCGGCGCTGCTCGCAAACTACTTCTGGGAAGCGCGCTATCAGGCAACTACACCGTAACCGTTGGGAACGGCGGCATTCATGCTGCTGCTGGCGTCGCGTCTAGTTTCGCCGGCACTGGGATCATCACGATCACAGGCAACGGCGGGGGAGCAGGGGTCACAAACAGCGGGGCAGGCGGGGGCGGCACCGGGGTCGGAGGCGACCTGAACATACAGGGCGGCGACGGTGGTTCGGGTGGGGCGGACGCCACGAGCGCAGACGGTCGGGGCGGATCGAGTCACTTCGGACCCGGTGGGGCACACGGCCCGCCCGGCGGCGGCGGGCGCTCTGCAACCGGCTTCGGCGGCGGCGGCGGCGGCGGTCATCGCTCGACGCTGACCACCCGCAACGGCGGCTCTGGCACGAACGGGGCAGTCATCGTGACCGAGTTCTACGGACCATAAGGAGGTAGAGCATGGCAGGACTCATGAACCCACTCCCGGGCCACACCGTCACGCAAGGGTTCGCCGGCGCGTACTACATGGAGCAGCCCGGATGGCTGTTCACGGACGCCGGCGGCCCGTGGGCCGGCTCGAAGACCTCCGTCACCGGGCCCGGGTGGACCTACAAGGTGGACCTGCACATGGCGATCGATCAGAGCGCACCGATCGACACGCCGGTCCTCGCCCCAGAGCGAATGAAGATCGTCGTCAACATGGTAGACCCAACGACGGGGGACCACTTCGTCATTGGAGAGATCAGGTTCGGTACGATCCTGCACTTCGACCACCTGTCGAAGGTCCTCCTGCCCGTAGGGACGGTCGTCGGGAAGGGGGTCAAGTTTGCCCTCTCCGGGGCCACCGGGCACGTCAGTGGGCCACACTTGCACTGGGAGGTTCGCCACACGAACTCTACAACCGCCGACTACCGGGTCACAAGCCGATGGCGCAGGTACAACCCGCTCAGGATGTACACCGGCAAAGACCACGCAAACGTGCCGTGGATTGTGCCAACGCACTAGGAGGCTGTCATGTTCTGGTCAAGCTGGCCGTGGTACGCACAACTGATCGCGCTGATCGT
>Ga0247669_1000361_pt1 | contig 19433 bp, 9 predicted proteins | sample CNK10_metaG_FD_182734 | JGI IMG/M metagenome (GOLD analysis project Ga0247669, IMG submission 182734) | Soil microbial communities from Purdue University Martell Research Forest, Indiana, United States - CNK10 | ecosystem: Environmental > Terrestrial > Soil > Temperate forest > Bulk soil | place...
AGTGTTCGACAGCCAGCCGCCTCGACCGGAGTTCCAGTTGAACCGCGCCAGCGGAGTAGCACGGCCATGCCTGGAGCGCCTCCGGTTTTCCCTGCCAAGCCGCGGGGCGGAACCGATTTTATAGCGCAAGTGATGCCGATATTGCGCCGGCCGCCGGTGCTGGCAGGGATAGGCGTGTTGGTGGCAGCGATTCTCGCTGTGGCGCTCTGGCCACGCAACCCAAGTGGAAAGGCTCCGACTGCCCTGGAGTTGAAGCAGAAGCAGCAAGCCGAAGAGCTCTGGCAGAACCGACAATTCGATCAATCCGAGCAGCTCTGGCAGGGCCTTGCAAAGGCCAAGGGCCCGCTGCAAAAAGAAGCCATCCGGCAGGTCAACGATATCGAGCAGAAGCGGTCCGATGAGCAACGTCGATTTGACGACGCGGAGGCATTGCTCAAGGACAAGAAAGACTTCGCGGGTGCGCAAGCAGCATTTCAGGACTTGATTCAGATGAATTTATGGCACTCGGCGGACGCCTCTCGGGAACTGGAAGCGACGAAAACAAATGTAAGCGAGAACGACGTTCACAAACAGGAGCAGGGTCATTTCGACGAGGGCGTGAAGTTCTATCAGGCGAAGGACTTCGAGAAGGCGCGGAAGGAATTTCGCGCGATTGTAGATCTGAATATTGCCGGATCGACGCTCAAGCCGCAGGCAGAGAGCTACCTGGGCAAGATGCGCCAGACGGCGAACGACCAGAAGCTCTATGACACTGCCATGCAAGCCGTGAAGGACGAGAGCTGGGCGGAAGCGCGGGACCAGTTCCAAGAGGTGATAAAACGCAAGGGGCCCCAGAGCGGCGATGCAAAAAAACAGATGTCGTCGGTTGAGAAGGCGTTGCAAACGGTGAATTCCGTGGAGGACGCGATCCGCACCGGCTCATTCCGAGCGGCGAAGGCGCAGCTGGATTCCGCGCAGCAATGGAATAAGACCCACGACAGACTGTTGAAGGAAATGCATTCGGCGGAGCAGCAACAGTTCGACCAGATTAGAAACAACGCGCAGACGGTGGAAAGCAAGGGAGACACCGCAGGGATCCAGCGCGTCCAGGACGAACTGCACAGTTTTGAGGGGCGCGTCGAGGAACCTTCGGTACTCGCGTCATGCAAGGACCTTGAGAAACGCTTGAACGTGGCCTACTCAACAGCAGCGGAAAAGGTCGGCGACAAAGCCGCCTTCGACGCAGCGGTCTCACATTTTCAACAGGCGAAGCAGAGGGGAGACACCGAGCTTTTGAGCCATGGAGTCAGCCAAGAATTTCAAAAAATAGCCAACGGCGCGGGAATTTACCGCGAACAGGCCGCACTTTACGTCAAGACAACGATTCCCAATGAAATTCAAGCATTGACTAAGAGTTCAGGGAAGCTGGTGTTGCCCGCTCTTTCGTGCGGCCCTGGCAGAGCTGGACCGCAAATTCCGTCCGTCGGAGGAGCCGTATCTTGCTCGCAGTTGGATGGGAACTCGCCGCTGCAATGGTTGGGCGTCCCCATGGTGGACTTTCCGGATGTTGCGAAACAGCCGGGCAAGTTGCCGTACGCGCTTACCGTTATGGTTACTGTGGAGCCGAACGGAAACGTGAAGATCGACAAAGAAGGAAATGCGGATAAAGACTTTTTCAAGAAAGTAAAGGACGCTTCGAAGCGCTGGAAAACGACGGCACCCAAATCGGACGGAAAGCCGGTAACAGTTCGTTTTCCCCTTACGATTACCTTTCAGCGCTGATGTCGTCCGTGCCGTCCAAGATTTGCTACGATAAAAAGCGCAGGGTCACCCCGATTGCAGAAACTGGGTAAATACGAAATTCTTGCGGAGCTTGGACACGGCGCGATGGGCGTGGTGTACAAGGCCCGGGACCCGTTCATTGGGCGGCTTGTAGCTCTCAAGACGATCAACAGCAATCTTGTCGATCGCCCCGATCTGTTAGAGCGGTTCTATCAGGAAGCGCAATCCGCGGGAAAACTCCAGCACCCCAACATCGTAACCATTTTTGAGCTGGGACAGGAAAAAGACACCCCTTTCATAGCCATGGAGTACCTGGACGGCGAGAGCCTGGAAAAAAACATCGTGAGGCAGACCGATCTCCCACTGGCACTAAAGGTGGGCTACATCGTGCGGATCTGTCAGGCGCTGGAGTACGCCCACAAGAACCGAGTGGTTCACCGGGATATCAAACCGGGAAATATCATGGTGAACTCCGAAGGGGTGGTAAAGGTCGTCGATTTCGGCATAGCGCGGCTCGTCGATTTTTCGCGAACGCACACCAACATGATGATTGGGACACCGGCGTACATGGCGCCGGAGCTTTTCCGCAAAAAGAAAGCGGACGAGCGGACAGACATCTGGGCAGTGGGCGTCACATTTTATGAGTTGATCTGCAACCAAAGACCGTTCACGGGAGATGGGTACGACATTATTCGAAGCATTATGGAGGACCAATATCCGCCAATATCTTCCGTGGTTCCGGATTGCACCGCCGAGATTGAATCGATCATTCAGCGAATGCTGCGAAAACAGGCGGCCGAGCGGTATCAAGGAATGGAGGATGTGCTTCTTGATCTGGAACCGGTGTGGAACCGGCTGAGGCTGAGCGCTGCCGCGTTACTTGCGGAGCGGGCGCGCGAATTCTACGAACTGGGCGATCTTCCGACAGCGTACGACACTCTGCGCCGGGCCCGCCAGATTGACAGTTCCAACACGGAAGCCAAGAGCCTGCTTGAGAAGATTTCCTCGGAGATACGGCGGAGCGAGATTCAGCCAAAAGTTCAAGAGCATCTGAGCCGGGGACGCGAGTTCTTGCAGGCCGGCCAGTTTCACGAGGCGCAGGCCGAGGCGGAGGCGGCGCTCGGGCTGGATTCGCGTCACGAACCGGCTCAAAAGTTGGTCGCGGAAGTGGAAGCCGCGACGGCCCGCGCGCAACAGTTGGATCAGAAGCTGAGACTGACGAAGCAGCGGCTGGCGGAAGGAGCCCTGGCGGAGGCCGAGTCGGCCCTCCGGCAGGCGTTCGAGTTGGACGCAAGCCATCCGCAAGGGATTGAGCTGAAGCGCCAGATTGCAGAGGAGCAGACGCGGCGCGAGAGGCGCAAACAGCTAAACGAGCTTCTGCACCGCGCCCGGGGATTGTGGACAGAATTGAAATATGAGGAATGTCTGGCACTCCTTTCGGAAGGATTAAAGACTTTTCCGAACGAACCAGAGCTGAGAACGCTGCAAGCGACGGCACGGGCCGACAAGTCCGAACAGAAAAAGCAGGCACAAGTAGCCGAGGTGCGCAAACTGTTGGGACAACAGAAGCTTTTGGAAGCCCGAACAGCACTGGAATCGTTGGCCAGAGAGCATTCCCAGGACAGCACAGTACGAAATCTTCAGAGCCTATTGGTTCAAGAGGAGCAAGAGGAGAAGCGGAAAAAACGTTTGGAAGCAGAGCTATCGAATTTGCGAACTCTCGTTAGCGCGGGAAAACTCAGAGAGGCAGTGGCAAAGGGCGACGTGTTGCTGCGGGAGTTTCCGAAAGAATATGAAGTCCTCGATTTAGTCGCGTATGCGCGGGGCGAAGTCGCGCAGCAAGAACAAAAGAAAAAGGAACAGGAATGCGAGCACCATGTACGTGAATTGCTAGCGGCTCAACGCTACAGGGAAGCCGGGGAAGTAGCGCGTCGTTCCATTCAGGAGTTTCCCAACCTAGAGGTATTCAGAAGACTTGCGGCCGAGGCAGAGGAAAGAGGAAAGGAACAACAAGAGCGGGAAAAGATCCAGCGGGATGTACAACAACGAATTCAGGAGATTCGCAGCAAGATCAAGCGGCAGGATTTGACGGACGCGATCGACCTTGCGCGGCAAACGCTGGCGACGTTCGGGCCCGATACGGACGTGACGCAACTGCTGCATGCGGCCGAGGTGGAGTCCGTCGAGAGGAACAAGAAACGGGACGAGCGAGAACAGCAGCTCGAGGGGGCGCGAACGCTACTGGAAAAGCAGGACTTTGCCGGAGCGAAGCAGCTTTTGGACAGAGCGATCGCCACCCGCATTCTCCAGCCATCGGACTTGCAAGCAAGGACCTTACTCTCGGAGATAGCGAAGAGAGAAAAAGGTCTTCAGAGGGAAGAGCAAAAGAAAAGGAAAGAGGAGGAGGAAAAGAGGCGGAAGGAAAGCCAAAAACAATCGAAACCCGATATTAGGAGGGCCGAAACTCCTGCTGGTGAGTCGAAGTCCTCCACAGGGAACAGGCCGGCTAGTCCAGCACAGATTCCGCAATCTTCAGGGAGTGCGCCTCCTGTAATACAGCCGACAATGCTTGGGTCGGCGACGACGATTGGCAATCCCGCCGGTCGTCCGAAGCCGTCGGTTCCAGTGTTGACACCGTTGCCAGCTATGCAGCCGGTTCCGGCCATCCGGACGCAGATTCGGCTCGAGGAGCGGCGACCAGAAATTCCAGTTTCGCCCGCGGCCGGAGGACTCTTTCGGAAGCCACTTGTGCTGGCAATTCTCGGTCTGGTGCTGGCGGGCGGCATTTATGCGGTCATCCGTTTCATCCCCAAGGGACCAGAGAAACCGTCAGCGGAGGACGCGGCGCTCGAGGCCGAAGCGAAACAACTTTGGGACAATCACAGGCCGGACGAAGCGCTTGCCGACTGGAAAAAACTGGCGAGCCATCCTGGATTACTGCATGACGAAGCCGTGACGCAAGCGGGCAATCTCGAGCAAAAGCAACTGACAGTAGAACAACTGTACGCGCAGGGGATGAAGCTTTTGTATGAAGAGAAAAAATATCCAGAAGCGGCGCAGAAGTTTAACGATGTGTTGCAGATGAACACGTGGAAGTTGGACGAGGCCCGGCGGGAATACGATATCGCCAGCAAGGGACCGGGACTGACGCCGGCAAAGCCGCTCTGGCAAGCATTCTTCGATGAGGGAAAACAAGCCCTTGACAGGAAAGACTATTCCACGGCGCTGCAGGATATGGAACAAACAACGAGTGCGAACGGCGTTTCGAAGGACATCAACGCCCAGGCGCAGCGGCTCATTCCTGTGATTAGAGATCGCGTGGAGCAGAAGAAGAATCTCGAACAGGCCAAGCAGCTCGAAAGTTCGGGGCAGAAGCAGCAAGCGAAAGACATGTTTACGCGAGTTGTGAAGTCACCGAACGGAGATCCGGAGTTGGTGGCCTCCGCCAGGAACCAAATCGAGAAACTCGGCACTATCACTGCGCCGCCATCCAATCCAAACCCCACTCCACCCCCTCCGAAAAATTCGCCGGATTACGCGCCTGTGCTGGGAGAAGCGCGCACGCTGATCAACCAGGCTCGCTGGGACGACGCGGATGCGAAATTAAATGGCTTGCCGCCGTCCCAGCCGGAATACAAGGAGCTGAAGCGCCAAGTTGATGCCGGCCGCCAGGAGGATCAGGAATTTAGCGCGCGATTGAACACGGTGAGCAAGGCGGTCCTCGACAAAAATGAGGGTGCATTGAAGGATTCCAGCAAGTACTTCAGTCCGATCGCTAGTAAGGGCGGACGACACGCCGCGGAAGCGAGTGATATTGTCGCGCGCATCGATCGCGCGTTGAAGGAAATAGAGGCTCCGAGGCCCCTCGGCAACGCCACTGGTGGGGGCACTTCCGCCATCGACGCGACAGCCATTCGCGCAGTCGTAGATTCGTTTGCCATAGCAATGAGCGAGAGAAATTTGAACAAAGTAAGAAGTGTAAGGAAGTTGAGCGACGCGGACGAAAAAATCTACAAACAATCCTTGGAAGCACTGAGCCGGACGAAGGGATATCGAATGATCGTGCAATCGTGTTCGGCCCCACAGCTGTCCGGAGAGACCGTGACAGTGTCCTGTACGGTATTAAACGAGGGACAAGGGATTAAACCAACCCCGCTTACTCAGACGTACTCGCTTCAGCGCATCGAGGGACGTTGGATGATAATCGCCTCGAATTGAGACTGTTCCGGAGCTCTCTTCCAATGGATTACGCGAGGGTGCTAGATTAGACGGGAGCCGATGCACTCCCGCGCAACTTCAATCAAAAAAAAGTTACGGTTCAGCCAAACCTACTTGACAATTTGTGCAGCGCAGTTAGACTCCCATTTGCAAAGAGCCTGAGAGAAATGATGCTTGGGTTCGCGATCCTTCGGGCAGCAAGGGCAGTGTGTTTCACCCTGCGCCTACCATTGAGTGCAAGCGTCAAGGAGAAAGCGTCATGCATCATCGCTTTTACTGGATGGTTCTAGCCCAAATTCTACTTTTTGCGCCGTACGCCGCTGCTCAAAATCTGTGCTCGACCTCGGCAGACAGCGGGAAAGTGGCATGCGCGGTCGCGAATGTGTACGGCATCAACGGCCTTTCCAACGGAGGGGCCCTGGCGACGCACGGTTCCCACGAGGGGCACTTTGCTGACAGCTTTCTATCAAATTTGAATGCCCTTAATTCTTCCATTGGCAGCCAGCTTGGAGTGCTCCCTCTGGTTTCTCCCTCTTCCGGTATCTCCTTTTCCTTCAACAAGTCACTTGGCATTCTTGTGCCTTCGGAATACAACTTCGGTCCTATTCTGAGCGAGCGGGCTGGAACCGTCGGGAGGCACAAACTGCTGTTCGGGTTCAGCTATCAGCAATTTGATTTTGACACTTTGGATGGCATGGATCTGAGTAAACTTCCGGCGGTGTTTACCCACGAAGATTATCAACCGAGCGGGTCAGCAGTCACGTGCTCTGTCAATGGAGGAGTGGCTAGCCCAACACTGAACGAGGGAACCTGCGCATTTGTGCGCGACACGATTGTCACCCAGAATGACATCAATCTGCGAGTCAACCAATATACGGCCTTCTTCAGCTTTGGCTTAACGGACCGTCTCGATATTTCTGTTGCGGTCCCGACCGTCAACGTACGGATGTCCGCAACCTCCGCTGCGACCATCCATAACAACGGCTCTGACAGCAATCACCAGTTCACAGACCCGAACTCCTCGACTGCGGGGCAGCCCTGTCTTCCCAACCCGTGCTTCGGGCGCACGTTTTTCAATACGACAGGCGCTACCGGAATAGGCGATGTGACCGTTCGGGCGAAGTACGAGCTCTGGAAGGGAGAAAATGCGGGCTTTGCAATAGGCGGGGATATTCGTTTTCCCAGCGGTGACTCCTTGAACTATCTGGGGTCAGGTGCATATGGCATAAAGCCGTTCGGCGCGCTTTCATATTCTTTCAAGCGGATCTCGACACACCTGAATGCAGGATACGAATGGAACGGAAGTTCTTTTCTCGCGGGTGACATTGCGCCCTCCCAGACTGCGGGGACCGTCGCTCCTTTTAAAGACAATCTACCGGCTCAGTTTTTTTATTCCGCAGGCGCAGAAGCTGGAGTGCTCAAACGACTCTCCGTTGCGTTCGACTATCTAGGGCAGTACTTCTTTAACGCCACGCGAATCGCCCCGAGCACATACACTGAATTGCCCGCGTGTACGGATCCGGCGCCAACAAGCACGTGCAGTAATTTCAGCGGAACAACAGTTCAAAACCCTGATTTTCGCCAGTTCAAGGGATCTTACTCAACGGCCAATGCAGCGGTGGGGCTGCGCGTGAGGCCGTTTGGAAAGTTGCTCCTTACCGCCAACGTGGTGGTTAAGCTCAACGATGCAGGACTCCGGTCAAAGTTTGTGCCGTTGCTGGGAATTTCCTACTCACATTAGGATCACCCACAGGTTGATTGCGGAATTCCCGCGTGGCTACTGTTTCTCGGCAATCCCTCCAACATTGGAGTCCGAGTTTTGCCTCGTAAAGAATATCTTATTTCCAGAGACGACCACGAAGTGGTCGGGAACTTTGAACGGAGGGGTGGTGGTGAACGTTAACGTCCCTGAACTGTCGTCATCGACGTCGCCATCCAAGTCGTTGTTGAATTTGTAGGTGGCGCTCACGGACCTACCAGTCGTCAAAGTCGCGCCCTGGGCAACATCAAATGTGAAAGTGGCGTTGCCGCTTCCGTCAAATACAACAATTCCGCTCTGTGCGATTGCTTCCGTAGGAGTATGCGATCCCGTAAAGGTGCCGTCCACTCCTTCGAAAGCGAACGCATAAGTTCCTGAGAGTGAGCTGAAAGGGCCACCTTGTTGGGCATCCATCTCTCCCAATGTGTCGTTGATGACCGAGGCCCCAGAGAGTCCGTCCTTAGCCCAGGCAAATATTTTGCTTGGCGACACCATGTACATGATCACGTTGGATCGAGGAACGGTCTGAACACTGCTGATGACCAGGTCGCAGAAGGTTGCTAGCCCCGTCCCGTTGCTCTGAATGGCGTAGTTGCCGAAAGAGTCCTGAAACGTGGTCGCGCTAGGAACAAGTCCGTCGATATTGCCGAAGTATTGGAACTCATCGATGCTGCCCGCGCCTGAAGCGTCTATTGGCCCGAGGGTGCTATTGCCGGCGCCGGGGCCGTTGTTAGACTGCGAAAGCTGGGAAATCAGGCCGTTGAAATCTCCGTTGCCGAAGCTCGCGGAGGTCTGCTTTTCCGCCGCGCCCAGGAAAGTGAATCCGGTGTTGTCGGTTTCCACGAGGAAAAGCTTGCTTGGGGAAACGACGTAGCCCGAGAAAGTCAAATTCAGGTTAGTGCTTGCGCCGATCTGCGCGTTCTGAAATGCAAAATTAATCTGACCCGTGCTGGTGCTCACCGGCCCATAGGTTCCCGAGGAGAGTGTGTAACTCGAGGATGGGCTTATGGTCGGAGTGGGGCAGGTCCCGAAGCTGGAATCGGCAAAGACCCGGCCAACCTCCACATTACTAATCGTACCGGAACCATTCAGGTCAAAACGGCCCACGGCCGAAGCCACGGGCCCACCGCGGAAGGACACTGCAAAGCCGCTGGTCAGGGAGCCAAGAGTGAGGGTGTTAGGATTCTGCTGCAACTCCATTCGACCCGTGCCAACGGCGCTGCCGCCAAAGTCCGTCAGGTAAGCAGTAGGAGCAACCGCGCTGTCCGAGGTCGAAAGGACTACGATTTGAAGCGTCCTTGCAAGTCCGGCGTTAAGTGTAATAGTCCCTCTTCCGTCCGCCTCTTGAATCGAATAGGTCCCAGAGACAGCAACCTGGGAATGCGGAGTAGAGCCGTCGTTGTCGTCCTCGACTCCGGCCACGTTTCGATGGCCATCAAAGACAAGCGATCCTGCCTCCACCGTGGGAGTGCCTGTAACATTTGGGTAGCCGCGATACACAAACGCATAGCGCCCAAACAATCTCGCCTCGGGAACGGCGGTGTTGAGCGCAACAATGGTGATAGTTACGGATGTCTTCTGGCCGTCGAATTGGGCTGTGGCGGTGAGTATAGCTGTAGGGGTGGTTGGCACAAATTGAGGCGCCACATAGGTCACAGAATTTGCCGCCACGTTGGTCAAGGTCCCGCAAGTTGTGGCATTGCAGGCCGTGCCGTTCGGATTGGTTAGATTCCAGGTGACACCGGATTGATTGGCGGGCGGGCCAACGACGGCCGCGGTAAAATCAAAGGTCTGCAGAACGGGGACGGTCGCTCCGTTCGACGGCGTAATGTTCACGCGTGAGACCAGATTAACAGTGATGGAAACGGCCTTAGACGGATCTGCGCTGGGCGTACCCTTGACAGTGACTGTGGCGGGCACTGGTGGCAACACGCTCGGGGCGGTATACGTGGCGGCGGAAGCGGCGCCGGAGCCGACGGTCGAGGGCGTGATTGTTCCGCAGGCGGCGCCCGTGCATGTTGTGCCGGTAACCGTCCACGTCACCGTGGTATTGCTGGTATTGCCGACCGTCGGGATAAATTGAATTTGTTGACTGGCCTGAGCTGATTGCGTTGTTGATGGGCTCACTGAGAACGTGACAGCGGGGCCGAGCGTTACAACTGCAAAGGCCGATTTGGTCTTGTCTGCCTTGGAGGTAGCAACGATTTGGATGGAATTGTTTGCAGGCGGTGTCGCGGGAGCCGTAAAGTTGCCGTTTGAATCGATGGAACCGCAAGCATTGCTGGCGCACCCCGAGCCGGAAATGCTCCATGTGACTCCCGCACCTGCGAGACTTCCCGTGAGAGCGGCTGAAAACGGTTGTATACTCCCCGCTCCTACGAGCGCAGTCTCAGGTATTACGCCAATTTGGCCAGAGGATGACTTCGTAGTGAGGCAGCCAGGAAGGGAAACACTCGCGCCCAGCACGATAACAAACAAAAGCTTCTTCATCACCCCTCCCCGCAGCGTCTTAACGGAGTCGTATAATGCCTCAAAAGACTCTTGTCAAGCCACTGGAATTTAATCGCAAGAGTGAATTGCACGCCTGAATTACGACGCGCAAAGTGCCACGCTACTTGCTCATGGCCGAACAGCCGTAGCCAGACAAGAATCCTTCCTGGAAGAAGGGAACACCCTTCAGATCGACATCGAATCGCACTTCGACAGGCTTGTTGTTACTCATAATCGGCTGACCCGTGGGCCCGTGGAGCGGTCCTTGAATGATGTAGCCGGTTCCGGAAGGTTGCCACCTATAGCCACCGAAGAAATGAGCGACGGCCCAGAGACCCGATGCCCGCTGCAATTCCAGATCGCCGCCGCCGCTGTTCAAACTGAGGGTGGCGCCTTGTACGATTGCGCCGGGCCAAATGAACTTCTTTGTGCCCCCATTGCCTGTGATAGTCCATTCTTGCCCGTCGAAAGAGAGCTTCTCGCTCTTGAAGCCGCCGGCTTCGGGTAGCCGGGCAGTGACCGAGTACTCGAATCGCGGTTCCGAAGCGTTATTCGGATAAGCAGCCAATTGAATGGCATAAAGTTCATTTAAAGTGCGAAGGAAGTTGTGCCCCACGGCCGTTGGAGTTCCGAGCGCGCGGACATAGGCTGTGCCTTGCAGGCTCAGATTATTCTTTTGCGAGACCAGGAACTGGGAAAGCTTGCCCTTGCCTGGCTGGAAGAACTCGTTGAACTCGGCCAGCGTGATTTCCCGACTGCTGCGTGCGTTGAATGGATACGCTGTCTGAAGCGCCTTCAACGGGCCACAGAGGCCTTCGCCGGAGCCTCCCTGGGTGGCCCATAGTTTTTGCAAGGCTTTGATGGGTTCATCCAGTAGTGCTCCGACGATTTGGTCGACGTGTCCCTCAGGGTCGTTAGGAAGGCCCTGAGCGATCTGCGCCGCAGCGAGATGCGCCTGTGTAGCTGTCTGCAGGCAGGAGGTTTTTGCGGCGTCTTTCTGTTCCGCGGGTGCATCCGCGGTCTGCTGGACGCATTGCTGCAAGTTCAGCAAGCCCTTCATGTAGGCGTCATTGGAGGCTTGATCATATTTTTTTTGCACGCCGCAGCCGGGCGACACAACTTGCTGCGGCGCTTGGAACGCCAGTTTAACGGGAGTGGATTGTACGTTGGTATTGTCCGAAACATCGCACATCAGGGCCAGCAACGGCGAGGAGTTGGCTGAGAGCTTCGAGAGTTTTGAGGCCGCGTCAGCGTCCGATCCGTAAGGCAACACCCTGGCGGAATTCAGGAGTCCCCGCCACTGCTTGATGTAATCCTTGTCATAGAGGCCACGCAGATTATTCATCAGGTCCGCCGCGGAGAGATCGATACTCGTGGTGGCGCCGAGCACCCAAGGTTCGCCCTGGAGGAATCGCTTGGAATTTTGAATGTCGGCGTCCATCACTTTCCAGGCATCGGTGGTGAAGGCCGCGGACACGTCCTGCGGAGCACGCATCACTTCGAGGCTATCCGGGTGCTGCGCGGCGAAGCGGTAGTCCTTCGCTTTTTGACGGGCATCGGCCAGCATGCTGAGGTAGATTCGCTGCGGCCCGGCGAGTTTGTTGAGGTACGCGCGGACTTGAACAACCAAGGCGGCTTCGTTCTCTTTAGAGTAAGGATTATCGACGGTCAACTCTGAGCTGTAAAACGCAAACTGTTGCGCTGCAAGATCGTTGCGATCCTGATCTACGTCTCCCAAATCCTTCTTCCATTCTTTCATCAGAAAGTCTTGCAGGAACTCGCCGGAATTTCGTTTGTATTCGGAGGTAGTGAGCAGATAGGTTTTGAGCGCGTCGTAAGCTGAGCCGGAATCGGCGGACGCCTGAGGGTCGCCCTGATAGCCCCGCAAATCGGCAAGAAGATTGTGTTTCGTGTGCTGAAAGAGAACTTGATCAAAAGCGTGAAAATAAATGGCGCGCGAATCGTTGAAAATCGAATCACCGGTGTATAAACCCCAGCGAAGATGCAAAGGCGCGCCGTTCTGGTCGTAGCCGCGAAGCTGGACGAGATCTTGCCGGAGGGTTTCGAGGCGTCGTAAGGAATCGATTGCCGGTGACTGTGAGCCGGAACTCTGCACCAGGGAAAGATCCTGGCCGGCGCTCCGAATGTCGGAGACCAGGCGTGAGTTCCCAGCGAATGAAACTGCCGTGACGATGATCCATGCCATTGCCAGGATGGCGATGGAGGCGAAGAGTATGCGGCGCCCGAGATCACCGCGAGTGCTCTTACCGCTGGCTCCGAGCGCGGCGCGGTCTTGCAAAAGTACGTGGCTGAAAACATGGCTCAGGAAAATGCGTTGGACGGATCTGCGCGCTTCGCCGGCGCCTTCCAGGGATGTGCCGGTAGCCCATGATGTCTTAGCCCCTTGATCCTGCGCACTGATCAAACTTGTCGCATTGGGGTTGAACCCACCAGGAGCACGAGGCGTGGCCGAACGCATACCGAGCATCGTCTGCCCAGCGCCCGCGGAAACGGTTACGACGCGCTGTCCGACAAAGTAAAAGCCGCGAAGAAAGGGACCCGTGCGGAGATGGCCGGGGCGGCAGAGGTCCACAAGAAACTGGACGAGCGGCTTGCTGAGCTTGCCAAATTCACGGGGAAATTCGTAGACGCCAGCCTGCCGGTCGCCATTACGCTCGCGATTCAACAACCCGGGCCGGCACTCTGCCAAAGTGAAAAAAATCGCTTGGAAAGCGGCAGTGAGACGCCGGGATTCCTGTTCGGCATAAACGCCCGAGCTTGTGGACCCGACCAGCGGCAGCGTTGAGCCGAGAACCTGCGAGGTTTCTTCGTTGTTGAAAGTGCCCGCAAACTCTTCGAAGTACGGGATGCGGTCGGAGCGGTTGAAAAGCACGTAAACGGGAAGACTAACGCCCATGTGGTAGGAGAGTTCTTCGAGGCGTGCGCGAAGTTTTCTTGCTTGCGCCACGATTTTGTCCAGCGCGGCCTCGCGGACCAGTTTCTCGCAATCCACGCAAACGACAGCGGCACGCGGGGCCAGGCCTCCTCCGCCGAAAACGGAGCGCAAACTTCCGGGGAGGAAATGCTTGATAAGGCGAACCCAGGAGCCGGCGTCGTCGAGGAGCGGACCGCCGGCCTCGACAAAAACTGTCTTGCGCGCGAACCAGAGATTCGCGATTCGCGTTGGAACGATGCTACTTTCCTGATAAACCTGACCGGCCAGAAGCTCTGCATCCAAGCCGCTCTGGTCCATCACGCTGGTCTTGCCCGCGCCAGTTTCTCCAAGCAGAAAGACGACAGGGAGAGAAGACAACTTCGCGCCCGCGGCAAGACGAGCCGCAGCGACCTTGCCGGCAGCTTCCCGAACAAGGATATCCACGTCCTGGGAGGCCCCGGATGCTCCGCTCGATGAACTCATTTGCGGAATGGAACTTACCTCTGCGGCCGGAAGGGAAGGCCGCGCGGAACGAGCCCACAAAAGCAATCCGATAATCGAGATGACACCCAAAAGCAGGATGCCGCCGCGCAATACGAGGGCGTTGGTGCCGACCACGTGGAAAATCGGTCCGGCAAACCACGTCAGCATCAAGACAACGATGGCGGCCGCTCCGGCCGCAAGATGTTCCCAATAAAATCGCATCTCCACTCCCTACGGGTGGCTTAGAGGTGCTATTGCGTGAATATCCGAAGCCCCTGAAAGTATTCGCAACTTAAAAACTACAAATAAAAGAATTCCGAGCACCACGCATCCCAGCGCCGTGAAGGCCAGGGGAAGGACCCACGAGTCGCGCTTGGCGAGCACTACGCCGCCTTCCGGTACGGCCCACGCCGGCGAAAGTCCGACGAGAGGACCACGGACGCGGCGGATTTTATCCAGAGAGGAGTCGATGATGGGCCTAGTCGCTTCCGGGCCAGACAGGCCATATCGCCCTTTGTAACCCATCAAGAGACAGAGGGCATACACCTCGAGCACGTCCGCCGCATCATGCGAATCCGGCCGGGACATCAGCTTTTCGAGATTATCAAAAAAAGTTTCTCCAGCCACGTGATGCCCGAACATTTCTTCCTGAAGCGGCATGCTGTGCCATGAACTGAAAACGGGGTTGCTCGAATTCAGAACCGACTCGTCGAGGAAAGCAACGACCGCGAGAGTAGCGTTGCGAATATCGTCAGGAGGGTACGCTTTCTTCACTGCATCCTTTTCCGCGGAACGCAATCCCGCCTGGATATTTGCACGGAACGCATTGGCGTCGGAGACGGCTTGCCGGTTCTGTCGCACGCGCACGATGACTGTCAAAATCTGCTGGTAGATGAAGGCGAGATTCTCCGCGCGCCGTTTGGTGGACACTTCCCGGGGCTGCAGGCTCGTGGCCCCAAACATCGTTGCTCCCACCGTTCCCTCCTAGGACTCCAATACGACAAGAAGCTCGATTTCCGCTCCGGGCAAGTCATCGGGGACATACACACCTACTTTTCGAGTTTGCACAACATGTTCCCAACAACTGCCCGTGCGGCTGATGCCGAAATACTGAAATTCTACTTTAGGAGCAATCGCGGACGGCGGAATAGGCAAGTGTACAAGGCCAAGTCCGGGAAGCGCCGTTTTTACGAGCTCCGGAAGCAGGTCTTTCGAGCAAAGCTTTATCAGCCGCGGCGTCTTGGCAATAATTTCCGCCTCCCCGGTCTCGGCGCGAACCGCAAGGATCCATCGCGCGCGATCGAGACAGCGCTGATCCAGAACCTCGCCATTGCGGAAATTTCGCCCGGCCAAAACCAGCGGTATCTGCACGCAGTTCGATGGCACGACCAGTTCGAGATGCGCGCGGATATGCTGATTCAGCGGGCCGAAGCACTTCTCCAAATCATCGTGGTTGTAAGGCGGCAGAGATTCAGGATGCGAATCCAGCCCAAAAGTGCACAACGCGCCCGCGAGCCGCGACATCTCTAGATAGAGCTGCTCCGGATGCCCGCGTTCTGAAACACAAAGGTGCCGAAGCACAGAGAGGCTCTCGTTGACCGTATGGACAAACCAGAAACTTGCAATCTCCTCTGAAGAATAGCCTGCGCGGCCTTGCGCGGTGGCCCGCCGCGCTCTCGAGAGCGACGCGCTTTTTTCATCGAGAATATCAACCAGCGTTTTGGCGATTACTAACAAACGCTCACTTGCGCTTATCTGCAAACAAGGCGGAATGAAACTCGGGTCAAAGATGAAGCGCCCCGACCCATCACGTAGAACACGCGCCACAGGCAGCGTGATGAGACCCTGATTGTCCTGGGTTTCCAGTGCAAATCGAATGTTTTTCCGGCCGATCTGAATCTGCTTTTCGTCGCGCCCTGTATTCTCATCGGGCAGAGTGAGCATTTCCGCCTTGTAGCGCAATTCCATCTGCTCCGGCTCGGAATCGAGCGCGCAATTCGGTCCTTCGGGTCTTCGTTCCGGCACAGCCAAAAGGATTACCAGAGATTCCCGCGTGGACGAGAAAAGTTCGTTGATGTTCAGAACAGGGGGGAGCGCATCGGCATCGGGCATTTGAAACGCCAAGCCGTCGGGGAACAATCCTCGCGCATGCACAAGGGACAGGATTCCATTTGTGAGCGCATCCGCATCCAGTTTGCAGCTAATGACGCCGTACGGGGCGAACCACAGGCTCGACGTTGAGAAATGAACGAGGTCCTCAAAAGATTGAGATTGCACCTGGAAGTGATGGGGGCCCAGGTACATCCCCTCGTGCCACACCACCTTGGAAAGATGCTTCATTGTTCAGTTGATCATGCCGGACTCAGCGCCGGCATGCTGCGTCTCACCCAGCGCGAACCAGCTCTCCTATGACGCAGTGCAACAGCCGCTCCATCGTCGTTTGGTCAGCCCGGTTTTTCAAGGCTCAACGTTAGCGCCGCGGCGACTCCTTATCGAACTTGAACCGGATGAAAGACCCGGGAAAGCCGCTAAAGGCTTGAATCGAGCCTAACTATGGCGTTTGCTTTCATGGAAGTCAAGACATTCACCCCGCCTATGTCGGGATTTGGTATTATGCCCGCGCTGTCCGCGAGAAACTTGCATGTCTCCTCTAAAGATGGTTGCTGCGGAGCAGTTTGCCACGCTTCGCGAGTATTTGTCGCGAGCTGGCTTTACCGAGGGGGCTCTGCGCGAACGGCTTGATGTCCAGCCGAGCAGGGAATTGGACTTAGCGTGGCTTGCTGGCCGTCTGCACGCGAAGCCCAAAGCCGGCGACAGTCTTGATGCGATCATCACAATGTTTGTCCGCGGAGAATCCCTCCCCATTGCAGAGGCTGTGCCTCATTTCCCACGCGACGTTTGGGAGGCCCTCAACCGAACGCAGCTTGTGGGTTTCGACCCCGGTGATCCAGGACGATGCGTCGCCACTGTCGCGCTATATCCGATTCGAGACCTGTTTGTTGCCTCGGACCGTTGGACGAATCCCGATCATTCACCGCGCCAGATGTTCGCCGACATCGTCTATCCCGCGCTGACGAAGTCGGCCAAGCAGTTTATCGACTACACCTCCTATGAACCCTGCGAAGAATTCCTGGAACTTTGTGCCGGGACTGCCCCTGCCGCCTTGCTCGCGTCCCGTTCCGCAAAAAGCGTATGGGCCACTGATATCGCGGAACGCTCGCTGAACTTCGCGAAATTCAACGCCGCGCTCAATGGCATCCACAACATCACCTTTGCTCAAGGCGATCTCTTTCAACCACTCGAAGGGCGCACTTTCGATCGCATCGCCGCACATCCTCCGTATGTGCCCGTCCTGAAGCCCGCGGAAATTTTCTACGGAGGCGGCGAAGTCGGCGAGGAAATCACCAAGCGGATTATTGCCGAACTCCCTTCCAAGTTAAAACCAGGTGGCCGCCTTTATTGCCGAACTCTGGGAACCGAGCAGCCCGGCCACAGTTTTGAAAACCGCGTTAGGGAATGGCTTGGGGCGAAACATCAAGAATTTGACGTGGGCCTTTTCGTCGTACAGAACCTCGAACCGCGCCAATTCGCCATTGAAGAAACCCTAAAAAAGAGTGGCGGCATGGCGGAACTTGCCCAATGGGAACAGCAATTTGCCAAGAACGACGTTTGCGAACTTGTGATTGGCATCGTGATTATTCAGCGGCATACCACTCAACGGCCTGCCTTCACCATCCGGAGGAGAATTGGCAGCGGCGCACCCGCCAAATCGGTCGAGTGGGCCATGCGCTGGGAATCGGAATTGCAGACCGAAGGCGCCGCGAAAAGGCTTCTCCAGATGAAACCGAAGGCGGCTTCAGGGATCTCGATTACCGTTCGCCATATCCTGCGAGAGGGCGAAATATCCCCCGAGAATTTCACTCTATCTATCGAATCTCCATTTGCTACCGACTGCAAAGTGCAGCCCTGGATGGCGCTGCTTCTGCCACGCTGCGACGGCAAGACAAGCATCGCTGACCTATTCGAATTGGGCAAACAGAACGAGTGGATCGTTCCCGATACGCCGTCGGAAGAGTTTTGCCGTCTGCTCGCAACCTTGATCAGTGGAGGATTTCTCCAAACGGAAGAACTTAGATTGCCTGCGGGAGCAGGATAAGTAGCTCGAGTTGCGGCTCCGGAATGTCACTTGGTACAAACGCTGCCAAGCTGCGGCCCTTCGCCACCGTTTCCCATGCAATACCAGACTGGTTCAAACTGAAATATTGATAATTGAGCTTCACCGGGATGGAAGAGGGCGGCCTCACCGCATGCGTGAGCTGCATGCCTGGAAGCGCCTGCCGTACAAGCTGCTCGATCTGCGCGGCCGAGCAAACTTTAATCAACTGCGGCACCTTCTTGATGAGATCGCCCTGGTTCATGGTCGAGCTGACGGCCAGATAGAATTTTGTTCCCGCCAGATAGCGGTCGTCATCGATGTTTGTTGAATAGATGGAAGGCTTGACCAGTTTCAAGGGCAGTGCGACGAAATTGCTCGGGACCACCGTCTCGAGAAGATCGCGGAGTTTTTCATCCAAATCCGTGAAACAAACTCCCAGATTTTCGTGATCGTAGAGAGGAAGATCTCTCGGCTGGATTTTCAACGAGAAAGTACTCAGCGCTCCCGCCAACGACGTGAGCAACCGGAACAGAACGTCAGGATGGCCGTGACGGACGTCGTGAATGTGCCGCAGAGCAGGGAAGTGCCCGTTGACCGTGTAGAGCAGCCAGAAACTTGCGATATCCGCGGCTGAAAAATCCGCGAGTCCAGCGCTTCGCTGCCTCCGCCCGCCTGCAAGGATGCTGCTCTTGGCCGCAAGGATCTCCACCAGTCGCCGAGCAATTCCCATCAGGTAATCGTTCGCAGCGATATCCAGTAAGGGAGGGATGTACTGCGGATCCAGCCGGAATGTGCCCGCCGAGGTCCGCTGGATGCGCGCGACTTGCAATGAATTGCACCCCTCACGGGACTCACCCTCGACCAGGAATCGCAAATTCTTTCTCGCAATTTGCACTGGTTTTTCCGTCAGGCCGGAATTTTCATCCTTCAGGTTTACGATTTCAGAGAGGTATCTCACGTCTGCGTTTTTCTGAGCAATCGAGACGTTTAGACCGTGAGACCTGTATTCGGGAATCGCAAGAAAGACGTCCAGCGACGCTTGCTCGGCCTCAAAAAAGAGTCCCAAGGGTTTGGGGGCTGGCGCCGCATCAGACTCTGGAATCTCAAATGGAAGGCCTTCCGCAAACAGTCCGGAGGCGCGCGTCAAGGCAAAATTGCCCTCGGTCAGAGCCTCCTGGTTGATTTCCAAGTCGAGAAATCCCCATGGCCGGAAATTCAGCCCTTCCAGGCGAAACTGCAGACAACTCTCCACGTAACGGTCGCGCGTCTGCAAATGTTGCGGCGTCAGGAAAGTGCCCTTGGACCAGATAACAGGTTGAAGCTGGCGCATGGCTCGCGGCTAACGCTAGCAGGAGCTACGTGGGAAAGTCAAAAGAGATTCCAGTGGAGTTCTGGCAGCAACTACCAACTGAGCCAAGTTTGGCCAGTGCGGTCTTGAGAGAACCGGTGGGGCGCCATTTTTTCCATGGCAGGTCGCCCATCCCGACCTCATGAGGGCTCCGGTTGCGACTAGCCCTCGATAACGCGATTGGCTTCCAATCTGCTCTCGGATGGTTCCCGGCCGTTGCTTGTTCACATCCAGGCTCCTCACAGTTCATCAGCAGTGCATTGCGACCACAAGGCGGCTGCGC